>Ga0315904_10002172_pt1 | contig 30640 bp, 36 predicted proteins | sample LakEriMetagenome_6_FD_203529 | JGI IMG/M metagenome (GOLD analysis project Ga0315904, IMG submission 203529) | Freshwater fungal communities from buoy surface, Lake Erie, Ohio, United States - Buoy 12 MA120 | ecosystem: Environmental > Aquatic > Freshwater > Lake | place: USA: Lake Erie, Ohio...
CTTAACAAGATCGGATAGAACAAAAAACTCATTAGTAAAAAATTCTAAAAAGCCATATTCAGTATTGGATTCGGATGAAAATTTTATACTGATGTTTATAGAAAAGAATGATTTGCCGTCCGATTACTCTAAAAGGGAAAGAGTTAAGATCTTATATTTTTTAGAAATAGTTGACGATCTTTGGAATTCCATAATTGAAATAATGGGAGATTGTAATTTTGATGTAGCAATGGAGGGATTGAGTTTTTCTTCCAATGGAAATTCATTAATAGATATATCAATGGCAACTTCACTTTTGAGAGAAAGAATAATAAATAAGATTGGTGTTGATAAATTTCACGTTTTTTCACCAACATCAATAAAAAAATTTGCATTAAAGGGTAATGCGAAAAAGAATGAGCTTTACGAGTCATTAATCGATTTTAAACATGGCGAAACAAACCTCAGCATATTCTCTAGAATTCTAGAGCAAAATAAAAAAGAATGGATAACCCCGTCGGGGGTTGTAAATAAACCTATAGACGACATTGTGGATGCCACTTGGATAGTTCTATATTTATTGAAAAATTTGAGTTAATTTCTTAGGGAAATTTAAGAGGAAATTTAAGGTAATTTTATGAATAATTTTGAATCAATAGAATATCAATATATTATGATGGATAGAGGCACTGGTGCGTCTATCCATTTTTTTATATAGTAACAATAATATGTACCCAACACACAGGGAAGATAGAAAAAAATAAATTTATATGATCTAAGGGAAACAAAAGTTAAATTAAAGGTAAAAAAATTAAGAATTAAAATTTAAAAAAAATCAAGAAAAATTATGAGCAATTTAGACATTTTCAATTTAGACGCGGAATCGCTAGTAACAAAAGTACCAACTTCGGGAAATGAAAAGGATGATTTTTATAAACCATATCCAGAAAATGGTAAGGATGGTGTTTATAAATCTTTAATAAGATTCATCCCAAATTCAGAAAATCCAGCAAAATCAAAAATTCATAAATATTATGTTTATTTGAAAGATCCATCAACTGGTGACGGATTCTCAGCGGATTGTCCATCAACCGTTGGTAAGAAATCAATTTTAAAGGATATATTTTGGAAACTTAAAAATTCACATTCTGCAGCGGACCAGGAGTTGGCAAAATCTTTCTCCAGAAAGGAGGATTATTATTCATTGATTCAAATTATTCAGGACAGAAACAATCCTGAATTGGATGGAAAAATTATGATTTTCAAGTTTGGTAGAAAAATCAACGATATGCTTGAAGCTCAGCTTCAGCCTGAATATGGAACCCCTTGCAATCCATTTGACCTTTTTGAAGGTAAGGAATTTTCATTAAACGTTAGAAAAGTTGGCGAGTGGAATAATTATGATCTTTGCTCGTTTGTTGGTGAAAAATCACCAATCAAGATTAACGGCAAACCAATGCAAAAAAATAAGGAGGATATGGATGTTATTCTATCTTATTTAAATGAGGGTCCAAAAAATTTAACTAGCTTTGATTATAAAGATTGGGATGATGATCTTACCAACAAGGTTATGAGTGTTATTAGAAACTCCGTGCCTGAACAAAGGGTAGTAAATGAGGTATTATCTGGTGTATCAAATAATTCTTCTTCATCATATAATGCAAAATCATCTGGCTCTGCAAACCAGTCTTATTCAAAACCTGAATCAAATTCAACATCAGAAATCTATGAGGAGGCATCACAAACCATGGTTTCTGGACATGATAAAGGTTCTCAGCAAAATAGCTACACCAGTTCACCTGGATCACTTGATGATCTATATGCGGATCTATAATATATAATAATTAAAAACAGCACTTCTTCAGAGAGGTGCTGTTTTCATATAAAAAGATCCCTATGAGAATAGAAAAGATTGAGGACCTTATAAGAACAATTCTTGCAAGGGAATTTCCAAATGATTTACAAAAGCAAAAAATATACAAGGCTGGGAATAGATTTAATTTCTCATGTCCTTATTGTGGGGATTCTAAAAATTCAAATAAAAAAAGAGGAAATTTTTATTCGGATACTTTAGCTTTTAAATGTTACAATGGTGGTTGTGGAATATACAAGGATGCAGTTTCTTTTTTTAAGGATTATTCTCTAATAAATCGTTTCAGTGGGGATGAAAGGGAGGAAATTAAAAATATATTAGAAACTAACAAATCCAATAGAAATAAATATTCCTATGGCTCCATAGATATAGAATACTTCTTCGATAATGACATAAGTGATCTTCTCATTGATCGTAGCTTTTTCATGGAAAAAATGGGCTTGCAGGATATAGTGGGATCAAATATTTTCAAGTATATTTTAAGAAGGGAACAAAAACCTGATAGGAAATTTGCATGGGATCCGAAGAAAGAGAAGATTTATATTTTTAATCTTACACCTAAGGATAAGATTCTTGGTCTACAGGTTAGAAATATGGGATCTTATAAGGGTGGAGCTAAATATTTAACTTATAAACTAAGTGGAATATACGAGAAACTACTTCTATATACAGACCAGGATTACATCGAAAGAGCAAAATCAGTTGATCCTATATCGCATGTTTTTGGCATAGGAACCCTAGATTTCTCTAAAGATATTACTATTTTTGAAGGTCCCATGGATTCTTTTTTCTGGCCAAATTCTGTTGGTTTATGTTCACTTGAAAATAAATTTCCATTCGATGTGGATAATAAAAAATTCTTTTATGATTGGGACAGGGCGGGTATAGAAAAAAGTATGGATCTTTTAAGCAAGGGACAAACAGTTTTTAATTGGGGAAAATTTTTGGATGAGAATAATATAACCAGAGATAAAAAATGGGATCTGAATGATTTAGTTGTTCATCTTAGAAAGATACAAAAAAAGGTTAAAAGATTAGATCTCTATTTCACTAATGATATTTTAGATTTAGCTTATTTTATAAATGACTGATATATTAGGAGATGACCAAACTTCCCAATGGGAGGAGCAAATAAGATTGAATTCTCAAAGAATTAAATTCCCTGTTGTTATAACAGGAGATCCTGAATTGGATGTTAATTTTGAATTTAATGACCCCGATATCGCGATAAAGGAAAAAGAAAAAAATAAAGCTGATAAAAAAACAGTTAAAGTAGTGGATCTAAACATTTCTAATAAAAAAAACAAAAGAAAACTTTTTTAATATGTCAAACGAAAAAACAGATTTCTCCAAAATTTTCGAAGGGGAAAGGGAGGAATGGAAAGAAAAAATTCAAATTTTAGCTGTAGAAATGAAGGACATAAAAACCCTTGCGAAAGCCCAGGTTGACATGTTTAGTTATAGACAAATATTATTAGAATATAGTTTTAAATTAGCTGGCATAGTTTCCAAATTGAATTCTAAGTATAAGGTTGAAAAAGCTAGAAGGATGAGGGAACTTACTGAGACTATAAATCATAGATATGGAGCAAATGAGAAGATGCTTTTAATAGAGGGAGACGTTTCTGAAATTTACGAAAAAATAGAGCTCGTGGAGGGACATAGAAAGTTTATCGATCAAACAACACAAACAGTTGATCACATGTTGTATGGGATACGACAAAGGATAGCTTTAGAGGAATACCTAAGAGGATCCACGGTAAAATAATTTTAAATTATGATTAAGTTTAAAGTTTCTGATGATGATCAATGGATTATTCTTTTGGAGTGTTCAGAGGATGTAGAAAGAAGACAAATTGAATTATCACTAACACAGAAAATACACAACCATTTTTTCCACCCTCTGGTCAAGAAAAAGATATGGGATGGAAGCATATGTTTTGTTGATAAAAAAGGACCATTTTGGAGGGTTCCCATAGGACTATGGAAGGAAGTAATGAATATAGGAAGCAAATATGGTTTTGAGATCGATATTGATGGACTTGAAAGAATAATAAAATCTGATATAACCTTAGAGGATTTTACCAAATGGGTGAATGATTTTTTTGAAGATGGTATAGGTGGAGATCCAAATAAAAAGCCGAGGGATTATCAGATCGAAACTGCTTGGAAAATAATTAGATATAGATATTCGGTGTCTGAGGTAGCAACATCCTCAGGTAAGACTTTAATATCATTTATAATATTTTCCTATTTAAAATCTAAAGGCCTTGTAAGGAAGGTGTTAATGATTGTTCCTAATACCAACCTAGTTTTTCAGGGTAATGATGATTTCGAGGAATATGGAATAGATAAATTATCTGGTGTAAAGATTCAACAAATAGGTGGGGGAAGCAAACTCAAGGATGGTTGCGATATAATTATAGGAACTTTTCAATCACTTGTTAAGAGGGAAAAAGAATTTTTTGATGAGGTTGATGTTGTTTTTGTGGATGAGTGTCATCATACCAATAGTAACTCCATAAAGAAAATAGTTTCTAATTGCATGGGATCAAAATGGAGATTTGGTCTAACTGGAACTCTCACAAAAAAAGGGACAGCTGATTATCTTACAATACAGCAATTTCTTGGTCCATTAGTTATGGAGATTCCTCCTAGTTTTCTTTTTGATAATAATTATGCAACCCCAGTTTCAATAAAGGTTGTTTGTATGGACTGGTTAGAAAATTCATATAAAGAAAAATTATCGGATCTTAAGTTAAATGATAATAATATTGAGGGGAATGAAATTTATAATCTTGAGAGAAAACTTGTTATAGAGAGCAAAAAGAGACTTAAATACGTCGTTGATTTTATAAATAAAACATCCAAGAATTCTCTTGTTTTATTTCAATCTGTAAAGGAGGAATACGGCAAGCAAATATTTAATTTGCTCCGTGAAATAAATCCTACCAAGGAGGTTTTTTATGTTGATGGTGATACCAATGATAGCTTGAGGGAGGAGTATAAGAGGAGGATGTCAGTTGGCGAAAATAAAGTATTAGTTGCAACTTACGGCACATTTTCCACTGGTATATCTATAAATAATCTTCATAATATATTTTTGGTTGAATCATATAAAAGTGAAATACTTATAAAACAAAGTTTAGGTAGGGGAATGAGAAAAATGGAAGGGAAGGATAAGGTTGTAGTTATAGATTTTGTGGATGATTTTAGTATTGGAAGATATAAGGGTTACCTTTCAAAGCACAGTTCTGAAAGGATAGAGATTTATAAGAGGGAGGGATTTGAATATAGAATATACAATATAAAACTATAATATTTGGATATATAGAAAAAAAGTATTTTATTATGAGAATTAAATCATTTGATAATTTTATAAACGAGTCCCAATATACGAACTATTATGAGGCTAAAGGAAAGAGTGGATTTTCTAGATGGTTGAGAAAAGTTGGTGATAAAATAGGTTTACCAGCAAAGGAAGTTGAGTACAGCAGCTATTATTCGAATGATGTTGATGCAATGTCAACTCTCAGGAGTGCATCAAATACTATAGCATTAGCTTTAAGGGGACTAACAAAGGGAAGTGCTGCATTTTTGGATCTTATAACACCAAAATCACCAGATCAAACAAAATCAGAAATGAAGGATTTGAGTAACAGTGAAATAGAACAAAAAAGAAAGGAAGCATTCAAAAAGTGGGAAGATGAAAAGTTATCGGGCAAAGTAACTGACGAGGATGCGGAAGGATTTTTTAAATCTGGTGTTCTAAAGGGAAAACAACATTTTGGTTCAGATTATAGCATATTGAAGCCAAGAAATAGAGAAGAGGAATTATATGGGGACTATTTAAGGGATTCAATGAAGTCATATTACAGGGGCATAAGAAGATCAAAATAAAAATGAGTGGGTTATTAAGTTTTTCGTCTTTCCTAAAATTATTCGAGGGGGGTAATGCTATTAAAGATTCAGTAGGAATTAAGGAATCACAGTTTATAGGGACATTAGAAAGTATAAAATCAGAACTTTTCCCTTTAATTGGATTTGGCCCTGGTGATATGAATGATAAATGGGTAATAATTGGAAGTATCGGGAAGAAAGAAAATCCAGATGATCAATCGGGAGATCTTGATATAGGCTATGATGTTAAATGGTTTTCAAGAACAAACGGAATATCACAAAAAGAAGCTTCTGAGTTTATTGCGGATAATCTAGAAAATAATGAATTGCTTTATAAAATATTCGGCACTAATCTTCCAACTAAACTGATGAAAGGTCTCAATATAACATCAATTGGTTGGCCAATTGAGGGAGATTTAAAAAATGGTTTAGTACAGGTTGATTTTATTCCTCTATCGGACATGGATTGGGCGGAGTTTATATATTATTCCCCCGATTATAAGAAGAGGGAGAGTAGATATAAAAGTGCTCATAGAAACTGGCTATTTTCTGCAATCTTATCATCTAGAGCAAATGTTTTAGAAAGGGATGATCAGGGAAATGTATTCGTTTATGAAACACCCGTTCTTGTATTGAGTGATGGACTTTTCTGGCATACCAAATCATACAAAGGAAAATTGGTTCCAAGGTTAGCAAGATCAAAAAAAATAGATGGAAGTGAGAGATTTGTTACCAATGATCCTCAAGAATTTATTGATTTTTTACTTGGGCCCGGATTTAAACAAGAGGATGTGAGAACTTTTGAAGATGTTTTCAATATAATTACCTCTCCCGGTTTTGAATTAGAAGATAAGTTAGGTGACATTAAAACAAAATATGTAGAATTTTTAAATAGGGTAGGGTTAGAATTACCAATTGAATTAAATAGAATTAAATAATTTTTATGGCTGGAATAAGTCACTTATACGATATTTACAACAAGAAGGGAGAAGATTTTATAAAAGGTCTTTTCAATTCATATGTAACAGTTAACGAGAAAATGGACGGTTCAGCCTTTGTTTTCGAAAGGGATTTGGAAACTGGTAGGTTCAATTTCTATAAGAGGGATTTGAAATATCCAATAACTTTGGTTGATCGTACACTTATGAAATATTACGAAAAACCAATAAATTATATAGAATCCCTACCCCCTCATATAATACAGGAAATTCCTAGAGGCTGGAGATTTGGTCTGGAGTATTTTTCAACAAATAAACCGGTTGAAATTGCATACGATAGATTACCAAAAAACAATCTTATATTATCATACGTTCATACTAAAAGTGAGAACGGAAAACCAATGGAAACGATCCAGGACAAAGAAAAATTAAATACTTGGGCTGATCTTATAGGTGTTGAAAGACCACCGATAGTTTTTCAAGGGTACCTTACTAGCAAGCAAAAGACTGAAATATTGGATTTTCTTAGAACTCCATTTGAGGATCTTTTGGAGGAATATAAAACTAAAAGTTTTGTTAGGTTTATTATAGGTGTACTAAATCCTGAGTCAAAATCCAGTGCACTTAATAATGATCTGGATAAACCAATTGAGGGTATAGTTTTCAGATTTGGTGATCAGGAAACAAATAAGGAAGTATTCTTATCCAAGATGGTAGATCCAATCTTCACTGAAATGGCAAAAGAAAAGTACAAGAAAAACGTGGATAATAAACCAAGCGATTTTCTAGGAATAACAATCATGGATATTATGAATTTCATATTGGAGAAGGGGGTTGAGTCCTTCGTATCGATTGGTGATTCTGATGATGAAAGATATCTCTCATTTATGTCCGATGTCTTGGTTAAATTTCTAGATGAATATGCCTATAAATATAGAGGAGCAGATTTTCAGGAGCCTGAATATTTGAGAAGAGATGAATTCAGGTTGAATAGGGACTTAATTAAGGATGGAAGAGTTTTAAAGTATCTTGATCTGGATGATTCTTTTGAATCGCTCTTCAAGCTTATGTTAAATTCATTTAGAAAAATCAGAAAAAGACCAAGCGGAATAATCACCCAGGGTATAATAGATCAATTTAATATAGTTGTTGGAGATATAGAATCTGTGGTTAATAGTAAATCTAAACCATCATTACAGGAATCTGAATCGATCCCATCATTTATGGATTTTAAGAAAAACAACATAGCGTCAAGAAAGATAGATTATGTTGTTGAAGACTCGGATGACTCCGTTAGTGATAATGACGATCATTTCTATTCATTTAATGAGTTCATTTCAGCATTAGAAACAATTGACACTTCAAAAAAGGATAAAAAAATTCAATTGAGGGAAGAGGATGAATCGGATAATAAAAATGATGACAAAATGATTGAGGTTAATGTGATCGTTGGAAGGTTTCAACCGTTCCATAATGGACACCTCAAAATGATACAGCAATTAAAAAAAGAAAATGGACTCCCTTCGATTTTAGCTGTGGTCCATCCAGGCCATAATTCAAGCGGAAAATCACCTTTCAATGAGGATCTTGTTAATAAATACATGAAGTCCGTAGTTAGCGATCATTCAGATTGTATATCCGGATATTTTTTAATAAATAGGGGTCTTTTAGGTGTTATCTACGGAAAATCAAAACAACATGGATTTATTCCTAAAGCTTTTGGTGCAGGTGATGATAGATTCGAAGATTTGAAGAAGCAATCTGAATATCTCAAAAAAGCTGGTGGCGATTTCCCGGACGATATTAAAATTATACAAACAAAAAGATCCTCAAGTGGAACCGATGTTAGAAAAAAACTAGATTCAGAGGATTTCGTTTCATTCAAAAAGCTTGTTCCTCCCGCGGTGTCATCTGTATATAGCCAATTGGTATCTTCTGTCAAAAAAAGAGGGGTTAATGAGTCTACTGAAACAAATGAATATATAGATAAGAATATCGGTACTGAAATTCAAAAATAATTAATTAGTATGAATAAGTTTATATCCAATTTTAAGGATTTTAATACAAAGAATCCAATTCATGAATCTGATGGGTTCGGAACATCGGATTTCCTGATGAGAAAAATTAGTGATGTTTACCACTACTTTTTTACACTAGATAATTCTGATGGTGAAAATCCTATGGGATACCATCTAATCATTGGAAAATATTCGGAGGATGAAGTAATCGAAGGTGCTAAAAATTCATACTGTGTTTTAAATATCAATCAAATAAGTCCGGAGCTAATAGAGGATATAGCAATAGATAAGGAATCAATACCAACTCCTAATGATAATGAATTTAGATCGGATTCTAATGAACTTTCAAGAATCATGGAATTTACATTTAAATGCGTTCAGGATTATTTAACTTACAATCCAAAAATAGTAAGGATATTTGACGAGATTCAGAAAAATTTAAAATTCAAAGGTAAGGGTGAATATACGGAATATATGAAATCTATCGCATTAGCAAACCTCGGATCTAGATGGTCTGTCCAGCAGGGTACTGATTCTGAATCAATCATTATAAGTAGATAGGAAACTTTTTTATGGAATTTTGTATAATAATAAATTAAATTTAAAAAAAATGGAAAAATTTGAACAAATCAAAGCTCTTATAGAGCAAACGCAAGGGGATCTTGAAAAATTCTTTGCCAAAGGTAATAGCACAGCTGGGACTAGAGTTAGAAAATCTATGCAGCAATTAAAAGATTTAGCTCAAGAACTTAGAAAAGAAATTCAGGAGACAAAAAATTCTAATTCTTAATTATTAAAAACTATAGCATGAGCTACTACTTAGCAAAAGTAAAATTCGAAACCGGTGAGGTTAAAAAAAACGGGGATCCTGTTTATTCCACTTCTCAATTTTTAGTTGCTGCAGAATCAGTTATTGATGCGGAAACAAAAGTTGCTGTTTATATGGAAGGGACACTCGGATCTTTTGAAACCACACAGGTTACAAAAACAAAAATAGAAACCGTCATTTTTGACAAAGATAAATATGAAGACTCGCTCTAATTCTGCAGAAACAAGCTCCTATGTTCCACCACAATCGCCAATAGCAATACAGCCAGGAGATACCGGATTTACTACTGTTGGTAAGGGATATAATAGATTTATATGGACATTTGGAGATTGGAAGAAAAAGAAAAAGAAAATCATAAATCCAGATAAAAACTGGGATCTTAATCAAAAACCTATGACGGATTCTGAATGGGAAAAGAAAAAAAAGGACTTATATCTATAAGTCCTTTTTTATTTTGGATATATACTTATATTTTTGGTTCCTTTCATGAAAGGGATGATCAAATATTAAAATCAAACCAAAAGGATGGATGAGAATTTAAATGAAAAATCCGTAAGTAAAGCCCAACAAGCTTTAATGGCTCAAGCTTATGCTATTAAAATAGGAATGATGGATCCATCAGAATTGGATCCCAAATACAGAAAGCAAATTAAAAATTTAGCGAAGAGGATGACTGCTAAACAGTTGGATGATTTTGCATCAACCAAAACTAAAAAATTACCACATTATGTGGAGGAATCCTACATGGAAATAGATGAATCCGACGGAATTATTTTGGAACCAATTGGTTCTGATTCTATACCAACATTTGTTCCAAGTGGTCCTGGTAGGATAGTTCCGTTTTTGGATACAGATTCTAAACAAAAAAAGAAGGGGAAAAAGAATCTACAGAATCTTAAGGATTATAGGGATTGGATTAATGATAAATAATGGAAGCAAAGAAAAAATTTAAAAATATCCTTGATTTTAAATCATATACACCTGATCTTGAATATAAATCTGAATTCAGGAGGGAGCTAGATTTGGAAGGTCTTAGAAAAACCAAGGAATATAAAAGACTTATAAGACTTGGATTTAATGAAGTTTCTTCGCACCAACAGGAATTGAATAATACCCTAAAATTTGAAAGATCAGTAAATAAACAAAGAGAGAAGGGTCATGACGATGTTTTTTATACGATTCATCCATCAGGAATTGTAAGAAGGTACAATCCCATAAAATCCGAAGATACACCTGAGGGGAACGGTAATGATATTAAGAAATTTCCGGATCCTTTCAGAAAACCAAAGGACTATATAAAAGGAATTAATTATCTTTATTATTATTTATTAAGAAAAGAAAGGAGAGGAGATTTTAGATAATGTGTGATTGTGGATCCCCAAATTCTGTAGAAATAAGAAATATGTGGAAGGCCAGAGAGAAGAGTAAAATACTCAATAAGTGGATTTTAGATAATTTGAATAGAAAGCTTCTCATACAGGATCCAATATATGATTCATACGAGGACATAATTGGTTACATAACCAAAAATGAAAAGGGATCAACCATTAGAATATTCTCAAAAAATATAAAAGAAATATTAGATTAATATGTTTTACCCAACCGGAAAAAATACAAAAGGAAGATGTCTAGTTTGTGCGGATGACGAATCAAGAAATTTAGACGAAAGAACTCGAAGTTGCAATGCTGAAAATATGATGGAGTCCATTTGTGAATGGCTTGATGAAAATAACTACTGTATGGAAAAGTGGCAGCTCAAAAAATACTTAGAATCTAAGGGATGTTGTAATTGTTCTAAATTAGACGAGGATATGGATGGAGGTGGATCTCCAGCACCAGGATTAGCAACATTGGGATCGGTTAATGGGATGGGAAATCCGGTAGCTCCAACCAATGATGGAACCAATGCTGGTTTTTATAACCCGTCCATGACAGGCAGTGGTGATAAATTCACTTCAATATCATCTGGGGGTAAAAAGGGAAGAAAAAAGAAGCTTCTCAATTTTTTAAATTTTGTATCCAGAAATAAAAAAAAATAGGCTCAATGGAGCTTATTTTTTTGTTCCGAATAATTTTCTTATATTTGTAAATAAAAATAATATGGAGAGAGAAATTTTAATACAGGAGGAATATTTGGATGACCCCTTTAAGATGTTTGTTTGTTGCATTCTTCTTAACCAAACTAATAACAAACAGGTAAGACCTATTTTAGAGTCCGTATTTGAATTAATCCCAGATTTCCAGTCATCAATATCATGTGAACAAGATGTCCTAGCACAAGCAATAAAAACAACCGGATTTCAGAACATAAAGGCCAAAAGAATAAAAGAATTAGCACATAAATTTCACCAACTTGAAGGGAATATTAATTTATCAAATATTGGGAGTTTACCTGGCATCGGAAAGTATGGAAGGGATTCATGGGAGATATTTTTTATTGGAAATATGAACGTTAAAACTGAGGACAAAAAGCTATCGAAATATCTAGAATATTTTAATGGACAATTGTCCTAAATTATCCCAACTGTTTTAGAAATCTTTGACAATAATATATCTGCCCTTTTAAAAAATTCATTCTCAAATGGCATTTCTAAGTTTGATTGGTAATAAGGAATTCCCTCCAAACAATAGAAAGCCTCAACCAAATCATCGGGACAAATCATCCCAGAATATCTGCATTGATAAACAAGTGGCATTACTGAATTTTTAATTTCCCAATCTTCATCCCCTGTTTTTGGAGGTTTCCCAGAATAGTCATCAGCTCCATTATCTCCGTGAATATAGAAGGAAGCAACTTTTCCTTCCAGATGGTTCTTAAGAAGCCCCTTATAATCTCCAGACATTTCAGCGGGTCCGGTTATATCCGAGTTTTTAATATTTTGTATTCCACCCAATAGATCCACTGCTTGGTCCTTTGTTAAAGTGAGATTTGCACATACTAACCTATCAAAAAGTAATTTTACCTGGCTTGAAACCGAGTACCAATTTATCGGAGATATCACAAGGAAGGCATCGCATTTTTCAAGTTTCTCGTAGATGTCTTTCTCATATATAAGATCTGGGGTTTCCATTCCTTTGGAGTAGCATGTGCATTTCCAGTGGCAATGCATACCGTTTGATGTGGAAACACATCCTTTGCATGGACTAATTGTTATATCTCCAACGCTTAGATCTATTATCTCAATATTAAAATATTCGGACCAATTTCCAAATATGTATTTTGAAACTCTTTCCGATTTGGATTCATAATCAGCACAGGAGTTTTTACTTCTTGGTGAACCTTGAAATATTAAAAGATTTGGTTTTTTATCGAAGTCCTCGTAAATTTTTAGATTTTTCATTAGTATGCTTCCTTACAATTAATCGCAATCGGGTCCTTTGGATCCACTGGGGATATAAATTTTGGGTTTACTATTTCCAATTTGGAAAATTTTTCCGATTTGGGTGGTATTAAGTAGATTTCATCACCTAATCCAAAATCTTTTTTTGTTTTAAAATCTGGTCCACCCTTTGGGTTTTTCACTATTATGGACAAAATGACTCTTTCTCCCTTTATTTTCTTTTTTGGTTCTTTACCGGTAGTATCTATATAATCATTTTCAACTCTTTCTATCACACCTAAAGCTAATCCGCCAGGAAATGCCCAATTTGGATTTTTTGTTTTCCATTTAATTTCTCTTCCATTAGTGAGTCTATATGCATGAGGTTTATTAGATTTACCAAACGATCCACCAGTATCTCTAACTGTTTGTTCCTCCCCGAAATTTCTTATTGTGCCCGAAGTGGTTGCCAATAACTCATAATCAAAATCTTTTCCAATTGGGGTTTCCTCATATCTAAGATTTGCTTTGTCTTTTTTTCTGTAAATTAATGGATTATTATTAAAATGCCATCTATTTTTGAAATCTATCTGGTCCTCAGTGAAATCGTCTCTGTATATTTTTATCGTTCTTATAGTGTTCAATGATATGGGAATATAGATCTGATTACCAAAATATTCCATTTTCTCGTTGAAATAATTTTTCTCATTTTCAACCTTTAAATTAAGTGGATATTTATTTCCCATATAGGATACGAATATTCTCATCAGTGGAATTGCTGTATAAATTGATGGATTAAAATCCTCGGACTCAATTTTTTTTATCCTCCCGTCAAACTCCGCTACTATTTTTTCTTTAGCAATCCTCTCCATTTCATTAAGAGTATTCTCATCAAAACTGTTTGTTATAATTTCAGGGAACAATATTTTTGGATTATTTAATAATCTTTCCTCCCTTCTCTCCTCGAAATGTGGTGTCTTGATAGCTTCTGAAATAACCCATCTAGAAAATTTTAAAATGTTTTTCATCATCCTTTCATCATCCTCTTTTGTAAATTAGTTTTAAGATATTCTGTAATATCTTTCCCCGATCTTTTCTTGTCAATAAATCTTTGAAAATCTTCGGATCCACCCTGCTCATCCAGGAATTCGTTGAAATATGAAGCTTCATACATCGCATCAATACCGATAGGCATAGTTGGATCTACACCTTTATAGTTCCTGGAGTTTACTTTAGTATCATAAGCCTGCCCCGGAACATCTACACTTCCTGGTGAATCTATCCATTCATTCAGGCTTTTTATATTTTTCATTTCGATTGATTTTTTTAAATTTTCAATATATTTTTATATATCTGATCGGAACATAAGTTTATTAATTGATAAAAATATAGAAATAAAAAAATATGATTATAGACATAGAAAATAAGGGTGAATATTTAAATGTTTCCCACTTCAATGATGATGGTGAGATTGCATTTTTAAAAGTACCTATCCCCGAATCGGAAAGATTTAATTGGGAGAAGTGTACAAACGGGGATCCAAAAAGGGACCCAGTATGGAAATCTTGGAGGGGAGAATCAGTTAAAAAGGTTAAGACGGAAAGGTATGACAAGTACAGAATGGCTCAGATACTGATAGAATCGGATCCCGAATTAACAAAACCACTTTGGGAGTATCAGGATCCAAAAAAATATTTTGTGGATATTGAGGTTGAGATAACAGAAGATAAAGCTGCTTCATTGGATACAGAATCTGCAAAAAATAGGGTATTGTCAATCGGGATAGCAACAAGCAGAGGGAAGATTATTATTATGGGACTAGATCCATTGTCTCCTCAACAACAAGCAAGTATTTTTGATAGGACAAACAAATACTTTGAAAAAACTGGTGATAACTGGACCTTTAAATATGTAAAGTTTGATTCCGAATATGATATGCTCTATACTTTTTTTAGGGATCTTGGATCAAAAATGTCAGTAATAACAGGATGGAACTGGTTAGGATATGACTGGCCTTATTTGATAAACAGGGCAAAAAGGCTTGGAGTAGACCCCAAAATGATATCACCAAGTAGAACACTTATTGGAAAGGGACAATTACCTCAACACATTCTGATGTTCGACTACCTGGAAATCTATAAAAAATGGGATAGAGTTATAAAAATAAAGGAGAGTAATAGATTAGATTACGTGGCGGATAAAGCTGTAGGTTTCAAAAAAATAGAATATGATGGATCCCTACGTGATTTATATCAGTCTAGCTTTGAGGATTTTATTTTCTATAATGCGGTCGATTGTGCTCTAGTTCACTACATTGACCAAAAATTGAAAACCATGCAGACATTTTTCAAGATTGCTATGATTTCTGGAGTGGAAGTAAACAGGTGTCTATCACCAGTTTGGTCAACTGAGGTTATGATGATGAGGAAGTTTCTTGAAAGGAATCAGGTTTTCGTATCTGAAAAAAAGGAGGAGACGCATGTAAAGTTTGCTGGTGGTTATGTGAAGGATCCAATAAAGGGACTCCATGGTTGGGTAGCCTGTTATGACTTTGCTTCTCTTTATCCAAACACCATGGTTCAATGGGGAATATCACCTGAATCTTACAAGGGAAAGAATCTACTTAATCCAAAACCCGAATGGATAAAAACTGCATCGGGTGCTTATTTTGGTAACGATGATGAGAATCCTATACTTAAAACTCTTATTAAGGATTTATATTCGAGGAGGAGAGCCACAAAGGATAAAATGCTTAAATTAGAGCTAGAAATAGACATTTTAGAAAAAGAATTAGAAAAATTAAAAATTAACGCTAAATAAACCTGTATCTAAAAACCCTTTCGATATATAAAAAACCCGGATGGGATTAAGAGCAGATAAAACTAGTCTAACAACAAAAAATTATGGCAAATACAGACAATCAGTGCAAAGACCTTGAAATTGGGAATGACTACGAAAAATCCACAAACCATCTGGAAATTCTGATGAATCTTCAAAAAAACACACAAGAAAAAACTTATGGTTACAACTTTAAAGATATGACTCTTGGCGAAGTAAAAGACTTTTGGTTATGGAACACTAGAGCACTGGATGACGAGATATCCGAAGCTTATGATGCTCTAGGTGGAATTTCAAATACCGGGGAAAACTCCATAGGAAACGCAGTATGGAAACCTTGGAAATCAAATTACAAGAAGGGATATTCTATGAAGATATCAGACCTTTCCGAGGAAGACAGAAAAGAGCTCAAAATGGAATTGGTTGATATCCAGCACTTTCTTTTCAATATGATGATTTCAGTTGGTATGACACCAGAGGAACTTTACAATTATTATGTGAGTAAGAATATTGAAAATATCAGAAGACAACAAAACAATTACTAAATTTTTATGGAAAACAAATATTTACTTCCTGAACCAATACTTCAGGAAAACCCGAATCGTTTTGTACTCTTTCCAATAGAGCACAAAGACATATGGCAAATTTTCAAGACGCAACAGGCTTGCATATGGACAGCAGAGGAGGTTGATCTAGCTAATGATCTTAACGATTGGAGACACAAATTAAATGATGATGAGAGATATTTTATCAAAAATGTTTTGGCTTTCTTCGCAGCATCCGACGGAATAGTTAACGAAAACCTTGCGGAGAATTTTCTATCAGAAGTGCAGTACACCGAGGCTAAATTCTTCTATGGGTTTCAGGTAATGATGGAGAATGTTCATTCTGAAACTTATTCATTGCTAATAGACACATACATACAGGATCCAATAGAAAAAGATAAGCTTTTTAGAGCCATAGAAACAATTCCTGCGGTTAAGAAAAAAGCGGATTGGGCACTTAAATGGGTCGATTCTCCGAACTTTCAGGAGAGATTAGTTGCATTTGCAGCGGTTGAGGGTATATTCTTTAGTGGTTCATTTTGTTCTATATTCTGGCTTAGAAAAAGAGGCCTGATGCCTGGTCTATGTTTCTCCAATGAGCTTATATCGAGGGATGAGGGAATGCATTGTGATTTTGCTGTGTTATTACATAACAACCATTTATCAAATAAAGTTAGTGAGGAGAGAATTAAGGAGATTATAATGAGTGCTCTTGAAATAGAAAAGGAATTTATTACGGAATCCCTACCGGTTAGATTGATAGGAATGAATTCTGATCTTATGAAACAATATTTAGAGTTTGTAGCTGATAGACTACTAGTTGATCTGGGATGCTCGAAAGTTTACAATTCAACTTGCCCTTTTGATTTTATGGAAAATATATCAATTCAGGGCAAGACTAACTTTTTTGAAAAGAGAGTTGGTGAATACCAAAAATCAGGTATCCTTAATAAATCCGAGGATACTTTTGGCTTCAGTGAGGATTTCTAAAAAATAATTAAATTAAATATGTTTGTAACAAAAAGGGATGGCTCAAAAGAACCAGTTAGGTTCGAAAAAATATCGAATAGGATAAGAAAGATGACATATGGTTTAAATAATGACTTTGTGGATTCAACAGAAATAGCTCAAAAGGTAATTGCCGGAATTTATGATGGAATATCCACGGAGGAGTTGGATATTTTATCTGCCGAAACTGCTGCTTCATTAATTACTAAACATCCTGATTATTCAATATTGGCTTCTAGGATAGCTGTATCGAGATTACACAAGGAAACAAAGAAAAAATTCTCCGAAACGATACAGGATCTATATGATTATATAAATCCAGAAACAAACGATCCTGCAGGTTTAATAAATGATTATACCTACGAGGTAGTAATGAAAAATAAACAGAAGCTGGATGGAGCTATTATACACGAAAGGGATTTTGATTTCGAATATTTTGGATTTAAAACTTTGGAGAAGAGCTACCTTTTGAAAACTTATGGGAAAGTAAAGGAAAGTCCACAACATATGTATATGAGGGTTGCTGTTGGTATATGGGGAGAAGACATCAAGAATGTTTTAAAAACTTATGAGTTGTTATCAACTCATATGATGACTCATGCAACACCAACACTTTTCAATGCGGGAACAAAAAAACCTCAACTTTCTTCCTGTTTTCTGCTTATGATGTCTGACGACTCAATACCAGGAATTTATAAAACTCTCTCCGATGTTGCTGTTATTTCTCAGAATGCTGGTGGAATAGGTCTTGCTATACATAACGTTAGAGGAACCGGATCCTACATTAGAGGAACAAATGGAACATCAAATGGGATTATTCCGATGCTAAAGGTATTTAACGAAACCGCTAGGTATGTTGACCAAGGTGGCGGAAGAAGAAAAGGAAGTTTTTCCATCTATGTGGAACCTTGGCACTCTGATATAGAAGATTTTATAGATCTTAGAAAAAATGTAGGTAAGGAGGAAATGAGGGCAAGGGATTTATTTTTAGCACTTTGGATCCCTGATTTGTTTATGAAGAGGGTAAAAGCAGACCAGGAGTGGAGCCTATTTTCACCATCAGATGTACCTGGTCTTTGGGAAAAATATGGAGATGAATTTGAACAGGCTTATGAGGAAGCTGAAAGATCTAATAAGGCTAAGAAAAAAATGAAGGCTAGGGATCTTTGGGGTAGAATATTAGATTCCCAGATTGAAACAGGAACCCCATATATGCTTTACAAGGATGCAGCTAACAGAAAATCCAATCAAAAAAACCTAGGTACTATAAAAAGCTCAAATTTGTGTACTGAAATACTTGAATATACGGACAAGGATGAGCAAGCAGTTTGTAATCTTGCATCCATACCGGTAAATAAATTCCTTAAATCAACGGACAATAGAACATCCAAAATAATTAGAGGAAAGTGTGAGGTTGATCACCAATCTTTGTATGATGTTGCATACCAGACATCAGTGAATCTAAACAAGGTTATTGACGTAAATTATTACCCAACACCTGAAACTGAAAGATCCAATATGAGACATAGACCAATTGGAATAGGTATACAGGGACTTGCTGATCTTTATGCTATGATGGGAATACCGTTTGCATCACCAGAGGCAAAAAGAATAAACGAGGAGATATTCGAGACTATCTACTTTGCAGCTATGACAGCTTCGGTTGATCTTGCTAAAAAGGAGGGACATTATGAAACTTTTCAAGGTTCACCACTCAGCGAAGGAAAATTCCAATTTAATTTATGGGATGTTAATGAGAGTGAACTTTCTGGTCGTTGGGACTGGGAGAAGCTAAGAAAAAGTGTTATGAAACACGGAGCAAGAAATTCATTATTGCTTTCACCCATGCCAACTGCAAGTACAGCTCAGATAATGGGCAACAATGAGGCTTTCGAACCATTCACATCAAACATTTACACAAGGAGAACTCTAAGTGGTGAATTTATAGTTGTTAATAAACATCTGGTGAATGATTTGATTTCGCTGAATCTTTGGAATGATGATATGAAAAATCTAATTATTCTAAATAAGGGATCCGTTCAAAATATTAATCAAATACCCGAAAAGGTGAGAGAGGTTTATAGGACTGTATGGGAAATCAAGCAGAAGGATCTAATTGAAATGTCAGCAGGAAGGGGTAAATTTATATGTCAATCTCAATCTCTAAATTTATTTATAGAGAATGTAAATTCAGCAAAATTAACTTCTGCACATTTTCACTCATGGGAGCTTGGTCTTAAAACTGGAATGTATTATCTAAGAACAAAATCTGCTGTGGATCCATTAGCTGGCCTAGGAATAGATTTAGAAAAGGCGAAAAAATCGGTACAAAACGTGGAGAAAATCGAGGTTCCGACCAGGAAGATTGATATGAACGGAATGACAAGTGAGGAACTTAGTAAAGCCGCAGAGGAGGCTACATCAGGAATAGTTTGTTCCTTGGATAATCCGGATTCATGCGAAGCATGTGGTTCATAGCCATATTCAAAAAAATTATATTATGATGGAAAAAAATAATATTAAAGGATTTTTAGATTTCCTATTCGAAAGGGAATTACCCGATAGACAGGGTAAGATACTGGTTATGCTCGGATCTCCTGGTTCAGGTAAGGGTACCCTATCGGAGCAATTGAGGGATGGATATGGAATAAATCATATTTCTACAGGAGAGTTAATAAGAAAATCTGATGACCCCGCTTTAAAAAAAATAATAGAGGGAGGCAACCTTATTCCTGATGAGATGATGTTAAAAATGTTGAGGAAGGAGCTTAAGAAAATTGACATTAATAAGGGGATAATTTTCGACGGATACCCAAGAAATATAAAGCAAGCTAGAAAATTGGATTCCCTGTTGGGTAAGTCTGGATTAGGATTAAATCATGCAGTTTATCTTTCCATTCCGGAGGAGGTCGCTAAGGAAAGAATAAGAAAAAGAGCTAAGAAGGAAAATAGAAAGGATGATTCTAGCGAGGAAACTATAAATAATAGATTCGAAGAATACAAAGAAAAAACATACCCTCTGATTGATTTTTATAAGAAAAGTAGAAAGCTTATAAGGATTGATGCAGAATTGGGAATGGAGGGGGTACTTAAATCTGCTGTTAAAAAAATCGGAATTAAAAAACCAAAATAGGCATGAAAAAAACCAGTGAAGATTTTGTAAGATCTTTGAGGGAAAAAATTAACGATAAAAAAAAAGAAGATATAATCCAGAGAAATGTTTTACATAACGCTCTGGATTATTTTTCTTCTATCCTTTGCAAAGATCAAAAAATTGATATAAAGAATGTAAAAAAATATAAAAATAGTGATCTGAAATCATCTATAAAAATATATTCAGAGCAGGAAAATATTTTTGAACATATATCAAATTTATTAACATTAGAAAAATTAGAATTTAATAGTAGTAAAATAGGCGATAAAATAATTATCTTTGTTATAAATTTTGGAAATAGTTTGGTTACCTCACCTAAAAAAAATAATTGGGTGGTTGTTGGGATAAACATTTTGGGTAAATATACTTTTGATATAGATGTGTATCTAAAAATTTCGGATATGTTATATTCAATCTATGAAAAGAAGTATTTCGGTATAAAAATATGGCTCTGTGATCACATGAATATATTATCTTATGAAATACCCCTAATAGATTGTAAAAGGGATAAATCTGGAATAAAAAGAATCCTAGATGAAATATATTCTGCTAAGATCTCATTTGATTCTATTGGTGAGGTTAATGGAATAAAAATTTCTAAAAAAAATGGAGCAAAAATAAAAAAACTACTATAATCTTATAAAAATAAAAACAGATGAGTAAAAACAATAAGAAAAAAACTAAGAAAGTAGCTTCACCTATTCAATCGGTAGTTTCTAAACCAACTAGTAATAAACAGGAAATAGATTTGTGTTTAGTTATGATAGTTAAGGACGAGGAGGATACGATAGAAAGATGTTTAACTGCTGTTTCTCCTTTTATTAAATATTGGGTAATTGTCGATACTGGTTCAACAGATAATACCCTTCAGGTTATAAATGAAACAATGAACAATCTCGGAATACCTGGGGAGTTACACGAGAGACCTTGGGTTAATTTTGAGGTAAATAGGACCGAAAGTCTCAATCTTGCTAAGGATAAATGCGACTACAGATGGATAATAGATGCTGATGATACTTTTATTCCCAAACCTGGAACTAATCCTTTTGCGGGACTTGATAAAAAACCGGATTGTTATCAAATTCTTTATAAACTTGGCAATTTACAATATCACCGCGCACAGCTGGTTAGATCAAGTCAAAATTGGGTTTATAAAGGGGTTCTTCATGAATATCTTCATCTTGATGAGGATATTAATGTGATGCAATCACAAATTCCAAATTGCTATGTACAGGCAGATATTTCTCCACTTAAAAGAGCTGCTTCTCTTGAAGAAAAATATGCTAATGATGCTAAAATACTAGAAAAAGCTCTAATTGACGAGCCTGATAATGCTAGATATGCTTTCTATCTGGCACAAAGTTATAGAGATTCAAACCAACTTGATAAGGCTATAGAATGTTATCAAAAAAGAGTTGAAATGAAGGGATGGGAAGAGGAAGTTTACTATTCCATGTATATGATTGCTAAAATGAAGGAAAAAATGGGATCTTCGATAGATGAAATTATCAATCTTTACTCAAAAGCTTGGGAATATAGACCTAATAGATTGGAAGCAGTTTTCCATACAATGAGAAAGCTTAGAGAATGTTCAAGATTCCTTGTGTCTTTTGCTTACGGTGATATTGCAATAAAAACAAGAGGAACATCAGATATCCTTTTTGTAGAATCTGAAATTTGGCAGTGGAGACTTTTGGATGAATATTCATTGGCAGCTCACTATATCGGAAATCCAGACATATCGTTAGAGAAAACCGGAGCTATTATTACCTCATCATTTTTCAAGGATATCCACCCAGACGAACAAAACAGATTAAAGAGGAATATGGAATTTTACAGAAAAGCCGCTGATGAGAAGGCTAGAAGAAAAAAATCAGATGAACTGTTGCAAAAAAATTCAAACAACAGATAATTTTTTGATATATACAATAAAAAAAATTAGATGAGACATCTTTTAGAATTTGAATCATATGGAACCATTAATGAATCTGTTCCACTTTACAATTTTAAAAAATTTGAAAAGAATCCAAGCGCTTCACCCGAACAAAATCTTAATCAGAAGGATATAAAAAAACTTATCCCGCAGATGATTAGCAAAATAAAGGACGGAAAGATTTCTGAGGTAACGATGACAGTTGATCTACCTCGAACTGGAAAAAATGCTCCTAAGCACGCTATCGATTATCTTGAGCAGGAGAAAAAAAGAATAGAGAAAATGGTCAAATCAACCAGAGGAAGTAGACTTGAAGCTGCAGATACTCCGGATGATGAGGGAATTTATGGAGGAGAACAAACAAGTATTTTCTTCGATAGCGAATATATTTTGATTGATTATTTAATTGATGATGAAGGATTTAAAATAATAGGCATTCCCTATTCCAAAAAGAAGGAGGCTTTTAAATCACCCGATATGATGAATTACTACACAACATCTTTCGGACCTGAATTTATTGAAGAGATATTTTACAAAGATTAGAATAGAATAATTTAAAATTTGCACCCTAGTTTGAAAAAGCTAGGGTTTATTTTTGAAATTAATTTTTTTATGTTGATATAATAATAAAGATAATTAATAATATGAATCAGAAGGTAAATAAGGATATTGAGGTATTAACGGATTTTGAACACATAATAAAAAGACCAACTATGTATGTTGGATCTGTTAAAAAAAGTGAGGAGAATATTCCTATTATTGGAGATGGGTTTATAAAATCCGTGACGAAGGAATACTCTGTTGGGATGTATAAACTTTTTGATGAGGTTTTTGCAAATTCTGTGGACGAGGCAAAAAGGATGATAAGACCGATGAAAAACATAACCGTGGAAATAGATCCTTCCTCAAATATGGTTTCTATAATTGATGCTGGTGACGGATTCACAAATGGATCATCCATAAATAAGAAGAGTAAAAAGTCCAACATAGAAACTGCTGTTTCTATGCTGAGAGCGGGATCCAATTTTGATAATGATAATATATCGGAATCAATAGTGGGAACCAATGGAATGGGGGTTTCTCTTGTGAATGCGCTTTCAACTTTTTTCGAAATCGAAACAACAAATCCAACCGAAACATATAGACAGTCATGGAAAAATTTCAAGGCTTCTAACCCTGAAATATCTAAAAAAACTAAATCGAAACAGACCGGAACTAGGGTATCCTTTATTCCTAATAGTTCCATTTTTGATAATTCCAAATGGGACTATTCCACTATTAAATCATATCTTTGTTTGAAGAAAAGAATTCTGGAAACTGAGGAAAAAACATCCTCCATAAAAATAAATTTTATTTGGAATTCAAAAAGTGAGGTAATAGAATCTGAATTAAAACCGGACTGGTCAACAAAAACAAATATAGGTGAATTGTTAATATGGGAGAAAAAACCAGATTCTGGAACTTTTTCTTTTGTTAACAGTGCATTATGTACGGGTATCCATCAAAAGATAGTGCAGGATGGAATCAATATAGAATTAGATGACACTTTGGGTCACCATTTCTATGAGACTTTACTTATTCTCAATTTGCCACCAAGCATAGTTAGATTTGGTGATCAGAATAAAACAAAATTCGTTTCTAAGAGGGAAGAGGTTGAGCCAACTATAATTAGACATTTTTCATCAGCTCTAGGCAAGTTTTTCAAAAGTGACGTTTATAAATCCATAAAGAGGGCTGTCGATGCTAGAAAAAAAGAAACTGAGCTGAAAAAGATAAGAAGGGAGAAAAAAGGAATAAAGATAAAAAACTCCAACAAATATTTCCCACCAACATCTTCCAGAGGGGATATACTTTTTATAGTGGAGGGACTTAGTGCGATGGGGTCAATATTACAAAAAAGAGATCCCAAGAAGGAGGGAGTTTATGCTCTCAAGGGAAAAATTAAGAACGCAAGAAGCTTATCTGATTTATCCGAGACTAGGGAGATCTTAGAACTGATGCAAATTCTAAATCTGGATCCGGAGGGACACCATCTTGTTTGTCCGTTTGATAAAATAGTTATAGCTACGGATCCCGATCCGGATGGAGCCCACATTACTTCTCTTCTCATAAATCTGTTTTATATGTGGTTCCCTTGGATGGTAAAACAAAATAGAATACATTTTCTGGAAATTCCTTTAATAACAACGGGGGATAGATCTAAAAAGTATTTTTATACCATGGAAGAGTATAAAAAATCAGCATCGAGGGATAGAACAAATATTAGATATTTGAAGGGACTTGGATCTCTGTCTATAGATGATTGGGATTATGTAATGAGAAACAAAAGGATTGTAACTATAAAGGATGATTCAAAAGCCAAGAAAAATCTAGAAATGGCTTTTGGTAAACTTGCGATAGAAAGAAAAAAATGGCTAGGATCGTGATTTATTCGATAATTTTATTTAATTTTGAAAAAAATAAATAACATGAATGATTTTGGTTACTGCTGTATCAATATGACCCTGGCTGATAAAAAGATATCAACAAATAGGGGAATGGTCAAGAAAACTTTTTTAGAAAAAGGAATAAAATATGCTTCTGAACTTTCCCTTCTTAATGTTTTAGATCTAAAAAAAATAATAGAATGGAATATAGATAATCGGATATTTCTTTACCGTATGTCTAGCGATATATTTCCCTGGTGTTCCGAATATGAGTTTCAGGATCTACCGGACTTTGAAAAAATAAGTGGAATTCTTAAAGAGTGTGGCGATATAGCTAAAAACAAAAAATTAAGACTTACTTTCCACCCATCTCCATATTGTGTTATAGCTTCAGAGAGGAGTGATGTTGTTGAGAAATCAATAAAGGAATTGAGACAGCATGGGGAGATAATGGACCTGATGGGACTGGAAAGAACCCATCAATATCCAATTAACATACACATAAACACAACTAAACCCACTAAGGAGGATGCTGCTAATAGATTTTGTGAATCGTATAATTTATTGCCGCAGTGTGTGAAAAAAAGATTGGTTGTCGAGGTTGATGATAAGAAATCTCAATTCACCTCAGTGGATCTCTACAACATGGTACATCTAAAAGTTGGTATTCCTGTTACTTTTGATTATTTGCATAATGAATGTAATCCACCGGAACTAAATGAGGAGAATTCTTTAAAATTGTGTCTATCAACTTGGTCGGAAGGAATTATACCAGTAACACACTATTCCGATTCGAAAAAATTATTCGAGGATTCCTCATCAAAAGAAGTTGCACATTCGGATTGGATATGGAGAGGACCCGAAACTTATGGATTAAATTTTTCTATAGAACTTGAGGTTAAGATGAAGGAGAAGGCATTATTAAAATATAGGGATTCTTTAATGGTTTCTCTTTAAAAATAAAATATAAAAATATGGAAAACGGAGAATTTTCGGAGTTTGAGGATAAATTATTTGAGGTTGAGATAAATCCAGATATCAAATATTCTATAGACAAAGATATGGAATCTAAAATTAAATATGATTATCTTGTAGATCTCTACGGAAAAGAAAGAGTTGATGAAGTTGTTAACGATTACAAAGATCTATTTGATCACGAGGAATTTGGAAGAATTAAAAAGATATTGGGATAATTAATGGAACAATATTTTGAAAACGAGATGTATAATTTGCATCCACAATATGAAATTCTTAAAAAACACGTTGAAAGATCTGTTCAGGACATTTTCATAGATGGATTGAAGAACAAGATGGATAACCTTATTTTTGCTTTTGAGAATGAAGATCACATAGATCTTTTTAGTGATAGAATGCTTAAATACTGGGAACAATTGGAGGATTATGAAAAATGCAAAGAAATAGTTTCTCTTATATCCAAGCTTAAGGAATCTTGGAGAAATAGGGAGTCCCTTGATAATTTAGATCAAAAATTCATAATAGCTGATCTGTTCAAAAATAATGTCGATGAAGGATTACTATAATATATTAGGGATTGATAGGAACTCAAGCCCTGAGCAGATAAAAAAAGCTTATAGAAAACTTGCTTTGAAGTACCATCCGGATAGAGCTGGGGAAAGCAATGAAAACGAGGAGAAATTCAAGCAGATAAGTGAGGCCTATGAGGTTTTATCTGATCCTGATAAGAGAGCAAAATACGATAACCCAAACCAGGGATTTAATTTTAATTTTGGATCCAACGGAGGTCCATTTTCTGGAGCATTTAATAATGGATTCAATCCATTCACCCAAAATGCAGGTCCAAAAAAAGGGAGAAGTTTCAACATCTATATTTCCATTACTTTGGAGGAGATGATGTCAGGAACCACCAAGAAAGTAAAAGTTAACAGGGCTCTTCAATGTTTGGATTGTAGTGGAACTGGAGCTGAATTTGGTGAAACGTCTGATTGCAACGATTGCTCTGGAAGGGGAAGAATAATAAAAACAGTTAGACATGGGTTTGGTGAAATGGTAACTGAATCAGACTGTACAACATGTAAGGGATCTGGTAAAATAATTAAAAATGAATGTAGGACATGCGGCTCATTAGGTGTAATAAGAAAGGATGAAGAAATTGAAATAAATGTTCCTAGGGGATCAATATCAGGAATATCGTACATGGTAGTTGGTAAGGGGGATTGGGGAAGATCACCAAGCGTTCCTGGTGATCTTATCGTCTATATTGAAGAATATGTACATCCAACATACATAAGAGATGGCATAAATTTAATCCATGAAACCCACATAAGTTTTAAAGAGGCATGTCTTGGAAAAAAATTAGAAATACCTAATTTATCAGGTACTTCATATAGGATGGAAATTCCTCCAGGTACAGCATCAGGAAAAATATTTAGATTACCAGGAAAGGGATTACCTGAATTCAATGGTTTTGGTAACGGTGATATTTTAGTTAAAACAAACATAAAAATACCCTCTGATTTAACGGAGGAGCAAATAAAAGCTTTAGATTATTTCGAATGATACAAATTCTCATCTTATTATTTATAAATTGGTGTCTCACAACAAGTGTAGTGAATGCTAGCATCTTAGACCCTTTAAGGAGCTATTTTTTGGTTAGATTGCCATTATTGGGAAAACTAATTTCCTGCGTAAGATGCCTTGGCTTTTGGATTGGTCTATCGACATTTAGTTTGTACACATATTTTGGAAAGGTTGATGGAATCTTGTTTTTACCCATTTGGGCTAATTACATCATATACCCATTCGTCCAGAGTGCTTCGTGTGTTATACTTGAAAATTTTATAGTTTTTCTTGGAAAATTAACTTATATCAATATAAACAAGGATTAATTAGATGGGAAATTTTTTAAACATATCCGAACAAATAAATACACAATACAGGTCATATGCCCTCTATGTTATTCAAAGTAGGGGAATACCAAATTTTTATGATTCTTTAACTCCGGTTCAAAGGCTTATTCTTGAAAATTCACCTTCAAAGTTTAATAAAACGATTGGTGTTGTTGGTGAAGTTATTAAGACTGGATTGTACCACCATGGGGATAGCTCTTTATCTGGTGCCATATCTAAGTTAGCTAGACCTTTTGGGTGCTCTTTCGGTATATTAGAAGGTGACGGGTTCTTTGGATCTCCAGTAAATCCAAGCCCATCAGCACCAAGATACACACAGGTGAAAATAAATCCCAGGATTAGAGAAATTATAGATCAGAACTACGACCTTAATGAAAAAAACCACGAGGGAGGTCACGATTGGCTTCATGTGGAAATGCCCATCGGTTTATTAACACATATAGTTGGTATTGCCGTGGGATATAGGAGTAATATTCTACCCAGAAAACTTGAGGATATTGTGGAATACCTAGGAGGTTCTAATAAGCTTTTAAAGCCTTATTTTAAGGACTTTGATGGTAAGGTATCTAGATATATGGACGAGGACAATTCGTGGCTGCTAGAGAGCGGTTTTGATGTAGATAGGACAAGAAAGATATTTAGGATATTCGATCTTCCCCCAGTGATGAGATATGATAGCTTTATTAACAAGCTAGAAGCAAAGCTTGAAAGACTTGGTTGTGATTACAGAATGGAAAACAAATCAACAAGTAAATGTGATATCTCCGTACAAATAAAGGGTATTAACGATATAAAGATATTTGAGAATATAGTTGACCATATATCAAAGATAACAAAAATCATAGTAAGGGAGGATATAATATTTGTTAAGGATGGAAATGTGATGGAATTTCCATCAGTGAAAGAATATTTGGATAGTTTTAAGACACATTTGGAACTTGTTAAACTTAAAAGATTAATTAGGGACAATGATAACAATTTATCAGAACTTGAATTTCTGGAAGCTAAGGCTAAATTTCTCCAATTTATGATGGAGAAGAAAAGAAAAAATGAGGAGATAGTAGCTTTTATTTCGGAGTATAAACCTCAAATATCATCCAAGCTTCAAAGAATAGAAATAGTCAAATTATCTTCAGAACATCTAAAGGAAACAAAAGATAAAATAGATGATATGAAGAGGGAGATAAAAAGGATCCAAAAGGAGATATCAAACCAAGAAAAGATCTATAATAAGACGCTGAAGGAGGAATCTAAGATAAAGATAAATACCACCAGGATGCAAAATTCTCTATTTTCATCTAATGAATCAAATGGAATAGAAATATTTCAAATAGAGGAAGAGGAGATAGATGAAAAAGTTGAGGAGGAAGAAGAATTATAACAACTAAATATAAAAAAATGAAATTAAGAATAACAAGTATCCCAAATCTGATAGTTTTTTTAAAGAGACTTAAATCTGTTGAAAAGGGTGTGATCCTGGAGTTTAGTGAGGATAGAATTTTCTCTAAAGTACACACACCAGATAAGGCAACTATGAAATTTGCAAGTTTAGATCTTTCTGATGTTTTTGAAACTGAATTTGATTGGAGTTCAATTAAGAAAGACCGGATAAAAGTTGGCTTCCATGATATTGGAAGATTGATAGAGGCATTCAAGCACTTTAGGCCTGAGGAGGAAGTAAACGTGGATATGGACATTTCAGAAGTTGACGGATCCATGACCGCAACTGAATTCAGATTGGTTTCTCCCTCGTTGGTGATAAGGCTGAGATGCTCTGATTTAAATATGCTTTCTTATGTGGAAGACAATATCTTGGAACTTGTTTTATCTAAGGAAGATCCCCTAGCAAATTTTAAAATATATCAAAGTGACTTTGCAACAATTTCATCTTTATGTGGTATGGAAAATGATTCACAGGAGATACTTGTTTTTGACGTAACAGATAAAACAGCATATGCGATAGGTAACTCTTTCAACTATAAAATAAACATTGGTGGATCCGAGATAATTCTAAATGATGGCGATAAAATTGTATCCAATATTTACAAGAATCAGCTTGGGTTTATGGAGACAGAATCATGTGATGTTTATGTTCACGAGAATAGGTTAGTTATGTTTTCGGATCAGTCTAACACATCAATAGCGATAGGTCTTGTTGAGAAATAGAAATTATATGTCCATTATGAACCTATAACTTCCACAGTCATATATTCTAGCGAATCCTCTTTCATCCATGATAGTCGATTCGCTTTTTTCTTTATCGAAGCCAGCTTTTACTAGTTGATCCTTTCTGTATTTGAATCTATATTCTCTTGTTCCGTTTTTAACGTACCAATAGTTAGGTTTAGTTGTTCCTGAGTTTTTGAAACCGAGTTTTTCGTAGAATACCCCATTGGACCATCTTCTGTCACAATATGATATAATTTTTCTTGGTGAATTAATAGTAATGAAATGTTGAAGAAGTCTAGATGCCCCTCCTATTACTGACACCCCTTTTTTGTTGCAGTAACGTATCAGCTCCCATGAATTCTCTTCTCTGAAGGATCCCATATTTCTTCTAAGTGCACCAAAGGTCATAACGGATACAAGTTCACCATTATTTACGAGCCCATACCTTTTACTTGATCCTGCTTTACCCTGTAGGTGATTTTCTAATATAAATTTGTTTGCTTCTTTTGCGTTTAATTTCACAATTGAACATTTTCTAGCAAATATTCTCGTTTCATAAACATTTATTATTGATAAAATCCTAGATCTTACAAGATCCGGTTTATTTGTTATTTCATCCTCGAATATATGTAGTAGTAGAATATTTGAAGCTTCTGCATCATTTGTTTTATCTATATGATAATTTGGTGATTTAAAACGGTCTGAGTGCCAATATATCCCATTAGCTTCTATCCCTATATTATGTTCTGGTAAATAGAAATCTAATTCCTTTCCTTTTAGTATTTTTCTATTCCTTTCTTCGTATTCTATACTGAATTCATC
>Ga0315904_10002173_pt1 | contig 30639 bp, 30 predicted proteins | sample LakEriMetagenome_6_FD_203529 | JGI IMG/M metagenome (GOLD analysis project Ga0315904, IMG submission 203529) | Freshwater fungal communities from buoy surface, Lake Erie, Ohio, United States - Buoy 12 MA120 | ecosystem: Environmental > Aquatic > Freshwater > Lake | place: USA: Lake Erie, Ohio...
TCGCTCGCCAGGCTCGCCACTGATGCCGTGATTGTGCCAGTTGTGCCGTACTTCCAGCGAATATCGTTTGCCATCAGACACCTCCCGCAATTCGTCGCCGGCTGTTAATTACGGCCCCGATGCCGACTTCTCCGATTCCGTTTGCGTCAACCCAGCGAACAGTGACGTTTGCCAATGCTCCAATGACTGCAACGTCTGCAACATTCAGTAATCCGTGCTGAATCAATTCTGGAGTTCCTGCAGCAATCGCAGGTTCATCCAGGTCAATTGCATCGCCTGCAGTGATCAGGTCGATGATTGTGCGAGCCTGTTGATACGGTGGATCAGGAGACTCGAAGTTATTCGCGACCCGCTGAAGGCCGCCCCAGCGTCCTAACTTGGCCAGTGTCTTTCGCAATGTCGCAGCAGGGACAGGTTGACGCACAACTACTGTCTTTTTCATGACAACAATCGAAGCTTCTTCATCGGTCATCGTTGCGTACTGCGGCAACGACAACTCTGCGTCTAATGCTGCCTCACCCTGAATCAGCGTGTATAGTTCCGCCTCTGTCATTCTTCGGCGTCCTGCTTAGAGATTTTAAAGTAGTCTTTCAGATCCAATACCGTTTCAGACACGGCTTTGAGTTCGTGCAAAGCCTGATTGTGGGCAGACGGTGCGAACGTGGCCGGAATACCGGTCAGACTCGAGTAAGCGTGCGTGTGCCCGGCGTCGCTCTTGCCCGACAGCAGGATGTCCACTTGAGCGGTGGTATATACGCCAAGCAAGGCTCTCACCTGAGTTGTGGTGAGAGCCTTGGCAGGTGCTGCGGTTGCTGTGTCATTACCCAGCAGAGTACTGGGTGTAACGTCCAAAACCGCGTCAAAGGGAAAAGCCGTAAGCCCCATTGCCGAAACCTCAACTACCTCGCGGGATGTGCTGCGATACCGTGTTTGCCGTAGCATACCCTGTTTGACGCCAGACGGGAACCCCATCGCGGAAAATCATGATCGTAGGGTACGCTATCACAGGCTGCACCGTAAACTTTTGGCCCGCAGAATTCGTGACAGACCACTGCCTGCGATACTTCGGATCTGTACCGTCCACAACGCGGACTTTGTGCCCCGCGTTCTGCAAACGTACCTGCTCCAACGCGGTCCAGTCCCTACACGGTCGGCAATTCTGCGATGTAAAACACACCACTTCCACAGATTCCACCGCGTTTTGCTGCTCAAACGCTCCGGTGTCTTCCCCCGCCGTCGAGATCACAGACACCGTGAAAGACCAATCGTCCCCTTCGCCGGCGAATGAGGGCGTCCCCAACAGCACCGCAAACGCAGCACACACGAGCACGAAACCAGTAAACCCCTTCATACAAACCTCCTTCAGTCTTGTGCCAGGGACGCCTTTGCGCCGGCCAGCATCACCAAATCATCGGGGATCATACGAGATCCCCGCAGAATACCAAACCCGTTGACCCCCCACTGGGACCAACTGTTCCGGATGAGCAGGCACAGCTCGTTGTCCAGAATAACACCTTGAATCCCCAGGACCTCGTGGCCCCACCAGTTGTAGCCAACGGGGCAAGGCATCCGCCGGCACAACGCAGAGAACAGGTAGTCCTTGTTTCGCGGGGGTGCGTAGTACCAATCGGTCGCCGTGTAGGACTGCGCTTCCTGCCGAGAAGCTGCGGTGTCGTATCGCCTGTCAATCACCGCGTCGGGCCACGTCTTTGAGCTACAGACTCCGTGCTCCGCGATAAACTCGATAGCCTCACGCCCCCAGCCACCAACGTTCCGGAAGTTTTTAATCCTTGCGCCTCCGCTTGCGGGAGACAAGGACGCGTAGGGCAGGTTTTGCTGTACGCGCTGGAGTTCCAAAGCATGGACCACGGCAAAAATCCAGCAGTAGTTGGTTCTCTGCTGGTTTTTGTATGGTATCTTTTTCGCCTCAATCAGGCTTCTCAGGTCGCTTTTCTGTTTCTCTGCCTCCCGCACAACGTCTGCAATATCATTACGGCTGATGAGCAGGTTTTGCGGGAACGGATTCGCCACGCCGGCGTAACCATACCCCTCCATCCCGTCAGCACCCAGTGGCCGGACAAGCCCGCCGCCGGGCTGCGAAGGGTTCAAACACCACCGATCGACGTCGGCCTGTTTGTCCGTGTCGATTACAGGTATCTTGCCTATGTCGCTACTTTGCACCGATGATCTCCTTCATCGTGGCGAGTAGCTGATCGACAGACCGGATACTGAAGACCTTGGCCTGATTCCCGACGGCCACTATCGCCACGGGGCCTTCTGGCCACGACCCCCGGGTCTGCTCGACCAGCTTACGTAGCGTAGGGTCCTCCTCGCTCAGGTCATCAACGTCGAGAGCACTCCGGTCGTACAGCCGCCAAGCGGGGAGTTGCCCCACCGAAACGCAGTTGGCGTCGAGCCATTGCCGAACGTTAAGGGAGGTGACCGCCAGACGAGCCGGAACAGGATCTGATTCGTCCGACACCATGACAACACGCAACGACCCCGGAACAGGCTTTGGGTTTGGTGGGGGTTGTGGCGTCGGCGCAGGTGTTGGTGCCGGAGTTGGGGTAGGACCTGGCGGCGGCTGAGGGCCGCCGCCAGACACCACGAAAACGCGTCGCTGCACTGCAGATGCGTCGAGTGATTGTGCAAACAGCACAACCGTCGAACCTTCTGCTGAGGGAGTGATGATGTATAAGTGCAGCCCGGCAGCATACGTGCGCCAAATAGCACGCGCTGAACCCGGCGGCAGAAACCACAGCTCCCTATCTGAGGTGCTCGGCGCACGGTACTCAACCGACACAACGCCATCGTCGTATGGGTACACCAGCAATGGTGCTGAGTGTGCCACGACATAACACTCCCCTTGTCGCATCCGCACGTTGGCGTCCTCGGGCGAGGGTACGACAACGGCAGGTGGGCTGACGTCAGGGAACTGAATCTGCGGCGGCTCATCCGCCGCCAACAAGGCGAGGAATGTGATTATCAGCAGCATGCGGCACCAGTCAGCCGTCCTGCAGATCGACGGTAATGGAAATCGCCTCGCCCATCGAGGAGATCCTGTCAAGCTGTTCAACTGGCTGTGCGGCCAGCTCGTGCAGACCGGCTGTCGCGAGTGTCTGGGACATCCCTCGATCCATCAACCAATCTTTACGACGGAAGGTGATGTTATTCTCCTGACAGTATCGCCGACCTCCGTTGATGTACGCCGTCCGCAGGGACTGAGCAGAGGTGACCGGGGCTGTTCCAGCAACGACAGCCTGCTGCGGCACCGTGGAGTCGTTCTTCTTGCCGCACCTGTCCAGCAAGTTCGTCATTATGGGTACGACAAACTGAGCGAGAATTGCCACAATCGCGGGGTTTCCTACGCCGCTGGCCCGCGGAATGTTGTCCACGGAAACGCTATCTCCGCAGCGGTAAAACACGTTTTCGACAATCTCAGGACAACGGTCCTTCTTCTTCTTCTTCGCCATAACACAGCCCCTTCTAACCAAAAAGAAAAATCGGAACACTCTGTTCCGGTCAGTCACTTGCGGAATTTGCTCTGCACACTCCAGCCGACGGCGAGGAGGGACATGATCGCACCAAGGGCTTCCGGGACTTGGCCTTCCTCAAGTAGTCCTTTCTGCACCAGCATGCCGCCTGCGATAGTCAGCACGTGGCGGATCAAACCAAACGTCTGGTCCTTGTTCATGGAGGTCCTCCTTCAATTGGACCCGCATATCGCGGTCGGTCCGGTACAAGATCTTTCAGAAACTGCAACGTCGCCTGCCGCTCTTCGCGGTGACTCTGCTCTACCCGCTCGTAACCCTGCTGGATAGCAGAGATGTGACCGGGTATTGCATCTAACAAATATTTGATGCCGACAATCATGGTCAGCACAAGAGCCAACAACAACACGTTGTTGAAACTCTGCGAGGTGACCCAACTGATAACAGCGTCTGTCGGCGTCTTCTTCTCAGGCATCGTAATGCTCCGGCGATCGGGCGTCAAGGCGATTGACTACGAGATGCTTCCTGTTTACGCAACAGTTTGAGCAAGCGGTCGATTTGTTGCAGCTTTGCGAGCTGCTCTGTGTCGCCCGTCTGCGCCAACCGTTCGCGTAACTTTGCGGTCCCTGTCGCCAGTGTAAGGGGTCGTGCGCCAGCCGCAACCTCCATCGCATTCAGTCGGTCCCGTATTTCCCGCAATGTCTGTTCTGGAGTTATGGTGTCTACTTTGACCCCAAGCAGGAATCGAGCTACTTTCTCAGTCGCACTGGTCCTGTTCTCAGGGTTGCTCAGGTATTTTGTGGTGCTCAACAGCCTCGACAGCGGCGACGCCGACGCTACTGCTTCCACGGTGGGGCCCAAAAACGGTGTAGCTTTACCGCTGGGTGCCACGTCCGTAATACCCAAGTTTACCAAAATTCTCCCAATTGTCGGGTCAAGGTCATCCAAGCGGCGACCACCCATAGGTGTGGCGGCGAACAGTGATGTGTTTGTCGCTTGCTCGACGACGCTCTTGAGCGCTGGGTTGCCCGACGCAATCAGCTTCTGCAGCAGGCCTTTGACATCCGCCTGCAGAACGTCGCCGGCGTACCGCACAGCGTCTTCGTGCATCAGCCCCAGGCTGGTCAAGAACTTTGCCCGCCCATCGTCATAGGTTCCAAGGGGTATGGCCGTAGTGTCCTGCAACCCGAACGGCACATACTCCTCATCATCGCCTTGTGCCAACCGGGTCGCTCGCACAGCAATGCCGAGATTCCCGCCGGGGTTGAACGCCAACTCCCGCAGGAACATTGGCATGCTCTGCCGCATAAACGCATAGAACGGGATCAGCGACCGCATCCAAGTGTTTTCGAACCGGGAGAAATTCCGCGGGTCATTGTTTGTCAGCACTTTGTCTGCGAACGCAAACGCATCCGACAAACGAGCCCCGGACCCTTGCCGCTGCAGGTATTCGAGGATGACCGCGGTGCGCGTCGTGGTGTCGAGAGTGCCGCGGAATGAGTTCAACGAGTCGGCCAGGAAGTTCCCTCTCGAGGACCGCACAATGCGGGAGGACTTACCCTGCAGCACTCGAGGTGGGGCGGCGAACTTCTGCGTACCGGGAGCTTGCGTGGTCCAGTCCTTTACGCCCGACTCAGCGACGTATCTCCCCACAACATTCATTGGGTTGAGGAATTCGTTGGCTAAGGTCTTTGCTCGACCGGCGATTGTTGGCTGCGACAGCCCTCCGCGGAGGCGCTGCATGAAGTCCCGCTTTACGTTTGCGGAACCACCAGCAACTGCTTCCACAAACGTCGGTATGGCATCCTGTACGGCCCCGGCCCCTTCCCCCGGAACCGCATTGAGCACGGCTTCCGCCGAGCCGGATATGGCTTGAGCTTCTACGTCAGCGGTCATCAGGCTGGCGTGCCGAAACGGTGCCCTGTGGTGGGCGGCAAACAACGCTTGGAACGCTCGCCCCCGGTTCGCTGGGGTGTCCGCCCACCCTTTAGTCGCCAGCAACCGGGAGATCTCCGGGATGTTTACCCCCGTCAATTCAATAGGATCGATCGGAGCCCCGCGGGCGAAGTTCAAGCCGGCTTTGGCGAACTTGGTGACAACGCCGAGATTTGATCCGCCGACCAAACTGGCGTTGATCGCGGAGCCCAGGACGTCTCGAATTGCCGTACTGATGGCGAGCAGGAATCCGCTCTTGGAGGCTGCCGTGATGTTCGCCGTAGTTCGAAGGAACATGCCGAGTTCAGGCATCTGCATCATTGCAGGTAATTCGGTGAACGTCCTCAACTGTTCTGCTTGCTCCGAGGTAAGCTCCATTGTTCGCAGGATGTCGTGGGCGTACGCTCTCGCCGCCTCCATTGCGGACCCAGTCAGCGGTGCTCCGGCACTATCGACAAACAGGTCTACCGGGTCGAGGCGGTACCGGACAGGCCAGTTGGCGTCCACAAACGTAGACGCGTTGACGTCTCTGGTCCCACTAAAGACGCGGCTTTCGGCGATGCTGCGGAGCAGGTTGTCAAGGAACTGACCTTCCACTAAGTTGTCCGGCCACAGCCCCCGCCGAGCGGCTTTGCCGAGGTAGTCCTTCTGCGGGCTCAGCCATTCACCGAGAGTAGTCGTGCCGGGGATTTCCGTCTTCGACGTGAACAGCCTTCTCGGGGTCGGACGGTACAACGTGGTCAGCGCACCAACCGCCCCTCGCAGGTACTGAGCCTGCATTGTTTGCTTTTGAACACCGTCGGCAACCTGCACGAGCGGGTCGTCACCAAACAAACCAGTCTGCCGCCGTTCAGCCCTGTCTGTTAGCTCGGCGGCGAGGGCTCTGTATCGAGACACCGTGTCAATCGTGTAATCTGCCGGGATCTCCTCCGCGTACCGGGTGAGGTTTGCTGCGATCACGCCGTTCACGTCGGCGCGCACGCGATCCAGTTCGTCGATCACCGCCCGTGGTAGGCCTATCGCTTGGATCGCTTTTGCGTCGAACCGAAACGCGGACATCAGCTTCGGTCGCTGCTCGAGCAGTCGCAGGAACTCCTGCGCTGCCGGACCTATCCCCCCGGGCACGGTGGAGAGAGTGCGGTTCCACGTGTCGATGAGTTCGGTGACGGCCCCGATCCACGCAGGGCGGCTCAAGCTCAGAGGTGCTGCGGCATCTGCCGGATTCGCCGCAGCGCTCCCTCGCGTGACCGGAGTCCCGTCGGGTAAGCGTGCAACTATCCCATGGGTCTGGGGGTCGAACCGAGGCATGTATTCATCGACGGCGTTGCCGTAGGACCGCCCCAAGTGGTTGTAGATATCCTCCATTGCTGCCTCGGACTGCAGCACTGGGGCCATATTTGCCGAGTTCGCTACTGTGTCCAGATGATACCGCAAACTCCCCGGACGTGTCAGAGGCGACCGGAGCGCAGGCTGCACCACGTACGGTTGAGGCCCACCACCAGCTCGCCGATGGGTGCCGTAGTACGCAACGTCGTCCGGGGCCGGCGTGACTCCCGGGGCCGCACCGCGGTCTATCCTTGCCTGCATCTGGATCATATCGGGGTCTGTAAGGTCCACCCCGTTGGCGGTAGCCCAACTGGCAAACCCCGGATAGGCCGGGTCAAACGAAGTGGGGACTCGTGCCCACGGAACACGCGTCGTCCCTGCTGGAGTCCACATCGTTGACACTGGCACCGCCAGCCCATTGGGCCCGGGGGCAAACTCCAGATACACTCCCGGAGGTACCGGAGATACCGCCCCGGGAGCAGGTTTTGCGACAGGACCGATGTGCTGATTGAACATCGCTCGGTTGCCGAGGATGAATTGGGTGGCGTTAGCGCCCGGCGTGACGGGCACCCCCAAACGGTTTTGCCTGTCCACAAACCGGGAGAACGCTCGCTCAAAGATCGCAAACTCCATCGTGCCGGGGAATGCAAACTTCTCGGGAACCTCCCGCCAAACGTCGCCTTGCGGGCTGGGCTGAACGCGGCGTACCCAATCCTCAACGCCGGCTGTCCCGGACGCTGCGGGAACGGGTTCGAAGCCCAGCGGGCGGTACAGCACATCACCGGCACCCACCGGAACGTCTACAGCTCGCAGAGATTCGATGCTGGCGGCTCGGTACTCGGGGGATTTTCGCAGCCCGTTTATGGCGGCGTCTACGTAGGTCGCTCCTTCGGCAGTCGGAGCCATGTTCAGGGACTGCAGCACGCCTGCGGAATTCGTGTACCCTCCGCCAAGGAGTTTCACCTCGGTATCCGTCGGCAGAATCCGGCCAGCCCGCAGCAACCCTGTCGGCGGAGGCAAACGCGACACTCCGTCCCAGCGGGCTTTGTCCAGCACTCCGATGTGGCCGGTGGCAGCATCGTATATGCCGGTCAAACGGTCGGGTATATCGTTCTCGGCAAGCTTCCAGATCTCGGCCCAAAACTCATCAGGATCCATACCGATCTGGTCGGCAAGGTCTTCGGCATGGCGTCGGCCAACCGGGTATTGTTTACCCGTCGGCAACAGAGTGGAGGGGCTGTCGCTGGTGGGCTCGGTGACCAGCGACCCGCCTTGGCTTGGAGGCCGGTACTTCGTGGCGATTTGTTCGTAGGCCTCATCCATGTACAGCTTGCGGATGCCTACTGTGCCTTCGCGGAAATTGGAGTACAACAACTCGCGAGCACCCGGTACCTGCAAGGCCTCCGCAACGCCGTGTCGGGCACGAGCCCAGGCCTGCGGCGTTTGCCCAATGGCTATCTCCGAAGAGCGGGCAACGTCGGACTTTTGTCTGGGGGCGTATTCGGTGTAAGGGTCCCGCCACACCGGAACGTTCCACCCCGCATCGACGGCTTCTTCCCTCGCTCTTGCAATTGCTGGGATCCAATAGGTATCAAGTTCGTCGTACACGGTTGCAGGCAGGGTCACCTGCTTGGGTCTGAATGCCGGAGTCAGCCTGTCTTCGTCAAACAATTCGGCTGAGTCTGCCAGCTTAATCTGCCACCGCCCGTCTGCCGATCTTGTTGCGTACTCTACCTCACGCAAGTCGGAGGTTCCGACAAATGTCACCAAATCCCCCCGGTCGTAAGAGGTAAGGCCGGCCAGCGGGTCCGCGGTGGGGGTGCCGGAGAGTGTAGCCCGCACCATGTCGCGGTGCTCCGGGCTCTCCAAGTACCGAGACACGGCGTCTCTGTTAGCCTGCACCCGAAGTGGCGACCCTTCGGCGAAGAAATTGCTCGGGTCTTTGAGGTCCAGTCCGGGGTCAACGGTGAACCGTATGCCCAAGTCGTACCCCGACCGGAGGTGAAACGCCGCAAGCTGCGCTTGCGTTTGGTCAGCAGTCGCTCTCGCCGCTTCCCGGACAGCCGAGGATGTGTCTTGCAATACCGGATCCGTCAGACCCCAGGCATACTTGTCGAACACGGCCTTGGTTCCGGTCTTGACGCCTTGAAACGCCTTCTTTATGGCGTCAAGACCCATCGGAGACAGCGGGTCGAACGCTGCTTTTGTCGCCACCCCGAGACCGTAGATCAGCGGATGCAGGGTCTGCCCTGCCTCCGGCATTTTAGGCAACCGTTGCAACACCTTGGGGGTGGTGACAGCTCGAGCCGCAGCTCGAGCTGATGCAGTCCTCGCCATTGCACCGGTCAGACCCGCTGCCCGAGATACCCACCCTCCGATCGGCCCGAACGGGTCTGTCAACACCTCAAACCCGAATCCGGCTAAGTCGCGCAGGCCTTCCCCCGGGTCGTCGATCCAGCCGGATATTCCCGTCTCTTTGTTAGGCCTCATGCCGTACCGTTCGAGCACGTCACGACCGGACAGCCTCCCCTCGCCAGAGATAGGAGACCCCCACGCTGTGGTGGGGCTCTCGCCGGCAAGCAGTGCTCGCACCGATGCCGCGGGGGTATCGATGAAGTTTCCCACCGTGGCGACAGCACCAACACCGGTCGAACCGATCTGGGACAGCAGAGACCCGATCGTCTCTTTTGAGTCAGAGGACGGCCCGGGTTGCTGCTGCCGCGAGGCGGAGAGTATGTCTCTTAGAGTAGGCATCGACTATAGTGGTGCGTAAAAACCAAAGGTGAGGATTAAAAACCGGAGCCGCCCGTCCTACCAAAACTTGACCAAAAATTTGACGCGTCCGCGTTTGCGGCCCTTTCTCTACTTTTACGCTCTTCTCGGTCTTTCTTGACCGTTTCCAAAAACGCTTGATATCCCTCTTCCGAACCAAGGTCCGCGTCCAACAGTGTTGTCAGACCGGGAGTCCACTCGGGCCTAAAAGAGTCGCGGTGTTCTGGAGACACCGCCGCAGCTCTTGCATACATCTGCAACGCCTGCAGGTTTTCCCGGGTCAATTTGAGAGAACCTTCTTCGTTGTTCAAGTCACGCTGCATTTTACTTTCAATAGTCCCCGGGTCTCCAAATGCCCCGGGTTGGTCCGCCCGGTAAGCGTCAAACACGTCATACCCTGCCCCCGGAATAGACTCGTAGGTGTCGGCATTTAGGCGAGACAGTAGCATCTGCGACTCAGCCATTTGAGTCGTTGTCGGGCTACTTCTCGAAGTAACACCCGACAGAGGGCTCTGCATGTCGGAGGTCTGCGACTGCTCGCCCGCATCAAACCCGTAGGCCTGCCGCTGGCCGGCACCGAGATTGTCCGCCCATCTTTGCACAGCGCCGGGGAACCGCTGCTGCAAAAACGGATCTGTTGGACTGTAACCCTGCTTCAAGTATCGGGACAACGCCCGGTCTTCGGAGGTCGCTTTCTTCTGCGCGGCTCTCGCCTGCAGTGTCTCCCGAACAGAGTTACGGTACGTTTCGGAACGCCGGGCTTCGCGATTTCCGCGAGCTACGGTCTCCTCCTGCCGCAATTCTTCCGCCAGCTCCGGCCTGCCCTCCAACTGCCCTTGGGCTTGCATCATACGGAGCATGCCGAGGCGGTTTGTACCGGTAATCCCCAGAGGATTGTTGGCTCCTGCGTTTGCTGGATTCGCGAACGCGAACGTAGAAGACCGTCGCTGGAATGGGTCGGTCGGGGAGGCCGGCATGCGGCCCTCTGTGATGTTGGCCAACCCCTCTTCGGTCATAGGGTTTGACATGTCGATCAATCGCTGGTCCGCAGCTACCCTGCTCCGCATACGGAAGGCCTGTTCTGCATCCCGCTCGCTCTGCTGCGCAGCCAAAGCCTGCAACCCAAGCGGCCCTCCGCGACCGAATCGCGATACCAAACCGCCGGGTGTGGTCATAGCCCCTTGCCTGTACTGCTCGTTGCCCCGCAGGCGAGCCATCTCCCCCTCGCCGACCGGAGGCACATCAGGCCGGAACTCCCCGCCGGCCCGCCAACGCGTGTCGTAGCCGCCGAGAGATTGAGCTGCAGACCTCAGCACTCGCGGGTCGTACCCCGCGTTGTCCTCCAGCAGTGCCGCCGCACGGTTTGGGTTATCTCGAAGCCCTCCCGCCCCGAGAACGGCTAACCCCTGCGTGAACTGCGACGACTGGTCTTCTCGATTTCGGAAGGCCCTGCTGCCGTCATACGCAGGTTCTGAGACAACAGGGTTGTCAAACAACCTCGACTGGGCCACCATCCTGTCGATGGCGGACGTAGATTCGTCCCCCCAGTAGCCCTTGCGAGCATCTTGCATCGCTTGGGGGGCTAGGTTTAACCCCGTTTGAACAGCATTACCGATTCCGGCTACAGGAGACCCGAGGTTTCTAACAAGAGACAGAGGGGACCTGTTTTGTGGTAAAGACCGCGGGGCGTATTCGTCGTAGGATTGTGTCCCTGTAGCCTCCCCGGGGCCATAATACCGCCGGCTCACAGGCCCAATGTAACCCATCGTTGAGTACGTGGGCGGCTCACCAGCACCCGGGCTGTAGTTGGTCGCCCCGTACGTACTTCCGCCCTCCGTCGGATTCATGCCTCGGTCAACAGAGCTGAAAGGTATGCCACCTCTGAAATCGAGGAACGCCGTGTTGCCGACAGTCTCCGGGGATATTGGCCCTCTCCGAGGCGGTTCCGGCAAAACAGGTACCCTACCCCCGCCACCACCACCGTTAACGCCATCCATTAGCCGCACCAAATCTTCAGTCGTATCGTCGAGCCTCAGTGGGGGGTCAACGAGTTTGGTATTCTGACCCATTAGCCGCGACAAAGCGTCAGTCGTACCGTCCCGCTCAGGTGTCAGCGGGGACTGCATACTGCTGCGACCGGAGGCCCCCAACCCGTAGCCCAGAGCCCCTGCAGCCAGACCTAGCCCAAGAGCCCCCACCCCTCGCATAGACCGCTGTGTAGCAGCAGGTGCGGTAGTCGGCGACCTCGACGACATGCGCGGTTGAGGCTGGAGCAGAGTCGGTAGCGGCGGACTTGGGGCTGTTGCAGGCCGAACCCCAACCCCCGAGGCCGCAGACCTCGGTGTTGGACTAGGAAAGCTTGGCGCAGGCGTAGCCTGCCGAGGTGGGGTAAACACACCCGGGAATTGTCCCGCCGTAGTTACGGTTGACGACGTAGGCAAGGGGTCTGGCTCTGCCGCCAACATCTCACCAAGGTCATCGCTTGGGGGAGGCGAACTCTGCGCACTGGCCGGGGGTGACAGCGGGCTGTCCATGGCGGCTGGCTGCGGCGAAGAGCTCCGAGGCGTTGCCGTCGCCACCCGAGCGAACTCCTCGTCATCTATTCTCCCATTGATCAACTCTTGGTACGCCAGAACTTTTCTTGCTTGGTATTTCCAACGCCCTCTGTCCTCAAAAGCGAGCTTTGTCGGGGTACTGTGATACTTTTCCCGGGCCTGACGGAGTGCGTCCACGCTCATGCCGAGCTGCATGGCTGCTTCCACCTCCGTCAAATATTTTTTGCCGTCGAGTGTCTGCATTGAGTCTATCTCATCGTCAGAGAGCCTTCTCGTAGCAGGGGGCTCCGGGGGCGCCAACGGGCTCTGCATGCCCGCCGGTGCAGAAGGTTTCGGCTTTACCACCCGCGGTTTTTTTACGGCTGCAGGTGCCGGTGCCGGTGCCGGTGCAGGTGCTGCTTGTGCCGGTGCAGGTGCTGCTTGTGCTGGTGCGGGAGGCGGTGCGGAATTGTCGTCAAACAAACCTCGTTGGCCAGGCAAGGGGTTTGCCATACCTCCGCCCACGTCTCTGAGTACCTCAGAAGGAGTCTTCTTAGTGGCGCGGGGTTTGCGTGCCGGGGTGGCCGAAGCGGGTGGCGACGCTGGTGGGGTGGTCTTCTTAGCAGCTTTCGTAGCCGGTGCCGCAGGCTTCGACGCAGCGGGGGTTGGAACCTTCTTCGCCGCCTTCTTTGCAGCCGCTGGTGCAGGTGTTGGGGCAGGCACGGCTTTCGCCGCGGCTTTTACCCCCTTGACACCTTTTTGCGGGCCCGGGGAGGGTTGTGCAGGTACGACCGGAAAAAACGACGCGATAGGGCGTGCCATCATTAGCTCCAAAGAAGAGGCGTTGCGTACGATACCACCGACCGCTGGCGTAGTCCAGAGATCGTGGTCACGGCCCGCCGAGACCAGGGTCTGGGGGTGTGGGGCCGCCACCGGACGTCAGAGTAATGGCCACCCGAGCGGCGTTTACCCCAAGATCCAGTGAGACTCGGGTGTCCGCACCCGCTGCTGCTGATCCGATATCTCGGATCAGCAACTGTATGGGGGATGTTGCCGACCAACCGGTCACCGCTTTCAGTTCATCCAGTATTGCTTTGATGTCGAACGTCATCCAAGGGGTGGTGTTCGTCGTCCAGTCGGCATACGCCGTCGTGGTCGTCTTGCCGATGAGGGTAGCCCAGCTCGTGATCGACCCGGACTGGTCCGTGGCGTACTTCAACGCACGCACCCGGAACGTGCGATTCGGCACGAAGTAGTCGGCAACGAACACGGCAATGGCGAATTGAATCGTGTCCGTGACCAACAGGCCGGGTGCCGGGACGTGAGCGTACGTGGCAAACTCATACGGGTTGGCCGCGGCTCGGGGCGTGATGTTGTCAAACCCCGCGGTCGGTGTGGGGGTCTGAACCCACCCAGTATCGCTGCCTGCACCTCCGGTGAACGCGTTGCCCGACAACGTTAGCGAGAATGAGGGGCCGTCCTTTTTGTCGTAGTAGATCGTGACAGAGCCGGATACGACGCGGAGGTACACCTGCACTCCTGCAATCGGACGCGGCATGCTGTACACCTTGCCGCTCTCTAGTGGGCTCCCGGGAAAAGCGGATGGCGGTGTTCCTGCGGACCACGTAAACTCGACGTACCCAGCACCCGTCAAAGAAAACACCGGGTTGTCTGGGTTCAGCCAGTCGGGGGCTGTCCACCAAGATGACGTCAGAGGTAGAGATATCGCCATTTTAAGGGGGGCTCACCAAAATAGAAGTTGGGTAGTTAGAATACGTCGCGGTATCTCCGCTAGACCACCAAGGTAAGTCTGTCCCAGAGTACGAAGGGTCTAGCCACATACCCGGGTTTGGGAGAGCATCGCCGGGCGATAAGTAAAACCCTTCAGCAAAAGGCTTCATCAAAGTCGGTTGTGTCTGAGGCAAACCGCCGACGTGTTTTGGAAACCCGTTTGGCATCAAAACAAATTCGTACCCGGAGTTTGGTACCGGTAGATACCACACAAAACGCTTTCTAAGCAAGTCGTTGTATGGTGCGGGCTTAGCTTTTATCACCTGAATGCCCGGTATCTCGGCGTTTGCCATAATCCGGACGCCCTCCCCGGCGTCGGAGTACGGGTTTAGAAAGTCCCCCTGCCCAAGAGCTTCGTTAAAAAAGCTTTCATTAGGTACGTACTGCCAGCCGGCGGGCGTAGTCGCCGGGTCTATGTAAACTTGTGACTGCCCGCCAACGGGGTTTCCGTAAAAGTCTAACCGCCACCCAGCTAAGGGGTTGCTTTTTTCGTAAGAACCTACTCTGATAGCTCGAGAGCCTGCCTTGCAATCCTCCTGCAGCGCTTGATAGGGCGCGCACGGCCCTGCGACCCAGTTTACTGGTTTTACGTACACAGCGCTCCAGAGGTCTATATCCACTCGAGCGTTTCTGAGATCACCTAGATTGGTTTGCACCCAGGTGGGACTCATCGATGTATTGTTAGGGTTGGATTCGTCAAGAGCCATTACGCCTGTGGCGTCAACACCGTCAACTAGGATACGCATAAAAGCGTCTCTCAAATCCCACCGCAACATGAGTTCTCTGTAGGTTCTATAGATACTATACCCTAGGCCGCCAAACCCGAAAGTTCCGCAGTCATACCATTCAGGAATAATATCATTACCGCTGCCTCGCCAACCAAAAGTGTTGCAGTTGTAGTTTAGCATGTGCCAAGCGGAAGACGGCGGCATCCTGCTCGTTGGCGGTACAACCTGCACCCCTTCCGCCATTGTCAACCTATTGCTTTTCATGAATTCGTACGGAGGGCTTGTCCAGCCCCTACCTCTCCCGGCCTCCCCGTCAGAGTACGTCAAAGGGTTCTGCGATCTTTTACTAAGTATTGTTCCGTTGTATGCTTTTACGCCATAAAACCCTTCCGACCAACTGTGTATAGTATATCGCATGGGTTGCACCAAGTACCTAGTATATTCGTCTACCGGGCCCGGCGATGGTATCTGACCTAGCGATACAAAATACCCATATGTAGCAGGTTCGACAGGAGTTCGTTGAAAGTTCGGCTCTGTGAATTGACCCCAAGACCACGAAAGAGCCTCTGTTCCGAGTTCTGCGGGAATCGGCCCTACGAGCTTCAAGTTCCTTACAACCGGGAGCATTACAGGGTTTCGATTACATTTACAACATCGCCCGAGTTGCATCGCATCACCCGCAATCTGCTACGTACAGCCGCCACTCCCCGTCAACCATTTCCGCCTCTGCCCAAGCTCCGGAAACAATCGAGATGTTCCTCATTCGGTGGAACACCGTGATGTTCTGCCCAGAGTCTTCGAACGTTCCTGCCGGCGTTCTCCGCCACACCCGAAACGATGCAGTTGCGGGGGCAGTCGCAGGGTTGGAAGACGCTGCTAAGTTTCCGCTCAACCGTCCGAAGTATTTCGGCGTAGCCTCGCCTGTCGCAATAACAACCGCGGTCGTGTCCGCAGACGGGGCGGGATACAGCACGCGAAAACCACCACCGCCCCGGCCAATACCCCAAGACCCTGGGATCGGGCCGACCAAGGACCCCGCATCCGGAGCCCCTATTATCTTTACCCTCCGGGGTGTTGTCCAGAGGTACGCCTCACCGAACGTGTTCGCTGCTATCGGGCGGGCACCGTTGACCAAATACAGGGCGGAACCCGTAGCGTTTGGCTTGTTGGCCTGGAGAATTCCGGCTACCGGGTTTGAGCGAAAACTCATAACCGCATACGGAGGTATGGCCTCTCCAGACACGTTTCGAAACCTCAACGCGTACTGCGGCTCTGCTGGGGCTCTCGAGTATGTTGGTTCAACCATCGACGGTATCCAGTCGGGCTTGGTCCAAATCTCTCACTGAGTATTCCGCCATTGCCGCCACGCGTCTCTCCCGACGAGAAGGAATCCCCCGGTCGAATTCCCAGTTTCGAGAAGCAACGGTGCGGTTCACCGCGTGCTCAAACTCTCCGCAAGTCAGCACATGCTGTACCTGCAGAATAGCGCCGTCGCATCGCAGAGTCAACTGTGGCTGCGAATACACTACTTGCTGGGCGGCTCCTGTGGCGTAAAGGCCGGACACTGCCGTTGCGTTGTTGTCGGCGATTGTCTGCAAATCTGTCTGGTTTGTGGTTTGCCCAGTCATTGCGTGATTGCCCGAATAGTTGGCGATGATCTCAAACCGAGACTCGCCTGAGACCACAGCGTACCCACTACCCTGCGGGTACACATCGACATCGATGAACTGTTGGTGTGTCGCGTATGTGGAGGGGTTGCGGATTTGGAAGGCACATTCGAGGTACAGTTGGGCGGGCTCAAAATAATTGCTGGTCGGGTTGAAGATCACCTGCGGCTCCGAGAATATCACCATCCCGTACTCCGGCTCTGTTCGGAAAAAGTCTGTGACTTGATCCGTCACCGCAGTGTCCTGCAGGTCCTCTCCCGCCGCGAATGTGGGATCCTGCCACGACAACCGTTTTGTCCGCTTGCCGTAGACCCGCGGCCAGCCTCGCGTATCCCAATCACGTATCGTCTGCTTTTCCAACAGCCCGGATTGGAGCGGCAGGATGAAGTCCAACCCCGGAACAGCCGTACCAAAGAACGGCAACACCCACGTGGGGGCTTGTGCCGTGTCGTTGACAAACCCTCGAATCCTGTAGGCCCTGCGAACAAAGCCCAGGCTGGTCTCTCGAGTTTGAGCCGTGATGCTGTTGTCTTCGTCTTGCAGGGCGTACGGAGATGTTGTACCCCACCCGCCAGCAGGCTTGTAGGACAGGTCGTCAATCGGCTTCCAGCGACCGTCAGTGTCTAGGCCTACAGCCTCTAACGCCATACGAGCCTGCATACACGTTCGACCAAACACAGTGCGCACGTAGCGGGGGGCGACTTTTGGGTCGAGGCCTTCGGTACGCAGAAACACGTCATTCGTCGGCAACGTCGCCCCAGTACCAAGCCGTACCACCTTCACAGGCTCATTGCCAAAGTTCAAAGCGATTGTGTACCCTCGATCCTCTAACAGCTTGCGAAGATGCACCGCAGGAGATGCCTGCTCGAACGTGACTCGGGGGTAGACGTTGGTCGGCAACACAGACACGTCAGCACTGGGCTCCCCCATAGCCGTCAACAATATCGTCGCGATCTGCCGCAGGTTTTTCTCCGTAGCCGTGACGCGCTTTCCGCCCATCACCAGGTTGTAGTCTCCAGAGATCGTTGGTAGACGCGACCAATGGTCGCGTCTGTCGAGCAGGATGATGTCTAGGAATTTACCCTCGACCAACTTAAACGAGGCCACGTCTACGACGCAATTCGGCAGAGTGATTGTGGTCCCGCCCCACACCATCGTCAAAGTGCCTGACGTCGGAAAGTTCCCGATCTGCGGCAAGGCGCGTAGTTGAACCTTGTCGGGATCAAAACCGGAATGCTGCGTGTACACCATCTCGCACGGGTACGATATACCCGGAAACGACCACGGCATGTTGACCTCAGATTACGGAGGGAGAAACCCGGGAAACAATTGGGACACCGTGGCCTCCTGCACATACTTCCACGAGATCGGGTACATCTCGGGGTTCCCTGCTGCGTTCAAATCCTGGGGCGAGTCGTACGCCAACTCTCGCAGAGGGCCGTGCTCGAGAGTAGGGAACAGTGGGGCTGGGGGTGTTGGGTATGCCTGACGCCCGATCGCTTGGCCTTCTTGTATGTAGAAAAATGTTGTCGCAGTCTGGAGTGTCTGCTTCTGTGGGTCGCCGACCTCTTGGGGGCTGTACCGCCACCGCGGGCCGCCGTTGCCTTTAATGGTCAGCCTCTCCCGGTAGGAATGCACGCCTGTCCCAGTGCGAACCTCTGCACGCAGGACGATGGAGTAAGACCTGCGGTTGAGGTATTCGATTTGGCCGGTCCACGGCCCTTCGATGTATGTGGGGGGTTGGATAACTTTGACACCGCCGAAGGTGTTTGCGCTGGTCAACACGTGAGCTGTGGCCGTAACGCCGTCGGGCAAATACAGACCGCAGTTTTGGTTATCAACCGCGTACGCCGCTTCCAAGCTCTGCAGGGCGGTAGTCAACAAGGCCTTGGTCTGATCTGGGGTGGCTTGAGTCGGTACGATCTTGACGCCCACGATAGTGTACTCAAAAATCGTGCCCATCCTGCGGCGGTAGCCGTCCATAATCGCCGTAGCAGCGACACGCAACCCGCACTCACAGTTGTCGTGGGCGTAGTTTCCGTATTTGAAAATCACGTCAGTACCTCCTGTCTAACTGACTCGACTGACGTGACACAAAATGCTGCGACACCATCTCAGACGTGCTTTCGACTCCCGCGGCGACGGGGGGCTGAAACAGATTCCTCGGCGTAACGTCGGTCGGGGCGTTGGGTGCCGTCCGAGCGGTGAGTCTGTCAGCAGCCTCAAACATCGCCTTTGCATCGAAAACAGTTGGCGGGGGTACTACAAAATCTACTCGGATATTGGGCGTCACCTGCACGCCGCTTACCATATACGGCTGTTGTGGGTTGGCGGGATCTCCGACGTTCGGGCGAGGTATTGCTGCGGTGGCCAACACGCCGGCGGCGTACTCCGGAGATACAACTTTTGCAATCGCGCCTTGCGATTGGTTGGCCGGGGTGTATTCTGCAGGAGGGGCGGACACGAACCGTGCCGCCGCGAATTCCGCGGACTGTTGCCGGGACGCTTCCCGCTCTGCCGGCGTTGCGAACGGGGATACAGCCTCTCGGGGTGCGTTTACCTCCGCAGGGTTTTGAGTGTACCACTCATATCGAGAGGGCTTAGCCGGACCGACCGTCTGAAAAACTGCCGAGATTGGCGATGCAGGTGCAGCCGTCGCGGGTTCTGACGGTCGAGCTGTAGCAACTCGACCGGTAGATTCAGGCCGCTGGGTGCCGACCGCCGGAGCGGCGCTGGTTTGCACATTCGTGGCGACCCCTGCGACAGGGGTCGCAATCTGCTGCTGTGTGGCCGGCAACGCGGGTGTTACGCTTCCGTACTCATTACTTGCGACACTCGCCGGACTGACAGGCTGGGTTCCCACAGAAGAGGCACGGGACGTCTGGAGGCGAAACTGCGCCGCGTGAAGAAGATCCATCGGGTTTGGTAAAACCCGCTCCTCGGGAGGCGCCTCGGCCAGCAAGCGGATCAGTTCCGGGATTGTTTCCACGCTGCACCACATTGTCTAAGACTGAGCGGTATGTCATATATCTCGGGCAGTTGCTGAGTTTATGGACCTGAAACCGGTACGTCCAATAATGTTGCCACAGTTTCCGAAACTGCGGGTTTGACACCCCCAAGCTGACCTCAGGGCTGCCTTTGGCGCAGGACCCTCCGGGTGTCAGGCAATGCGGCACACTCCCCGGCGGAAGTTTGTACGGTTGCCCCGAGTGGTCGAGCCCCACTGTGAAGTGTACCAGATCGACTCGGTATTCCGAGCACAGACTACACGAGAAGCGGCTGACCTCTGGTTGTTGGGCTTGCATGACAGCGTGATCTCGAACCTGCTCAGGCGTCAAGGCGGGTTTTGCCATCGCCTGCAACACTGCGATAAAATCTTCGCTACTGGAGACCACCGTTTTGATAAGGTCTTCGATGGAATCGACCGGACGTAACGTGAAAACGTACGGGGGTTGGAATACCGGCAAAAGCCAACGCCTGTTTTTATCGAACCTCGTATACGCGGCAAACAGCTCTGTCGGTTCCACCAATCCGACCGTGGATCTGACGTACAGCACAGGCGACATCTCAGCCGCTCTGGACTTAAGATTGACGGCTGCTGTCGCCCCGTCATCAATCTCCGCGGGTATCAGTGTGGGGGTCATCTCAAAACCTCGTCAAGTGCCGTACAGCGAAAACGTAAACGCCGGGTCGTTGCCGCTTCGGTACGCCTCCCATGTTTCGTTGATCCTGATCTCTTCCGTAGCGCCCGGCACCGACGGGCTTTGGGGCACAAGCACGCCATACCCCATGCTGAATGTGAGAGAGTCGTTCCCGTTAGTGATACGGTGAGACAAAGCGCGGGGCGTGACAGCTCGGTTCAGCCAGTAGTGGTCTTTGTTCGCTGCGATGTACGGGCAAGCGAAGGCCAGCAGTACCTGTCGCGGCCCGGGACCGACGTCGGTCACCGTCTCGCTGGCATTCCAGCTCGGCACCAACCTGTTGTCAATCACGATAGCGTAGCGGTCATGGGCCGCGGCCACCCCGCCGACAGTAAGATCCGCCCCCGGGAATGCGATCAGGTTGTCAACGGTCCCGTCCACAAACGAGAACGCGGCGTCCTCAATTTCATCTGTCGCAATCCAAGTGGACTCGGCTTGGATAGGCATAGTGCCGACCTGACCGCGCAACACCAACCGCTGCAGTCGGCAAGACGTGTATTTGTGCTTAGCGCCAACCTTGTCAACGCAGATCTCGGTGGTGCCTACAGACTCATTCGCCGTGTACAACCACGGAGACGCCTGCGTACCGGCTCCCGTGCGAGTAGTGCCGGCCAACGCGAGCAGTTGGTCAAGGATCGGTCGAGTAGCGTCGTGTGTGAGCTGGAACTGCACCAGCTTGCGGCCAGTGGCTACCCGCTGCACAATCGGATCGCGACTACCGCAAATAGCCGACGGGTTTACCACACGCTCTTGCGTCGAGCTGTCTTCAAACGAAGCGAAACAGAAAGCGTTTCCTCCGATACTGACCCGACTGCTGACGCCCGTGCTTACTGGCATGTCTCACGCTCCACGAGGGTGCCGCACCATAACCTGAAACACAAACTGTGCCACAACTTGAGCACTCCGCACAAACGATGCAGGGTCTACGCTCGTGCGTCGCACGGTCTGAACAACGTAAGGATCATACTCTGTTGGACTGGCGTCCTGCAAGAACGGATTGGGTGTGGTCAAAAGCGATTGGCGGATTATTGACTGCCACTGAGAAAAAGACTTGAACGTCGTCAAATTGGATTGAGGGCAGTTCTCGACGATGAGGATAGCGACACGAACAATCTCGTCATCCGCTGTCGAGACGCCGGACGGGGTGGCTGTGTCAACCGGTAACGCCGACACAAGAATGGCCGGCAACGGGATGTTCCCTACACCGCTCGAAGTGCGTGTCTGCTCGGACCCTTCCAACGCTCGGACTTGGCGGATTGCAGAAGGGTGAACCTGCCGGCACCGCTCCCCCTCGACCGGCACAAATTTGTTTTGTGCGGCCAAGGTCTGCAGAATCGTCAGGGTGCGAGACAGGATTCTCGTTTCAGGAGACGACATATCCGATATCCTTCAGCCGCAGCCCGTACCAATACTGAAGTTCAGAACGCATGTTGGTGACGTTTCGGTTATCCGCGGCTAAGGCTTCGCGGACTGCGTCCGCGAGATTGGACTTCGACACCAGTTTTTCGTTGTGGTTCCCCACCGGGCGTGTGCCATATTCGTCTTCGGCTAAGCGGAACACCAGGCTTTGCATGGCCCCGCCCGCGCAGTCAATGTGGGTGGACGCCACGTAAGCCACCCCGCTCGCCGATGCGGTTGTGTCTGACACTCGCACTTGCGTGGAGGATAAGAACGCTGTCACCAGCATTTCCGACACGGGGGTTTCTAAGACCGACGGGTCTTGTGCGTAATCGCCGTACGAGCCGACAGGGGGTGTCGTCGCGCTAGCCGACAGCCTCAACACCGCACCAACAAAAGCGGGTGTCACTATCGGGTCTGAAAAGGTGGCGATCCCGTCGGCAACGCTGACCGTTCCTCTCGACTCCCGGACAAGTAACTGCGACGGGCGTCGGGCTTGGTACATGTACGCCAGTTCTGTGGGTGTGTAGATCTCGCAGGGTATCCATAAGCACCACCGCCCGGGGTGCCGGGGGTCCGCAAAAATCGAATACTGCGTCGGCAACGTCGGCGACCACGAAAACCCCTCTTGGATTTGAAACGCTGTTGTCGGAGAAACTCGCCACATCCGGATGTTTTGGTGGCCTTCGTACACCACTATGACATCACTTACCTCAGCAGGTAGGGGGTACAGTACCTGCTGCAGCACATAACTCACGTCAGTCAGGTCTACGGCGGGTCTGGTCTCTGGGTACAGCTCAACCTGTGTAGAGCTGAGCCTACGGAAAATAGGGTACCACGTGCGATCTATGAGAAGGTGTTGGGTAGGAGCCATCTCCGGAAACGTGTTCCCGGTGAGGGTGACCAACCCGGTGTTTTTGGAGAACGACACAGTGCCTGTGTTTTGGCCGGGATACACCCGCAGCACTCCCGAACGGTGGAAGTAACTCCAGCTTGCGAGAGTGTGCATGCGCCCCCACGCCATCTGCACAGCGTTACGTACGCGCTGCTCCAGACTGCCCGACAGTATGGTGTCGAGCTGGGTGGCCAAAAAACTCATGACGTCCGCAAAGCTAAGTAGCATCTTTGAAAACCTTGGCGCACTGCTCCAGTGTCGTGGGTGCGTTTCGAACGTCGTCAGCGGTTACCAGCTTGGTGTGCTGGTAAATCACCTCTTCCTTCAGGTCTGCATCCGACACATTGCGGTACGTGTCTGGCTGCTCCTGACGGTATTCGTTCATATACCTCTGAACAATGTCAGGGGCCATGCGAACAATCTGCGGGGTGGGCGTGACTTGGTCGCCGACTACTTCCCAGTCACCCTGCACATCGCGGCCCCGCTCCCGAGCATACTCCTGCACACTCTGCAGAGAGTTTTTGTGGGTGACGACCGCACGAGGGTCCCCGGGGTACTCAACCAGGCCGCGGTACACCACAGCGTCGGCTGGCAAATCCTCGCCGGTTTTTGCCCGGTAGTTTTTGCGGTACAGCGCCAACATCTCAGGGCAACCCCGGAACGTTTTCTCGACATTGCCCTCGTTCGCCATCACCATGCGATCATCGACCCCGGTTGTGGGGGCCTTCCGACACGCCAGCATGGCCGCCATACGCACGCCCTCGCGGGCTACTATGGTGTCAAAGAACGCCACGGCTTCCGGCCCGCAGGCCCACACCGCCTCAAACTCAGACTGATCCGACAAACGACTGTACCGCTGTGGGGGTTTACTGGACACGGTTATTCCTTTCCATTTCGGCTTGCTCTTGCGCGAACAACAGATTCTGAATGTGGGTCTCGTCCTGCTGCCTCATCTTTTGTGCGTGCTGCAGTTCGGCGAACCGCATTCGCTGCATCGCCGGGGCAGTAGCCCCCTGCGATTTGAAATTCGCATCCACCAGTCGGGCCGTGGTTTTGGCGCGGGTTTCGTCCGTATCTGCTGCAAGTTTCGCCAACTGAGCCGCCGTCATCTGCTGCTGCAACTGCATCGCTGCCGGGTCTGGCTGCTGTGACCACCCCTGCATGACAAACGCGGCAGGGTCTTTCAACTGCATCGCACTGAAATACCGTTGCGTCAGATTGTTCAGGGGCGTGGTGTCCCCTGTAGTCTGAGCGTACGACTGCAGCACCGGCAGCAGGAACGGAAGGATCCTCTCGTGGTCTGCGATCTCTTTGTCGTTGTCGGGACGCCGCATTTCCGTGACCTCGACGGAAGCGTCAAACTGCCTGACGAGCTGCTCAAACGGGATAGCACGGACCTGCTGCTCCCACACCTGAGAACCGTACGGGCCGAGCAGAGGAGTCAGGGACTCCCCGGTTACGTACTGAGCGCACAACCACAGCTCTTTGGTAGCGACGCGGCGAAGGAATTCGGCAACGTCTTCCGCCATTTTGTCTGGCCGGACCGCACTCTTTTGTTGTCGCAACTGCACATCAGCAACTACGCGGGATTGCTTTGTTGCGATCCCGTAGCTGAGGTCGTCAAGCCCAGTGGCCTTCTGGAATTGCCTGTCAAGGTACTCGACCCACTGCAACAAGTCGCCCCCGACCGCGGGCCTCTGCAGGTACGTCATCACCTCAGAAATGGACTGCTGAGCTGCTGAGGTCAGTTTGATAACGCAGGGTGTGGCTTCGCTGTTAAGCGCCTCGTTGACCTGCTGCGCCATGTGCTCGTAAACGCCGATTATATCTCTTCGACGGTCGTAGCTCATCTGCAGGTGACTGACAAGCAGGATGTTCATCGCCAACAGGTAGGGCAGGCCCGGTGCCAAGGGCGCTATCGGCCACGGACTTCCGGCTAGCGGGTAAAACTCCAGGAACTCACAGGGCCACCGGCGGTCTTTCCAGCATTCGAAGACGCTCCCAAAGCGAGATGTCCTCCACCGCAGTGCTTCTCGGATCGCATCAGGAGGAGCTTGTTCGACCAGAGTCGGGGGGAGATTCAACGGGTGAGGCAGGTTTTTGGTAAACGCAATGTAACAGTATTCCCCAGCGACCTCATCCATCGCTTGACCCAAGGCCGCGTCTATCCCATGCACACGAGCGCCGATCCCGCCACAACTCCAGACCTCGTGCCATTCGACCATGTCTTGGTAGTACTGATGGGATTGCTGGACTTGGCTCTGTTGCCACGCCCACTCCGCGCTCACGCTGGTGCCTTTTCCGGCTAAATACCCCGGGGGGTAACCAAAACGCCTCTCGACCACCCACGCAGGTTCGACGTGCGTCCTCGAGATCCACTTTGCTGAGGCTCGCGTCGCGTCGCGACAGTCCGGGTCGATCAGTAGCTCATCCTGCCGACCGGCGAATGAGCCCACCATAGGGGATCCGTCAGCCCTGTGAGTGTAGGTTTCGGTCCACAAAAGGCCAAGGCCCGACACCAACGCATCTTGGACCACGAGCTGTGCTTCGGCTAAAGCCGTGCCCGTCGGGTGCGAGTCCAGCATGTAGTTAAGCACTTTCTCACACAGCTTGTCCCGCACAGCGGTAGTCGCCGACTGAGATTGCTCCATTGCCTGCATCTGCTGGAGAAAAGCTTCGTCCTGAACACCAAACACCTGCGAGAGTATCTCGGTCTGGGACGGCGGTGTTATCGAATGGACTTGCCTCCGAGGGTTACGCCATAGCATGCTCGGCCCAATCACCGAGACAAGCTCAAACGATTTGTTTATGGAGATCGCAAACTGCGGCTTGGGGACTTGCGGATAGAACTCCCGGCGAACATCGTCGCCCCACTGAGCCCCCGGGTCCGACCCGTAGAACTTGCGGCACAGGCGCGCGCAGGCGTCAAAACGGCTCTTGGCCGCTTTTGCCGCCTGTAGCCGGGCGGACCACTGCGTCACCAATGGCCCCAGCAGCGCACGCTGTACCTGTTCGTATGTGATCATGTGTCAATGATTTGTGGCCACAACGCCCGCGGCAGCCACACCCCCCTGTTAAGGACATTAACGTTGGTCAACCGCTCGTCGCCGAAAATGCACACGCCAGTTTTTGGCACCCAAGAACTGGTCCCCGGATCCCACACAGCCAGACTCACCTGCCCTTGATCACACAGCTCAACGACAGTCGCCACGCTGGGTCTCGCTGTCATATCCCCCCGGTAGAAATACCACACTGTGTCGCCCAGAGTGACCGGCACAGACTGGTGCCCGCCGTTTGGGATCGGGACTGAAAACGACCGCGTCAAAGTTTCTGATCTCATACTGCCCCCGGAGCACCTAACATGATCATCTGTTTTGCAGGGGAGTTGTTCCCCGACAAGGTCTGCCAAAATATACCTTCCTGTTCAAACATCCGCAACCCTGGGTTGTTTCGGGATTCCGGACTCACCACGCGGAAGCTTGGGTCGGAACCCGCCCAGTACTCCAAAGTGTCGAGTACGTCATGCACTTGCCCTTCGGCAATCTTGTCCTGCACCTCGTCCCGGCGGAGCATTTTCCGGATGGATTTGAGCTGGTCTATCAGCTTAGGGCAAGAGCGGGCGTAGATCCGCAACTGCGGTCGAGGGCATTCGACCCGACCCCGCATCCACGCACGCAGTTTGAGTGTTCGCACCGCCCAGACGTGCTCGCTCGGCATGAACTCAAAGCCCGTCGCTACGTTGCGGACACCAACGGCCCGGAATTCCTGAGAGTATTGGTGGGCCACTCGATGTGCAAAACCCATTGGCGTTTGAGCGCCGGCTTTTTTGTCGATGATGAATCGGGCGTAGGTGCGGGTGGGTTCTATCGCTCTGATCCGCAGCGCCATGTCACGAGCGTCGATGCGGGGGATGTTCATCTCCCGGTAAACGATGTAGTAGGGCATGCCGCAGTCCCAGTAGTCGGGGGTCGGGATCGCACACCACAGCACGGCAGGGCTGGTTGTTCCCGGGTCCAGTATCAAATCAACCGGCCAATCGTCAGGAACCGTCCCGTTCAGGCGTCGCATGACGTCAGTGACCCTGTCGTTCATGTCGTCGTTATCCCCGTAATCAACGACGTGGAGGTCCTCGCTAAACTCGGGGTACGCCAATATCCCTTCCGTGGGGAACTCCCCGAAATCTCGAGCCAGTCTTTCAGCTTCGCTCCAACCTTCCGATCGCTTTCGGATTTCATCCTTATCGACAAACGGGGAGTTTGACCCGACAAAAGTAAACCTGACGACGTCCGCGGTTTTTCTCTCCCCTCTGGCGACCTCGCGGGCTTGGGTTTTGGCACGGTCGCACAGTCTCAACAACGCCGGGGTCTTCAAGTCTGGCCACGACGTCCAATACAGCCTGCCTTTGCGGTCGCTGAGGCGGCTCTGCCATTCCGAGTAGTACTCGGAAAACTGGATCTCTTCGTCGATCCACAGGATGTTCACGGGGTCGCCGCGCTTGACTTTTGCTGTAGAAGCAAATGCGTATATCACAGAGCCGTTACGCAAGGTCATGCTGGTGAGCTTGTGCTCGGCTTTGTTTTCCCAAGTTTCGTTTATTACCTCTTCGTCGGGGATCAGAGGAGGTGCTGGCACTCTGCCGTCCGGACCGATCTTGTCGTCCCCCGGCACAACGCCGGGTTGCCACGCGCGTAGCTTCCCCGTCACAGGATCCTGAACGCAGTCGTACGCCCCGGGTTGCCTCAGCAGGCGGTACAACGTTTGACCGATGTGGCTGAGCTGCAGCCCCACAAGCCACACAACAACGGGCCGATTTGCCCACGCCTTTTCGCGGATGTTGTGCTTAGCTCCGTCGGAAAACGTGATTGGTCTGTTTCGGGCGTACGCAGCTATGAGCGCGGCGACGATGGTGCTCTTACCGGATCGCGTGCCCCCCTGTACCAGATGCTCCGTGGCCTTAGCCAGAATCACAGGCTCTTGGTACGCTGTCGGTCGGAAGATTTCGAGGCCGTCATTCCCTCGCTGGAGGAGTCTGGCTGCGGCCATCAGAGCCTGTGTGAGCTGATCTGTCATATCCCACCATGTTGGCTGAACCGGGACAGCAGATTGCGAACCAACGCCATGCCCGCCGGTGTGACTAGGTCAGGAGCCTGCTTCGGGTCCAGTGGCGAGGTGGTTTCAGTGACGCCCAAAAGATCTGCGTAGTCATACCCACCTCTGGCCGGGAGATTTCGGTAACCCATCTGTGGGTCGTACACTCTCGGGATTTCTTGGTTGAAGTACTGAAACGCCGCAGACATCGCAGGGCTGCTGGTGGAGGTTGTTGCGGCGAAGTTCTCAAACCCCCCAGCAAAGGCTTCCTCTCGGTCTCGAGTCCATGGATTGCCCGGCATAAACCGGCGGCGCATGTAGTGAGACATCTCGTGCGGTGCCGTTGACGGATCCGGGTCAAAAGCCATCAACGTTGTTCCGTCCGGACTGAACTGGATAGCTCCTCGAGGTGCTTGGTCGTCTAGCGGCGATTGGTACAACATCCGTGGGTCGGCATCTTCCGGACCCACCCCAGCCGCCGCCAAACGGTCTCGAACGCCTTCAGAAGACATCATCTCCGTGCGCGGGTTTTTTGCCAGAACAAAGTCGCCGAATTGCAACACCTCGTCGGCGTCAACAACACGCGACCGGTGGTCGTCTGACAGGTAGAAATAGGAGTGCCGCTCGGGGTTGTAGCCAACCTGCTGCCATTGCGGATCCCGCATCTTCGCTTGAATCTCGCTAAGCACTTGATCGGGGGATGTGAGAGCCCCCACCCGACCCGCTACCACGGCCCACGAGTTTTTACTGGCTTCTCCTGCCGCAACCGCTGCCGGGCCCCGAGGCCCGGCAGAAAACTGGTACTCTTCCAAGGGCGATTTTACGTTTGTTTTGTTTCCTCCGACCAGCCCAAAGCTTACTTTGCCCGTTTCGTCCGGCAGGAGCTGAACGGCTCGGGCGTAGTTGAGCCCGTCTCTCCCGTGCAACGTGACAACAGGGTTATTCCGTGCGTACTCATTGATGTCCAGACGGGCCCCTACAGGCATACCGACAACCGGGGAGAGGTCGTCCAACCCCTTTGCCGCAATCCGCTCCGGGCTGTTGGAAAAACCCGGAGGCATGCGGTCTCGCAGGGTTGTCAGGTGATCTTCTGACCGAGGAACTGGCGCCCTTCCCGACTCATCCATCAAGCGGTTGTACTGGTCTTGGTCGATTCTGCCAGCAAACAGGTCGTTCGCCTCCTCCTGCATCAATCGTGGTCGAGGTATTGCCGGCTGTTGCAGGGGTGACTCCATCAACTGATCAGCAACCGCGGAAGTCGCTGCGATCCCGGCAACAGCACCCTCCAGCCGCTTAGCAGTCACACCGCCGTAGACCAGATTTGGGTCTTTCTTCTGCGCAACCGTGGCGGCATCGAGCAGCGTCATTGTGTGCTCGCCAGACTCACCGTACGCCTCTACCATCTCTCGACCGAGGCGTTGTCTTTCTGGGTTCCGTTGCAGGGCCTCCAAAGCTGCGTTGTGGGTTGTGGCCTTTTTCCCCGCCCGGAACAGCTTGCTGAGTTTTAAGGCAGAAACCACGTTCAGCGGGTCCGTCAGGATCTCCACTCCGAATCCGGCGAGATCTCGTAGGCCTTCCATCGGATCATCGAGCCAGCCCGCCATGCCGGTCTCTTTGTTCGGGGCTGTGACACCCCAGTGGTCCAGAACGTCTCTCCCCGTCACTCGGTTGTCTGCACTGAACGGAGACGCGAACTGGTCGAGTGGGTTTCGCCCGACGAGTAGGTCCCTGACGGAGCTGCCCGGCAGGTCGAAGGCGTTTCCTACGGCGTCCAGTACCGGGCTGTAATACTCGCTGCCGGGGGCTCCGGCCACAGCACCTGCAGTAAGCCCGTACGACGCGTACGGTGCGTACCTACCAGTTCGTTGGAGAAACGTTCGCATCAATCACCACCACCTTCGGCGGGGACAAAACCTGCATCGCGGATGAAACCACCAATTGAGGGTCTATCTGGGATATTCTGCCCAAAATGTCAATCCGAAACAAGGGGTCGTGCTCGAGGCGGGCGAAAGCGGCCTGGGAAGCCACCGCCATGAGCTGCCCTTCGTCCATATCTCCGAGGGGGTCTGAGTCTCCTACCAGCTTATCCCGGGAGTTTATGAGTGTGCTCAGCAGCTCGTACAACCCTTTGACAAGCTTGAGGTCAACGGGCTGGAACATTGCCTGCTCTGGCGTCAGACCCTCCCCCCGTGCCGTCTTGAAGTCCGCGACGAGGCGGTCGGCGAGTTGCTCCGGACCTCCGAGGTTTTCTACCACCCGGTCGGCAAGGTCCAAGCTATACGGGCGGCCTTTTCTCCGCACCGCTGCTAGGGCTTTTCGCCACTCGGAGGGGTGCTCTCCGCTCAGCAAAGACGCGGCAGTGCGCTCCGCTAAATCAACACATGACATGCAAGATGCTCCATCAGCCCGTGGAGTGTATGGCATACCACAAACGGGGCAGATCACCCGCCCCGGGAATTGCTCACTAAACACAATCGGCGGGCTGTGGCCCGCCGATTGCGTTGCGTCTCCGCCTGACACGGAGTCACCGAGTGCCGACCGGAGTCAGCGGGTTCTGGATAGGGTTGCCTGACTGGACGTTTGTCACGCTGGAACTGCCGTGAATCCCGGTCGGCGGCACGGGTTTGTCAACCACAATTAAACTCCTGTAAGAGTGAACCTTACACCTTCAGCTTGCACAAATCAGCAGTCGAGTGGGCTGAACGGGGTGCGGACATACGCCCGACCGCGTGCTGCCGCAGCGATAGCACTTGACGAATACCCGCAATGGCCCACGGGGTTGGTTCCCTCGGTACCCGCCACAAACGTGCCGTTGGCGGCAGTCTGCAGGAGGGCTCCGGAGGTCAGCCCTCCGGTGCCGGCCAAAACCCGAGTAGGGCCTTCGACAATCATCCAGAAAATACTGCCGACGGGGACGGGGGCCGACAACCACGGATCGACAACCCCGTGCAGAGCCTGATTCGCCCCGCACAGACCGCCCACGAGCGTCATGGTGGTGTCTGAGGCTTTCATCCGCACACCGACGCCCGGGGCCAATGTCGCTCCGCTGTCGTTCTTCACCAGGACTGCACAGACTTTCTGCTGAGACCTCACGATCGGAAATTCCGGATCCGTGTAGTCAACGTCTTGAAACTCGGCGCCCTGACCCAGAGCCTGCGTGTCGTCATAGATATCAACCGAGCCCAGCTTCGCCAGAATCGTGTGGCCTGCCATACATCACCTTCAGAAAAAGTAAACCGATTGTTTTGGGAACGTAAAATCAGGCGATCCGACGATCAGGTCTTGCTCACAAACCGGCACAGGTACTTCGGCA
>Ga0315904_10002174_pt1 | contig 30632 bp, 20 predicted proteins | sample LakEriMetagenome_6_FD_203529 | JGI IMG/M metagenome (GOLD analysis project Ga0315904, IMG submission 203529) | Freshwater fungal communities from buoy surface, Lake Erie, Ohio, United States - Buoy 12 MA120 | ecosystem: Environmental > Aquatic > Freshwater > Lake | place: USA: Lake Erie, Ohio...
ATATTAAGTCTGCCATTGATTTGAGTATTAATGGCCTTTTTGCGAACACATATATTAAGTCTGCCATTGATTTGAGTATTAATGGCCTTTTTGCGAACACATATATTAAGTCTGCCATTGACTTGAGTATCAATGGCCTTTTTGCGAACACATATATTAAGTCTGATATTGATTCAAGTATTAATAGTATTCTTAGAAACTACTATACAAACTCGACAACTGATGCTAGTATCAGTGGTAACATCTATCACAAGAGAGCCATTGATTTGAGTATCAATGGCCTTTTTGCGAACACATATATTAAGTCTGCCATTGATTTGAGTATTAATGGCCTTTTTGCGAACACATATATTAAGTCTGCCATTGACTTGAGTATTAATGGCCTTTTTGCAAACACATATACTAAGTCTGCCATTGACTTGAGTATCAATGGCCTTTTTGCGAACACATATACTAAGTCTGCAATTGATTTGAGTATCAATGGCCTTTTTGCAAACACATATACTAAGTCTGCCATTGACTTGAGTATCAATGGCCTTTTTGCAAACACATATACTAAGTCTGCCATTGATTTGAGTATCAATGGCCTTTTTGCAAACACATATACTAAGTCTGCCATTGACTTGAGTATCAATGGCCTTTTTGCGAACACTATATCTCGTCTAACTGATGTATCTTTAGATGGCAATGTTATAATTGGATCAGCAACATCTACACGTTCCCTTGCTATTAATAAAGGAATAGATCCAGCATATTCACTCGATATAAGCGGAGATGTCCGAATAACGGAAACTGGCCCAGGTACGTCGGCATCGGGTACAACTGGTACACTTGTCCTCTCACATACCGCAACAAATGGTCGTTCATCTATTACATTCACTTCTCCAAGTGCAGCAACCGACTATGGATACATCCAATATCATGATAATAATAATCCATCAATAGGAGGAGAAACTAATGGCGGTTTAATGGAAATCGGGGTTGAAAGAAACGATGGGTCTGGAAATATTGCGAGTGATCGCATCTCCCTTTATGCTTCGAATGGAACTGGAAATGTTGGTATCAATACGCGGGCACCCGAATATCATCTAGATGTCTCTGGAACATTGGCTTATAGTAATGTTACAGAGAAGCTTATCAACAATCTTGGCACAGTAGGTGCAACATTATCAGCATCATTCGGAGAAGGTTTAATCCGATATATTACTGCGTTTGGCGGAGCAACAACAACATTAACTATTACAAATATTCCAACAATATTAAACCGTTCCTATGTGTTTACATTTATTTATGTTGGTGTTGGTACAACAAGTTATTTTAATGCAATTACTTTAACAATGACAAGTGGAGCAACTGGTACACCTACCGTAAAAGGTCCATTTACGGCACCAGCATCAGGTACAACTTGTTATGTTCAACAATTTTACGTATTTATAACAAATATAACAACCATGGCAAGTAATACAGTAATTCAAACTCTCACCACATACGCATAAAATTGAAAACGTTTTGTATGATAATCTCAACATCAAATTATCATACAAAAAATGTCAGCAACTACCTTAGCCAAGCAATACCAGAAGAAAACCGATAAACAACACATCCTCGATAATCCCGATACCTATATCGGGTCTATTGAAAATGTGGACGAAAACCTGTGGATAAACCAAGACACCATGATTCTCCGCAAAACCATCCAATATATTCCCGGGCTCTACAAACTCTTCGACGAAGGCATCGTCAATTGTCGCGACCACGTGGTCCGCATGATTCAGCGCCAAGCCACCAATCCCGATGGTACCAAACTCGTGTCTTACATCAATGTAGACGTCAATCCCGCAGATGGCACCATCATCATGGAAAACGACGGCAACGGCATCGATATTGCTAAACATCCCGAATACGACGTCTGGATTCCCCAGATGATATTCGGCGAACTGCGCACATCCACGAATTATGACAAGGACGAGAAACGCATCGTCGGCGGCAAGAACGGATTCGGATTCAAACTCGTGCTCATCTGGTCAACCGAAGGATACGTGGAAACTGTCGACCATACACGCGGGCTCAAATATTTCCAGCGGTTCTCGCAGAATCTGGATGTCGTTGAACCGCCCGTTATTACCAAGGTGAAAGGCGCCGCCGCAAAACCATATACGAAAGTGTCATTCAAACCAGACTATCGCCGATTTGGTATTGACAACCTGACACCCGATATGATCGCGCTGTTCCAAAAACGCTTCTACGATATTTGCGCGGTCACTGACCAGTCGGAGAAGAAGCTCAAGTTTGCCTACAATGGTGTACCCAGTACAATCAAGAGTTTTCAGCAATATATTGATATGTATATTGGTGGAAAGGACGACGCCAAGCGCGTGTATGAGGCGTCCGAATGTGGACACTGGGAATACGCCGTCGCTCTCGCTCCGGCGCAAGAGTTCACGCAAGTATCCTTCGTCAACGGCATTTGTACTTACAAAGGCGGCAAACACGTCGACTACATCGTCGGACAAATCGTGCGAAAACTAACCGACTTCATCGAAAAGAAGAAGAAAGTCCGCGTCAATGCCGCCGCCATCAAAGAACAACTCATCTTGTTCCTGCGGTGTAATATTGAGAACCCCGCATTCGATAGTCAGACGAAGGACTTCATGAACACGCCATCCAATAAGTTCGGGTCCACTTGTTCTGTCAGCGACACCTTCGTCGAAAAAGTCGCTAAAATGGGCGTGATGGATACCGCGTGCGACCTCACCCAGGCCAAGGAGAAGAACGTCGCCGCCAAGAAGACGGACGGCTCCAAGACCAAAAACATCCGCGGCATCGAGAACTTCCTTGACGCCAATCACAGTGGCACCGACAAGTCCGGCGATTGTATCCTGATTTTGTGCGAAGGACTCAGTGCTATGTCGGGTATCGTGTCCGGCTTATCGGCCACCGACCGCAATATCATTGGCATCTATCCCCTCCGCGGAAAAGTGCTAAATGTTCGCGGGGAGTCCGTGAAAAAAATCACGGAGAACAAAGAAATCACCGATATTAAGAAAATCCTCGGCCTAGAAAATGGCCGCGTCTATGAATCCATCGACGACGTGAAATCACGCCTGAGATACGGCAAAATCATGATTATGTGCGACCAAGATACGGACGGCAGTCATATCAAGGGTCTCTGTATCAACTTGTTCCACTGCGAATGGAAATCACTCACGCAGATTCCCGGATTCATCTCATTCATGAACACGCCCATCCTACGCGCATCCAAGGCCGGTCAAACCCTATCATTCTACAACAATGGAGAATATGACTCGTGGAAAACCAGCATCGGCGACAGCGCGACGTCATGGAAAATCAAATACTTCAAAGGTTTAGGCACATCCAAATCGGAGGAGTTCAAGGAGTATTTCGCCAACAAGAAAATCGTGGACTTCGTCTATGAACAAGCGACCAGTGATGACGTGGTTGACAAGGTGTTCAACGACAAACGCGCGAATGACCGCAAGACGTGGCTCATTGAAAAATATGACAAAGACGCATTCCTAAATACGAGCAAGCCAAACGTTTCCTACGACGAGTTTATTGACCGCGAACTCATCCATTTCAGCAATTATGATTGTGCTCGTTCGATTCCTTGTGCGGTGGACGGTCTCAAAATCAGTTTGCGCAAAATCCTGTTTGCGTCATTCAAGCGCCGACTCACCAGTGAAATCAAAGTCGCGCAATTCTCGGGATACGTGTCTGAAAACAGCGCATACCATCACGGCGAGGCGAGTTTGAATGGCGCGATTGTGAACATGGCGCAGAATTTCGTCGGTTCCAATAATATCAATTTGCTCGAGCCCAATGGCCAATTTGGCACCAGACTCCAAGGCGGCGATGACTCGGCGTCCGAAAGATACATATTTACCATGCTAAATACACTCACACGTTATATATTCCCCGAGGCGGATGACGCCGTCCTCAAATATTTAGACGATGATGGCACACTGGTTGAACCCGAGCATTATGTGCCCATCATTCCCTTTGCGCTTGTGAATGGAATCCGCGGTATTGGAACGGGATTCTCGTGTTCGGTTCCGCCATACAATCCGCGCGACCTCATTGCCTATGTCCGCGCATTGTTGCGCGGCGCAACTGAGCCGAGCGACATGATGCCATACTACGAAGGATTCCGCGGCACCATTTCAAAAATCGAAGCAGACAAGTATTTAATCAAGGGTTGCTATGAACGTACTGGACCTGACACTGTCACCATCACGGAGCTCCCAGTCGGCCGCTGGACGATGCCATATACGAAGACCTTGGAGGAAATGATGGACGGCGGTGTAGACAAAGACGGCAAGAAAGTTGTGCCGCAAATTAAAGACTTCACATCGCTTTGTACAGAGGTGGGAATCAATATCACGGTAGTTTTGCCTAAAGGTCGATTGGATGAACTGATCGCGCAGAAAGATGCCCATGGAATCGACGGTGTTGAAAAGCTCCTAAAGTTGACTACCACGGTAAAGACTTCCAACATTCATATGTTCAATGGACAAGGCAAACTCACGAAATACGAGAACACGGATGAACTGATTCGCGATTACTTTGGTACACGATTGGAAGCATATCGCGTGCGCAAGGCGCATTTGTTGGCGGATATGACAAAGAAGACGGCATTGCTAACCAGTCGCGCAAAATACATCGAATACACGCTGATTGACAAGATAGATTTGCGCCGCAAGTCCGCCGAGGCGGTTGCCAAGACTTTAGCCGACGCCGGTTTTGAACAGGTCGACGGCGATTACAAATATTTAGTCAAAATGCCGATGGATTCGGTGACCGCGGAAAACGTCGAGAAGTTGCGCCGAGAACGCGACAATATGATGAAAGAGCTGGACGATTTGACACGCACGAGCCCTGAACAAATCTGGTTACACGAACTTGAACAGTTGGAAGTCAAGTATGCCGAATACAAACAGATTCGAGAACAAATCCAGAATCCGGATACAGTTAAGCCGCAGAAGAAGGTTGTACGAGTTGTACGAAAGGTTGGCGGTTCTAGCAAATAGAGGTAAGACAGCAGCAGCAGCAGCAGCCCATAATGATGTCAACCTCCGTTTTTTCTGGGATTGATGTATAACAATGGACACCACCTCCTCAAAATGTATGCGCCGCGGTATCCAATGGTGTGCCTCCAAACGCACGGTCCTTTATAATCGCGTCGTCACTGCCGGAAATAATCCGAATATTAGTGAGAAACAGAGGTATAGTCAATTGATGAACTCCACAACGGGCGAAGGACGTAAACGGCGCATCACCGTTTACAATATGAGTACGTTGAGCCCAGGACTCATTCCGCGACAACCGGCCATTGTGCCTTTGACCAACTAGAGACCGCGTGTTTTTTTCTGGGAGACTATTATATAAGATGAAGAAACCTGTGCGTCAACCAGATGGAATGTACCATGTTCATGGAAAGAAATATCCCGAATTATTTGGATCCCGTACCCAAGTGTTCAACGGAACCGCGTGTAAGACATCCGGCGGACTTACTAAACCCCAACTTGTGATGAATAAGTGGGGTCGTATTGTCAGCGCCAAGAAACACGCCACCGCCAAGAAAGAGAAACGTTTAGAGAAATACGGGTATTTTGCCAAGAAGGGGCAATTCGGCTACGTCAAGAAGACCGCAAGAAAGAGTCGCAGCAACAAAAAAAAATAAGCCTACTATATAATGCCAAAATCCAAAGTTAGTTGCCGCCGAAAGTGCGTTAAAGATTGTAAGCGCGCCTTCGCATCTTGTAAGTATGTACGTACCAAGAAAAGCCGATACTGCCGTCGCACACAGCGAAAAACCAGGTCGTAAATGTACGAGTCAAACAATATAAAAACATTTTATATTATTTACCAATGTCAAACAAAGAACGAATCATAGAGGCAATACACGAAATATACGCCAAATACGAACAAAATCCGTATATGGAACAAAAGGTGGTGAATTATGTGTGTTTGCAACTGCCTCTCATATTTGAAAACATTGAACGCACACATATTGAGCGAAGTCAGCGCACAGACGAATTGACTGCTGAACAGAACATGTTCATCCAGCATTTCCTCTATAACAATCGGTATTTCTATCACCCATCAACAGAGGCGTTTTTCTATTATAATGGCGACCGATACCGCCAATATGGCGAAGATGATATCCTTTTCAACGTGCTTTCCTCTATTAGTCGTGATGCCAATTTGATGCAGTGGAAACACAAGACCAAGACGACCATTATGAAGAGGATTAAGGACAATCATTTGTACAAGGCAATACCGGAATCGGGGACGATTCAGGCGGTGTTGAACTTGTTTTGTCCGGCGATTTTCAAGACAAAAACAGAGGCCAAGTATTTTTTGACGATTTTAGGCGAAAACATTGTAGGTAAAGCACGAAATACGGATGACGACGCGGTTGTAGCGGCCTCTCTTATCCACATTGTTCCCGCCTCCGCCAAACAATTTATACATCGTCTAAATACGTTGTGCCAGTCATGGTTTGGCAGCAATTTATCACAGACATTCAAATACAAATACCATGCGGACCATAGTTATAGTAGCATCCGTATTTTCAATTTCAATGGCGTTGTTGACAGTGAGAGTTTTGATGCTGGATTTAATGATAGAGGCCTTGATATCTTGTGTGTTGCGTGTCATTATTCAAATCGATATACTAGCTCCGACAATTACTTGTTGAAATATAGCAATGATGCTGACTTAGTAAATGCCGTGTTTTTCTTGAAGAATATCAGTCCGGATACGTTGGTCGATATGTTTATTGGCGAATACATAAGCGCTTCTCCTGTGGAGACAAAAGTGTCTTCGTCAGTAGATACCAAGGTTTTAGACACAAAAGTGTCTTCAACAGTAGATACCAAGATATCTTCATCAGTCGACACAAAAGTGTCTTCGGTCGACACAAAAGTGTCTTCGGTCGATATCAAGATATCTTGGAAGAACATGGTATATTTGTGGCGGCATTTCCTAGAGGCCAAGCATTTACCCAATGTGATTGTTGCCGCCAAATTAAAGACTTATCTCACGACTCGACTTGCCGATTATTACAACGTGGATGTAGACGCTTTTACCGGAATAAATAGCAAATATTTACCTAGTGTATGTAAGTTTCTCCAATTCTGGGAAGATACAATGGAACCGGATGAGACAGAATTAGAACTGGAAATCAGCGAAGTCGCGGTGCTGTTTAAAAAATGGACGGAATCACGTCGAGAATCCGCGGTCCAGTTTCATGAGAAACAGATAAGTGAAAAACAGATTTGCGACTTGATTGTGTACTTTTATCCGGAAGTGGAAATAGAGGGGGAGAAATATATTTACAAGATTAAGAACAAGATGTGGGATAAACAGCTGGATATCCAGATGGCGATGGAGGACTTGAAAGACCGGTTGGGATGCGAAGGATGGCGCCAAGTGATAGACCATGTGTCACTGTATGATGCGTATGTTCATTATAGCAACTACATGAATGGGACTGTGTCAAAAGGGGATGATGGGAAAAGAAGGAGACCGAGTAGTGGCAATCTGGCAGCAATCAGAATCATTGTTTCGAAGCAGTACTTTGATAGATTTATGAGTTTTTAAGGGAACTCGTCGTTCCCTTATGATCCCATACTTGCAAGGGAGATTACCCATATAAGTTTTTAATTAAGTGAACTCGTCGTATTCAGCGAAGCTTCCGCCTTATGATCCCATACTTGCAAGGGAGATTAACCATATAAGTTTTTAATTAAGGGAACTCGTCGTATTCAGCGAAGCTTAGGCCTTTTTAAGAGGAAGGTTCATAGTTTCAACCACGTAACTTTTTTTTTGGTTTGGTCATCTTTTTCTTAGTCTGTGTATTTTGAATACACGACCTAATTTTATCTGCCGATATGCCTCTTCGCTTTGCTTGTTTATTTATGAAATTGTTCACCAAAACCTTTGTATTAGGTTTACTATGCAATAGCATCTGCTTTTTGACTCCGCCAACTTCATTCATGTAGCAGAACGATGCGACTTGAACGCATAAAAGTAACGTAAGAATTAATACAAGCATTTTATTTTATTTGATACAAAACAAACAAAATAAAAATCAATTTTACAAAGTGAACAAACTAGTTGTGGTCTTTACATAATATCTTTTAATATAAATACAATTCACGTATAAATATACTATGAGCGAATCAAATAAAAATTATATTGAAGATGGCACTGATATAAAATGGGATGATACAGTGGAGTTCACTTTTCCAATTCAAGGTGGACGTGTCATAAAAGTGTATGATGGCGATACAATTACAATTGCGTCCAAGCTGCCATTTGCGGAGTCTCCTCTCTACAGATTGTCCGTTAGACTAAATGGTATTGATACGCCAGAAATAAAGGGGAAAACAGAAGACGAAAAAACCGCCGCAAAACAAGTGAGAGATGTTTTGTCAAATATGATATTGAATAAATATATTACTCTTGCGAATGTTCAAACAGAAAAATATGGTAGAATATTAGCGGATGTTTATATTGGTGAATTACATATTAATGAGTGGTTAGTATCAGAAAGATATGCTGTTAAATATGATGGCGGAGCAAAAAAGGTGCCTGAATCTTGGCTACAATATTTCGCATCAAAAATGCGAAATTAGCAACTACGCATTCCTTCGGGAATGTTTACAATATAAGTTGTCTAAGAAAATGTTTATCTTGGTGGATGATAATGCGTCATTAAATCTATCTACTTCAGCAAAATACATAAACATATTTTTTGTATTTTACATAATGGGACCCAAGAAGAAACCCGCAACTACTATTGCCGACATCCCCGTCGCCCTAGAAAAACCTAAGACCAAGAGTCCATTGATAAAACCTAAAGCCTCTTTACAAAAAGGCCATCTCATTATCGTGGAATCCGCCAGCAAATGTAAGAGCATCGAGTCTTATCTCGGCACCGAGTACAAATGTATTTCGTGTCTCGGGCACATTCGTGTAATTGACGGCATCAAATCCATCGACATCCAGAATAACTTCGAGCCCAAGTACGCGATTGACCCTGAGAAAAAAGACCACGTTGCCAAGATGCGCGACATCATTGCCGAATATCCGAACGCAAACATCATTCTCGCGTCTGACCACGACCGTGAAGGCGAGGCTATCGCATGGCATATTTGCCAAGTTTTCGGGCTCCCCGTGGAAACCACACGCCGAATCCTTTTCCACGAAGTCACCAAACCCGCGCTCTTAAAAGCCGTCGCCAATCCCGGTCTCATCGATATGAACATGGTCCGCGCTCAACAAGCCCGCCAAGTCCTCGATATGCTTGTCGGATACGGTGTCAGTCCACTTTTGTGGCGCCACGTGTGCCGGAACAACGAGAACGCCTTGTCTGCCGGTCGGTGTCAGACTCCCGCGCTCAAGCTCGTGTATGACAATGAACAGAAGGCGAAAGAGACGCCTACGAAGAAACACCGCATCCAGGCCGCCTTTTTCCCGCAAAATACCGTTTTTACATTGGACCAAGAGTTCGAAGAAGACACCGATGTAGAGGGGTTTTTGACGGCATCCAAGACGTGGTCGCACGTATTCGTCGCGGGTGAACAGCGACTTGCCGAACGAGCTCCGCCGAAACCATACAATACATCGGCGCTTTTACAGGCGGCAAACAATATGATGCGTCTCGGTGCCAAAGAGACGATGGCCGCGTGTCAGACCTTGTACCAGCTGGGTCATATCACCTATATGCGAACAGAGAACCGCAAATATGCACCCGAGTTTGTAGAGAAAACCACTGCGTATATCACGGAAAAATGGTCGGCAAAACATGTCGCGACCTCGTTGCCTATCAATACCGATACAAACAATCCCCACGAAGCAATTCGTGTTACTAATATCCAGATGCGCGAGCTGGTATTGGTGGGCGACAAAGCGAGTGCAACCATCGGTCGCCTCTATAAACTTATTTGGTTAAATACCGTCCAGAGTTGTATGTCGGCGGCAACTTATAATGCGCTGCCTCTCAGCATCAGTGCCCCGCTAGGCCATGCGTATAAACACACAATTGAGATACCTAAGTTTGGTGGGTTCCAAGACGCATCGGATAAGTCTTTACCGTCGGTGGGAGAAGCTCCTTCAGACAGCAAGTCTTTAGGGTCAGACCTAGGCTCAATGGTCCTCCGGTTCCACGCCCTCAAAGGCAAACCCGTCCAATACAACTACATCCAATCTGTCCCCGGATTCTCGCATCGTCATTCACGTTACTCCGAGGCCAGTCTTATTCAAACACTGGATGACAATGGCATCGGACGACCATCTACATTTGCGATGTTAACCGACGTAATCCAGACACGCAAATATGTAGAGAAACGCGACGTGGAAGGAACCGCGGTAGAATGCCGCGAATACACGTTAAGACAGTCATCGACAACTGGACAATGCGTAGACTTTGAAATAAAAACTGTCACCAAAATCATGGGCGCGGAACACCAGAAATTGGTCATTGACCCCATGGGCGTCGTTGTCACGGAGTTCCTCTATCAGCATTTCAGCGACCTGTTTTCATTTGATTATACAAAAAAGATGGAAGAGAGGCTGGACGCCGTGGCATCGGGCCAAGAACCATGGCACCAAGTTTGCCGCGAATGTCATGAGGAAATAGGCCGTCTCACACAAGCTATCGACACCTTGGAAAAGAAAGCATATTCAGTGGATGACAACTACGTGGTGGTGTTCCAGAAGTTCGGCGCGGTTCTCAAACACAAGACAGATAAACAAGAAGATGGCAAACCGGTGTTCCGACCCATTAAAAAAGACCTTGTCCTAGATATGGATACCTTAGAGGCTGGCAAATATACGCTCGAAGATTTAGTCGAAGTCTCGGGGCGCGAACTGGGGAAATATGGTGGCCGCACCGTCATTTTGAAAACAGGCAAATATGGCCCCTACGTGGAACTAGATCCAATAAATGTAGGAGAAGACCCACTTCGCATATCTCTCAAAGACGTGAAGAAACCATTTGACCAAATTGTGCTCGCGGATGTGTTGCCAATCATAGAGGCTGACCAGGCACCATCGCGCACCATCTTGCGAAAGCTCACTCCCGACCTCAGTATCCGCAATGGCAAGTTTGGACCGTATATTTTTTACAAGACCGACAAAATGACGAAACCGCGGTTCTACGACTTGCGAAAGTTCGAGAATGGATTCGGCGTTTGTGAGAAAGACGAGCTGATAAACTGGATACGGACTACGTATAAGATTGCGGTATAAGCCTCTTATCCGAAGGGTTTTTATACAAAGGGTTTTTTATACAAAGGGTTTTTATACAAAGGCTTCCATTATTTAGCATATCAATGTATATTGATATGCCAGACTACAAATTGATTGACGGTGATAATAAACAATTTCTATTTGTGTTGTTTTCATCGATCATCAGTATCATATATTTGAAAAAGAAATGGTACGAGTATTTGGGATTATGGATGCTGTTTATTTCATTTAGCGTGTTTTTTATATTGACAATCGTGTCAAGAGAAAAACTGTTTTTAATACTTGATGTGTTTCTTACAAACAATAAAGGAGAACGTGATAAATTGTTTGATATCCCCAATAATACAATTCAAACAATAGTGAATATATCAACACCCATTTTTCAAAAAATATTGGGATTAAACACCATTACAGATTCAATTGTTCGCAAATCCTCTCTTATTGCATTTGTTATTGCTTGTACATTTTTATTTATATTTATAGCGCTCATTATGTTTTTGGATTCAAGTACCACCATTGTTCGCAAAAAACATGAAGAGAAAATTACTGGAATACCCGCAAAAGATGATGAATATCAAAGTCGTCCATTTATTGTTTCAGACTTGAATTTCTTGGAAAATACAATTGATGGTAGTTCAAATGGTAAACAAATCTATAATAATTTACGTTCGGGGTTTGATTCGACCATAGTGGCAATTTTGTCACTTATTTTAATTGTATTTGGCAACCAAGTTACCGAATATTTGCCCAAGGGTGTTGTCATTGGGTTGTTGGTGGTGCTGTTGTTAATATCATTTATTTCTAGTATAGTTGGCCTCTCATTTTCGGGAGAGGCATTGAAAGTAAAGAAGGGGTTCAAAGACTAGTGCATATATCAATGGACACCTCTAACGGGGCATTATATTAACGGGCACCTCTAACGGGGCATTATATTAACGGGCACCTCTAACGGGGCATTACATTACATTACATTAACGGTCCATTCCATTACATTACATTAAGTCCATCATTTCCCGAATCGTCGCCGGGTCTTGAAACCACCCCGGAAACCTCTCTTTAAATGCCACAATCTTGCCTTGTAATTCAATTCGATTTGTGGTCAGCAGTTCTTCGGTCACTTGGTTCCAGTCATCCACAACCAAGCATGGATAAAGCGCATAGAGGCGGTCAAACACCGTATTTGTCCGTTTGACAACAGGAATACAATCCAAATAAATGGCTTCAAAAAATCGATGAGTCGCCTCTCCACATCCCCGCGGCGAAATCGCATAAACGGCCCGCACAGTCATTTCATAATTGTATTCGACGGGTACTCTGCCGAGAAGCCGGGATTGGACAGAACCATATTTATTCGAATCTTTATTCAAGTCCGTTATGAATGGTTTATTGGCTAGCATATTGTAAGCCCGCTGCCTCTCTTGATGGGTATAGGAAAAACAGAGGAGGCATAGAATATCCCTTCTGTTACCACTTGTGCTAACAAGTGCACCATTACCACTTGTGCTAACAAGTGCACCATTACCACTTGTGCTAACAAGTGCACCATTACCACTTGTTCCAATCCATTTTTCGTGAGCGTTTAGCAACATCTTCTGGCTGAATCCGCGATGGAAATCTAGCACCTCTCCTCCGTCGCGAATGCCAATCGGCATATTGTGGACCCGGGGGTCATCGACCACATTACAGTTCACATAAAACCCACACGAATACCGACAAATATCACGAAGGATATCCAAGATTCCATCTTCGGGTTCTATCATGATATAGAAGACGTATTTCTTCTCAGGATGCGCCGAGAACACGCGATGTAGTATATCCCTGTAAACGCCATATCCGGAATCGACGCAGTTTAGGAAAATGCGGCCGCCATGGGGAATATGAGCAAGACACTCGGCATCAATGCTCCATTTGGGAAACGCGCCGAAAAACCGATTACAGACCACATAATCACATTGACACGCTAAGCCGAAGGTCGACAGTTGGATATCGATTTTGGAAGCGACTGAATCACGGTATTTTACAAAATCATCCATATTAACACAAGCAGTATATTTGTGTTAATCGTTTATCTTTATGTTGTATACGCATTTCTCAAACTATGAACGCAATAGATGAATTGACGCTCAAATTATTGACAAGCAAGAAGAAATACAACAACTATTTGGCGAATACGATGCCGGATAAATCGGTCGAAATTAAGACATTTTACGATAAGGTTGCGAAGTTCAGACCCCGGATACAGACATTGTTGGGGAAATATTTAGACGACCCGGCGACCCAGATGACCAATGAATTGGATGATGCGGTCGAACAATGTTTGAGGGCGGCTGTCAAGCATTTGGAGATGCGGGATTATGAAGACAAATGCGCGCGAAAAGGGTACGATGAGACGGATTCGTCGGAGGAAGAGGAAGTGCTCTTTCAAACACCTGATGAACCAACCGAGACATTAATACCCAATACATCATCATTCTGGGGAGGTCGCGTGAATAAACAGCAATCCTCTCTTGATTCGTTTGTGCGAAGGCGACCACCCAAATAAATAATAATCTGATTAAAATATTACATTCCAACTTCTACATGAGCATAAACGCTGGACAATCGCGACACATTGAATATATCCGCCTCATTTGGCACCGGAATGCCCTGCCCATCAATCTCGACAATTTGTTTGGAAACCAGCCGCAACAGGCCAACATCCAGATTGTATACGCGCGTCCCCACCTGGATATCCACGCCATCTTTGTCCCACAAATCCCCCACTTTAAACCCACATTTGACATGAATATTATTGAGTTCATCCAACCAAATATTATCGGGCAGTGTAGGCACACAATCCACGAAAACTCCGTCATATTCCAGTTCTCGATGCCACAGAGGCACAAACAATGTTTCGCTGTCCCCCCGTTTCAACTTATACACCGACTGGTTCAACAAATCGTCGATATCTGGATTCAAAACAACAATATCTTCTACGTCGAGGGCTTCGCTTAAGGTCCCTTCGCTTAAGGTTGCTTCGCTTAAGGTTTGTGCCTCTATTATTTGGCGTATTTTGGCAAGAGTATCCGCCGACAAATGGAGAGTGTCCTGATACAAAATCAAGATATCATACAATTTCCGCGCCTTCGTGTTCTCCATTTTGCTAAACATCGCCAGCGCCTTTTCTTCGCACGAACCAACCACGCGCATCAAGAGAGGATGGAATATCCGCCGCTGGAATTGCTCATCATTGTAAATCATCTCGAAAAAATCCGATGCCGCCCGGGCATATGTAGAGGAACCAAGTGCTGTTTTGTCAAGACCATATTTCGTGAACCAACCTCTACCCATAGGGTCCGTAGGGTCCGACACAGGGTCCGCTTCACTTGAGCACAACACATCGTGCGCCTCTTTAATCTCGCGATACTTGTCCGCCGCGCCATCGGCCTTATTCTTGTCTGGATGGTATTTCAGCGCCAACATCTTGTATTGGCGCCGAATCGTTTCATAGGCCGCACCCGGCTCCAACTCCAATACTTTATATGCCTGCTGGGAGTTCATCGTAACCGAAGATTTTGATTATCATATAATGGAACATACTCTCTAAATGGTAAATCGGGCGGTAATTGTTGTTAAAGTATTTCAGGAACCCGTACATGCGAGTCAGGATATCACTCGTATCCGCCGGTTTCAAGCGCCCATTCCGCACCAAATATTCGAGGATATACCACACACATTCGACCACGTCCAAATTGTAGATGAAAATGTCGTAAATGGCATCGCGAAAACTGACATGGACGAGCTTCTCCGGTTCCAACATCTGCTCGATTATCGTATTACACACAATATTGAACACCTCTTTGGGCAGCTGTTCCACCCCCGTCAGCTTCCCAAAATAATTGAGCTCTTTCATATTCAAGATATTGCGCACATCGAGGGCCGCGAGCACTTCCTCGGTCTTGTCTACTGCATCTTGCGCCAAAATGCGGCCGCGACAACTGGATATTTTCTGGACGAACTCTTCCTCTATGGTTGTCTCCCCCGATTTCGTGTATTTACGGAGTTTCGGCTGTTGGACGAGCATCTCCATATATGCGGCCTTCGACGGCCGCCCAACTGAAACCACGCGGCAAGTATCAATGATATTGTTGGGAATGAATCCGAGGTGCTCAGTCATGAGTACAAACCGCAGCTGGATAGCCGACAACCGATTCCGATATTCCTGGATATAACTGTAGAAAATCTCCAACAACTCGCTGTGAATCGCGTGGAAGTTCTTACAGACGACAATGCCGATTTTATCGTGTTTCACAGAGACCGCGTCCACAATTTGCTGTACCACGTCGTGCCAGATTTGCTTGGCATTACAGCCAAGTAGGCCCATATCGACCTCGTAATGAATGTCGCTGATACGGAATTGGTAGGCGTATTTCTCGGTCTGGACGTACATCTTCTTGTCGTATTCTAGGGCAGAAGGACTGTAACGCTGGATGGCGGACAACATCTGCGAATACTTGCCGGAACCGGGCGGACCGTAAAAAATGAGATTGGTGAGCTGGGTAATAGACTCGGGGAACTTGGCAAATACGGACACGAGTTCGGGGTGGATGTTGTAATGCTGGACGGAGCGCAGATATTCTTCGTATTTGGTTTCGTAGTATTTCATTGGATAACATAGAGGAGCAACCTCTATATTATTTGGGGGGAGAGTATTCATTTCCTCTATGTAAAATTGAAATTGACTTATAGGGTTTGTACCAATACAAACTAAATGATGAATATTTATTTACTTTTGATATTGGTGTTGGTTCATGGATATGAGTGTCAGACAACCAATACATGGCAACCTTCATTACAACCTGTGACAAAACCTTCGGTAAGTCCTTCGGTAAAACCTTCACCAAGTCCTATAACAAACCATTCTCTAAGTCCTTCTCCAAGTCCTATAACAAACCCTTCCGCATATCCTTCCGTATATCCTTCCGCACATCCTTCTCCAAGACCCTCGACACATCCTTCACCAAGACCCTCGACACATCCTTCCGCATATCCTTCACCAAGTCCCTCGGCACATCCTTCACCACATCCTTCGCCAAGACCCACGTCACAACCTACGACACAACCTTCTGGAAAGCCTTCAACAAGTCCTACGTCACAACCTACGTCACAACCCTCTGGAAAACCTTCAACAAGTCCTACTGAACAACCGTTGATAATATCATCTAACTATACATGGATGATTATTGGTATAGTTGTCGGGACAATTGCCCTATCAATTGCTACATATAAACTCTACAAGGTATATTCACACCATGAAAAACCAGGACCATTATCCAACAAACCATGTACAGCGGTTGATTTGGACGAACGACATTATTTGTTATAATACATAAACGCAATACCTCTCTATAAATATAGTAAAAAATATTTATATCTTTTTTACTATATAAGAAAAAATGGACCCTTTAGAAGAGCCTCTATCTGTTTTTAGCGCGATTATTCCCGAAAATGTTGAGCTGCCATGTGAAACGACCTCTGTTGTTTTAGAACCAGATGCGATTTTAGAACCTTCTGCTGTTTTAACACCTGAAAAAATGTATGATTGCGAATCTTGTGAAAAGAAGATTCAATTGGTCGACGCAATTATTTGTAAATGGTGCGACAGCGATTATGATAGCGAGAACGACGACGACGAAGACGTTGTCCCATCCAAAAACAAGGAATCCCAACATTTATTTTGTAAGAAATGTACTCGCCGATGTTTTGTGTGTAATGTCCGCGGATGTACCGATTGTATAGAAGTTGTATGTTGCGACTGCGGCGAACGAATGTGTCGGAAATGCCGAAACGGCGATGATTTGTGTGGGTGCTATGGTAATTGTTATAGCTGCGGTACCGAGGTAAATCGCGGTTCCGAAGGATGGCCATGTAATGATTGCGACAAATGGTACTGCGATGGATGCCGCCAAGGCGACAATCCATGTCCGGAATGTGGACCTGGAGAGGACTCCGAAGAAGAAGAGGATGAGGAAGAAGATGAATCAACAAAAGAAAAATAATTCTCAACCAATTATATAATGGCAGCATTTGCTTCACCTGTAGCTTCACCTACCGCTTTACCTAATATTCTTACAGAATATTTTCACGGAGGTGAACTCTATGACACCTATCAATTCCCCGCTGGAACCAAGTTATTTAAAAGTTATCGCGACACATTGGCAAAATGGTCTATCGATAAAGTGATTCCAGTAAAAAGTCCTGCCTATTTTGGATTTGATGAACCCAACGTATCCGAAAATTATGGATTTGCTTTTGCGTACAAGACAACACAAACATATGAATTGTTGGCTATTGATAGTAAAAAAACATTGGCATATTTATGGGGACTTGCCGAAGGCAATAACCACGTTAAAAGATCATTAACCATTGGTTTTGGATATGATCCAACTGTTCCGGCTAAACCCCAAATAAGGACTTCGAATGAAGATTTAGATTATGTATTAGTTGGCTTTTTGTGCGAAAAGGGACTTCAAGGTTATGCCGGTGATTATATAAGAACAGATGGCGGCGGTCAATTTCATCCAGAATGTGTAATGTGTGGTCATGATATTCATGTTGAATTAAATCCAGAATACAATGTTGATGAGAAACAAGGTCTCGCCTCTCCTGTTGAAAAACACACAAAAATACATAGAATGTTGACAGATAAAACAATAAGTAAATTGGGTCCTAATAAACTTAAAAAAGAAGATGAACAAATAGATGATGAGAATAAACACATACCTACAAAACTGTCTTTTGACTTTGGCGGTTCACGACGCAAAAAACGCACACATAAACGTGTTATACGCCGTCGCCGGTCCAAAAAAAACAAATCTCGCAAATAGTATATTCGATGATTTTAGTCATCTATTTTGACATATTCCGCAAAGACCTTGAAAAACGATTAACAGAACACAACATTCCATTTCAACTTGTAAAATACGCGGATTTACACCAATACAACCCCACCGAGCCCATCAAGATTATTATTGTCGCCGGGTCTAAGCAGAGGATATTACGGACAAATGACTTCCCTCTATTGGATACATACATGACACAAGATATCCACATCATTGGAATCTGTTTTGGATTCCAGTACTTGGCGCTAAAGACGGGCGGTAAAGTCGTCGAGGGACCATTATTCAAAGGTACACGGACTGTAAAGACAATTTGTGAAAGAACCACAACCGGCAAAACCAATACTGAACACCTCTATTTCAACCATTATAACCGAGTCTTGGATTTACCGGATGAATGGACAGTGGTCCAGCGCATTAACGATTTCATCAATATTGCCGCGACTAAAAAATGGATCGGGTTCCAGTTCCATCCGGAGAAAGATGACATCGCGTTTAGGCATTATGTGTTGCCGTTTTTGAAAGTATAAGTATTATATAAAAAAATAACATGGTGTTATTTTGTTATGAATCAGAGGCTTTGTAGGTTGCCATCTACAAGAACCTTTAAATAAACACACTCTTCACAGGTCCCATCATTCCATCCTCTCCGAACTCGCGGTAATGGACATGGCTCTTAATTTCTCGACCACTCGGCACAATATAACTGGTTCCCTTGTTGAAAACCAGTGTCGCTACACCTTGGTCATTGGCAACCACGACACCACTATTCTCAAATTGGTCGTAGGCGGCTCTAACTAGAGGGACAGAATCAGCACCAAGTTTAGTCTCAGGTTCCGCGGCCCAGTAAGCAACCTTGGCCCCCGGCATTACCTTCACATCCACCGTAGTATCTCCCATATTCTTCTTCAAAGGCACAACAGCTCCCGGCAAGACGGAATTGCCTAAAAAGGGCAACCATGTATCCCGCTGGACCGCAAGAGCAACGGCACTCACCGCGACAACAACATAGATGATGCGATCCAATGGCAGGCGCCTCTTAAATACGCCCGATAAAAAACGGTTCAACATCTCGACCAAGTTGTAGCCGAATGTGTGGAATCCCCAATTGAGCGCACCGACCAAAACAATAGCTATAAGAACCATATGAAACACGATAGCAGAATACATTTATATAGTAAGAAGAGAGGATTATTTTATTTATACCATTAAAGGTTTAGTAAACTTGTTGAACGGCACGTTTTCAATCTCCAGTGGAGCGGTACCCGAAGGGTAGTAGTAACGATTTTAAATGACACCCCAGGTGGGTTCCGCTTCGCTTAACCATTTTAAATGACACCCGGTGGGTTCCACTTTGCTTAACCATTTTAAATGACACCAGGTGAGTTCCGCTTCGCTTAACCATTTTAAATGACACCAGGTGAGTTCCGCTTCGCTTAACCATTTTAAATCTTCACAGTATAAATCTTCACCGTATAAATTATTTATAATATAATTATATAATTTCTGGTTTATTTGCTAATGAAACAGGTAAAGCCAAAAACATATACTTAGCTGCTAAATCTGGTAATTTAGAAGAATTAAAAAAATTTTTTAAACAAATAATTATTTCAACAAGATTAAAAGAGATATTAAATATGGCTACTGAGGATAATGGAAAAATGATTACACCCCTTTATATTGCATCTGAGAATGGCCATCTTCCAGTAGTGGAGGCTCTCCTTGAAAAAAGAGTAGATTTGAATAAGGCGCGTAGTGATAATGGAGAAACACCCCTCTTAATAGCATCTTGGAATGGCCATATTTCAGTAGTGAAAGCTCTCCTTAAACATGGTGCAAGTAAGGATATTGGGAGAACTGATAATGGAGCAACGCCTCTCTTTATGGCATCTTGGAATGGTCATGATGAAGTAGTGGAGGCTCTCCTTGAAGAAGGCGCAAGTAAGGATAATGCAAGTTATGATTATGGAATGACACCTCTAATAGCAGCATCTTGGAATGGCCATCTTAAAGTAGTGAAGACTCTTCTTAAAGCAGGAGCAGCTCTAAATCAGGCGACAACTAATGGAATAACGCCTCTCTTTGTGGCATCTCAGCAGGGCCATCTTTCGGTAGTGGAGGCTCTCCTTGAGCATAAAGCAGCCGTGGATCAGGCGAGAACTGATATTGGAACAACACCCCTTTGTGTTGCATCTCAGAATGGCCATCTTCCAGTAGTGGAGGCTCTCCTTGAGCATAAAGCAGCCGTGGATCAGGCGAGAACTGATAATGGAGCAACGCCTCTCTTTATGGCATCTCAGAATGGCCATCTTCCAGTAGTGGAGGCTCTCCTTAAACGCGGAGCAGCTGTGGATAAGGCGTCAACTGATGATGGAACAACACCCCTTTATATTGCATCTGAGAATGGCCATCTTCCAGTAGTGAAGGCTCTCCTTGAGCATAAAGCAGCCGTGGATCAGGCGAGAACTGATGGAACAACACCTCTCATTATAGCATCTCAGCAGGGCCATGTTCAAGTAGTAGAGGCTCTCCTTGAATACGGAGCAAATGTAAAACACAATAATAGATTCGGGAATACAGCCAAGCAAATTGCAGAGCATCATCAAAAACATGATGTATTAAAAGTATTAAAATACTTTGATTCTCCAACTAAAACAAATTCCGCAATAATGGGTTTTCATGCGTTAGGTCAAGACGGACTTGGTGTCGGACATAATTTCGAGGCAAAAACTGAAGCTTTGTTATTAGATTATATTGGAACTGAAGAAGACCAACCTTTAACAGCATATGCTAAAAGTCTTAATGATACGCCGCCAAAATTTAAAATTGATGATCGTGTGACAATAAAAACCCCACAAAAATATCTAAGCATTTATAAACAATTCCCTTATAGTTTTGATGTCAATGAAGTGCTGCAGGGAAGAAGGAAACCTGATAATGCTAGTGGTGTGATTATTGGGTATGATAAAAACAATTATACCATCCGATTGGATAAATCTAAACAATCTACTAGTTACGAAGAAATAGTCGTTCCTGAAGAAGATATACAACTTAGAGTAAATGGTGGTGGAAGAAGGAAAACAAGGAAAACAAAGAAAACGAGGAAAACAAGAAATCCAATGAAACCAAGAAAATCTAACAAAAGAAGTTTAAATCTTCACCGTATAAATTATTTATAATATTATTATATAATGTCTGGTTCACTTGCTAGTAAAATAGTTAAAGCCAAAAACATATACTTAGCTGCTAAATCTGGTAATTTAGCAGATTTAGAAATTGCAATAACAAGCATAGTATTTGGTATAAAAAAAAAAGAAATATTAGATATGGCTAGTGAGGATGATGGAAATTTTTTTACACCCCTTTATATTGCATCTAAGAATGGCCATATTCCAGTAGTAAAGGCTCTCCTCCGGCACGGAGCAGATGTGGATAAGGCAACAACTGATAATGGATTAACGCCACTCTTAGCAGCATCTATGCGCGGCCATATTCAAATAGTAGAGGTTCTCCTTGAACACAGAGCAGCTGTGGATAAGGCAACAACTGATGATGGTTCAACACCTCTACTAGCAGCATCTATGCTCGGCCATATTCAAATAGTAGAGGTTCTCCTTGAACACAGAGCAGCTGTGGATAAGGCAACAACTGATGATGGTTCAACACCTCTACTATCAGCATCTTGGAGTGGCAATCTTGAAGTAGTGGAGGCTCTCCTTAAACGCGGAGCAGCTGTGGATCGTGCGACAACTGATAATCAAGAAACGCCCCTTCATATTGCATCTAAGAATGGCCATCATAAAGTAGTAGAGGCTCTCATTGAGCATAAAGCAGCTGTGGATCTAGGCAATAGGTATGGAAGAACACCTCTCTTTATAGCATCTTCGAGGGGTGAACATCCAGTAGTGGAGGCTCTCCTCCAGCACGGAGCAGATGTGGATAAGACGACAACTGATGGAGAAACACCCCTCTTTATAGCATCTTTTAGGGGCCATCTTTCAATAGTAGAGGCTCTCATCCAGCACGGAGCAGATGTGAATAAGACGACAACTGATGGAAAAACACCCCTCTATATAGCATCTTGGGATGGCAATCTTGCTGTAGTGAAGGCTCTCCTCCAGCACGGAGCAGATCCCACTCAGTCGAGAACTGATCGGAAAGAAACACCCATCGATGTCGCATCTCAGTTTGGCCATCATGCTGTAGTAAATGTTCTCAGAGAGTACGAGCAAAAAAATACAACACTTACTGCAGTTGAAATGTTAAGAAATACGCGATCATCACATCATTCAGATATTGAAGGGAATTACTTAAGAAGAGATGCAACTAAACCATATGACCCTGACTCAAACGACTCATTAAATGCATATAGTCAGATGGAAGCACAGTCAATAAAAGATTTACATGACTATATTGGAAAAAAAGATTCAAATGGCAATTATCTACCACCACCACCACCTGATAATGTTCCTGGTGGAAGAAGAAAAACAAGAAAAACAAAGAAAATAAAGAAACCAAGAAAATCTAACAAAAGAAAAAGAAAATAAACAATTTATAAATATAATAATTTTCTATTGCCAATTCTTGAATATAACAAAGACAATTTATTAATTGTAAAGTACAGTTGCCAAATTACATTCTAAACGCCAACCCAGATGATTCTAGGGAAATACCCCAATTGGTAGCATTGTTCACAGAGCATTTGAATGTAAAATGTCAGCTATTTGAGTTGGTATCTTTGACATATATATGTTATTTATGTCAAAAATAAATAAAATATCTTTATACGACTATTACTTAGTTCCAATCACAATCCACATAGAAAGGGCTTGTGAAAAGCACCACCTCCCGCAGGGAGGGTGGTGCGACCATTACTTTGTTCCAAAAAAGCTCGTAATCGGTCTCAGTCCCGCCTTGTCATTATTGATTTGCGTCAAGTATTTATCAAACAACATCGTCTTCGCCTTATCACTACAATACTTCTCCTTCTTCTTCGCAAAGACCTCGATATCTGGGTATTCCGCAGCCAAAGCCGCCAGTTCCGCGCGATGTTTTTTGATTGCGCTCATCTTATCTTGGTACTTCCAGATTTCTTCCAGCGCCAACCCTAAGAACTGACACAACGGTTTCATCAACTGGTTGCTCACATAGAATCCAAAATCCAACTTCAACTTTTTCTCCAAGATGTATTCCGGCGTCTCTATCTTCTCGCCTTGGAGCGCCTTCTTATTCGCCGTCACCACATGTAAGAACTTCATTCGGTCCCCCGCTTTCGGCATATTCCCCGGGTCTCGCTGTCCAATGCGGTCCGCCAATACCCGGTGCGCTATCTGCTGCGGATTCTTGTAATAACTGCGCAACGATTTAGTTATCGCCAGTTTGTCCATTGGCACGTGCCCCGCAATCAAATTGGCTAAACTATCGTCTAAGAATCCAATCGCATCGCGGACGCTGCCCCCTTTCATGATGATATTGATGATTTGCCCATACGTGTCTTTCAAGTAGTCGCACGAATCGCGGCGTTTGAGCGACAGCCCCATATATTTCAACTTCCCCTTATTGGGGTCTTCTTCATAGAGGATACCCACGTATCTCTTTTTGGACAACAGCGCAAACGGCATCAGCGTCTTCTCGTAAGCCAGGTTCATCGGCGGTTTCAAATACTTGGTCGCATAATCCGCCGCGTGCTGCGCCAGCTCAATCGTTATCTCGAGCGCATCTTTGCCCACGATTTTGGCGCCCGTGTCTTTATCCGTCAAGTTGAACACAAAGAATACCGAGTCCGTATTGTGGACGATGAGCGACCCGATTCCCGCCGCGAAATGGTGGTTCTCCGTCGTCAAATCGTAGACGTATCCATGGTAGGGCGGAAGCGTCTCGATTTCGCGAATCGTGTGTGGCTCGGGGAACGGCGTCTTGCTATACGTTAGCGTGAATGACATTGCCCGCGTCCCTGTCATCTTGTGTTTCACATAGTATCCGCGCTGTTTCAAGAACAAATACACGTATGCCGCTTCCAGGCAATTGCTCACAATGATAGTGTCGACTTCCTCCATGAAATCGTCGATGTATTTCAGTGCCGACTTGTATACACTGTTTTTCGCATATTCACATGTCTCGAAATCAATATCGCGGTGTAGCAACTCGGTCCACAGATTCACGTTGGTCGGTGACATTTCTTCGCCCGACTTCAGAAGAAGCGAATGGTCGTCGGTGACATCCACCCATCCCGACGGAGTCTGGACACGCACCATCTTCTTGTGCGGCGCAAGCATGTGGCGAATCACGCGTTTCAGCGGCGTCCACCCCGTTTCGGTCCACGTTTCTACACCGTCTTCGATTTCACACACTTCCTTGGTCTGGCGCCCCGGGTCCTCGCATTTACGCCAAACGGGTCCACGAACATACTTGTTGCCATCGGTCCAATGTCCCGGTTCCAATTCCACGCCATACATTCCACCTAAATCCGCGATTTGAAGCACGGTTAGGATTTTACCGCGCGTCCGCACATACACGGGCGTATACGTCGCCACCGAATCGCCATACACATATTCCGCATTGGTCATCACCACACCGTGATTCGTAGTTTGGCACAGCCGGTTCGCATAGATTTCCTCGATAATGCGGCGGGCATACGTAATCATCATGCGGCCACTCGCGGTCGTGGACGCGGCGACGTCTTTCTCGTAGAATGTAGAGGTTCGCGCACCGCATTGACCATAGAGGGAATTGGCCGTCACTTTATACGCCTGCTGGCGTTTGTCCATGATATTCGCCATGAAGGGGTCGCTCTCTTTATACAGCTTCTCCTTCTTTCGCGTATCTGAACGGGCTTTCAAGAGTTCCATCAAAATCGACGGCATTACGGATTTTTCGTCGCCGGGCAACTGCGCCCAACACACCACGCGTTTGCCCACTTTGGTTTTCACGGCTTTCGCCGCGGGTCGCGCCGGATTGCGACGCCATTCGAAGGTGTCAAACTCCACTTCCACATATTGGTACTGCGACAGCCCATAATAGATATAGTTACCGCGCGCGTCCTTCTCGCCCTCGTCTTTCACGAGCCGACCATCCAAGTCGTATTCTTTTGCCCAGACTTTGCTGCTATGGCAATAATTCTGACTAATCATAGAGGACGGATACAACGACGAATAATCCACACATGCGACGGGTTCATCAATGTAAATCTTGGTTTTCGGCGGGAGCACAATGGCGCCCTCGTATCCGCCGTCGAGACGTCCTTTTTCCAAGTCGGGCATGATGTAGCCCTTTTCCATACACTTTTTCGCGACATAACTGGTGAGTTTGATACCCTGGCCACGGAATACGAGGAAATTGATGGGCACGGAACACAAGTTCGCCATCTCCATGTATTCAGTGAGGACGTCGATTTTGCGCAACAAGTGGTGAACGAGATTACAATCTTGAATACAGTATTTGGCGACGATGGCGCGCTCGGCGTCTGTGCCATTGCTCATGCGGAAAATATCTTGGGGACTCACGTCATCTTTCGCCATCCCCCACTGGATTTTCTTCGTCTTGTCAATCGTATGTTCATGGTGGCCGCCAATGATGATGACTTTGCCACCGGGTGTTCGGGTCTCCATTTCCAAAACGACGAACTTCTTGCCGTCCATATAATAATCCGACGTGAATGTGCTGATTTCAATATGGATGAAGTCGCCTACGTGTAAACCGGTAAGATTCTTACTATAAAGCTCGGTTACTGCGCCATGAACGGGATGCTCGGCATTCACCACTTTACTAATGGCGTCGCTGATATTTTGCGAGGCAACGTCGTCCAATTTATACGAAGACAAATTGAAGTTGCGGCGGAAATACGAATACATATCGACCTGGAGACGACCACTCATCAAGATGAATCGCAAGTCGTATTCGCCACTGGCGATGGCAATTTTCGTGTTCTCGATGTTGATGAGCGATGGGTCGTCGCGGTCCCTCGTTCCGCAAAATTCCTCGCATCTGCGCGACAACTGTAAGAACTCGTTTACACAATGTGTTTCCTCCGACCGGCGAAACAGGAACTCGTAGTCAAAACCGAAGATATTGTAGCCGATAATGATATCGGGATTCTCGCGCTGGACGAGCGCGGCCCATCGCAACAAGACTTCGCGTTCAGCGGCGACGCGGTCGCCCCCCACGATGGGGACAGCCTCGATGACGGCGCCTTCGACGGGTGCGCATCCGTCGAGGACAACGCAGTGATTTAAATAGGGTTCAGCCGACCCATATTTCACAAAAGTGGACCCAATCATGGTGACGGGGTCGCCCTCAAGCGGCGGGAATGATTCGGTGAGTGCTTGGTCGATATATTGGACTTTTTTGTCACGTTCCACGTCGGCGCTCATAATCAAGTTGGCGATGGTGATGTTGACACCCTTGAGCGAGGACTGAGCCCCATGTTTGGGGGGTTTTTCCTCCTCCTCATCCGAATCGTCGGCATCCAAGACATCTGTGTCTTCTGCATCTTCCTCGTCATCTTCGCCTTCGTCTTCGCCTAAGTCCAAGGCTATCGGCGCAAACTGCGTTTTTACCTTGGCAAACATCGCATCAATTGTCAACAACTTGGCCGCATCCGCTGTCTTCACCTCGAGTTTGCTCAACTTATTGCTCACAATTTCTTGTATGATGGTTTCCACATATTTCTTGGCGGGCACTCCTGATTTTGGATAAACCAAGTCGATTCCGGCCACTTTTGTGTATCCAAACGCCGCGAGAATCATTTCTCTAAGTCGCGCACTCACTGTCTCGGCAGTTATGTCGCGTTCTTTAACACCGACGTGTTCTTTATCGAGCGCATCCATGATATTCATCGCGAGGCGCTTATATGTCTTGCGCGGGAGCGGGAAATCCCCGTGACTACTGCCCGCCTCAATATCAAAACTCATTATTTTGTAAGGCACCATCGTCTCTTTTTCGGGAAGCGCCTTGACTTGAGCCTGCGACGCCACGAACTCATAAGTACATGTGGTGGTCCTCACGGCACAAGGACGCGCGCGATTCGATAACATAATCCAGCCATTGGGCGAAATGTGGTTAATATGGAAGAACCGCAGCAAAGGCGGCAAATTAGACTCGTACAGCTGGGTTTTCGGCACAAATGGGCTGGGCCGACGACTCCCATCGGGCATCTTCTTGTACCAGAGGTTTTTCACTTTATTTAGCGCAACGGTATTGGAGAACACGAGCTTGACAAACTTGGATTTCTTGCCGGCGGTGAATCCGTAGAGTTTCTGACTGTCAACCACGTTGTACTGGATGAGAGAGTCCTTGTAGAAGTCGCCCATTTCACGGCGGATATTGCTGACCATCCGGCCGGCGTGGGCATCGGTCCATTCGTCGCCGACCTTGATATAGAAGAAGGGCTGGTAATCGTCGACGAGAATAGAGGCGGTCTCGCCGCGCTCGTTGATGCCGTACATTTGGACGACGAAATGCTTGTCATCTATGCGGGCTTTGTATTTCTTGTCGTCGGTATCCGAATCGGCATCCGCTGAATCGGCATCTGATTCCAATTTGGTGTTTAAGATATCAAAATAGAAGAGACGAAACGATTTCGCAACAACGATTTTGGATTTTGTTTGAAGCATTTTTTACAAGGTTGTATTTATTGTGATTTCCGTTTATCTGGTTTTTAGGATTCAATTTTACGGGAAGTACGTACTTTGATGGTATAAAGTTTGATGGTAATAGTTATACGAGATAGATGTCGTTTAGTATGATTAGTTCGATGGGTAATTTTTTGCCAAAGAAAGCTGTTGTTGCGGGAGGGGGGGGTGTATCTGCTAACTGGGTTGCCGTTGGCGATGGCGGAATCATTGCGAAAAGCACGGATGGAAATGTTTGGACACCTGCTGCTGGGCTTGCTACTAATAAAGGTGGTATTACTTATGGAGAGGGTGTAGCCTATGGCAAAGATGGTACAGGTGCTGGTCTCTGGGTTGCCGTTGGCGATGGCGGAATCATTGCGAAAAGCACGGATGGAAATGTTTGGACACCTGCTCACACAAAAGGTGGTATTACTTATGGACGAGGTGTGGCCTATGGCAAAGATAATTTAGGCGCTGGTCTCTGGGTTGCCGTCGGCGATGGTGGACTAATTGCGAAAAGCCCGGATGGAAATGTTTGGACTCCTGCTGCTACTGTGTCTGGTGTCACTGGTAAAGGTGGTATTACTCTTTATGGAGAGGGTGTAGCCTATGGCAAAGATAATTTAGGCGCTGGTCTCTGGGTTGCCGTCGGCCGCGGCGGAGTCATTGCGAAAAGCACGGATGGAAATGTTTGGACACCTGCTGCTGATAAAGGTGGTCTTACTCTTTATGGGCGAGGTGTGGCTTATGGCAAAAATAATTTAGGCGCTGGTCTATGGGTTGCCGTCGGCAGCGGCAATATTACTATTGCGAAAAGCACGGATGGAAACGTTTGGACACCTGCTGATACCAATTATGGTAGTGGTTTTAGTCCTGCTGGGATTGATGTGGCTTATGGCAAAGATGCTTCTGGCGCTGGTCTCTGGGTTGCCGTCGGCGCTAGCGGACTCATTGCGAAAAGCACGGATGGAAATGTTTGGACTCCTGCTGGTTCAAAAGGTGGTATTACTAATGAAGGAGTTGGTGTGGCCTATGGTAAAGATAATTTAGGCGCTGGTCTATGGGTTGCCGTCGGCAGCGGCGGAATCATTGCGAAAAGCACGAATGGAAATGTTTGGACTCCTGCTGCGAGTGTAGGTGGTATTACTAATTATGCGTTTGGTGTCGCATTTAATAAAAATGTAAATGAGCCTTTATTTATAAATACGCCAGGAATGACAGCATCATCAAATTATCGCGGAGTTTCAATGTCTGCGAACGGACAATATATATTAATTTGTAGAAGTGGTTCTCCAAGTGGTGTATTTCGTTCAACCAATTACGGCGCATCATTTACTTTAATTTCCACACTGGGTACTACTAATAATTGGACTTGTTGTTCAATGACTCCAAACGGGCAGACTATGGCAGTTGCTGGAGATCCTACCGGGATAGCTAGTTCAAATAATTATGGAGTTACTTGGACTACTAGAACTCCAAATGATAAATATATATCGTTGCGCATTTCATATAATACATTAAATGCGGTTGCAATATCGTATAATCTAACAACACCTGGTGTATATCAACATTTTATAAATGATATTAGTGCTTCATCAATTGTTAGTACAACACTTCTTTTTGCTGGTACGAATCCAATTTTATTTCCTCAATCAACTGCGATTTCAAAAAGCGCAAAATATGTAGTTGTTTTATGTTATGGTTTACAATCTGGAATCGCAATTAGTACCAACTCTAGTACTAGCTTTTCTTATTATGAATGTGTTACAGGGACTTCAAATACTGACAGTAATTATTATGCTACGGCAATTAATTATGATGAAACCAAGATTTTTGTTGTAGTATCAACTGGCCCATTAATGGGTATATGGACGTTTGATATTTTGAATAATACTATATCCGCCGCAGTAAAAAACACCACATTTTCTGCTATAACACCAACACCAAATAATCTAAGAGATTTGTCAATATCAAAGGATAATTTAACTATTGTTGTAACATCTGATACAAGAACATATTATTCATTTGATGGAGGAATCGTATGGACAGATGTATATTTGGGACAGCTACAATGTATGGCAATGTCAGACAGTGGTAATAATATTATGGCAACCAGTACAAATAATTTAATTCCACAAATATCACGAACTTAATCATATTATGTATACAATGACAAAAAAGGTTCTTATCATTGGTCTCAAATATTCTGAAGACAATGCCTATGTCGTTGGACAAGGTTGACTCATATTAATTCAATTTGATAAAAAACATAATAATATATATTTACGGGGTATATACAATGACAAAAAAGGTCCTCATCATTGGTCTTAATTATGGCATCGAGCCTTCTATCGCCCTCTCTGGTCGCATCAATATTGCCGTAAATGCCCGCGGGGTTTTCATTGCCGAATACGGTATTTTAGAAGAAAACATCACATATTTGACCGATGAATGGGCGCCTTTAACAAAAGACCAGATTCTCGCTGCTATCCAGGCATTAGTCGATGAAAGCACAAGTTTAGAGGAAATCTACATTTATTATGCCGGGTATGGAAGTGGGATTCGCATTTTGAAACGGATAAAGTACCCAGAAGTAGATTTACCAGAGTTTGTAATACCTGAACTAGATCCATATCCAATAGTTTTATACAACCCCTCTATTGTTCCTGAACCGCCCCCTATAGATAATGTAGTTGAACCCGCGGACAACATTGTTATTGAAATACTTCCGTCGGATACTAATACGGATTTGGACACGCAACCTACGGACACGCAACCTACGGACACGCAACCTACGGACACGCAACCTACGGACACGCAACCTACGGACACGCAACCTACGGACACGCAACCTACGGACACG
>Ga0315904_10002175_pt1 | contig 30631 bp, 27 predicted proteins | sample LakEriMetagenome_6_FD_203529 | JGI IMG/M metagenome (GOLD analysis project Ga0315904, IMG submission 203529) | Freshwater fungal communities from buoy surface, Lake Erie, Ohio, United States - Buoy 12 MA120 | ecosystem: Environmental > Aquatic > Freshwater > Lake | place: USA: Lake Erie, Ohio...
GGGCGGATCGTCATTTCGATCCCAGCCAGCATGAGCAAGGCCGATGAGCGCGCCATGGTCCCTGAGATGATTGCCAAGATTCGTAGCCAGGAAGCTGCCAAGACCCCAACAGAGAGCGTCTTGGCCGAACGGATCGACCAGCTCTTATCTGAATGGGCTCCTGAGATCACTGCGCGGCCAGCCAGCGTGGCTTGGCGCGCCATGCGCGAGCGCTGGGGCTCCTGCACAAGCGTGGATCGCACTATTCGGATCTCAGATCGCCTCCAGCTCGCCCCTGATTACGCCTTGGATTACGTCCTCTTCCATGAGGCGATCCACCTCGCCCATAGCGACCATGGCGAGGAGTTCACCGAGATTCTGGCCCGTTTCCCCGATGGTGAGCTCGCCAGCGCCTATCTCGACGGGTATGAAGCGGCCGAAAGAGCGCTGGCCGCCCCCGTTGAGCTCAAGAAATTAGGTTAGAAACTGGCGTAAAACTCCCCCGATTGGCCCCACTTTGAGCGTGAGCGGGAGTATCGTCAAGCCTGAACGAGTGCGCTCCTAGCGCATACGTCGATAGGAGGCAGAAAAATGGCAGAGACAAATGAGGCTTACAAGGGTGACGCTTATTGCGTAAAGTGCAAAGCGAAGCGTGACTTCGAGGGCATGGTCCATATTTCGGATTCAGGTCGCCGCATGGCAAAGGGCAAGTGCCCAGTGTGCGGAACTACGGTTAACCGTATTCTCGGTAAGGCGCAGTAATCCCGCACCATAACTACTAGCCATAGTCAGGCTTCGTTCAGCTGGAATTGGTGAGTTAAAGAATTACAGGTTCACCCCGTATAGGCCAACGCTTATACGGGGTGAATTTTTTTATCTACTGCGCGTAACCACGAGCTGGCGTGCGGGTGATTGATGTGGAGCGCTCGCCGGTGCAGCCTGTGCGCGCTGCAACCCTGCGCCCATGACAACACAGAGATCGAATACATCGCAGGAGATTGCGAGCAAGAGCCACCTTCGCCTGAAAGAGGGCATCAATATCTATCGCACTCCGATTGGATTGCACTGCGGAACAGCTCGCTCATCCTTTGCGATTCCGGAGAAAGGATATGTACGGGCGTTAGAAATTCTTAGTAGCAGTCAAGGCGATGAGATTGATATCGCCGAAAGCTGTGGGCTGACGGCCGATGAATACCGTGAACTTGTGTGGAACTTGGAAGAACACGAATTCCTTGAAACATCCCCATCAATTTTATCTGTGACCACTCGCTTTCAATCTGTTGCAAAACATAAACGTCGCGACATCTTGCCCGATGCAGCCTTCTCGCAATTACAAAAGCGCGTGGCTCCAGAACTTTCACATACTCGATTACTTCCCGGAGTACATGATTCGGGTGCATCGATTATCAACGCGCGACAGAATGTGCGAGTAGAAATTTATGGAAGCGATCGCATTGCAACGTTACTCTATGGAATTTTGCTCTCGAGTGGAGTGACCTACACTCACTTTGCGCTAGGTACGCGTTCGCACGATCCACTGATCATCGATACAGATCTGAGTGCAGGCTTTATCCGATCAACCGATGTAGGCCAGTCCTACAAGCAGCGCATGGAAGATCTCGGGAAAGAGTTATCCCTCTTCCCCATTGAAAGGCTAGAAAGTGCGCAAGAGCTCGATGGTGAGCCACCTGAGAGATATATCAAGATTCAAATCGGAGCGATGGATCCACATTTACTTGCACAATGGATGTCTGCAGGGCAAGAGCACCTTGTCATTACTCCACCAGATGGTGGAAAGTGCGTAATTGGCCCACTTGTTCAACCAGGTAAAACTCCATGCACACGTTGTCGAAATATTTCTATCGAAGAAGTAATTGGTAGCCCCAGCGTTACTGCAGATAAAGTGCTCATCGGAGAACGATCTGATCATCACGAGATGCCGGTATTTGTAGCTCACTACCTTGCTGGATTGATCGCCTCATTTATCCTCCAGCACATCGATGCACATAGATCTGATCTCGCAGGGGCATATATGGCAGTTGATTCACTTGAACTCAGCGCGAGTTCTCTCATCCCTGTAGCTCGCAATCCTGCTTGCGGGTGTCACTGGCTCTAGTCGTGTGGCAGCGATTTCTAACCGATCCTCCTTTCCATGTGAAATGGATCATCTCTACCCCTGATCACTTCTTTTCATTTGGCGGTTTCTAGCAATTGCATCCAAGATTGGCGCGTGGCTAAGAAACCGGCAGAGGTAAAAATCCCGAGTACAACGGGTGCTCGCTCTGCGCGCATGATCAAAATTCCTGTAGGTATTGCAGGGCGAAGTGTTTTAGGAGTCGGAAAGCAACTCGTCGGTCAATCATCTTCTGTCGTCCTCGCCGATATTCAAGAGAAAACTGCAGAACAACTCTTTAAAGTCCTTGGCGAACTCAAGGGCGGTGCGATGAAATTCGGCCAAGCACTTAGTGTTTTTGAAGCAGCACTGCCAGAAGAGTTTGCAAAGCCTTATCGTGAAACTCTCACTAAGTTGCAAGAGTCCGCTCCTCCTCTTCCAGCAAAAGTTGTCCATAAAGTTTTAGCAAAAGAGCTGGGCGATGATTGGCGCGATAACTTCAAATCCTTTGAAGATCAAGCAACAGCATCGGCATCTATCGGTCAGGTACATCGCGCCGTGTGGAAAGACGGCACCGATGTTGCGGTAAAGATTCAATATCCCGGTGCTGCGGAAGCTTTGGTGAGTGATCTCAATCAGATTCAGCGATTCTCAAAAATCTTTGGGCTAGTACTTCCAGGCGTTGATATGAAACCTCTCATGGAGGAGCTTCGTGCACGCATCATTGAAGAAGTTGATTACTTGTATGAAGCTGAAGCACAACGAGCCTGCTATGCCGCATACGAGAATGATCCGGATATCGCGATTCCACGAGTTGTCACTGCAACCATGAAAGTGATTGTTACCGAGTGGCTTGCAGGAAAACCTCTATCGCAGGTAATTAAGAGCGGAACGAAGGCAGAACGTGATGCAGCAGGAATTCGCATCGCTCGCTTCCACTTCACCTGCCCAGAGCGTGCTGGGTTATTGCACGCCGATCCTCATCCAGGAAACTTCAGATTGCTTTCAGATGGTCGCATCGGCGTCTTGGATTTCGGTGCCTGTAATCGACTGCCAAATGGTTTCCCGGAACCATTTAAGAATCTCTTAAAGCACGCACTCGATGACAATGCACAAGCTCTCTACGACGGATTCAAAAAGGATGGATTTATCCTCCCTGAGGTAGATGTTGATCCAGAGATGGTTCTTGAATTTCTTCTGCCACTTGTAGAACCGCTACGCACCCCAACCTTTCAATATTCACGTGAGTGGCTCCGTGATCAGAGTGCGCGCGTTGGCGACCCACGTAACCCAACGGCAAAGATTGGATTCCAACTCAATCTTCCAGCCGAATATGTTTTGATTCACCGAGTCACTATGGGAACAACTGGAATTTTCTGTCAGTTAGAAGCTGAAGGTCCATTCCGTGATGAAGCACTTGTCTGGTTCCCAGAGATCTCACCTGTTGCTTAGCTAAATAACCCCACACTGATATTTCGTTACGCTTCAATACTCAGTTGGGAACTTTCTGCCTTTAGATATTAGTTTGAGGTTCAGAAATTGCTACTGATGCCGATTCGATACCAAGCTTTTCGCTCGTTACCGACAGTGAATAAGCCAATTCATAAACTTCACTTTCACTGGTAACGCTCACTTTTTGCGTAATTTCCTTGTCAGCAATGTTGCATGCGCCAAACGCGACAGAGTCATTACTGATAAGCATCTGATATTGGGATGTAATAACAAAGATGAATTGATCTAGTCCGACTGTCTCCTGGAATCCGGGGGCAGCAAATGAATATGCGCTCTCCCAATCTTCCTTTGATAGCGCGGTGATCTGCCCTGATATATGTTCCTGAACTAATTGACTCTCGGTGCTGCTGCAGTTGCCGTCGGCTAACACTTCAAAGGGTGCAGATTCTTCTACGGTTGTGGTTTGCGCACAGGCCGTAAGAGATGCCAGCGCGACGACCAATCCAAAGATCCACTTCATCTGAGAACTTTATCCAGCCATAGGCCAAGGTGCGCTTTGAAGTGATCGGGTTAAACTCGCGCTATGCAGGCTAAGACAAAAAATGGTTTCCCTCCCAAAATCTGCCTGCGTTGTGAGCGCCCATTTGAATGGCGTAAGAAGTGGGCACGCGATTGGGAGAACGTGAAGTACTGCTCTGAAAAGTGCAGGGGCGGAAAGTAATGCCCGAACTTCCCGAGGTTGAAACTGTACGACGAGGTTTGGACCACTTAATCACCGGGTATCGCATTACTGATGCAGTTGATCTTCACCCTCGCGCACTTAAGGCTGAGTCCATCGCACCACTTTCTACACTTAACGGTGCACGAATTACCGGAACAGGCAGGCGTGGAAAGTTTCTCTGGATCACACTCGATCGACCCTTTGTCTTAGTTGCTCATCTTGGAATGAGTGGGCAGTTTCTAATACAACAGAGAGATAGACCATCTCCTAAGCATGTTCGCGCACACTTTGCACTCAAACGATCACTGCGAAAGCTTGATCTTGTCTTCAATGATCAGCGAACATTCGGCTGGCTTTCGGTTGAGGAACTAGTTAATGAAGTTCCAACATCTGCCATGCATATCGCCTACGATCCATTTGATCCACACTTTGATTATCAGGCCACTATTTCAAAGATGGCAAAGCGCAATATCCGAATCAAGACTGCCCTGCTTAATCAAGAGATCATGTCTGGCGTCGGAAATATCTACGCCGATGAAGCTTTGTGGCGGGCAAAGGTGCACCCTGAATCACTCACCTCAGATCTGTCGCAGAAGAAGATTGCAACCGTGATTGATTGCGCAACAGAAGTGATGCGAGAGGCAATCGCAAAAGGTGGCACCTCCTTTGATGACCTTTACATCAACGTCAATGGCGAGAGCGGATTCTTTGAGCAATCTCTATCTGCCTACGGACGAGAAGATGAACCGTGTCCGCGTTGTGGAAGCCTGATCAAGAGGATAGTTTTCGGTGCACGTTCGTCGCACTTCTGCCCCAGATGCCAGCGCAAGAAAAGATAGGAAGACTCATGATGAAAACGCGCATTGTTGGTCTTGCTAAAGCTTCACACTTTGGTCCATCACTACTTGTGACAGCGCTCAGTTATTTCTTCGCACAGCTCTACTGGCAGCCAGGTTCAGCTCTGATCATCGCGTTAGGGTTTTTCTCTGGGCAACTCATTGTCGGATGGAGTAATGATCTAATCGATTACGCAGATGATCTTTCACATCAGCGAATGAATAAGCCTCTTGTCGCAGGGCTGATCACTCGCACATTCTTACAATCATGGCTCGAAGTAATGATCCCAGTTGCGTTGGTTATTAATCTTTTTGGTCCACTTGGTTTTGTTGGTGGCGGGCTTTCAGTATTTGCTATCGGCTGGGCGGTTGCCTACAACTTCTACTTTAAATTCAATATCTTTTCGCCACTTCCCTATGCAGTTGCATTCGCCATACTCCCCTCATGCATGGCTTACTCACAGGATAAAACGCCGCCGATATGGATGTGGCTCGGCGGTGCCTTATTTGGTATGGCAGCACACTTCCTAAATGTGCTCAAGGATATGGATCAAGATCATGCAAGCGGTATCAAAGGTCTGCCACAGAGATGCGGAAAAACAGGTTCGATTATCGCAGCAACTATCTTGATCGCACTCGGAGTAACTCTCTTGTTACTCTCCGACCTTACGCAGCGTTAACCTTCGGCGGACGACCTGCACGACGACGACGTTCAATAATGACGCCATCTTCAATGAGCTGTCCTCCCCACACGCCGCATGGTTCTTGACGTGAAAGTGCTCCATCAAGACAGGCATTGCGCATAGGACAACTTCCGCAGAGCGCTTTCGCTTGTGCAATCACTGCATCGTCATCGGCGAAGAAGATCTCAGGGTCAGAGGTATGACAGGGCAAGGTGAAAGCTTTGGCGTCGTCGTATGTGAATGTCACATCGTTAAGACCAATCTTTTCGCCGGATTCAGCCCAGCCTGGCAGTTGCAGTTCACTGAAGAGAACGGTCATCGTTCTCACCCTCTTTCTCTCTCGATCTTTCGTCGGTGTCTTTCTCTGGTTAGTGGTTCTGGTTTGTGGTTCTTCTTCTCTCAATCCATCTTGGGATAAAGAAAAAGGACCTCTAAATCCTTTTCGGATTTGAGGCCCTTGGTTTGGGTTATTTCGATTTACTCGAATATCCCTCCGGTTGCCTCATCCGCTGTGGCATAAAAAGCAGCATAAAACGCTGGCTTTGATGCACGTCGCCAAGATGTTCGCTTGTTAGCGGCAGCTGTGGCTAGATGTGAATGGGCATGAGAGATCGCGGCAGCTACTGCTACCTGTGTTGATACTCCCTGTACGGACATAGGGGTAAGGGTAGAGCACACCCTGCAATTCGCGCAAGTAAATTAAGTTGCGCAGGTATTGCACGCTTACGAACTGGCGAGTAACCCAGATTCCTTTAAGAATCGCGAAGGCAATCCGCGATATGAAATGTGAAGATCGACCTTAGCTCGCGTCATTCCAACGTAGAAAAGGCGACGCTCTTCGGCAACAACTGAATCAGATGTTCCGGTTGATCCTGTTTCCAGCGGCAAGATTCCTTCGGACGCGCCCATCAGAAATACGCGCTCCCATTCAAGACCTTTTGCTGCATGCAGAGTTGCAAGGGTGACAACGGGCATTGTCGGTGGGTTGTTCTGTGTTACACGATCTTCGACTTCTCGCAAGAATCCACGAAGAGTCTTTGGAGTAAAACCATCATCGCTATCGAGTTCGCGACCTAGATGAAGAAGGGCTGCGATTCCATCAATACTTTCGCCAGTTAAATATGGCTGAGCGATGGTGCGAAGTTCATCAATCCACGTGGCACCCTCAGTGGGAAGGACAGATGCTTGGCGAACTTGCTTAAGAAAATCACGGACATCTTGTCGCTCAAAGAAACGTTCAGTACTGCGCACTTGATACGGCAGCCCCTTGGTATTCATCGCACGTTCCACGCCTTTGAGTTGACTATTGGTGCGCGCCAAAATCGCGATCTCTTGTGGAGCAGTACCTTCACTTAATAGCGTTGTGATTTGAGTAAGTATTCCTGCAATCTCTGCGCTCTCATCTTTATAGCCATCAACGCTGGGATGCAGGCCATGATCATTGCTCGCTGTGAGTTCTTGACCCATAGAAGAGTTACGTAATAGCGCGTTTGCGGCAAATGTGATCTCCGGTGTTGATCGGTATCCAGTGCTCAAGCGAATAACCTCTGCCTCTGGAAAGCGCTGGGTAAAGGTATTCAAGAAGACCGGTGTTGCGCCAGCAAAAGAATAGATCGTCTGTGCTGGATCTCCTACAACGCAGATATCTTTACGAGATCCAAGCCAGGCATTGATCAAGCGTTGCTGGATCGGTGAAATGTCTTGATACTCATCGACTGTGAAGTAACGGTATTGATCCTGTACGCGTTCGCGCACGGTGCGCTCTTCTTCCAACATGGCTGAGGTCAACAAGAGAACATCTTCGAAATCGATCGCCAGCTCTTGCTTCTTAAGGCTTTCATAAGCGACATAGATCGCGGCGATGTGCTCAGCTTTTACACGTGGCTTCATCTGTCGAGCATTCACTTGATCGAGATAATCAATCGGTGCAACCTGTGAAACCTTGGCCCACTCGATTTCAGTTGCGATATCGCGCATAGTTTCGCGTGAAGTGATACGAATTTCACCAGTGAGATCGGCGCGATTAACTGCCTCTGTGAGAAATGGCGTCTTGCTATTCATGAGATCAGGTGTTCGACCGCCAAAGACAGTCGGCCAGAAATAGATCAATTGCTTCAACGCCGCAGAGTGCACTGTGCGAACTGCAACGGTGGGGACACCGAGCGAGCGAAGACGTGTGCGCATTTCACCTGCAGCGCGAGCTGTAAAGGTAAGTGCCAAAACTTTGCTGGGTTCCATCGTTCCGATCGCTGCCGCGTAGGCAATGCGGTGGGTGATTGCGCGAGTTTTTCCAGTACCTGCTCCTGCAATTACGCAGACAGGGCCACGTGTAGCAAGGGCTACTGCGCGTTGATCTTCATCGAGTGCAGCAAGGATTTCTTCTGCGCGAAGGCTTGGCTCTTCTCCTCCAAGTTTGGGAGTTACCTCCATGTCTCACCACCGTGGGCAGTCTCACCCAGCCATCGTTCAATCATCTTGCGCGCAACCGAAATAGTTGGTGGAAGCAAAAGTGTGCCAGCCTTAGCTTCTGCACGAAGTTGATCGCGAGTAAACCACTTTACCTCTGTGATCTCAGTGCCATCTGGTCGCGCTGCCTCTGGAAAATCGGTCACGGCATCAAATGAAATCATGATCGATGCCGGGAAAGGCCACGGCTGTGAACCAAGATAATTAATCTCTCGAACGCTGACACCCGATTCTTCAAAGACTTCACGTGCTACACACTGTTCAAATGTTTCACCAGGTTCGAGGAAACCCGCAAAACATGAGAAACGTCCCTCTGGCCATACCGGTTGGTGGCCCAAGAGAATGCGGTCATCGTTATCGCGGATTAAAACAATGACAGCGCTATCTGTACGCGGATGATGCTGACTCTTATCGACATCACAGACGCGCACTGCTCCACCGAGATCCACTCGAGTTGGCGCGCCACACTTGGCACAACAAGGATGTGCACGGTGCCAATTACTCAACGCAACTGCGTGCAATGCTAATTCGACATCGATATCTGAAAGTGCTGCTCCGACTTCACGTAACGTTGTAAATCCAACTTTCATCTCATCATCTGTTTTAGCTGCGCTCCACTGTGTATCCCAGGCAAAGTAGGGATCTCCATTGACTGCATCAAGGCCGAGAAAATAACGTGAGCCCTCTTTGAATTCACCGCTAGCAATCAGTGCGGCAACGCGATCGGCGTTCAAGTATCCAGTCGCACCGATTCGCCCTTGGGCAATCTGCAGAATCTGCGCCTTACTCCAGAGCAGATTGAGTGTTGCGGGGTTTTCACGCAGGTGGCTGGAGCGGTCGATCCGTGACGGCTGGCTATTGATCGCGCTCATAAGGGGCAACGGTACTAGCCTGCTCGCTATGCGCATTACCTCGTGGAATATCCTGCATGGAATGGCTATTCCGCCAGCAGCCAAAGGCGTGAAGCCAACCTCGCTATCTGATGCCGGCCAGAAGATTGCTGCCGAGCTGGCACCGGATGTGATTGGTGTCCAAGAGTGTGACTATGCGCTGGCGCGTTCTGAAAATCTAAATCAAATTGCAGAGATAGCAACAAGTATTGGTGCCCCGTTCTTCGCCTTTGCTCCATGCATTATCGGAACTCCTGGTGAGACATGGAGAAAGTTAGGCGACGGCGATCAGAGAATTATCACCAACACTGATTCCTCTTCGCATGAAGGTAGTTACGGAATCGGTATCGCTTCAAAGATTGAGGTCGTGCAGTGGAATCGTCTTGATCTTGGAAACTCCCCCGTCGGTGCGCCACTCTTGATTCCAGGGGATGAGAGTGGACCAGGAAAAATGCGTCCAATCTATATTCGTGATGAACCTCGTGTGGCACTTGCTGCAACTTTGGCTAATGGATACACCGTCATTAATACTCATCTTTCATTTGTGCCCGGCTTTAACTTTCGCCAATTAAGAAAGTTAAAGCGCTGGGCGATAGAGCTGGAGAAAGCAACAGATACAATTGCAATCATCATGGGAGATCTCAATCTTCCTAAGAATCTCCCTGTGGTTGGCTCACAATGGAAATCGCTAGCAACACAGGCGACATATCCAAGTTGGGGTGCCAAGATTCAATTTGATTACATATTGAGCAAGGCCCCTGTTACCTCGCAGCACCTACCGACTGTTTTGACTGGAGTCAGTGACCACTTAGTGTTATCGGTGGAGATTAAGCAGTAAAAGTTAGCGACCTTGCTTTGCCAATTAGGCGTTGAACTGGTTCAGGAGAGCAATCAACTCTGCTTCGCTCATCAGATCGGCAGAGCGATCGGTCACTGATGTTGGTACGTAATGGAATGCAGCACTCACATCATCAACTGAGATACCTTCCAGCGTCGCCCACGCAAGGCGATAGACGGCGAGCTGAATAGCAGCTGATTTTCCTAGCTTTTTAGAGCCCGTCTTCCAATCAACCACCTCGTAGCGATCTCCATCTTTATATACGGCATCGATGCGGCCGCGGATAAGAACGCCAGCAATAACTGTTTCGAAGGGAACTTCGACATCATATGGTGTGCGCGCTGCCCATTCACTTGAAAGCCAGGCTGCTTTGAGATCTTCCAGTTTTTGATCTGCTTCAAGCGGTTCGAGTTGATCGAAATCTTCTTCATCATAGAGAGTTGCAAAGTTGAAATGTTTTTCGACCCATAAGTGGAATGCTGTTCCACGACGCGAGAACTCATCACTGGCACGCGGCATTGGTCGACGAATTGCAAGTGCGAGTGCTTCTGGATCTTCATAGAGTGCGATCAAAGTAGACGTCGCCATACGTGGAGGCAGTGCAACAGTTGATACCGCGTTCTTATACATATCGAACTCATTAATGATTGCTTGCGTATCGCGAGCCCATGATGCGATCTCATCAATACCGTTGCTTGCTTGGATCAATTCGCCAGAAGAGATTGGCGAAGTTGATACAACGAGTGCCATTTGTGTATTAAATTCTTCGCGGCGATCTGCAATCGGATCTGTAGGCCATTGCGCAGTTGCTGGGTTTTCACGCACCGGATTCTTCGCGCCATCTTCAGGTGCTCCGTCATATGTGATGATGCGACCAGATTGCGTTGCAACAAGATGTGCCTGTTCAAAAATTGATGAAGGCTTAACGCTCTTCTGGCCATCACGCCACCACGACGTTGTACAGATCAAATGGCTCTTAGCGCGCGTCATTGCTACATAACCAAGGCGAATCTCTTCCTGCTCCTTAAAAGTATTGCACTGATCTTTAAAGGCACGGATTGCTTTTCCAGCATCGGCATTTGAGGTAACACCACCCCATGTAAAGATCGGAAGTTGCTCTCCATCTCCACGCAGTGCAAATGGAATGTGGCGCTCGTTGGTCAGCCAGTTATCGGGATCGCCCTTGTGATCACTTGGGAAAGTGCCTTCAGCTAAGCCTGGAACAGCAACTACATCCCACTCGGCACCTTTGGCGCTATGGATTGTAAGTATCTGCACAGCCTCGCGACTTGCCTCGGCAGCTCCGGCTTTCAGTCCACCTTCTTCACGGCTTGCAATATCAAGCCATTGCAAGAATGCATTGAGCGATGCGCCATTGCGTGCAAATTTGGATGCTTCATCCATAAAACGATCGATGTGGCGACGACCAGATCGTGTTCCATCGCGTAAAAGAACTTCGACTTCGAGGTTGAGGTACCGTTCGATCTCGGCGATCAGATCAGTGATCGCGCCACCTGCACGTGATCGCAAGCGACGAAGATCTGCTGCAAATTCTGTAAGGCGCTGATAGCCAACAGAGCTAAATGATGAACGATCTGCCTTACTAATCTCATCGAGTGCGTCAATGAGTGAACCTAAGAATTGATCATCGGCCTCTGCCAAATCTGGGTTTCCGGCAACAATTTTCTTAACAAGGGAGCGACTGTCACTTGATGATGCTTTAGCAAGAGCTCGTGAGTGAGATCCAAGGGCTGCGATATCTGCGGCACCTAGTGCAAGGTGTGGGCCGGTGAGCATGCGCATCAAAGATGAACCCGCATCAGGATTACCGATGATGGAGAGCATTGCCACAATATCTGCAACTTCTGGCACGTGTACAAGTCCACCCAAACCAACAACTTCGCATTCAATGCCAGCGTTACGAAGTGCACTTTGTAGTGCGGGGATTTGTGCGCGCTTTCGTACCAGGATTGCAAAGGTTTTTGGAACTTTACTTGTCTCAATCAAACGTTGTGGGTCGTTCCACAAAGGTGCAATGTATTCAGCAATTGCCGTGCCTTCCGCCTCCATAGTTTCAAAGAGACCAACAGCGAGATCGCCTTTGCCGGCACCTGGACGTGGTGTAAGAGGTGAGACGTTGAGATTTCCAAGTGATCGCACCTGACTAGAGATCACATTAGCTAAATCAAGGATTGCTACATCATTTCTAAAGGTGGTCAAAAGCTCATATTTTTCAAGGCCCGTAGAGCCCTGAGCCTTAGGGAAGTATTCGCCGAATGAACCAATTGTTCCGGCAGACGCACCGCGCCAGGTATAGATCGATTGGCAGGGGTCGCCAACTGCGGTGACAGGGTGGCCATTGCCAAAGAGCGCACTCAGTAAACGAACTTGTGATTGCGACGTATCTTGATATTCATCAAGGAGAACAACGGCGTATTTGCCGCGTTCGATCGCTGCCACATCTGGAAACTTCATTGCAATATCTGCGGCGAGTGACATCTGATCATCGAAGGAGAGAGTTCCTTCACCGCGTCGTGTTTCGATGAAACGTTCAACTAACGGCAAGAGGGCTATGCGCTGGCGAGCAGTACGTGAAACGGCGCGAACCTCATCATTTGGTCCGCCAGAGAATGCTGCGAGCTCGGCCAGAGTCTTCTCATCTGCTGCGCGGATTGAATCAAGAGAAACTTGATGTTCGAGAATGAGAGAGGCTAGCCCCATCACATCATCAATTGCGGTATTGAGTGCGCCTTCATAAACAAAATCGGGATCATTCCAGTCGCGTACCAAAGTGTTGGCCGCCATCCATAGCGCAGCCTCTCCCATCGGTTGCGAATCCGCGTCGATTCCAAATCGAATTGCATGTTCACTTAAGAGTCGACCAGCGTAAGAGTGATAGGTAGTCACCGATGTATCCAAAGTTGCAAATGGAACTTCGATCCCGGCTTTTGTCATAGCAAGTTGTAACTGACGCAGGCGCTTGCGAATACGGGCGGAGAGTTCTCCCGCGGCTTTGCGCGTAAATGTAAGGCCCAATATTTCATCGGGTTTTACAAATCCATTTGCCACAAGATAAATCACGCGCGAAGCCATCGTCTCTGTCTTTCCAGATCCCGCACCTGCAATAACAACTGCAGGTTCAAATGGATTTGTTACGATCGAGATGATCGCCGCTTGTTCAGGGGTAGGGTCATAGAAGCTTGGATCAACGCTTCGAATAAGGGCTGCAACCTGCACAGGTGTGTACTTTTCGATCATTGGATCACCGACTGACCAGATGGCTGAACCGGACATGACGAGCGAACAACACAGCGCGGACACATCTCATTAACGGTTGCGGTAAATGTCGAAGCTGACATTCCTTGGCCAATAATTGTTAGTTGCTGGCGGACCTCATCGGCGTCGATGACGGGTCGCAGGCGAGTGGCAACATCTTTAGTCTCGTGAGCAAGAAAGACAAGGTGCGAACCAGATGTTTGGTTCCCAGTAACTTTCTCACCGAAGCCCTCCATGATAATTCCAAGTTGATAGCAGGCAAGCTGTAAGTTAGTGAGTGCTTCTTTGACGCCGATAGGTTTCTTGCCGGTCTTGAAGTCAACAACGAAGTACTTGCCATCGCTATCGACCTCAATGCGATCGGCATTTCCTTTAACGATGACGTTTCCAAAATTGACCTGAAAATCTAGCTCGACGCCAACAACTTTTCGATCAGTCTTACTTTCGATCTCACTGTGATACTGGGCAAAACGTTCCAGCATTCGCTTGGCACGCTTGAGCGATGCTGCACTTAACCAGCCACTTGTCTGATCAATAAGTGACCACGAGTTCTCAAGCTTTTCGACGAGTTGCTCGTGTGTGATGCCTGGACTCTCCACCTTAAGTCGTGCAAATTCGTGAATCGCAGAGCCCAAAAGTTGTGCAACACCATCTCCATTTGTTCCGCCACTTTTCTCAAAGAACCACTTCACGCCGCACTCGGTAAATGGTTCGGCTCCACTTGGACTGACATAGACGGGATCGCCTTCAGCAACTACGGGACGATCAGTTGAAAGAGGACGAGATCCAACCCACGATGTCGGGTTAGCAAGTGAGATTCCGCGATCGTTAAGGGTTGCTAGAAGTTGGGCCGCCTCTGAAGAATTATCGGAGGCGAGGTTACGTCGCAGCGTTGCAACTAGTGCTGGCGCAGTCAAAGGTCGGGTTGGTTCAACAACCTTTGCCTCACCCGAATCTGCCGAAAACCCATGTATTTCTTCATATATTTCATGGAAAAAGAGGGATGGTTCATCATCTTCGCGCGAGGTAGCGGTGACTAGTAAGTCAGCCGTAGCGCGTGATGTTGCAACATGAAAGAGACGTCGCTCATCTTCAAGGAGTGAGGATGCGGTAATCGCTTGAAGTTCGCGCTCTGCTAGATGATCACCATGACGCTCACGTTCAACAAGTCGCTCTGCACCTAAAAGTGTCGAACGAGTCTTCAGGTTTGGCCATGTACCTTCTTGAAGACCAGCAACAATCACAAGGGGCCATTGACGACCTTTAGCGCTATGAACCGTGAGAATTTCTAGTGCATCAGATCGCACACCTTTTGCTGTAATCACATCTGCTGCAATGAACTCATCTGTAATCTCATTAAGAAAGAGTGATGGGTGTGCGCCAGGAAAACGTTCAATAAATCGTGCAGCACTTTCAAAGAGGACGATCATGGCATCGAGATCACGATCGGCGGCAGCGCCTCGTGTACCGGAACGAAGCGCAGCATCCTGCCACGCCTTACTTAACTTTGCACCATCACTTGTCACTGCGTTATCCCAGATCGCCCAAAGCAGATCGTGAACGGTTGAGTTGGCGCGAGCCAGTGCTTTGCGTGCATGGGACAAAAGTTCGTGCACACGATGCAGTTCGAGACCATCTTCGATTGGAATATCACCTTGAACAATTGCATCGATAAGCATCTGTGATCCGCTGCGAAGATCTTCTTCATCACGTGCGGCCAATAGCGATCGGCGAATACGACGCAGCGAGATTGGATCACTGCCACCGAATTCGCTGGTGAGCAACTCTTCTGCTTGTGCCAGAGTAAGTTTCTTTGGATCGGTTGCAATACGTGCGAGAAGCAAGAATGGTGCGATTGCTGCATTGTTGCCGAGGGCTTCGATCTCGCCCACGGTAGGAATCGATGCCTGCATGCATGCGCGACGTATTGATGATGCACTTGCCCCACCAGATCTGACAATGATCGCCATATCCGAATAAGGGATTCCGCCTAACAAATGGGCTTTTTTGCAGTGATAGGCAATGTAATTAGCTTCTTCGGTGGCAGTTGCTGCCATGACTGCATCGCGATGTGTCGGCTTTCGATAGCTCTGCTCGAGAGTAATTGTGCGTCCGTGATCGCCTATGAGAGATTGTGCTGCACGATCTGCACCATCTGGATCTGCGCCACGGAATCGCCCGACCGCGCTCTTGCTATCCAGTGCGATGAGTAGATCAGTACCCGCCAAAAGTTCTAGCAACGCACGCTGGGCCGGATCTGACTCTTGAAATTCGTCAACGATAATTGTTGTAAATCGTTTGCGTAGTGAGGTGAGCAGCTCTGAGTTATTGCGTAAGTGTGCAATCGCCGCGTTAATCAGTTCTGATGGATCAATGCGCATTTTTGCATCGGCTGCACCCGATGATGCCAGATCCATTGCACCTTCATAACGCTTCCAGAAAGCAGCAGCAGATGGCCAGAACTTTTCTTTGAGTTGTGAGCCACGAGCAGAGAGTTGATCTGGTGAAATGCCACGTTCATTTGCGCGCATCATCAAGTCACGAAGTTCGCGGATAAATCCTCGTGTCAGAAGTGGATTGCCTAACTTTCCTTCACCATCTTGTAATTCAACGGGCCAATCACGATAACCATCAATGACATCACCACGCAAAAGTTCTGCGATGAATTTCTCTTGTTCGGCACCCGATAACAAAATAGGTTCGCGATAATCGTCGCCACTCTTCATCTTGACGATGGAAAAAGCTAGCGAGTGGAATGTCCGAGCAAGTGGTTCGTGTCCTGTTGCACTGCTGCGGATCGCAATTGCGTCGCGAATTTCTGATGCGCGTTCGCGGCCATAGGTAATAAAGAGAATTGAATCCGATGATGCGCCTTCGCTAATGCGCGAAAGTGCTGCTTCGATAAGAACAGTTGTCTTGCCACTACCTGCAGCACCCTTGATTAAAAGAGGTGATCCGCGGTGCGCAATGGCTGCATTTTGTCGATCGTCAAAACCGAGCTCAATGAGCCTAGGTTCTTGCTTGATCAACTTCATAGGTGCCATTTAACCCTAGCCGTACGACAAAGGCTGGTCACCTGGAGAAAACGTTGCTGCCTAGCTATCGGCAGCTAGGTTCGCCTTCTTCTGACGTGAAGTCGCGCGTGCGCGCTCGTTCTGGTCTAGAACAACCTTACGGATGCGGACAACTGCAGGAGTCACCTCTACGCATTCATCTTCGCGACAGAATTCAAGAGCACCTTCCATGTTCAGCTTCTTAGGCGGAATCAAACGCTCTGACTCATCAGTACCTGATGCGCGCATATTTGTTAGTTTCTTTTCGCGAACACAGTTAACGTCCATGTCATCGCTGCGAGAGTTCTCACCGATAACCATGCCTTCGTAAACTTCATCGCCTGGCTCAACAAAGATTGTTCCGCGATCTTGTGTTCCATAAAGTGCGTACGAAGTAACCGTTCCCATACGATCTGAAACAAGTGAACCTGTTGCACGTGTGCGAATATCACCGTACCAAGGCTCGTAACCATCAAACACGTGGTGTAGTAAACCTGTACCGCGAGTTTCTGTTAGGAACTCGGTACGGAATCCAATGAGTCCACGAGAAGGAACCTTGTAATCAAGACGGATCCAACCGGTTCCGTGATTAACCATCTGCTCCATGCGACCCTTACGAAGAGCCATCAACTGTGTAAGAACGCCAAGATAATCTTCAGGTGCATCAATAGTTAAACGCTCCATCGGTTCGTGAATCTTTCCATCAATCTTCTTAATAACTACTTGTGGCTTACCAACAGTAAGTTCAAAGCCTTCACGCTTCATGATTTCAACAAGAACTGCAAGCTGAAGTTCTCCGCGACCTTGAACTTCCCATGTATCTGGGCGATCAGTATTGAGAACACGCAATGAAACGTTACCTACGAGCTCGGCATCAAGGCGGCCCTTAACTTGGCGCGCAGTAAGGAGTTTTCCGCTCTTTCCCGCGAGAGGAGATGTATTAATACCGATAGTCATCGAGATCGATGGCTCATCAACAATAATCAAAGGTAGAGCGTGTGGATTTTCATTATCCGCCAAAGTTTCACCAAGAGTAATGGTCTCAATACCAGCAACAGCGATGATGTCTCCGGGATGCGCCTCAAGTGCTGGAACACGCTCGAGAGCCTCGGTTATCAAAAGCTCTGAAATCTTTACGCGCTCTTGCGTGCCATCTGTCTTCATCCAGGTAACAGTCTGGCCCTTCTTGATTACACCTTCGCGTACGCGGCAGAGTGCAAGACGACCGAGGAATGGTGAGGAGTCGAGGTTTGTTACGTGTGCCTGTAGTGGTGCACCTTCGTGATAAACCGGAGCTGGAATTGCAGAGAAGATAGTGTCAAAGAGAACATCAAGGTTGGTCTCTTCTGGCATTCCACCATCTGCTGGACGTGTCAGAGACGCGCGTCCTGCCTTAGCTGATGCATAGACAACTGGAAATTCAATCTGCTCTTCATTTGCATCGAGATCAAGGAATAGTTCGTAAGCCTCATCTACAACTTCTGCGATACGTGAGTCAGGGCGATCAACTTTGTTGATCAGCAAAATAACTGGCAAGTTCTTCTCAAGAGCTTTACGTAATACGAAACGTGTCTGTGGCAGCGGACCCTCGGAGGCATCAACGAGCAAGATAACGCCATCGACCATTTCGAGTCCGCGTTCTACTTCGCCGCCGAAATCTGCGTGACCTGGTGTATCAATAATATTAACGATTGTGTTGCCGCGCTTTACAGCGGTGTTCTTGGCAAGGATCGTAATTCCCTTTTCGCGCTCTAGATCCATTGAATCCATCATGCGATCCTGACCTTCACCCTGAACCTTGTGGGCCGCAAAAGCACCTGACTGCCACAGCATCGCATCGACAAGAGTGGTTTTGCCGTGGTCTACGTGAGCAATGATCGCAACGTTACGAAGGTCTTCGCGATGCTTTACTGGCAGGCCTTTGAGGTGCTCTTGGATTTTAGACATTGAGGTGAAACTCCATATATAAGGGCACTTACGTGCGAAGTGCAGGGCGTCAGTCTATCAGTGCCTATTGATCGTCTTCACCTTCGTTAACTACACGGCCTTCATTGATTACACGTTAATTACACGTTAAAGCGGAATTCAACGACGTCTCCGTCGGCCATTACATATTCCTTGCCTTCCATGCGGACTTTGCCCTTTGATTTAGCTTCACTCATGGAACCAGCTTCGATCAAATCTGCAAAAGAGACGATCTCTGCTTTGATAAATCCTTTTTCAAAATCGGTGTGAATGACGCCAGCCGCCTTTGGTGCGGTATCGCCCTTATGAATTGTCCAGGCGCGCGCTTCTTTAGGGCCGGCAGTTAGATAAGTCTGCAAACCAAGTGCGTCAAAACCAACGCGGGCAAGTGTTGCAAGGCCTGGTTCAGTGAGACCGATTGACTCAAGTAATTCCATCGCATCTTCGTCAGATAGTTCAGCAAGCTCTGCCTCTGTCTTTGCATCGAGGAAAATTGCTTGTGCAGGTGACACTAGTGCCTGCAACTTTGCGCGCAAATCGCTATCTGCAAGTTCTGCTGCATCAACGTTAAATACATATAAGAATGGTTTTGCTGTCAGCAGGTGAAGCTCGTGTAAAAGATCACGATCGATAGGTGATTGCGATAAAGGCTTACCTGATTGCAACCACTCGTTGGCAGCTTTGACTGCCTCTAAAACTGGTTGACGTTCTTTAGCGGTCTTCGCTTCCTTCTCAAGACGCGGAATCGCTTTTTCAATCGTCTGTAAATCTGCGAGCGCGAGCTCTGTATTAATAGTCTCCATATCGCTGCCCGGATCAATACGACCATCAACGTGAACAACATCATCATCATTGAAGACGCGGATGACCTGACAGATTGCATCGGTTTCGCGAATATTGGCGAGGAATTTATTTCCAAGGCCGGCGCCTTCTGATGCGCCTTTAACGATTCCTGCGATATCAACAAATGAGAGCGCTGCAGGCAATTGCTTTTCGGATCCGAAGATTCCAGCTAAAACAGCTAGACGTGCATCGGGCACGCCGACGACTCCGACGTTGGGTTCAATGGTGGCAAAGGGGTAGTTCGCCGCTAAAACATTGTTCTTGGTCAGCGCGTTAAAGAGGGTGGACTTGCCCACATTCGGCAGGCCGACGATTCCAATTGACAGACTCATAGGAGGTAGAGCCTACGCGTGATTGTCAGTACCTCCTGCCACGATAGGGCCATGAACAGCACAGATAGCCTACTCGTGACCATTATTACCCTGCTGATTGGCCTGATTCTTGGCCTCGCCATTGGATACATCCTCTGGCGCAGGGGTGCAAGCAATGGCGGCGCATCATCGACAGAACTCACTGAACAACTTAACGCTGCACGTGCAGAACGCGATCTCTACAAATCAGAACGCGACAACGCGATGGCAGATACAAAGTTAGCTGGCGAACTCGAAGCGATGAAGGCTGCGATGGAGAAATTGCAGAAGGAGGCCGGAGATGCCGATCGTCGTCGCATTGAAGCCGAGTCAGATATTCGCGCACAGGTGCGTGCGATGTCTACACATAATGAATCACTCGTTGCACAGACCAAGGCGATCGCTGGCGCGCTCTCAAATTCTGCAACACGTGGAAAATTTGGTGAGGCCCAACTTGAGTTGATGCTCGAAGATGCCGGTTTGCGTAAAGATATTGAATTCACCGCTCAGCGTTCTACAACCGATGCGGACTCATCTGGTATTCCAGATATCACTGTGAAGATGCCAGGTGGCACTAAATTGTTTATCGACTCCAAATTTCCCTTTGATCGTTTTATCGAAGCCCACGAAGAAGAAGATGCAGATGCACGTGAGGCGCTCTTTACCGAGCATCGTAAAGATCTTTCAAAGCATGTGGAGATTTTGGCAAAGCGTGGCTATCAGGATTCACAAGATTCTCCAGATTTCGTCATCCTCTTTGTTCCCTTTGAATCATTGCTGACAGAGGCACTTCGCGTTGATCCGCTCTTCCTCGAAAAAGCATTCAAACTCAACGTCACCATTGCAACACCAACATCGATGATGGCCTTACTGCGCACTATCGGCAACGTCTATTCACGTAATGCTGTGGCCCGCAATGCTGAAGATATTTCAAAGTCGGCTGGCGCATTTATGAAGGATCTGACTCGCCTGCATGAGCGCATCATCAAGGTAGGAAGTGCGATTAATTCACTCTCCAAGGCCTATGCCGAGTTGATTCCAACAGCTGAATCCACCGTGAAGCGAGCTGCTGCCAAGATTCTGAGTTATGGAGTTTCTGGAGATAAAGATAAACTCGCACTTGCCTACCCTGATGCGCCAGCTGAGGTACGCGAGTTAAAGAACAGTGAAATTACTGCAGAAGATGACTTCATCGATGCAGAAGAGGTGAAGGAGGACGAGTGACAACCACGCGCCCCGTCATTACCGGCCCTGGCCTTAAGAAGCAGGGCGTTGTTGTTCTGCAGATTCTCTTTATCTCTCTCTTTACCATTATCGAACTCACATTCCGTAGCGGTCCAGGAATCCTCACGGGGCTAGTCATCGTCCTCACAACTTTTGGTGGCATCCGCTTCGGTCGCCCAGGTACGCGCTATGTATCAGCAGTTACTCCACCACTTGTTCTCGGTGCAGTCGTTTCAATCTATTTTCTCATTGCAGATGGTCTTGCGATCTCTCGCCTTGGCATCGATATCTTGGCTGGCCTAGCTTCTGTTGGTCCATGGCTACTAGCGGCAGCGTTATATGGCTGGTTTATGTTTTTGAATGAAAAAGCTAAATCACGTAAGCCAAAACCACGCAGTTAAAAGCTATTTACCCATCGCCTTTAGATCTTTGCGAAGTTCTGGTGGAAGAGAGAAGAGAAGTGTCTCTTCGGTAGCGCGAACTTCTTCAACATTGCTATAACCATGAAGACTGAGCCATTCAAGAACTGAGCGCACCAAGATCTCAGGTACAGATGCGCCACTTGTGAGACCCACAGTCGTTACTCCGATAAGCCACTCATCATTTGCCTCTGAAGCATAGTCAATGAGGTAAGCCTTCTTTGCACCGTATTCCAGGGCAACTTCTACAAGTCGGACTGAGTTCGATGAATTAGTTGAACCAACAACAAGTACGAGATCTGCTTGAGGTGCAATCGCCTTAATCGCTTCTTGGCGATTTTGTGTTGCATAGCAAATGTCATCTGATGGTGGATCTTGAATCTCTGGAAAACGCTGGCGCAAGATAGCGACAGCTTCGAGAGTTTCGTCAACGCTTAAGGTTGTCTGCGATAACCAGACAAGTTTCTTTCCAGGTGTTGGCTGGACGGTGCGTGCACCCTCGAGGCCATCGACAATAATTACCTTACCGACAGCTTCACCTGCTGTGCCTTCAACTTCTTCGTGGCCTTCGTGACCGATAAGCAAAATCTCTGTCTCTTCATTGGCAAAGCGTCGGACCTCATGATGCACCTTTGTTACCAGCGGACAGGTGGCATCAATTGTCTTAAGGCTTCGCGCAGCGGCTTCTTCGTGCACAGCTGGTGAAACTCCATGTGCAGAGAAGACCACGGTCTTGCCTTCAGGTACTTCATCAGTCTCGTTGACAAAGATGACACCTTTTTGTTCGAGGGTAGAGACAACGTGCTTGTTATGAACAATCTCTTTGCGAACATAGACGGGAGCGCCGTATGCCTCAAGCGCTTTTTCGACAGTGATCACTGCGCGATCAACGCCCGCGCAATACCCACGAGGGGCAGCCAGAAGAACGCGTTTCTCCGAATCCATGTCGCGCAGTCTATTAGGCTGGGCTCATGTTCGAAACTTCAAGTGAGAAACCTGCGCCAGTACGCGTGGTCACTGAAGCAATTAAGGAGTATCTCGATCGTTTAGGCCCTATTTGGATCGAGGGCGAGATCTCAGAACTCAACGAACGCAGCGGTGGAATGGCATTTATGCGCCTGCGCGATACCAGTGCAGATATGAGCCTTTCGGTAATGTGTTACAAAACAGTTTTAGCATCTGTGCAACCTCTCCCACCTAATGCTCGCGTAGTCATTCATGCAAAAGCATCTTGGTACACAAAGAGCGGCACCCTCACGATGTCTGCCAAAGAGATCAGACAAGTCGGTGTTGGTGAACTCTTAGCTCGACTTGAAGAGTTAAAGACGTTACTCGCTGCTGAAGGTCTCTTTAGCGCAGATCGCAAAGTTGCACTGCCTCGCTTACCTAAGAAAATTGGTCTTATCTGTGGTCGCAATACAGATGCGATGAAAGATGTTATTGAAAATGGTCGTCGTCGTTGGCCAGCAGTTGAATTTGAAATTCGTGAAGTAGCGGTGCAAGGGAGTGCTGCAGTTGTCGAAGTCTCGCAAGCACTTGCCGAACTTGAAGCGATGGCCGATGTCGACGTCATCATCATTACAAGAGGCGGCGGATCATTTGAAGATCTTTTGCCCTTTAGCGATGAGTCTCTGGTTCGCCTTGCCGGATCGTGCCTTACCCCGATTGTCAGTGCGATTGGCCATGAGAAAGATTCACCGTTACTTGATCTTGTCGCTGACTACCGCGCATCAACACCAACAGATGCCGCAAAGCGCGTGGTGCCAGATATCGCTCAAGAGATCGCCGATATTCAAGCAATTCGCGCACGCCTGCTTCGCAAAGTCACGCATGCAATCGACTTCGAATTCTCAACAATTTCACACTTGATTGCTCGCCCTGTCATGAAAGATCCAATGGTGATCGTGAGCTCCCGCAGCGAAATAATTGCTACTGCTCGAGATCGCGCCCGTCGTACCTTTGCCGCGATTATTGATAGCGAAAAGCGTGAACTCAAACAGGTACGCGCACACCTGCGATCACTCTCGCCACAATCTACGCTCGACCGCGGATACGCAGTTGCCACGTTAAGTGATGGCCAGATTGCACGTAATTCTAAAGAGATCGAGCAAGGTGCCACGCTTCACATTCGCCTAGCAAAGGGCGCACTTCAAGCAACTGTCGAGAAGAGAGTAGATTAAGAACATGGCTGCAGAGAAGAAGTTGTCCTACGAGCAGGCTCGTGATGAGCTGGCAGAGATTGTGGAATCACTCGAATCAGGAAGTGCCACTCTCGAAGAATCACTTGCGCTCTGGGAGCGCGGTGAAGCGTTAGCAAAGATCTGCCAGGAATGGCTCGATGGTGCCAAGGCGAAGATTGCAGCAAGTCGAACAACTGCCGAAGCTGAAGCAGAATAAGGCCAGCGATGTCTCCACAATTTTCATACTCAGATCTTCTGCCACTCGGTGAGGATTCAACGAAGTATCGCCTTCTGACAAAAGATGGTGTGAGTGTGAAAAAGCATGGCGATCTTGAATTTCTACATGTAGAACCATCTGCGCTATCGCACTTAAGTGAAGTCGCGATTCACGATATTTCACATTACTTACGGGCAGCACATTTGCAGCAACTTGCAAATATTCTGAGTGATCCAGAGGCATCTCCGAATGATCGTTTCGTTGCAACCGACCTTTTAAAGAATGCCAACATCGCAGCCGGTGGAATCTTGCCGATGTGCCAAGACACTGGAACTGCGCTGATTATGGGCAAGAAAGGCCAGCACGTTCTTACATCAGGTAAGGATGAAGTTTCCTTGTCTCAAGGAATTTATGATGCCTTTACAAAGCTCAATCTGCGTTATTCGCAGATGGCACCTGTCACAACATGGGATGAGAAGAACACTGGCAATAACTTGCCTGCCCAAGTTGAGATTTACGCCGATAGCGACCATAGCGATGAGTACAACTTTCTCTTCATCGCAAAGGGTGGCGGCAGTGCCAATAAATCTTTCCTCTACCAAGAGACCAAGGCTGTCTTAAACCCCACATCATTTATGGCTTGGCTCGATGAGAAACTCCGCTCGATTGGAACAGCAGCTTGTCCTCCGTATCACTTGGCTATTGTCATCGGCGGAACAAGTGCTGAGCACACAGTAAAGACTGCAAAGCTTGCCTCTACTAAATATTTAGATTCACTTCCTACATCAGGAGATGCCGCAACCGGCCACGGATTTAGAGATATCGAGCTTGAGGAGAAAGTCCTTGAACTCACCCGCACATTAGGAATTGGCGCACAATTTGGTGGCAAGTACTTTTGTCACGATGTGCGAGTAGTACGTCTTCCGCGCCATGGTGCATCGCTGCCAATTGCAATTGCGGTCTCATGTTCTGCCGATCGCCAGGTTAAGGCAAAGATCACGCGCGATGGAGTCTTTATCGAAGAGCTCGAGCGCGATCCAGCACACTTCTTGCCTGAGACAACCGATGAGCACCTGGATGAAAACGTGGTGGCAATTGATCTCAATCAGCCGATGGATGCAATCCGTGCAGAGCTTTCCAAGCATCCAGTTAAAACTCGCGTAAGCCTGACCGGAACAATCGTTGTTGCACGCGATCTTGCCCACGCAAAGATTAAAGAGGCGATCGATAAGGGCGAGCCAATGCCGCAATACCTCAAGGATTACGCTGTTTATTACGCAGGGCCCGCCAAGACTCCTGAAGGATATGCATCGGGTTCATTTGGTCCGACAACTGCAGGACGTATGGATTCATATGTGAATTATTTCCAAGAACGCGGCGGATCTTTTGTAATGCTTGCCAAAGGCAATCGATCACAAGCTGTGACAGATGCCTGCAAGAGCCATGGCGGTTTCTACCTCGGATCGATCGGCGGACCAGCTGCGCGCCTTGCTCAAGATTGCATTAAGAAGGTTGAAGTTCTCGATTTTGAAGAGCTCGGTATGGAAGCTGTCTGGAAGATCGATGTTGTAGATTTTCCAGCATTTATCGTTGTTGATGACAAGGGCAATGATTTCTTCGCCCAGACTTCAAAGCCAATTACTATCGGAAAGCGTCAGAGCGAAAACTGAGCAATCCCAGATTTAGTAGTAATTGCTCCGCTTAAATTTTGCCCAAGCCCCACATGGAGTCTCGTAACGGATTTCGATATAGCGAAGTCCCCAACGCATCTGCGTCACAGGGTTCTTGCGCCAATCCGTTGAGATGATCTCCATCTTGTTAGCAGGCAGAGCTTGTGGAATTCCGTGGGCACCAGATTTGTAATTATGAGCCTTGTAATTCCAATGGCTCTCTTTAGTCCAGAGACGATTCAGACATTCAAATTGGTAGCTCCCCCAGTTGTACTCACTGAGCATGATCTGGCGAGCGACAATTTTGGCACCCGTCGGAGTTCTAGCCATCTCGACCTGTTGGGTCACAAATGCAACTAACGCCATCTCGGAGGCGAAGAGCGATTGGGCAAAATCAATTTGTGAGTAGAGCGGTGCACCTTCTGAAAGGTCGGTAACCGAGACGCGGATATTGGTCGCCTCAGGCAGGCTCAGACGAGTGGTCTCAGGAAAGTCCAGACCGTAGGCAGTTGGTTGGGCGCTAGCCAGAAGAATCAGGGTCGCGACAAGGGTCCAGAGCCCGGCGACTTTACGTCGCGGCTTGGCAAGTAGTACCTGCATCGCTGCCCTCCTCTTCTTCTCTCGTCCATCGTCTAGTCACTTTTGCTCCCAGACAAACCCTTATCGCCCTCAAAATTTTTCGAGATCGAGGGATACAAGGGAAGGGGAATGGCTCTAGGGTGGCAAGGGTGACGGCCATCGGCAAATCAGAACACGCATGGCTTCAAAATTCTCAGAAATGTGACTGGTTGTGGATAGGTAAAAGTGCAGGTCAGAATGGGGGAAGTCCGATTTGCCCTATTTGTAACTGTGATCTTTAAAGAGTGTCTTTTTAGGGGCTAGACAATCGGTCCTTCAAGGAGTTCTGTGACAAGGGCTGCGATCGGCGAGCGCTCTGATCGGGTGAGAGTCACATGTGCAAAGAGCGGATGGCCTTTCAAGGTTTCAACCACTGCGACGACGCCGTCATGGCGACCAACGCGCAAGTTGTCGCGCTGGGCAACGTCGTGGGTCAGGATTACTCGCGAACTTTGACCAATTCGAGACAAGACCGTCAGCAGAACGCCGCGTTCCAGGGATTGGGCTTCATCGACAATGACAAAGCTGTCATGCAATGAGCGACCTCGGATGTGGGTCAGAGGTAAAACTTCGATCAACCCGCGGGCGATGACTTCATCGATGACGGCTTGGCTGACCAAAGCGCCCAAAGTGTCAAAAACTGCCTGGGCCCACGGCGACATTTTCTCGCCTTCACTTCCTGGCAAGTATCCGAGCTCTTGTCCTCCGACGGGATAGAGGGGACGGAAGATCACAACTTTCTTATGGAGACGTTTCTCCATCACAGCTTCAAGGCCGGCGCAGAGGGCGAGTGCAGATTTTCCGGTTCCGGCTCGGCCGCCGAGGGAGACAATGCCTATCTCTTCATCGAGCAAGAGGTCCAATGCGATCCGTTGTTCGGCGCTTCGTCCATGTAGGCCAAAAGCACTTCGATCTCCGCGGACCAATCGCAATTGTTTATCGGCGGTGACTCGGGCAAGGGCGCTACCTTTTTCAGAGTGCAAGACGATGCCTGTATGAACCGGCAATGCGTGGGCGCATTCATGATCTGCGCGATCACTCGAATACAGCTCATCGATCACGCTATGTCCGACATCAATCTCTTCGATTCCAGTCCATCCACTGTTGGAGACCAGCTCGGCCAAATACTCTTCGGCGCGAACACCGACAGATGATGCCTTGACGCGAAGTGGAAGATCTTTGGTGACAAGGACTACATCTTTTCCATCTGACATGAGGTTCTTGGAGATGGCAAGGATGCGCGAATCATTGGTGCCATCGCGCAAGAATCCGTGCGGCAAGGTGCTCAAATCTGTGTGGTTGAGCTCGACAGAAAGCGTGCCGCCCTCGGGTGTAATTGTCAGGGGCTGATCAAGGCGCCCAAATTGGATACGAAGGTCATCTAGTGCGCGAAGTGCGGCGCGGGCAAAGTAGCCAAGCTCTGGGTGATCTCGCTTGGTCTCAAGTTCTCCGATGACTGCGATCGGAATAATGACCTCATGCTCTTCAAATTTATGAAGTGCGCCTGGGTCAGCCAGAAGAACGCTGGTATCTAAAACGTATGTTTTACGCGATGGGTTTGCCAACGGCGAGAACTCACATTTCTTTAATTGTTCTAGAAGGGATCACGCTTCGGATAGCAATAGATTAGAACTGCGAGCGCTTTTGTAAGGGCGACACGCCACATGCGCAAGATTACTAATTGGTGAATTACTTACCGAGCCGGCGATGGCGTTGTGAATATGAGCGAAGGGCTCGCAGGAAATCAACGCGACGAAAATCTGGCCAATATGCTTCGCAGAAATAGAACTCAGAGTGCGCGCTCTGCCATAACAAGAATCCGCCGAGGCGCTGCTCCCCCGATGTGCGGATCAGAAGTTCAGGATCTGGCTGGCCAGCGGTGTATAAATATTTCGAGATTGCCTCCGCATCAAGATCGGCTGCAGCAACTGCGATCTCTTTGCCCTGGGCTGCCGCCTCATTCATATAGCTCTTAACCGCATCGACAATTTCGCGCCGGCCGCCATAACCGATGGCGACATTGACTTCGAGAGTTCCGGGATGTGTAGGAAGTGATGAGAGCTTTTCTTGTAACCACGGCGGCAAGAGATCGAGTGCGCCGACAGCTTTGATCGTCCAACGTCCGGTGCTCGTTAATTGGTCGACACTTTCGCCAATGACGGCAAGGAGTCCATCGAGCTCTTCGGGTGTGCGTTTGAAGTTATCGGTTGAGAGCATCCACAAGGTCACAACTTTTACTTCAGCTTCTTCACACCAACCAAGAAAGTCGATGATCTTGTCAGCGCCTCGTCGATGTCCCTTGGGATCTGATGGGCTGGGATGGCTCATCGCCCATCTGCGATTGCCATCGAGAATAACGCCTACATGTTGCGGAGTTTGGGAAAAATCTAGATCGCGGACAATGCGCCACTCATAAAATGGGTAGAGCCAGCCCTTAATCTCTTTACGAAGTTTGTCGTACAACTTTGCGCTCCAAGATAAAGGAAGCCACAGGTAGCGTGCCGGCTAGGACCATCCAGATCAAACCCTTAATGCTCTTTTTCATTTGAACGCTGAGCTGCAGGGCGGCAAGCACATAGAAGATATAGAGAGCGCCGTGAATCTGGGTGATCCAGATGATATTGGGCTGTGTGCGCTCGAGGTGGAAACCGTATTTTGCTGGCATATAGAAGAACCAGAGAATCAGAGATAAGACTCCGCAGATAATGGCCATGATGCGAAAACGAAGAACCGCACTTTTCATGCTCCTAACTTATCGCTTTCTCCGCGCCTGCGGTAGAAAGGCAGATAGAGCACGATCGCAGCCATCAACCACCAAATAATCACATAAGAGATGTGTTGCCAGTAATAGCCGCCGACCTTTGATTCAGGAGGTTCGAGTTCTATGCGATCGCGAATGATGGGACCCTCGCTGACGCTTTCAGAAGTTGCTAGAAGGAATCCGTCATAGAGATCGAAATCAGTGAGTGCGACAATCACGCTGCTATCAAGGCGCGAAATCACACCTGGAGCATTTCTGGCTACATCTTCAAATTGTCGTGGTCGCACAACTCCTTGCAGATCGACGCCGGTCGACATCGCAACTTGTGGTTCGACTAAACGATCTTTCCAATATCCGCGCAGAACCAAGATCGCACTTTTTTCATCAACCTGCATCAGCGCAACTTCCCAATCAGATCTGCGATCGGCAAGGTCTGTTTGGTTGGGTGCACGGAAGGTCATGATGTAATTTCCGCGGATTAGAACTTTCTTTCCAACGCTTCGTGAATCTAAAGAAGTCGCTGGTGTTGCTAAATCTGAAAGCTTGTAGATAGTTGAATCAACTGTGATCTTCTTTGAATCTTGTAACTCATTGGCGCGATCGAGCTGCCACAAACCGAGGAAGACGAAGGCGGCTGCAAGAGTCAGGACGGCAACTGCCTTGCCAAGTACTTTAAAGATCACCGTTCTCTTCGCGATCCTTCATCTTGGTATAGCGCTTATAGAAACTGCGCATCAAGAGTGCGGCAGAGATACATAAGAGCAAAACTGTAAGGGAACCGGCCCAACCCATATCTACTTCTTTATCCATGCGATAATTCTCCCATGTCGATGCCTGATGTAACTCCGCAACAAGATGAGACATTCGACTATAACGATCGCTATGGCATCACACCCAGAAAAGGCTGGATTGCACCGGCTGCAATTCTTGCCGTTATTGGCCTAACCTGGACGCTGTGGGCAGCGCTGAGCCATTCACAGCCTGAACTGCGATCTACTCTCTACTCATTTGAAGTCACCGGCGATCGCGAAATAACAATGAAGTATGCAATCGATCGACGAGATCCAGATGCGAATGTTCTCTGCACATTGATCACATTAGATATCGATAAGAATATCGTGGGCCAGATTGATGACCAGATCGTGGGCGGTGAGAGCAAAGTCGAACGCGTCGTCGCAATCCCAGCACGTATCGCCCCTGTCAGCGCACGTATCGCAGGCTGCAGAATTTCATAACCTAAGCACCTGCCGCTAAAGTGTGCCGTTATGAGTACACCACAAACATGGCTGACCCAAGAGGCAGCCGATCGCCTTCAAGCAGAGCTTGAACATCTCGAGGGTCCTGGCCGTCGTGATGTGACAGCAAAGATTGAAGCTGCGCGTGCTGAAGGTGATCTCAAAGAAAATGGTGGATATCACGCTGCTCGCGATGAGCAAGGCAAGATGGAAGCGCGTATTCGCCAACTCAAGCAAATTTTAGAGAACGCACATATAGGAACTCCACCTGCAAGTGAAGATGGTGTGGTCGGTGCGGGCATGGTTGTGACAGCGCGCATTGCAGGCGATGAAATGAAGTTCCTTTTGGGTTCACGCGAAATCACATCTGATGAATACGATGTGTATAGCGAGAAGTCACCGCTTGGCAGCGCCGTCATGGGTGCAAAGATCGGCGATACCGTTTCTTATACAGCACCAAGCGGCAAGGCGATCTCGGTTGAAATCGTCGAGGCGCGGTTTATTTAATTAGCTGCTCGAGCGTACTTTCGAACGCTCAGTGGAATAAAGATCGCCATCAAAATAACCATGTAAGCCAATGATGTGATCAATGGATATTCACTCGGGAATGATCCAGCGGTAGCACCAAATTTATTCTCAAGACCAAAGAGTGAGCGACATCCTGCCACCATCGTTGATACCGGATTCCATTCAGCAAAGTACTGCAGTGCGCGTGGCATTCCAGTAGTTGGCGCAAAGGCATTTGATAAGAATGTCAGCGGGAATGTCACGATGAAAGAGACGTTCTGAACTACTCGTGCATCTTTGGCTGAAAGTCCAACAAGTACGCCAACCCATGAGAG
>Ga0315904_10002179_pt1 | contig 30584 bp, 34 predicted proteins | sample LakEriMetagenome_6_FD_203529 | JGI IMG/M metagenome (GOLD analysis project Ga0315904, IMG submission 203529) | Freshwater fungal communities from buoy surface, Lake Erie, Ohio, United States - Buoy 12 MA120 | ecosystem: Environmental > Aquatic > Freshwater > Lake | place: USA: Lake Erie, Ohio...
CCTGCACGGCACGCCTTACTACCACGTGCACCGCCGCGACCTGCACGGTCTGCTGGCCGAGGTCGTGCAGCGGCTCGATCCGGATTGCATCACCTTGTCGGCGCGCACGACCGGGTTCACCGAGAACTCCGCGACGGCGCGTGTGCAGCTCGCGGACGGGCGGACGGACGAGGGCGATGTGCTCGTCGGTGCCGATGGCATCAAGTCCGTCGTTCGCGGCCTCATCATCGGTCCTGCGCAGCCGGTCTACACCGGGCAAGCCGCATGGCGGGTCACGGTGCCGGCCGAGCGTCTGCCCGCTGCTGTTTCGCGTCCGGTGGTGACCGTCTGGTGCGGACCCCGCAACCATGCCGTGGTCTACATGCTGCGGGGCGGTTCGCTGCTCAACTTCGTCGGTTGCCACGAGCGCGACTGGGAAGAGGAATCCTGGACTGCGCGCCGTCCCTGGTCCGAGCTGCAGCAGGACTATTCCGGTTGGCATCCGGAGGTGCAGGCGATCATCGACGCGATGGACCACGACCAGTGCTTCCGGTGGGCGCTCAACAGCCGCGAACTGCACGAGCGCTGGAGCACCGACCGCGCGACCCTGCTGGGCGATGCCATCCATCCGACGCTGCCCTACATGGCTCAAGGGGCGAACATGGCGATCGAGGACGGCGGGGTGCTTGCGCGCTGTCTCGACGGCGGCGAGCCGGTGCCGGATGCGCTGCGGCGCTACGAGCGCAACCGTGCACCCCGCACCTCGCGCATCGTGCGCGAGTCGACGGAGCACGGTGAGCTGTTCCACATCACCGATGCCGCACAGATGCGTGAGGCCTTCATCCGCAAGGACATCGCGCGGTCACGGCGCGAGTGGCTCTATTGCTACGATCCGATGACCGTGGCGTTGCCCTGAGGGGCTGTGCCGTCCGACCGAACGGAGACGAAGCATGTCCGCAGGACCTGACGACATCGCGAGCCGACGGCAGGAGTTCTATGACCGTCTCGCGCAGCGCAACCTCTCACCGTTGTGGCTCTCGCTCGCCGCGCTCGTCACCAAGCAGCCCTCGAGCGGCTGCAAGGCCGCCGCGTGGCGCTATCCGGAGATGCGGGCGCTGCTGATGGAGGCCGGCGGATTGGTCTCGGTGGAAGAGGCCGAGCGGCGGGTGCTGGTCCTCGAGAACCCCATGTTCGCGGGTCAGTCACGCATCACGACGTCGCTCTACGCGGGGCTGCAGCTGGTGCTACCGGGCGAGCGCGCGCGCAGCCACCGCCACACACAGAGCGCCCTGCGCTTCGTGCTGGAAGGCACCGGCGCCTACACGGCGGTGGGCGGCGAGCGCACGGTGATGCATCCCGGCGACTTCATCATCACGCCGTCCTGGGAGTGGCACGACCACGGCAATGACACGCCGGATCCGGTGATCTGGCTCGACGGGCTCGACATCCCGTTGGTCCAGGCGTTGGACGCCTCGTTCATGGAGCACCTCGGCGCCGTCGAGCAGCCGGTGACGCGCCCGGTCGGTGACAGCTTGGCGCGCTACGGCTCGAACCTGCTGCCGGTCGATCACCGCCCGTCCGGTCTGACCTCGCCGGTCTTCAGCTACCCCTATGCGCGCACGCGCGAGGCGCTCGAGACGCTGCGCCGCAACGGCGAGCCGGACCCTTGCCATGGCTACAAGATGCGCTTCGTGAACCCGGTGACCGGGGGCTTCGCGATGCCGACCATCGCCACCTTCATGCAGCTGCTGCCGCGCGGTCTCGCGATGCAGCCCTACCGCAGCACCGACGCCACGGTGTTCACGCCGGTCGAGGGCGAAGGCAGGACGCACATCGGGGACACCGTCATCGAGTGGTCGGCCCGCGATGTGTTCGTCGCGCCGAGCTGGGCCACGGTACGGCATGAGGCGTCAAGCGACGCGGTGCTGTTCTCGTTCTCGGACCGGCCCGTGCAGCAAGCGACAGGATTGTTCAGGGAAGAGAGGTTGGCATGAACTACATCATCGATCCCCCGCCGCAGGTCTCGGTCGCTGTCCGCGGCAGCGATGCGCGTTTCCCGGTGCGACGCGTCTATTGCGTCGGCCGCAACTACGAGGCCCATGCGCGCGAGATGGGCAAGGACCCGACGCGTGAGCCGCCGTTCATGTTCCAGAAGCCGGCGGATGCCGTGATCGAGGGCGGTTCGGTCATCGCCTATCCGCCGCAGACCGGCAACTTCCACCACGAGATCGAGCTCGTCGTGGCGATCGCGCGCGGCGGTCGCAACATCGGCGTCGATCGGGCCAACGAGCATGTCTTCGGCTATGCCGTGGGCATCGATCTCACGCGCCGCGACCTGCAGCTGGCGGCGCGCGATGCGGGCCGCCCCTGGGAATGGGGCAAAGCCTTCGACCATTCGGCCCCTTGTGCACCGATCGTGCCAGCAGCCGAGATCGGCCATCCGTCAAAAGGCCGGATCTGGCTGTCGGTCAACGGCACGGTCAAGCAGGACGCCGACATCTCGCAGCTCATCTGGTCCGTGCCGGAGGTCATCGCTTTCGTGTCGGCTTCGATGGCGCTCGCGCCGGGCGACCTCATCTTCACCGGCACGCCGGCAGGCGTCGGGCCGCTGGTCGCCGGCGATGTGGTCGCGGGTGGCATCGAGGGCATCGGCGATATCGGCATCCGGATCGGACCCGCGCAAGGATGAAGCTGCACGGCTATTGGCGCAGCTCCGCCGCCTATCGCGTGCGGATCGCGCTCAACTTCAAGGGCTTGCAGGCCGAGAATGCCACCCATGCGTTGCCGCGCGGTGAGCAGCGATCCGAGGCCTATCTCGCGCTCAACCCCCAAGGTCTGGTGCCGGCCCTCGAGACCGAGGACGGCGTCTTCATCCAGTCCACCGCGATCATCGAATATCTCGATGAACGCTGGCCGCAACCGTCGTTGCTGCCGTCTTCGCCCGCAGCGCGAGCAGTCGTGCGCGGCATGGTGGGCATCATCAGCGCGGACATCCACCCGATCAACAATCTGCGGATACTGAACCGGCTGCGCCGCGATCACGGCGCGGACGATGCGGCAGTCGCGCGGTGGGTGAACCACTGGATCCGCGAGGGGTTCCTCGCGCTCGAGGCGCTGGTGGCGCGACATTCGACGGCCGGCCGTTTTTGTCATGGCGACAGTGTCACGGTCGCTGATCTCTGTCTCGTGCCGCAGATGTACAACGCCCGCCGCTTCGGCTGCGACCTCGCGCCATTCCCGACGCTGGTCGCCATCGACGCGCATTGCCGCGGCTTGGAGGCGTTCCGCCGCGCGGAGCCGGAGTCGCAGCCCGATGCCACCCAGTGAGGGCGCGGCCCGGGCGTTGACGCGCCACGGGCATTGGATCGGCGGCATCGAGGTGCCGCCGTCGGCGGGCGGCTACTTCGAGGATCTTGATCCCGATATCGACCGCCCGTTCGCGCTGGCGGCGCGCGGCACCGCCGCTGATGTCGATGCGGCAGTGCAGGCGGCGCAAGCTGCGTTTGCGGCGTTCAGCCGTGCGCCTGTCAACTTCCGCGAAGGCGTGTTGAGCCGCGCCGCCGCCATCCTGGAGCGCGACATCGAGTCGCTCGCGGCGCTGATGATCACCGAGATCGGGTCACCGATCGGCAAGGCCCGTCACGAAGTGCAGCGTGCCGCGGATGTGTTCCGCGCGGCCGCCGGCGCGACACGGCACCTCTCCGGCAAGACCTTGCCGAGCGATGTACCCGGCAAGATGAACCTGACCTTCCGCGCGCCGCTCGGCGTGGTGGCGAGCATCACGCCGTTCAACGTGCCTTTGGGCAAAGGCGTGCGGCTGAGTGCGATACCGCTCGCCTTCGGCAACACCGTGGTGATGCTGCCTTCCGAGGAATCGCCGCTGATGGCGCTGCGCCTCGCCAAGGTCTATGAAGAAGCAGGGCTGCCGCCCGGCTGCTTCAATGTGGTGACGGGGTTCGGTCATGAGATCGGCGACGCGCTGACCGGTCATCCGCTCGTGCGCAGCATCAGTTTCACCGGTTCGACGCGCGTCGGCACGCACATCCGTGAGCTCGCAGCCCGCTTCGGAAAGAAGCTGACGCTGGAGCTCGGCGGGAAGAGCCCGCTCGTGGTGCTCGACGATGCCGACCTGTCGCGCGCGGTGCAGGCGGCGGTGCAGGGATCTTTCGGCAACCAGGGCCAGATCTGCATGGCCTCGAGCCGCATCTACGTGCAGCGCGGCGTCTCCGCGGAGTTCCTCGCGCGCTTCGCGGCGTCGGCTTCATCGCTCGGCATGGGCGATCTGCACGATCCCGCGACCCTGATCGGACCGATCATCAACGCGCGGCAGCGCGCGCGGATCAAAGCCCATGTCGATGACGCGATCGCTCAAGGCGCGACGGTGGTGAGCGGCGGCGGCTGGGTCGGTCACCGTTGCCAGCCCACGGTGCTGACGGGCGTCACGCGCGGGATGCTCTGCCACGCCGAGGAGACCTTCGGCCCCGTGACTTCGGTGTATGTCGTCGACAGCCTCGATGAGGCCTTGCAGGCCGCGAACGACAGCCGCTACGGCCTGTCATCGGCCATCTTCACCGCCGACCTCGCCCATGCGATGCGGTTCGCACGTGAGGTCAGCGCCGGCATGGTGCATGTGAACGGCGCGACTGCGCAGGCCGAGCCGCATGTCCCGTTCGGCGGCGTCGGCGACAGCGGCACGGGCCGCGAGGGACCCGAGTACGACATGGAAGCGATGACCGAGTGGAAGTGGGTGAGCATCCAACTCTAGATGTCGGCGGCGAGCGCCTGAAGGGTCACGACGGCGTCCGGTTCCGAGGCGGTCAGCTCGCTGCCATTTATCTTCAAAAACACGTCAATGGCCGCCAGCGCGACCCGTTTGTTGCCGTCAGTGAAACAATGATCCCTCGCCAAGGCCTGGCCATACGCGGCCGCCTCGAGGCTTACCGGCCGCGCCGGCCTGCCCACCCGCCCGAGCGCCTGCATGCGAACCTCTTTTTTCGCACCTGTCGCGGCGTATGAACCCGGTACTAACGAAGTACTAACGCGTCCACAGATCGTGACCGGTTGACCTGCCGGCCGAGCTGCATGCCCCCGGGCCCGCGCATTTGCCGCGCTATATCCATACCAGTATATTTTCCACCCATGACCCAGCCCCCCACCCCCTTCCGCAGCGTCTGGGATGCGCTCGCCGACTCCCCCGAGCAGGCGGCGAACCTGCGCGCGCGCGCGGACCTCATGCGCCGCATCGCCGATTTCATCACCGCCAAGGGCTGGACCCAGGTCGAGGCGGCCGAGCGCTGCGGCGTCAGTCAGCCGCGCATCAACGACCTCATGAACGGCCGCCTCTCCCGGTTCTCGCTCGACGCGCTCGTGAACATCGCCGCGGCGCTCGGCTTCCGCGTGAAGGTCTCGCTGCGGGCTGCGTGAGGCCGTCGCTAGCCCCCGCGCCCGCCCGCCCGCCCACCCCCATCAGGAGACACCCCATCCGCACCCCCGTGTGGCTGCTGCAGGCGGCGAACCTCTGTTCGGGCCTCGGCAACGCCATGGTCACCCTCGCGATCCCCTGGCTCGTCATGGAACGGCTCGGTTCGGTGACGCTCGCGGGCCTCGTGCTCGCGGCCGCGTCGTTGCCGCCGCTCTTCATCGCGCCGCTGAGCGGCTGGCTGGTCGACCACATCGGCCGCCGCGCCGTGAGCATCGGCTCGGACCTGCTCTCGGCGCTGTCGGTGCTCGCCATCCCGGTGGTGTCGCTGCTCTACGGGCTGACGCCGGCGACGGTGGTCCTGCTCGCCGTGATCGGCGCCTTGTTCGACCCGGCCGGCTACACCGCGCGCAAGGCCCTGCTCACCGATACCGCGCGCGCGACCGGCATCGACCAGGAGCGGCTCAACGGCATCCATGAGGGCACCTTCGGCGTCGCCTGGATCGCCGGGCCCGCGCTCGCCGCGGGGCTGATCGCCGCCTTCGGGGCGGTGAGCCCGTTCTGGTGCGCGGCGCTGCTGTTTGGGGTCTCGGCCTGCTGCATCGCGCTGCTGCGCGTCGGCGATCTCGGCCTCGAGGCGCGGGCGCGCGGCGAGGCGGAGGCGGCCACGGGCGGGGCGGGGCTGATGCGCGGCTTCGTGGTGCTGTGGCAGGACAAGCTGCTGCGCACCCTCACCCTCGCACTGGTGGTGATCGCCGCCATCTACCTGCCCACCGAGTCCATCGTGTTGACCGCGTACTTCGAGGAGCGGGGCGACCCCGCGAGCATGGGCCTCGTGATCTCGACGCTCTCGGCCGGCGCGACGCTCGGCGCGTTCGGGTACGGCTGGCTGAGCGCGCGCCTGTCGCGCCGCACGATGCTGCGCATGACGCTGGCGGGCACCGCGGCGAGCATCGTGCCGATGGCGCTGCTGCCGCCGCTGCCGCTGCTCGCCACCGCGGCGTTCTTCCTCGGGTTCTTCTGGGGACCGCTGAACCCGCTCATCACCACCCTGATCCAGCAGCGCGTGCCCGCCGACCAGCAGGGCAGGGTGTACGGCGCGCAGATGTCCGCGTTCTACGCCGTGCCGCCGCTCGGCATGGTCGCCACCGGCTATGCGGTGGAGCGCTGGGGGGTGGCCGACACCTATCTCGCGTTGGCGCTGGCGCTGGTCGCGACCTCGCTCGTGGTCGGACTGTCGCGGTCGTTGAGGCGGGAGTTTTAGTTGCGGGTGATGCGTGGAGGTCAGCGCCGCGACGTGCTGTTCAATCGTGTGAGCGGCGGGTGTTGCTTGATCATCTCATGCTCCCACACCCGCACCACCGTCCAGCCTAACCGCTTCAGCGCACCTCGCTGATATCGGTCCCGTTCCTTGTTCCGTAAGACTTTCGCACTCCAAAAGGCTTTGGCGCTCGACGGAGCTTGGTAGCACCGCGGACACCCATGCCAAAAACAACCGTCGATGAACACAGCGACCCGCGGCTTCGGGAACACGAAGTCGGGCCGGACCTGACGCCGGAAGGGCGTACCGTCCGTGGCGATGGCTCTAGCGGAACGCGTCACCGGCAGCTTGATGACCACGTGCCGCCGCCATCCTGTTATCCCAGCCCGACGGAGCACAGACGCGAACTGCTGTTCGGTGCGGCGGTTCCCGGTCCCGCGGATGCGGGACATGATCTTCGATCGGACCTGTCGGGAGACCGTGTCCGCCATCGCGTGATGCGGGCTATTTCAGCCGGCTCGCCAGCTCAAGCCCGATACGGGTGACGATGCCGGTGACGAGCGCGTTGCCCATGAAGAACGCGCGTTTCGCGTCCGATATCCCGATGCGGCGCGTGTGGTCATCCGGGAAGCCGGACAGCCGCTCCAACTCGACCGGCGTCAGACGACGCCAACGACCATCCGGCAACTGGATGATGTGCTTGAACCGTGACGGCGTGCTGCCGCCCTCGGCGGTGATGATGGTGCGTGACGGACGGTCGAGCGGGTCCGGGAAGGCGATGGGGCCCTCGTCGTAGCTGTACTCGACCCCGTTCGGCTTCTTGCGGAGCTCGCTTTTGGCGCCCTTCAGATACCGCCACTTCGGCAGGTCCTTCTCGGAGACGTAGAACTCCTCGGGTACGGCGTGTTCCGGCTGGAGCACATCGCCCAGGTACTGCCGCGGCCCGTCATAGGCCGGCAGAGTCTTCAGCGTGAAGACATCGCGCCCGACCAACAGTCCCGCATCCTCGAAGGGATTGCGCTGCTGCCCCTTCTTGTTGAACTCCTCGGAGATGTCCGCCAGCGATCCCTTCAACGAGAAGTTCGGCAATGACGCTCCGACCAATTCCGGCTGTCGCGTGCCCGGCCGGTGAAACGGCGTGCAGGGGAGGGCCTGTGCCATCACTCCGCTCGAGGTCACCCACTCCAGCCCGCCGGCTGCAGCCGCTTCGCCCAGTTCCGAATCTGCGCGGTACGCCATGATGAAGATGCGCTTGCGCCGCTGCGGGAAGCCAAACTCCGCCGCATTGATGACGCGCCACTCGACGACGTATCCGAGGTCCGCCATGGACGCCAGCATCACCGCAAAGTCACGCCCGCGCTGCTTGGTCGGCGACTTCAACAGGCGATCGACGTTCTCGAACAACCCGTAGGCTGGCCGGTTCCGCCGCATGATCTCGTGGATGCTCCACCAGAGCACGCCCTTCTTGCCCTCGATGCCGGCGGCCTGGTTGGCCGTCCGCGCGACCGAATAGTCCTGGCAGGGGAAGCCGCCGACCGCCAGCTCGAAGCGCTTCGGCACCTCGCCCGCGGCGATGGCCTTGGAGATGTCATCGCCGTTGTGACCGGACGTTCCCCAGCGGCACTCATAGACCTCCGTCGCGTGCTGCCGCTTCGTGGACGGCTCCCACTGGTTGCTCCAGACCACGTCGAACCGGATGCCCTCAAGGTCCCTGTTCGCGTTCTCTAGCCCGACACGGAATCCGCCGACGCCCGCGAACAGCTCCACCACACGGATGCTCGAAAGCCCGGCTTTCGCCTTGGCCTTTCGGGCAGGAGCGGCCTTTTTCTTCTTTGAAGTCATGGCAGGGCGGGCAGGATGCGGGTCTGGCTGGCAATCGAGGAGGCGATGCGCTTATATAGCCGTATGGAACGAAGTATAGGCAATTTCAAGTTCGAGGATCAAGACTTCGAATCGATTCTCGCACATGCCAAACGCCTCAAGGGGAAGACGCTGAGAGCGATCGCCGAAGCGATGAAGCGGCCCGACCTGCTCAAGCGTAGGGGGAAAGGTGCCGCGGGGCAGTTGCTGCATGCGTGGTTCGGTGTAAACGAGAACGATAGTCGACCGGAACCCGATCTCCCGGGCGTCGAAATAAAGGTCGTACCACTAAAGTCAAGCCGCAACGGCTTGCGCGTGAAGGAGCGTTGCAAGATCACGAGCATCGACTACAACTTGTTGCTCGATGAAGACTGGCTGAAATCCCGGGCGCGTCACAAGCTTCTTGCCACGCTCTTCATCTATTACCGGTACACGACCGCGACGACTTGGCCGGCGTCCACCGTCGACCGCATCGTCATGTGGCAGATGACCGGCTCGCCGGTCCGTTACACCATCGAGGAGGACTGGCAGCGTACTTGGCACTATGTGCGTGACGGTCGCGCGCACGAGCTCTCCGAGGGGCAGGCCGCGGTGCTGGGCGCCTGCACGTCGGGTGCGGGCAAGGACTCCAAATGGGTCCTGCAACCGAAGAACCCAAGCACGAAAGCGCGCAAGCGTTCTTTCGCTCTGAAGCCGTCTTTCCTGCAGACGACTTACGGCGAAGCAAAGAAGCCTTCCGCGTACACGCACCTGCCGATAGTGGGAGTGAGGGACGTAGACCGAGATCCACGCGACCGGATACTGGCCGCCTTCAACCCCTATGTCGGTCGCACGCTCGGTGATATCGCCGACTCCCTTGGCATCCCACAGGTTGCCGGTGCTGGCACCGCGCGGCCCAAACACGCCGCCTCGTTGCTGGTTCGCCGAGTCCTCGGTGTGATGTCCGACGACAAGAAACTCTTCGAACTGGAAGCCCTGGGCATCAAGCCCAAGACCATCCCCGCCCGGGCTCGCGATATGCGGCCCTTCGAGGCGATGTCTTTCCCCGCGATGAGCTTGGTCGAATTCGCGGCGGAGACTTGGGAGGACAGCGATCTTCGCGCCCACCTCGAGAACATCCTCATGATTCCGCTGTTCCGGACGCATCGAGAGGATGACTACCGCCGCGGCGTGCTCGGCATACCCTTTTTCTGGACACCTTCCACAGTTGAAGAGAAGGGCATCAAGCGCGAGTGGACGATGTTTCAGCGCGAGGTTCGAGGGGGGAAGGCCGCTTACCGCCGAATCAAACACCAGCGTATCTCGAATTTGACCCCAGCGTCCAAGACCATCTACATCCACCTACGCCCGAAGAGCGCCGATGGTTCGGTGGATGATGTCGATCCTCAAGGGAATAGAACCCAGAAGTTATGCTTCTGGTTGAACCAGCCCTTCGTTCAGCGCTTGCTCCAAGAGCGGTCGGGACTGAAAAAGCCTCGGTGACACCGCGCTGCACCGACGCCGCATACCGGCGTCAATCGCTGAGCATGGCAGACAACTCACGGGTTGCCGCCGAAACTTCCTTGCGGAACTTAGCGCACTTCGAGTTGCGCCAAAAGGCACGGAACTTCTCCGACGATTTCGGACGCTGGTGATATGGCTTCGGAAGCAGCGCTTTGTCGCCATCTAGTCGCCTATTGGCCTTGAACGATCGACCGGCGCCATCAAAATACGCCCAGATGATGTCGTAGAGCAGTTGCTCTGCATCTTTATCGTTGTTCTCGAGCCGCTTGACCAACCGATCAAATCGTCCCACGCCGTCCGAAAGCGCTTTGAACGCATGGAAGTGGACAAGAAATTTCGCGCCTTGCCGAAATGGGTCACCATACGCGACGTGATTCACAAGCTTCCAGAAACGCCATGCGGCGATTAGCCTGTCCAAACTCATGGAGATGATCTGGCCATAGATGCCCCGATCGCTATCAAACAGCGGGGTCTGTCCCTCCCGCAGAGCGATCGAGTCCTGCAACGTTCCTGCGACAGCAGAGAATAGCTCCTCTCGTTTGATCCGGTGCTTCAGGAAATTCAGCCCGTTCGGTGAATCTTGTCTGCCGCGCTTGCGTATCAAGAGATAGCCGCGCGCCTGAAGGTCCCTCGCCAACTCGATCTGTTTGATATCGTTCGATCTGAGGTCCGCTTTGCTGATTGCGTTCTGGAAATTGGTCGCTTCGACCACCTGTGTCACTAAGCGGTCGGCTTCCTGCGGTGTGACTTCCTCGAAACTGATGACGCGGACCGCAACTCGGGCGCCTCCAGCGTTGCGCCCCTGTGATCCGGTCTTAAGTACCTCTGCGATGGTTCGAGTGGTCTGCTGCCCATTGATGATCTGTGCGCCCTTCATGACGATCTGATCACCTTCCATACGGGCGGATTCACAGGTAATCGTCAGACCGTTGTTCAGGAACCAGAACCTTTGTGGCTCCTTTTCGAGCGTCCGACGTATGGCCCGGTTCACATGCACCTTGTCGCCGAGCCCGTGCCGGATGTTCCGCGAGAAGATCTGCTCCCCGCCCTTATGCAGCAACGCCGCGACTTCGGAGGCGGTCGTGGCCACAGTCCAGGCACGCAAGCTGCTGTCGCCCATCGCGTCCGGACGATAATCACCAGCGACCACCCTCAGTTGTAGCGACGGCACAGCAGGCGCTACGTCTCGGATGTAGTTCTTCAGCAGCTGGGCGATCTCTCGCCCATCCAGCAGGCTGATCGATGCTTGCTTTGAAACGCGGCTGACGGCTTTCTCCACATCCGACTCGACGGAGGGATTGAATCTCCCTGTCGATGCGAATATCAACCGGACTGGTAACCCACGTTTGCGAACCGCGTGCGACGCATCGCGGAACTTTTCGAGGGCGCCCTTCTTGTTACGCTCTAGGTATTTCAAGAAGCTCTGGTGATCGGGGTGCGTCGGTTCCTCGAACAGTCTGTCGACGATACATGCGAAGTCTCGCACCGCTTTCGCGGGCTCCATGTCCCTTCCGGGCGCCGCCCGAAGCTTTCCCTGGACGATCCAAACGGCATGCCTGTCGACGAAGATCGCGTCCATTTCCCCGTCATACGAGCCGCCGCAAAGCGAGGGAACGATCTGTTGCTCAGAGGCGCTGGCCAACGTCATCAGCACCCATACGGGGAACACATCTTCATCCTCGTGACCCATGAGCCCGGGATGGCGAGCACGGATGAGATTGAGCTGCCGTCGCAACTCCCTGATTTCCAGCATAATCCGTCCCCTCTTTGGTATGTGTTATGCCGCGTGCATCCAGGGAAATCCCGATCTCAGATCGGGCGTGCCGAATAGTTCGCTGGAAGCAGTTCACAGGTCGCACTGATCGCGCCCTTCAACATGTAGAGCAGGGGCCCCGAGCGGAACTCGAACAACCGATACAGGTGATATTCGAGCCGGTGCTTCTCGGATACCGCCACCTCGTTGCGGGTCACGAAAAACGGTGTCGCTTCGCCATACTTGGTCGTCTTGACCTCGATCAGCCGCTCTCGGCCTGACTCCTCAAACGAAAGGATGTCGAAGCCCAGCCCATCGCCCTTGGTGACAGCCACATGTTCTATCTTGGACGCAAGGTTCTCTTTGCCGGCCCGGCAGAGCCGTTCCGTCTCGAACCGGAGGATGAACTGCTCGCCCGCTAGGCCAAGCAGCGAATTACGTGCCTCGCGCTCGATGTAATTGGTCGTCAACGGTCCACGCCTGGGCGGGTCAGTGACGCCTGAGGGTCGTTCCTTTCGGCGAGGCTTATCACGCACGATGCCAAGCAGGTCAGTCGCATCGGGTACGACAATCGGCGCATCAGCGTCCGCTGCTGCGATGCGAAGCAGGTCTTCGCGACCGACCAAGCGCTCGTAAAGCACGTCGTCCAATAGGCCCTGGTAGTGTTCCAGCGGCTTATAACCGGGGATATAGAAGAAATCGGCTTTGAGCAACGCAGCGCTGATGTTTCGGTACTTGTACTCGACCGCGCCCTCTGACCGATTCTCGAGCCGAGCCTGGACTTCCTGCCGACGTTTGGACTTATTGATCGGCAGGCCCGACAGCCAAAGCGAAAGCATCTCAAGATAGTCCGAGACGATGACCTCCACTTCGTGCCGCGACCAGTCGCGTCTGGACATACATTACCGGCTGAGAAATCAAGTGATGAAACCAGCGAATTCGCCAAATATATATCAAAAGATTCCTGTCTCCGAGGCTCTCCGCCAGCCGGGGCGGGTCGCGGTATGTCCACGAGGCGGTCGGTAGGCCGGTGATCGCCTTAGCTAGGCCCACATGTTTCCGGCGTGACCGGCTGACACGGGCTAGTTACAAACGGCGCTGCGCCGGCTATACATACGCAGATCAATCGCTGCAGACGAGTCTGTTCCCATGGGCCATCCCGGCTTCAATCCCCCCGGGAAGCCACCGAAACTGACGGGGCGGACGTCTACGCTGACTGGCTTGTTCTTCACGACGCTGACGCCCTACATCGAACCGTCCGCTGAGGAGGTCGATGAGGCCCTTCCCGTCCTGGGCATGGAGCGGGGACAGTGCGTCTGCGCCTACTGCGGCGACAAAAAGTCCGAATGGGACCATTTCAGGGCTATCCTCGAGAACAGACAGCCCACTGGCTACATCACCGAAATCCATAAACTCGTCCCGGCCTGCGGCAAATGCAACCAGTCTCGGGGCAACAAGCCGTGGCGCGAGTGGATGATCAGCGCCGCCCTGCATTCCCCCAAATCACGCGGAAAATCCGATATCGAGCGCCGGATGCCCTGCTTAGAGGCCTACGAGAGGTGGTCGAAGCCGATTCGGCTGGACTACCGCGCCCTAGCCGGCGACGACCAGTGGGCCCAGCACCTCAGGAATCGCGATTCAATTCAAGAGTGGCTGACGAATGCAGAGGGACTGGCAGGCGCGATTCGTTCAAAAGTGGAAGAGGAGGCTAGGCGGCAGCGGTCAAAAACTCACCGCCCAGGAGATGCCAATTCCGCGTTGCGGAATGAATTAAAGGCAAAGTAATCGACTCGGTCATCTGACAGGTATGCTACGAGTGTCCGAGTAGAAAGGACTTTGTTACGCTGGACGGCGTGGAGACGGCCTTGACAGCGGGGAGGCGTGACTGCAATCAACGCCGCGCGTGCCGCGCGGCACTATTACACCGACCTGCTACGGCAGAAAACGATAAGGAAACAATCCATAGGCTTCGGAGTCCAGTTCTAAGTAGTTCGGAAAACGGACCAACGGCACCATTCGGAGAAGGCGAAACCTTTCTGCTACCGTACAAGGCTGACATTTCGCCCTAATGACGATGTCCGCCCATTGAAAAATGTGCGCAAACGGGACAATCTTGCGCGGTAAAACAGTCAACTTGAATTGACCACGGAAAGCGTTTGCAAAATGTTTTTAAACACGCATCCAAAAATTTCTTACGGTAGAAACCCGATAGCAGAGGTCGTTTGCCAGATTCGGTACTCTGCTACTACGATGATTGACTACCGACCTGAAAGCCGTCTTTCGACCGAACTGCAAAAGCTTGGATACGTTGCGCGGACGGTCGAAAACCAAATCAGCATTGGCGTGAACATATCAGGTGGGATAGCAAATAAAGCATCCCAAGAAGAAAACTCTGTACATCATTTTAAGTCCGACTCCAACGCATACCAAGCATCAATCAGCAATGACTTCTTTGCTATTACAAGCACTAAGTACGAAGGATGGGGCGACTTTCGTCGGCGAATAGATGCTCTGTATGTTTTGCTCACTGATTTGATACCGGATTTAGCGCCAACGCGAGTTGGCCTGCGTTACAGGGACATAATTGATAGATCAGTCTTGGCACTTGAGTCCGACAGTAATCAATGGCACACATTGATTTCCCCGTTTCTGCTCGGTCCGCTCGCGCGTCCACCAATTAAAACCGATGAATCGATGGGTATCGACGAACTGGATGTTGCTGCATTCGCCATGCAATCTCAGATACGGCTGCAAGATTGTTGGCTCATTCTTCAAAGCGCATTACTTAAAGCCACGGACGACACGAATAGAACAGCGTTCTTGGTAGACAGCGATTTTTTCACGGAATTCGAGGAGCAAAAAAAACAGATATCAAGTTCGGAATTGATGGTCTTGCTTGAGAGTTTGCACGGCCAAGCGTATGGCGTTTTCCGAAATAGCATCACAGAAAAACTGCACCATGCTCTCGATCCCCGCTGATATAGACATCCGAGTTACTGAGGAGTTACCTCCGGGCAAGCAGTCACGCTTTGCTCGTCGCATGGGATCGATTGCCCCATTAAAAACGACTCCGCTGTGGCAATATCCGGACATCACTGCCATATCATCTGGTAACGCCGTTTCCGCGCTTGCATCAACAAGGGTTCGCGTCTGCAACGAATTGCTCTATCGCTCAAAACTATTGAAAGAGTGGCAGGAGCGAGTTAGTGACAGAAATCTACCGGTGATCGATAGCGAAATCATAAGAACCTTTGAGATTGCAATCAGCATTGTTTCTAGTGGAGGAGCTCCAAGCTTTCAGGCCTCTGGCTTGATCTTGGAAAGCGTCAATGCCGACCATTTAATTGCAACATTGCGCGCTACATATTTATTCAAAAATGAAATCGCTGACTGGTCCGACATGCTCGTATTGGCGAAAGCCGCGTTAATGGCCGCCGGCGAGTCAGTCGAGGATCATTTGGAAGGTATGCTTTAATTTTTATGTCGTATCATTGTGGGAGCAGCGTACACGCTGGAAAATCGGTCTGCTTCCAAAGCAACCCGCCGTATTCGCCTTGTCACTCTCTTGAGGGTGACGCTGCCGGTGCTGCGGAAAACCGAGCGGCCCTGTCGAAATCTACCACGCCATCTTTATCGTTGTCGGAAGACGAAATCGCACTCGCAGTCACCCGAGGCCGGTTCGAGTGGCACATAGGCTTTGTCTTTTGCGATAGCGATAGGAAATTCAAATTCCTTCATTTAGCCGGACATAAAAAAATACTGGTCGATACGTGTCCAGTCTCCAACTGTGCTTTGGTAGGCAAGCTGCCTTTCTCAAAACAGTCACGCCGATATCTGCGCTATGCTTTGCAGCGTATTGCTTCCGCAAGGCCGTCAATTCCTTTCGGCCCTTGGATAGCGCGGGAAAAAGGAACATTTAGTCGAGACGGTGACTATATTCCGCCCGTCGACCAGTTCGAAGGGCTTACTTGCGCAACGTTTGTTTTGGAAGTATGTCGCGGCGTTGGCTTTAAGTTGCTGGTGGAGTCGGATTGGCAAGTGCGGTTATTTGAAGATACGAAGTGGAAAGAAGATATATGCAATATGTTAGCGGACCAAAGGGCGAGCAAAGAGCATATTGAACGGGTTCGCGAGGGCTTTAGTGGACTACGTATCAGACCGGAAGATGTCGCGGCGACCGTGACGTTATGGCCGAATCACAAGAGGGCCCTGCCTTTTTCCGCCGTCGATGCGGAACGAAAAGCAGTCGTCGATTACGCTGAGAAATGTTGTCCCTACGTCGGGCGCTCACCGCTCTGATCTGAATCCGTGTTCAGTACCACGGCAAGGAGGGTCGAGTTCTATTTCAGAAAGCAAGTTAGGGCATGAGCGACGTCCCGCCTTGTTCAGCAGCAGAGGAGTTCCGATTTTTTCCGCATTGTAACGACCCGCTGGGCCAACTGCTTTGCATGCTGGGCGGGCGTCAGCCCGCCCAGTGATCTCTTCGGTCTCTCCTCGTTGTATTCACGTCGCCAAGCCTCGATCACGCGCCTCGCGTGATCGAGAGAAGTCAACCAGTGCTCGTTCAGGCACTCATCCCCCACCCTGCCGTTGAAGCCCTCAACGTAGGCGTTCTGGTTCGGCTTCATAGGCTGGATCGGCCGCAGCTCGATCCCTTGCCGATGCGCCCACACCATCATCGCCTTGCCCGTGGACTCAGGACCGTTGTCCGTCCGGATCACCTGCGGCTTGCCCCGCAACGAACAGATCCCATCAAGCACCCGCGTCAGGTGCTCGCCACCCATCGCATGCTCGACCGGCACAGCGATCGCCTCGTGCGTCGCGTCATCGACCACCGTCAGGCACTTCAGCGTCCGTCCCGTGGCGACCCGATCGAACACGAAGTCCATCGACCACACCTCGTTCGCCAAGGCCGGACGCAGCAGCGGCTGCCGCTCCGTCGCGATCAGGCGCTTGCGACGCCGACGCCGGATATGCAGCCCTTCGAGCCGGTACAGCCGCTCCACGCGCGTGTAGTTCACCGCCATCGCCGCCTGCCTCAGCTTCAGGTAGATCATCCCGACCCCGTACCGACGATGACGCTGCGCCAGCGCCACGATCCGCTCACGCAGCGCCTGGTTGCGGTCCGCCCGCGGCTCGTACCGCAGCGCGCTCGCGCTCATCCCGACGAGCCCCAGGCAGCGCCGCTCCGACAGCCCCCGCGTCACCATCCACCGCACCAGCTCACGCTTCGCCGGCGCGGTCACCATTTTTTTCTAAGCGCCTCCTTCGTCACCTCGTTCTCGAGCATCGTCTCGGCCAGAAGCTTCTTCAGCCGCGCGTTCTCCGCCTCCAGCGACTTCAGCCGCTTGGCATCCGACACGTCCATCCCCCCGAACTTGCTCCGCCAGAGGTAATAGCTCGCCTCCGAGAACCCATGCTTGCGGCACAGCTCCTTCACGGCAACCCCACGGTCGGCCTCCCGCAGGAACCCGATGATCTGCTCTTCCGTAAACCGCTTCTTCACGTCCAACCTCCTCGCCGGGGTCAGACTCTAAACCCTGCCGCTACTCAATACAGGGGGGACGTCGCACCGGCAATGCGCTCGACCGCTGGGCGTATCGCAATCGGGTAACGCTGCGGCTGATACAGGCCGGCAAGCCGACGCAGAACGCATACGTGGAGAGCTTCAACGGCAAGTTCCGCGACGAGTGCCTGAACGAGCACTGGTTCAGATCGCTCGCCGAAGTCCGCGAGATCATCGGGGCATGGCGCGCCGACTACAACCAGCGCCGGCCGCACAGCGCGCTCGGCTACCAGACCCCCGACAAGTTCGCCGCTGCCTAGCGTGCCCGGCATGCCGGGCACGCCAGGCACGAAGCGAGCACTTGAGGTATGTTCACCAACAAGGACTTTACGAACTAACCCCCGGTACTGAAAGGACTGTCAGGTCAGGTGAGCGGTCGTGTCGCCCAATCGATAAAACGCTACGATATGGATCGTTTGCATCCGAAGTTTTGGGCGAATAGATTGGTTGCATCCGCTAACTCACGAATTCCTTTTTGAGCATCCGCTCTAATCGTGGGTTTTAGCGAGGCACGGGTGAGGTAGCAAGATGGACAAAGGCGCAATAAATGCGATCCGCAAGGCATTCTCCGAGGGACCTCCTTTCAACTCTACGACCATTCCGCAACGAGCACGTGAAAAACTCGGCGACCGAGCCCATGGCCCGGAGCGGATATCGGAAGCGATAGACGATATGGTTCGTAGCGGCAAACTCAGTGCATCCCCGGACCCGAATCAGGATTGGGAGCTTCGGGATTGATAGCTTTCGGTATAGGTTGATGCCCAATCCGACATTTAGCCTTATTCAGGAGCAGAGGGGTTTAGAGATTTCCGGCACCGATAACAAGAAGTAAAGGTAAACCCCGAAGTGCCTAAATCCGGTTTCAATGACGCGGCAAATAGACCAAACGCATCTAAGATTTATTAATCGAGAAACCCCGGATTTGGTACGCCGTTACACACCGAATCGGTAAGGGGACATCCCGGCAAGCCGGCATCGATACGCCGTCCGCTCTCCGTCAGCCAAGCAACCCCCATTTGGAGGCGAGGGTTGGTCTCAAAAATCCGGCTACAACGACTGTCAGTCGACTCGTAGTAGGCCTGACTGCTAGCACTGCTAAGACTCTCGAGTCGTTCGCGATAGCGGTCTGACTCCTCGCCAATCGGGATGCCTAAAGACGAGGCAAAGCTGTACATCACCGTGGTTTGTATGAATGTCTCATGATGTCCGCGGCCAGGCATCGTGCTTTGCAATTGACCCTTATAACCCAAGTGACCTATGCAGAGTAAAGCGTCTTCGCGGGAAATTAGCCCAGCCTTTGACATCTCAATTTCTTCCGCATTTAACTGAGGCCGATGTTTCACGGCGTCGACGGACTCATCAGTAACATTGTCACTGTGATTGCCCGTGAGAGATATCAACTTGAGTCGACGGCCACCTTCAGAGCTGTTTTCAATCGCGGCTGCCGCATTCAACGCCGCAATTTGATAGTCGTCGCATGTCCCTTTTGGCTCTAAGGTGGTGAGCAACACCTCATTATCAATCAACCTTTCATACCGAATGACGATGATGCATCCGTTCTGCACGGTCTTCTCTACCGTTATCGAATTCGACATCCCACCAATTTCCGGGAAATATCGAATCACGGTCTTGAATGTCGAATCGGTTCTCTCGGACTCCGGGAGGGCCGCTGGTGCCCATGAATAGGCGATCGTGCCATCAGATTCGAATATCTCGTAATCGATTCCCATGGGAACCCCGTATCGTCTTCCCTCGCTCTCAGTGCAGGCCGAAAATTCCAACGCCGCCAAGCAATTTCCAATGAGAAAATTTCCGTCTGGTGAATGCGTCTTCAATTTGGAATCAATATCTGCGTCCGCCGCCGTGGTGACAGGCGGCGATGTTGCTCCCTGCGAGGCGTTAGATCCCTTACTCCCCAGAGGCTCGCGACAACCAGTGAGCGAAATTAGAACAGCGCCTAATGCGATAGATGATAGGAGCCGTTGCATGAATTCCCCCTCTTTTCGCTGTCATGAAGAGTTTTAACGAAGTGTGATAATAGTGACCCGCCCTTCTTGTAGCACAAAGAATCATTTTAGACAGCCCTTGTTGGTGGCGATGTCTCCCTGTAACGCGTAGCGGCCGGGTTTGGCGTCTGTCCGACGCTGACGCTGGATTCTTGGTTGCTCTATCGATCGACTGTGCCATCGGCTGTCGTGACACCCCCCCCGACCGTCTCAAAAACTGAGCCGGCCGGGGGCCGCACTGACTCCTCTTTCACAAACGCCGACAAGTGCACCACCTTACCCTCGTGCACCAGCGCGGCGGCGACCAACTCTTTGGCCTCGATCCGCAGGTCCTCGCCGAGGCCGACCGCCGGGCGGCGCAGGGTGGCGGCGCCGAGGAGCTGCTCGAGGAACGCCTGGAACTCGCCGTCGACCGCCGCCGGCGCGCTGACCCGCGGCAGGCTGTGGTCGAGGGCGTCGAGGCCGTAGCTGCGCACGAGCTTGGGCAGCAGCTGCGCAAAGGTGCGCGGCGAGTCGAAGAGCTCGGCGCCGACGAGGCGGCCGCGCACGATGAACGCGGCGCCCACCTGGTCGGGCAGCGGCGTGATCTGCGAGCGTCGATGTCCGAGGTGGCGCCGCTCCGATAGCCCCCGCGCATCCGAAACGCCCATCTACCCAAACCTACTCCGCCAGAGGTAGTAGCACGCCTCCGAGAACCCGTGCTTGCGGCGCAGCTCCTTCACGGCAACCCCGTGGTTCGCCTCCCGCAGGAAGCTGATGATCAGCTCTTCCGTAAACCGCTTTTTCACGACCAAACTGCAGGCCGGGGTCAGACTCTAAACCCTGCCACTACTCGATGAAGGGGGTCGTCGCCCTGAGGATAGTATGGGCGGGGAGGGTCAGGATTTGAGCCCGCGATGGAATAACGTCACCTGCCGCGAAAGGGGCTGACACAGTGTGGTCACGGCACCTCATCCACCGTACGAGTTACCCTGTGAAGAGCGCACCATGCGGACTGCGAGTACTTGGGGTATGTTCAAAGACAGGGATTCCCGATCTTTATTCCCAGAACAAAATAAACAGTTAGATGCGACTTTCTATATGACACAACGAACGGTTTTGCTCCCGTTCATCCGTTTGCTTGTGGTCGCCGGGTGTGCGACGCATTACTCGCCGGGTCCCTTTGGCTTAAGCTCGTCTAGACCGCAACTCGGAGCCTCCTTGTTGCTCGCAGCGCGTTTTACGCGATGGCCTCTGGTTGAACATGTCTACGGAATGCGCTGCCGCGCTGATGCACCCTCTTCTTTCATGGCGGATGAGAATTAGAAAAAGCGGCATACCAAGTCCATGGTCACCACATAACACGAGAGGAACAAATGCGAAAATATACTTCGTTCGCCCTGATTTGCGCTTCCGTGCTTGGGTTGCCGGCCTGCACGAAGAAAACCGCGTCCCAAGACGACGTTCGCCGATTTTTCGCGGACCACCAGATAGGCTCTTCAGCTGACTACGCGATCGTGAGAAACGGCGACGACTATCTGCTCACTATTCACGGGTACATTGATGACAGGGAGGTGTAATCGCTTATCGAACCAATGAATGAAAACCCGAAGCTCTCCGTCGTGCCCGGCAGCTACTCTTGCGTCAGATTGAATTGAAGGGGCATGAATATGAAGACCCGAAATATTCTTGCATTGTCTGGCTTGATGTCTCTAACTCTCTTGTCATGTACGAAGATCGATCAGGTCGAACATTCAACAAACTCTAGGCCTAACGTCGAAGCAAACGCTGATGAGACCGCGTTGAACGACGCTCTGCGAAGCCTTCGACAAGGAGCGATGGTAGCCGCGCAAGCCTGTTGCAATGGTTCTTGCTCAGGACTGTACGAGAAGATTGCCGCCTCGACCGCATGCGATGACGCAAGACGGCTCAGTGCGTGCTTGGCTGGCATGACCAGTTGTGTAAGCCAAGACACCGTGAATGAAATTCCGGTGGGAACGTCCGCAGAGAAAATAGAACCTATCTTATTGCAAGCAGTACGGTGCTGCCGTGGACAGTGTGATGGGATGTATCAGGAAGTCCCTTTGCCTACTGCCTGCGGGGACGCAAGGCAGAACATACTGTGCTTGTCGGGGGTCAGTAACGAATGCCCGATGAAAGGTAGAGGTGTTTTCTAAACATTCGAGGTCCCCTATTTGGGGGCGCGGTGGCGGTGGTTTGGAATATCGACGAAGCATAGTCGCTTCAAACCCCGACGATGTTAGGGGTTCTCACCCCCGCAAGGCCTTCTGGTATCTTTATCAAATAACGAAATCGAGGAGCTGTACATCCAATGAGCGAAATCGAAACTAAATTCTTCACTGGCAATCTGGCGAAAGTCGGCGGTATTTCGGCGGCAATCTATATTCTCGCCGTCACGGGATTCCAGAACTTTTTCGTTTCTCTGGGGGTGGCTCCCGGATCGACTATCGGCCAGTTGCTCGGAGCTCTGATCGTTCCCATAGTGCCGAGTTATTTCATCGCACGTTACCTGGCAAAGAGAAAAGGCTTTGGTTTCCTTGCCTCGTGGATGGTGGGCGCCGTGATCATAGTATTGATCGCCGCCATCGGCGCCGCTCGACAAACGTAGTCGCCAAACCATTAAGACAAGCGGCGAAGCCAGATCATCGCGCCTTGGCCATAGCGATGATGCCCGCGATGGTTCCAGGTATCAGCAACAACAGTCCTGGCGAAGCGAAGGCCGCAGAGGCAAGCCAGTGCCACCCCCAGACGTTCAACGCTCCGAAAAACGACCCGATCGTGATAGGTAAGGCAAATCGGAAGAAAAATGCCACAACGAGTGCGGTTCCAAGGTAGCCCGCATAAATCTGCAGCGCCCCGAACGCGAGTATCGCGATGAATCCGAGTGCTGCCATTACGACCTCCGACTGGCTGTTTCTACTCAAGTTACCGCAAAACAAGTTCGCTGATTGAGCTCTTGTGACCCGACCCTCGTTATCAGCGCCACGGGAAGGTGAGTAGAGCCCGATGTCCGAAGGAGAGATCGGGCATAACGAAGTCGAGATTCACTGACGAAAAGATCAACGGGTTCCTGAAGCAGGTGGAAGTCAACGCCGGCGTGAAAAAGCCCGGGCGCAAGCACGGGTTTCGCGACGCCTCGTTCTACAAGTGCCGCAGTGGCTTCGGCGGGATGGACGTGGCGGACGTTCGGCAGCCGCGGGAGCTTGAGGGCAAGAACGGCAAGCTCAAGAAGCTGCTGGCCGAGACGAGGCTCGACGTCGCGGCGCGGAAGGTCGTCGCGCGGGGAACTGGTAAGCCCGCAGGCGCGTCGCACGGCAATCTAACCCCCGCGGCAGTGCCGCAGGAGGTGTCAGGACACGACCCTGGGGCACCGGACGTCAGTTTCCGGTAGCTCGAAATACGAACCGGCGCTAGCCGCGATCCGGCTTAACACTCTGCCGCTAATCAATACAGGGGGGACATCGCCACGATGGAGCGCAGGCTGCGTTCAGAGCGTACGCCAGTCTGTTGGAGTTTCATGTTCCCAAGCGTCATCGTGTTGAGGCTGTTGTAGCCGATAGCGCTAAAACGAAAGCTCAGTGCATCAGTTGGGCTGGATGTGCGAAATGCGACGCAGGCCGAGATGATTCATCGCCGGCGTGAAGCTTAATCGTGCCGGGTTGAAACGGATGTTGGGCTTTACTGCCTTCAGGCGATGACATTCGCGGAAATACGGTCCTTGAGAAAACATACCGGAAGACGCTATAGGTAACCCCTACGACGCCAACAATTTTTTGCGTCGGACACGAAATTCCGAATCAAAGAGATTAATGAAAAGTCACTTCTCCTTCGCAAAAACTCTGATGAGTAACCATGTGACAGCTGCAACAACTCCTGGCCAAAAAAGCAATTGAAAGACCGAAATCTGTAATGCCCTTGCGTTGACCGGCAATCCAGCAAAAGTCGTCATGAAGGCTTCGTTTATGATTCCCGAGGTGCCGCCCCATATAAAATACAATGCAACAATCCATGCGTAGAACAAGAATTTATGGCGTTTATTCTCGCGCCGAGTCTTTCCGTACTTGGAGAAAACGAAAGACTTAAAGAAAAGAAGAACGAGTGCCGTTGAAATGAGTGTTCCTAAGAGCGTAACAACTAGCGTCGACATTTACTAAACCTCTGCTTGCGTGACGTCCACACGGCCTGCGGCCGTGCGCCGAGAGCCGCGGGGCTTGCAGTCTGCTTACGGGCCTTAAGTAATGTAGATGGGCGGCATAGTCGTTTCACCAAAAACCTAACCAGATTCCAATCCCGTGGATAATCCCAACTGGAAAAATAAGGCCACCCGCAATCAGCATTCCCCACTTGTCATCGGAAATACAGGAAACTACGTGTGTGAGCCATGCACCTGCCGATACGCCGAAGAGAATAATTGCAATTATTTCCCCTTCACCTCTCATCTTCTTCAGACTTTTCATTTCCAAGTTCTCCTAAAAAACTTGCGTAGACAGTGGGTAACCGACGCTCGGCATTGCGGGGTTCTAAGGGTTGCGTCACGCTCGTCAAAGAACTCAGGCGAAGGCTGCATGATCTCGATGGGTAGGTCATTTCACCAAATCGCGATTGCATGAGATGAAAGTTTCCATCTCGGAGTCGCTCAAGTCTATCGCGCCCTGGAGAATTCTCTCGTCGCCGCCAGAGGCGAGGCGGAAGCCAATGGACAGCGGGATTCTCCGGGTGAATGCTTTCATGAAGCCTATGTAGATCTCAAAGGGTTCTTTATCGCCATACAAAATAGAAACTTTGTCATCGCCGTTTAGTATCTTTCCGTCTCTGGGTACTGTCGCCCGGGTATCGTCCGGCTTAATCTAGAAAGTGGAAAGCGCGACGCGCTCAATTTGGCCTTTTGAAAGGCCCTCCGCAGTGGCATTTATTCCTAAGCCTTTAACAAGAACTAATCCGTTTCGCCCCATCCTCAAGGAGGAGTCGATTAGCAGGACCCTTCCTTGTCTGTCTGGTTGTGACGACATTAAGTATGCGCTGGGGCGTAGCCCGCACGAAGTCGGACTCGAACTGGCGTAGGTTAACCGAAAACGCTCGATAACCCTTTCAAGCCCCAGTAGCTGATGGCTCCGACCGCCCCGACCAATATAAAGACGATCAACGCTATCACCGCCGTCTCAACCCTTGACGATTGGAACTCGGGAGGTTTCAGAGCGGTTGCCCGATCCGGTGTCGAAAAACGGAGCGATTCAACGCTGCTACGAATCGCCATAAGTTCCCGCTTAGTATCCGCCAACTGCTGAGAGATGCCCGTGTAGGGGAGCTTTTCAAGGGCACCTACCTTATCCTCGAGCATCTTGTTCTCATCCCTAAGCGCCCGGTACTTCGCGTCAAGTGAAGCGAATTCCCTCTTCGCATCACCGAGCAAAGTCTCCAAGGACTTCGACTGCGTGGTCGCTCGTGTGTAGCTTTCCGAGACCGTTTTGTACTCGGTCGCGCTTGCCTCGAGGACACTCGGCAGTTGTCTGACGAAAGGGATGAGCAGTTCCCGGTCTGCCGGCAGAGCGGGTTGATTCGCTGAAGGTGGTGTGCGCGCTACCTTGATGACGACACGGGGCGCTTGACAGAATGGCGTCAATGCAAGGCTGAGGTTCCAGATTGCGGCGTCGATCGAGCTTTGAAGATCGCTGCGCGCTGCGTCCGCGATGACATAAACGCGGCGGGTCAGATGGCTTGGCGTCGGAACGATGCCTTTGCAACCGGCCGGATACTCCGACCTGAAGCGTACAAACTCGCTGCTTGACCGCCAGAACTTCTCGAACATGGACGTCAGTGACTGCGTCATTCCCTGTGCACGTAGGCTGCGCAATCCATCGATCATCGCAAACACGAATTGGCCGTTCTCTGATATCAGGGCGTTATTCAGCCAGATCCCTACGGCTGCATAGTTAGACCGATCGCCATACTGCCGATCGACGCTACGGGCGTAGCATCCTATCCACGTCCACTCAGCCGACTCGGCAGTGATGAAGCGTGAATACTCGATAAGTGTCTCGTCCGGAAGAAGTTCGATATCCGGATCGAGGTAGATAGCCTCCGACGGGGGCATCCCAGGCGGGCGAGATGGAGTACCGAAAAGCGCGACCTTCAACCCACCGTCGTAATGATGGGTCTCGATGAAGAACTGCAACGCAGTGCTTGAAGTCATCATCAGAGCCAGCTCGTAAGCCAGCGGAAAAATCGGTCAATCGGCGATGGAGGCACTGGCTCCGGGAACGGACTGACCGTGTAGCCAGATGCTGAAGACCATATCCAGCTCCAGAGCTTCTTCTGATGCGAACGTATTGCCTGCGTTATCTCTGGATCTGCGCCGGTCGGCTGAACTTTTCGGCCAGTCATCAAGCCAGAGCAGTAGTTGGTGATCTGTCGCTGTGGTTGATCGACCGACAGCGCATTGAACGACGCAAGAGCCTGCGGGTAGGTTGCACGTAAAAACGGCCTTATATCGGAGTGTGTATCGAGAAGGACTTCGCCAATCGTGATCTGCTCCTCGATCTTCTTCTTTTCAAGATGGGCGTCCCACTTTGAGACCAATAACAAATGGCGATCTTTTGACTTGTCCATCCGGATTGTGTCGTACGCTTGCAGAACACCGACAATTGCATGTTCCGCGAGGCGAAGCCGGTTCGGATCATCTGCGAGGTCCTCGTTCAAGCCACGTACGTTGACCTGTGTATAGGGCAATACATATACGAAGGAGATCCCACCTTGGAACTCACGGATGAACGTCTCCGTAACCTCCTGCAGATCGGCGAAAAATCTGTCGGACTCCATCCTTGGGGTATATGCCTCACCGTTGCTCTCCAAGAAGGCCACGTTGAGTGTTTGCCCAAGTCTTCCTGACCTCAAACTGATTGGGATGAAGAAGGGATACGTAGTTTGGGTCTTCTCCGCGCCTTTACCCGCAATGAACTCTTGGACAACCTTATTGAAGATACGAGTCGCATCTTCATGCTGTTTACGACCGATATCGGTGTTCTGCGGAAGCACTGGGTCCTTTAAGTTCGCTCCCACTTCCCAATCGGCTTCTAGTTTCAGTGCAGCAAGTAGAGACGTGATCAACGAGGTTTTACCGCTGAACGAATTTCCGACGATGACGACAGGATGGAAATCCAAGGCCTTCAGTTGGCTCGCCAATTGGAGCAACGGTTCCAAGCCGACGGCAGCGTTGCTGTCGGCGTTTATCGTCGCTGCCGGCGCTACGGGTTCGGGCGGTGCCTCATGGCCAGGCCCTGATGTCGATTCCGCGACAGAGGGCTCGCTTTCTTCCGACGAAGTCGGGAAACTGATCTTCTTCTGGTCTGACATGGTCAGCTCCTGAGAATCCCGGCCTCGTTACCCTGCTCCGCCGTCGGCCGAATGCTCATCCTCCGCTCTCGGAGCAACCCGAACAGGTAGATCATCAGCCAGTCGGCAAAGATGGCCAGCACGAGGTAAAGATATGTCGTGGGCTTCCCAAGTCGGTCGAGTATCAGATTCGGCAGCTGGCTCCACTCGCCGACGCTGCGGACGCTGAGCAGATTGAGCTCCGACGGGAGACTAGTTGTGTCTGAATACTTCCGGACGACACTAAGGCTATCGCGGTATACAGCATCCAAGCGTTCAAGCTCCGGCTTGACACCTTTGACGAGATCCGCGCCGCTACCGGCGTTTGCCTCCGCACGCAAGCGCGCAAGATCGCGTTTGGCACGCGGGATATCGCCGATGGCCCCTTGAGCCTCACCGAGCAGATTGCTGTAATCCTTGGACCAAGCGTCATAGCCCGCGTTTTGGTACCAATCGGTGCTGCGATAAAGCTCAGGTATCGTGGTCAGATAGCTCTGTATCAGCTCTGAAATGTTGGCGCAGGGATTTCCTCCGCGCCTGGTCAGCGGGGTGAAATTCGGCAGAAGTCTCTTCAGTCGCGCCATGATCTCCAGCGCCGCCGGACCCTGACCGCAGTTCGCGGGGTTTTCCAATTCGGCGATCAGATTTGCCTGTTCAGCCCGTATCGCGGCTATCTTCTCCTCTGCTTGCAAGATGGCGGGAGGTTTCTTCTCCGCAATCGTCCTCAGTTGAGCAAACTGGTTCTCTGATGATGAGACCGCTTCCGAGAAGATACGCTTGCCCTCGAAGGTCAGCATGAAATTGTTGAAAATGCCGGCAGCGCTGACAATAAGAAGACCGAGAAACAGAGGAAAGAATCTCTTGATGCCGTTCTCTTCGTTTCCGAGAAATCGGGCAAAGCTGATCGCCAAGCCGGCGAGCAAGATGCCCAGCAGCGTGCCTAAAATCGGTTGCTTGGCGAACAGCAGGTAGTAGCCCCACCCGATCGCGAACATGAACAGGGCAGCGTAGAGAAGCGTCGCGATTTGGATGGCTCGGAACGATCTCTCTCTATTCTTTCTGCTGTTAGTCACTAGTCCCTCCACAGAGCATCGATGATTGATGGCCCTGGCGACAGGGCCCAAGAAGACGAGGGTGAGGCGGTTAGCGCCTGCACGCCACCTTGATGTTGGTTGAATTCTCTCCCCCTCGATGGCCATTTCTACAACATTTTTGACCAATTGAGCAATCCGCTGAAAGGCAGGTCAACGATTGAACGACGGAGTGAACCTACTGGCATAGCTCGTTTCAAACGGGTCTATGCGAATCCGTGACTTAGCAGCCAAGACACGACGGGAGCGTGATTTGATCGTGGCGCCTTCCTGACGGTGACTGTTGTCATCGATACCCCCCGACCGGCTCAAAATCTGAGCCGGTCGGGGGGGGGCTTCGGTCAGCGATCTCTCACAAACGCCGACAAGTGCACCACCTTCTCCTCGTGCACCAGCGCGGCGGCGACCATCTCTTTGGCCTCGATACGCAGGTCCTCGCCGAGGCCGACCGCCGGGCGGCGCAGGGTGGCAGCGGCCAGGAGCTGCTCGAGGAACGCCTGGAATTCGCCGTCGACTGCCGCCGGCGCGCTGTCCCGCGGCAGGCTGTGGTCGAGGGCGTCGAGGCCGTAGCTGCGCACGAGCTTGGGCAGCAGCTGCGCGAAGGTGCGCGGGGAGTCGAAGAGCTCGGCGCCGACGAGGCGGCCGCGCACGATGAACGCGGCGCCCACCTGGTCGGGCAGCGGCGTGATCTGCGAGACGAGTTCATCGAGCGGTTCGCGGCGGCTCTCGTAGATATCCGAGGCCGCGCCGGTGGCGGAATACGTCCCGAAGTTCGCGGACTTCTCGCTGATCGACTCCCAGATCGCGCCCTGGTCGGAGCGGTGGCCGCGGCCCTGCCGTAGGGACTCGGTCACCTGCGCCATCTTGGCGGCGCGGGCGGTGGCGAAGAGGGTGCGGTCCGCGTCCCGGAACTGCCGCGACCGCCAGTGCCAGCGGCCCTGCTCGATGCAGGACACCGGGATCTCGGTCTTGGCGTGTGCGGGCGCGAGGACGGTGAGGTTGAGCACGCGGTTCTGCTTGGCGCCGACGAGCTCCTCGCCGTCGAGCAGCAGCACGGGGCGCATCGCGTCGTTGATGAAGAGCAGCTGCGGCACGCTGCCGCCCTCCGACACCTCGGTGACCCGGGTGAGGCCGCGCGCGAGCGCCTCGCCGAGCGTGAGGTAGCCGGGCTCGGCCGTGCCGGGCCGCAACAGGGGGAGCACCGTGAGCTCGCCCGCCGACTGCGGGCGCGAGAGGGTGAGGGTGGCGGGGTCGAGGAAGCGCTTGAGCATGGCCGTCTCCGGGGGTGGTTTGTCTTGCTGACACCCCCTAGACGGCGCGGCCGGGCGGTTTATGGGGTCGGCCCCTAAAAATGTTTCAGGCGGGGCGCATCCCGTCGGCGCGCACTCGGATCACCTGCGAGCGCGCACCGGGGCGGCTGATGAGCAGCATCGCCTCGCCGTCGATTACGCCGAGGGGGAGGGCGCGTCCCGGCGCCGGCGCCAGCAGCTCGAAATCCAACCCTGGCCGGATCCACGTGAACTCCGCCGCCTCCCGCGAAGTCGGCTGGATCCGAAGCGCGAGGCCGCCCTCCCGGCGGGGGTCGGCCCCGAACCAAAGATCGGCCGTGGCGGTGGGGATCTCGACCTCATCGGCGCCCGCATTGCGGCCGGCATCGCGATCGGGTTCGGCGTCAGGCTCAGCGGCGAGGAACGCCATCGTCTCCGAATCCGATTCGCGTTCCAAAGACTGGGCCGTCTCGTCGATCTGCCGCTCCATCTCGCGGAGCATGGACTGGGTGTGATCGGCACGGTCCGCCAGACGGCGGAGGGCGGCCTGCAGCATTCGGAGAACCTCCGGGTCGCCCGTCTTGGTCGCCATGAGAAGGTCGCTGCGGAGCTGGTCGAACTCCCGGCTGAACCCCCGACTGAGCCACTCGTTGACGCTTGCGGTCTCCTCGAACATCCGCAGCAACGCCTCGACTTCCCGGCGGCGCATCTCGCGGCGCTTGGATCGGTCGCGGTCGAAATCGCTGGGCGGCCGGGGGTCGATGACCTCCGCCGCGATGGCTGGGCGCCGATTCGCTCGCGGGAAGTTGAGCCCCGCGCTGTACCACCACAGTGCGACCCGCCCACCGTAGGGCCGCACCATGAGCACGCCGAGTTCCTCCCGCCGTGATGGCGGGGGCGACCAGGCGGGTGCGCGCTGCCGCCCGAGCCCGAAGTAGGCGTCCTTGAAGGCGACGAGCGCCGCGAACGCGCGCGGGTCGCCGCGTACGCTGTCCTCGAAGGCTGCCAGGCGCTGGCCCGTGAGCGCGCCGGTGACATACGCCTCGAGCGTTTCGGGGTCGGACGGAGCTTGGTTGGCTGTAGCCTTCCCGGTCATCGTGAACGCCAAGGCCAACAGCCGCGCCTCGAGCAGTTCGCGCTGCGCTTGGGTGTTGCGGCCGAGCGCGATCTCGACACCGGCGCGCGTGGCCTCGCCGTCGCGCAGCGCGATGAGGTCGCCGGGTTTCAGTTTGGGAGCCGCCATCTGCTGCGTCCTGCTAGGGGGTCTCGCGCGGGTCGCCCGCGCGGCTCGTACGGACCGTCTCCTCGACCAATTCTTTGCACTCGCCCGACAGCCGCCGCCGCAGCGCGCGCTCCGCATCCGCGAGGTTCGTCCCGACCGTGCCGGTGGTGATGCCGAGTTCCGCGGCGATCTCCCCGTATCGGCAGCCTTGTTGATGACGCAGCGCGATGAGCCGCTGTTGCTTCGGCGTGAGAAGGCCCAGCGCCTTCTCCAGGCAACTCACGATGT
>Ga0315904_10002180_pt1 | contig 30581 bp, 21 predicted proteins | sample LakEriMetagenome_6_FD_203529 | JGI IMG/M metagenome (GOLD analysis project Ga0315904, IMG submission 203529) | Freshwater fungal communities from buoy surface, Lake Erie, Ohio, United States - Buoy 12 MA120 | ecosystem: Environmental > Aquatic > Freshwater > Lake | place: USA: Lake Erie, Ohio...
CGAACGATTTCCCACTCCGGATCCGTCAAACTGCTTGGATAACTCGCCATGCCGAGTTTCTCCCGGATCTCGGTACAAAAGTACAGCCAAACATTTGTTTGAAGCTATTTTTCAGACAGGCTCTAAGCGCATTTTCTAATTCGTGCGTTACAATCTTCAAAACCACGCAGCCGATCAAAGCCTATCGCTGCTTTTCATCGAATCCAGCAAAATCACCTCATGGTCCAAGTGGTGGATTCTTGATGTTCGAGAAGCCAGTGCACAGAACTCAAGTTGAAGTGGATCAGGCTTTGGGAACGAAAACAGGGGGATTTATTCTAAAGAATGATGACGGCAGTTCGGCTTATGATCGATTTGTGGAAATTGAAATTCCATCAGATGTTTATGTCTACATGGGAATTGTGGCAGATCAAGGCGGGAAATTCAAAGGAGGAGGAACCCAGTTTTGGGTGGATGATCTTACTCGAGATGCAATAAATTGGAATGTTTCTCATCAGCTTTTACCTCAGCACTAAATATGAAGAATGAAGAAGCTACAAAATCACTAAGAGTTGTTCTCAAAAAGGTTGAGAGTAATTTGATAGATGAAAAAAATTTTGACAGAATTCAAGTTGACGCCATTGTGGGTGACTTAAAAAACTTAGTAGAAATACTTGATCAGGATCGTTGGGATCTATTTGACGAGTCTGTCCTCGATTTAATTCATTTGGCAATCGGAAAATATTTCAGCAAAAGCGAGCTAATCGGAGGTTTTTGTCCTAGAGTCGTGAGCTACAAGGAATTCCACGATGCGCAACTGGCATTGGATTCAACTGCCGAATATGTCAGGAAGAAGATAGCGTCTAACAGGATATGATTGTACAGTAATGGAATTCGCCTGATTTCAAATTAGATTGTATTTTTTGTCGTTGGACCCTTCCCCGCATAAGTTGGACAGCGAGCACCGTTCCGACGAGATACCACATGCCGGACTCATTCGCCCGCGATGGATTCCAGTCAAGTGCGTGCGCAGAGGCTCACGAAGACGGTTGTTTCTCCGCCTCGGCTATCCGCTGCTTCAGCAGTTTCCTCATTTTCGCCACGTCGTCCTTGTATTCCGGTTTGGCCGCGACGTTTTCGTTTTCCTGCGGATCCTTTTCCAGATCGTACAGCATCTCCGCCTTGCCGTAACTGGTGTAGCTGAAGCGGTCCGTGATCACCGCGTCCGCCTTGACGAAGCGGCTGTAGGCCGCTTCGCGGAAGGGCGTGGTCGGTTTGTCGAGAAGCACGGTGAACTCCCGGCCTTGCACGGTCTCTGGAGCCTTGACACCGGCGAGCGCGCAAAGGGTGGGGAAGATGTCGGAGGTTTCCACCAATGACTTGGTGCCGCCCGCCGGTTTGCCCGGCGCCCGGATGATGAGCGGCACGCGGGTGGCGAGGTGCATGGTGTTGTGCTTGCCCCAGAAGTTGTGTTCGCCCAAGTGCCAGCCGTGGTCGCCCCAGAGGACGACGATGGTGTTTTCGGCAAGGCCGAGGCGATCCAATTCGGCAAGCACATCGCCGACAAGCTTGTCGGCATAACTGGTGCATGCGAGGTAGCCGTGGCGCATCATGCGGTGGAACGCCTCGGAGTTTTCATCGAAGTCGGCGAGATGATAGGATCGGAACTCCATGCTGCCCTTGAGTTCGGCGGGCGCGTTCTTCGGCCGCTGGAGGTTGTCGGCGATCTTGATTTCCTCGCTCTGATAGAGATTCCAATATCGCTTCGGCGCATAGAATGGCATGTGGGGCTTGATGAAACCGCAGGCGAGAAAGAACGGCTTGCCGCTTTGCTTGAAGCGCTGGAGATCCTCGATGGTTTTCTTCGCGACCTTGCCGTCCGGATAGGCGTCGTCCGGCACATCCGGATGTTCGTAGATGCGACCGCGCTGTTTGGTTTTCGAGAGGCGGCGGTTGGTTTCCGGATCGTGGCTCTGCATGTGGTTTCCCGGTTGCCATGGCGCTTCGCTCCAGCTTCGCTGCGCGGTGTCCTGCGGGTTATGGAAAATCTTGCCGTTGGAAATGGCGGTATATCCGGCCTTTCTGAAGGTCTCGGGCATGGTGGCCGCCTCCGGCATGTCCACGTCGGCACGACAGTCGCCGAGGTAGCGCTTGGCCGTCGGTAGGATGCCGGTCAGAAGGCTGGCGCGCGATCCCATGCAGATCGGCACCTGGCAATAGGCACGGTCGAAACGCAGTCCCTGCGAGGCGAGCTTGTCGATGTGCGGCGTGATCGCCTGGGTGTCCCCATAGCAGCCGAGTTCCGGGCGCAAATCGTCGATGGCGATGAAGAGGACGTTGGGTTTCTCCGCGGCAAAGACCGTTGCGGAAAGCGTGATGAGGATGGCGATCAGTCTCATGGATGTCGGGGACAGATGGTTCGTTATTCGTTGGCCGGATTCAATGGGTTTCCGGTATTTTATCCAGCCAGCCGAGCCCGATGAGGAACTTGTCCGTCTCGGCAATGGTCAGCTCATAGTACTTGTCCTTGTTGAAGAAACTGTGGCCCTCGCCCTCGTAGGTGACCAACTCGCAGCGGTTGCCGGCAGTCTTGTAGGCTTCGATGAACGCCCGCGCTCCGGGAAGGAACGGGTCCTCGGTGCCGAAGAATTGGATGCACGGTGGCAGGTTGGGTTTCACATATTGCTTCAGATCCCCCTTGCCATCGGGATCGCGGGAATCCCTGACGCCTTCCTTGTTCGGTCGGCCGAATCCGGGATTGAAGAGCACCATCGCGTTGGGTTTCGCACTCACGCCTTCCGGGTCGGTCTTGGCATGGATGAAGTCGATCAGCAAGGTGGCTGCGGAAAGATAACCACCCGCGGAGCCGCCGCCGGCCGCGATGCGGTCGGGATCCACGCCGAGCTTGCCGGCATTCGCCCGCACCCAGCGCATCGCCGAGATCGCGTCCTCGACGCAATCTAAGACTTCCACTCCGGGTTGCTTGGTCAGCCGGTAGCGGACGCGGATGGCGACCATGCCACGTCCGGCAAGATAGTCGGCCTGCCGCTCGAACTGATCCACGGATCCCGTCCTGAAACCTCCGCCATGGAAAAGTACGATGGCCGGAACCTTGGCGTCCGGTTTGTGGCCTTTGGGCGAATCGACATACAGTTCCAACTTCTCGTTTCCCACCGTCTTGTAGATATGGGAACTCCGGGTTCCCATGCCGTGATCATGCTTTTGATCCGAAGTCTGTCCGTCGGGCCGGGCGGTCTTGTCTTTGAATGCCCTCGCCTCTTCCAAGGTCAGAACTCCATCCTTGTTTGCGTCGGCCTCGGGGTAATCCCTGAGGGCGTTTCTCAGTCTGCGGTTGTTTTCGGAGGTTTGTGCAAACGCTGAAACGCTGAGCGCGATGCCGAGAAGGGTGCAAAGGGTTTTCATGGAGTTGGAGAAGCAACACCGATGGAGATGGATGGTTGCGGGCGTGATCATGCGATCCTTCGGAAATCCAATGGTGGCCGGCATTGGATTATTGGATGATCACACGCGCCGGTTTCTCCGGGGTGACGATGTGCCCGATGGTTTTGCCATTTTCGTCAAGGATCAACCAGGTGTGCCCGGAGTAGGTCCTTGCAAGCCAACGGCTGGCGCCCTTCACAACGATGGGCTCGTGACGACTTCCGGTTTCATCGAGCCGGACGAGGCGGGTGTCTTGCTGTCTCCTGTTGAAAAAGAGCAGGGTGACCGGTGTGGTGGAGGCTTTGGATGCGGGAGCGGTTGTGTTTTTGATGGGTTCGATTTCCAGATCGGCGGTGAAGTCGTTGATGCCGGGCTGGGTTTCGTGCATCGGGGCGATTTGCTTTGGGGCAAGGGCGCGCATCTCGGCAAGCTTTGCGGCGTGTTCGGGTTTCGCCGCGAGGTTCGTCCATTCGTAGGGATCGGCTTCGATATCGTAGAGCTCCTCGCCGCCGTCGCGGTAGTGGATGTAACGCCAGCGCTCCGTGCTGATGGCGTAGTTCTGCGGATGGTCGAGATGGGTGATGGAGGCGTACGGCCACGACGCGGAGGGGTCGCGCAGGAGCGGCACGAGACTGCGGCTTTCGATGTCCGGTTTGGAAGGAATGCCGCTCAGCTCTGTTAGAGTGGCAAAGAGATCGACGAGATTCACCGGGCGGTCGCACACACCGCCCGCCTTGGTGCCTTCCGGAAGTCCGGGCGTGTCCTTCGGCACCCGGATCATGAGCGGCACCCGCGAGGATGCGCGCCAGCCTGTGAACTTCTGCCAGTGTTCCTTTTCACCGAGGTGCCAGCCGTGGTCGCTCCAGAGCATCACGATGGTGTTGTCGCGGTGCGGGCTGCGGTCGAGCGCATCGAGCACGCGTCCGAGCATGGCATCGGCGAAATGGATCGATGCGAGGTAGGCCTGGATGCCGCGCTCCCATTGCTTGTGTTTGAGGATGTGCGGGAGATAGCGGTTGCGGGCGATGCGCTGGCCTTCGGCAGGCACGTCGTCGAGATCGCCTGCCTTGACCCCGGGGCCGCGTCGGATGGTTTCCAGGGGAAATGGTTCGAAGTATTTCTTCGGCACAAACCACGGCTCGTGCGGGCGGTAGATGCCGCAGGCGAGGAAGAATGGTTTTTCGTGAGGTCGCTGGAGTTGTTCGCCGATCCACTTCGTCACCAGCCAGTCGCCGCCGAACTCCTCATCGGTGACATCGAGTGCGGCCCAGTCGGTTTCTCCGTATTGCCATGAACCGCCGCGCGGCAGGCTGACGGGGCGTTTCGCCGGATGGAAGGTCCGTGGAAAGGGATCGTCCGTTGCCTTGTCCGGATAGTAGTCGTCCCAGCTTGGCGGATCGATGACGTAGTGCAGGAGTTTCCCCGAACCCGCCGACCAATAACCCTGATTGGAAAAGTGGCGCGGCAGCAGATCCTCCTTCGGCATCACGTCGCGCAGCTTCTGCATGTTCTGATAGAGGCCGGAGCGATGGGGCGGCCGGCCGCTCATGATGGCGGCGCGCGAGGGATTGCACGATGGCGCGGCGCAGTGGGCGTTGCGGAACAGGACCCCGCTGGCGGCGAGGCGGTCGAAGTTCGGGGTCTTGGTCTGCGGATGCCCGCCGAGGCATCCGATCCAATCGTTGAGGTCGTCAACGGCGATGAAGAGGATGTTGGGTTTCTCCGCGGCCGGAGTTGCGGCGACTGAGACAAGCGACAGCGCGGTAAGCAGGACCAGGGATTTCATCCGTTCAAATCGTGAGCTACGGCGGACTGGAGTCTTTCCTATCGATGGAGAACGGAGCGCCGAGGCGGAAGTTGCCGCGCATGTCGAGCGATTCGCATGGACCGATGCTGACTTCGCCATGGAAATGGTTGTCGCGCAAGGTGACGAATCGGGCCTCGGCGACACGCAGCGGAGCGTGAAACGTGCAGCCTTCGATGTGGATCTGCTGGATTCGGGTTTGTCCGATGGGCCCCTTTCCGCCGCTCTGGGCGACGTATCCGGCGCCACGGCCGGTGCGAAACTCGGTGTTGGTGATTCGCATGGATTCGGGGCCGGGTCCCTCGACGTTTTCGCGCAGGGCAGACATGCCGTAGGAAGTGTTGTAGCAGGTGAATTGGCAGCGGTCGATTTTCAGTGATGTCTGCATGCGAATGCTGAAGGAGGCTGTGCATTGCTTCATGGTGGTGTCGGGATTTGCCGATTCCTTCGACCATGCCGTCAGGCCGGGAGAGAGACCGTTGATCGGCGCGTCCAACCGGATTGTGACTTCAGGACAGGACCCGCCGGGAACGATGGCATCTCCGCTCTTGAGCGGAGTTTCGACATGACTGGATATTCGTGCGCTCCCGAGCACTGTATTGTCAGCATTCATGATCATCAGTGTATCGCCCGCGCGCATCGGATTGTATTGGATCGGGAACTTCTGGCGGATGACGATTTCCGTGGGAGACAGGACTTTCCGGATCACTGAGGAAAGGACGCAGAAGTTGTAATCATCGTCACCGGTCCCGCGCGTGTCGCACCGCTCGAAGAGGAGCCTGGCGCGGTTGGCCGTGACGTGGAATGCATCGCGACAAGCGCTCATCAGGCGGCCACTCTCCGGTTTCGGGATGACATCCACATCAAGAAACCGGCAGAAGCCCTCGCAGCGGTAGATGCTGAACGCGAACCAAGGCGCGCCCCAAACGGTGATGCGCTCCAGTGTCGCATCCGTCGCATCGTGGATTTCGAAAAGAGCGCCTGGCCCGTGGCGGTGGGCCACGCCCGCGCGCGGCACGCTGAACGCGGTGACTCCGGGCAGGATCGTTTTCGCCATGGCCGCGGTGAATGCGCCTTCGCCATGAAACAGGCGGATGTTGCCACCTTCCGACTTTTCGGCGCGTTGCACACTGTAATGCCTCGCGGCCTTCGGGTGCGGACCATTCTCGCACCAAACGAATCCGCCGAACCATTGCTCGCCGCCCTGCTTTGTCGGTCCTCCGATATGCGCGGCCTCCGCGGGATCGAGTGGTTTCACATCCACATAACCGAGTTTCTGGTTCACCGTCTGGATCACGGTCTCCACGAACATGCTTTCAGTGTAATCCACCTTGAAGTCCTTCAGCACCGCGTTGCGGGATTGGTGCAAGTCCGCCATTCGGATGTCGGGATGCAGCAGGAACGTCGAGCCATTGCCATTGATGGTGAGGTTTCCGCTGTTGCGCAACTGAAGCAGGTAACCGTCCTCGGCTGTGGCGGCGTGGATGACTTTGTTTTGAGGAAAGACCATGTTCACGGGTTCACCACCGAGTTTTCTTGCTGCCGACAGCATTTTCAGGATGGCCGGCCCGTCATCGGTCCTTCCATCCGCCACCACGCCGAAATCGACGGCTCTGAGTTCCGTGGCGGCGCTTTGATGCATCGCCAGTGCGATCATCATGACTCCGTAACAGCAATGGATGCCCGTGCGAGCGGCTTCAGGAGAGATCATCGGCAAACGGTGGGTCGTGGTCGGACGTGTGTCGAGTCGTTCGATTCGAGTATTGAACGCGGGAACCGCACCGCATTCCAGCCCGTGGATTCCTCATGTCCAATCGAAACCGGATCACGGCGACCGAAGCGGGCTTGTGGAACGAAGAATCCACCGCGAGATGCGGAGGAAGCGCCGGAGACGGCTTGTTTTTCAGTGTTGGGGGACTGGCGGTGGATGATGATGGAGCGATTTCCAGTAGGCCTGCTCGACCGAGTAAACGTCGATCGGGTCATGATCAGGATCGAGTTCCATTGGCAGGAGACCGAATCGTTGCATCTCGCCGATCCACTCTGGTCGGGGTTTGAAGCCGGGCATGTCAAACCGCCCCACTTCGTTCAGGCGGCGGCTTCCGGCTGTGCACATGGAGAGGATCGATTGGTAATCCGGATCGTTCCTGTTGGTGATGACCTGTCCGGATCCGGGTGGTTGATCCGGCTGGCGGCAGGTTCCGTGACCGCCCGCGGACTTGGCGAGCGGGGCCAGCAACATCAGTGAGCGGTCGGGCCGTGTGAGGTTGAAGACGATGTGGCGGCTGCGGCGGATTCTGGGATCGTTCAGATCCGGCATCCAGAAACTGAGTCCGATTTCGTCCGAAAGTGAACGTGGGAGAGAGTTCTTTCCATGGCAAGACGAGCAGCGGTGGTCGATGGCAGCTTTCGCCGCGATCGTTTCCGGCCGTGACGAGTCGTTTTCGATCACCTGTTCATTGCTTTCGTAACCACCGATCATGCCCGTTCCTAACGCCGCATACGTGCCCGGGTACGGCGCGCCGGTATCCAGCCAGAGGCGGACGGTTGAGAGTTCGTCCTCATTGGCCTTCACGTCGTGATGCCCACCTTCGAGTTTATCCAACAGGGGAGCGGCGCCGCTTCCCAAAGCGCGCGGCGGGTAGTTGCTTCTTGCGCGGTTCCGACCGTCGGCCAGTTGTCCGTTCACGGTGAGGGAGAAGTATGCGTGGGAATAGAGCGGGCCACGGTCGCCGGTGAGGATCACCCTGCCGTCCGCCTGTTCGGTGTTGTGGCATTCGACGCAGTGACGGTCGATGATCGGCTGGATGTCTCTGGGGAAGTCGAACACATCGGGTTGGTTTGGCACCGGCCTGATGACATCGGGGGGGCGCATTGCGGCGAGCGGGATCGGATGTTGCGCCAAGGGTGGTGCGCTGGTCCGGTATTCGTGGCATCCGACGCAACCGAGACTCTCGCCGGGCATGACTCCGGTGAAACTCTGCATTCGTTTCACAGCGCGGCCGTTTTGGTCGAGTGCGACGAAGAACACGCTTCGCATGGCCGGCAATTCGAAGTGGGCGGAGCCATCGCTTTCGACCGGAACCTTCCCCAGCACGCGCTCGAGTGTGAATGTGCCGCCGTAACTCAGCGGTTCCATGCCGCCGGTGAAGTTGATCGGCTTGGGCAGGCTCTCGAGGACCAACAACTCCCTGATCTCCCCGACTCCGACCCCTTTCATGTTCCGCCCGTGTCGGGAATCGAACAACACCATCGTTCCTGTCTTTTCTCCCGGTCGGACACGGTCCGCGAGGGCCGGTTCCCGCGGGCGAGGCACCAGTGGCCGCGGCTCGTGACAGAACATCCCCGCCTTGATTTCATCCTCTGCGAGGACGGGGATCCGCTCCTCGTTTCCAGCGGCGTCCAACAGCACCAGATCCCGGCCTCTGGCCGCGAGGACGCAGTTGTCGGACAGGGCCCATGGATCGCGGTAATCCTCCGCTTTGGTAATCCGGCGCGCCGCCCCCTTCTCGTCCGGACCAGCGTTCGGATCGATGATCGCGAGCGCGCCCGCATGTTCCTTCTGGCCATGGCCCGGCGAAAACACCGAGATGACCTTGTCGCTTCCCGGGATCGGTTTTGAATCAATCATGAGGATGCCCGGCTCAAGGTTGCCATAATAGGTCATCGGCGCGGTTCCATCCGGATTTGCGGTCCAAAGATGGTGGTAGTGAACCTGGCTGCGATCAATGTATTCCCAGCGGGTGTAAAGCAATCGGCCATCGGGTAACGGCCATGGGGTGTTGTCGTGTTCGATGTTGATCGAGATCGAGCGGATATTGCCGCCATCGGCGTTGCAGCGATGGAGCGTGGCGACGGGGGTAAGCCAACAGTTCACCCAACGCTTGCACCGGCTGCTGACAAAAACAATGTCATCACCGGGAAGGTAGGTTGGTTCGATGTCATCGAAGGCGCCGTCAGTCAGTTTTCTCAGACCGGTGCCGTCGCTGTTGATTTCATGAAGATGATAGTGCGAGGTGTCACCCGGCCGGTAGGAGAACAGGATTTTCTTTCCGCCGTAGTGAACCTGGGGATCGCGAATCCCGCCTTGGGCGTCTTCAAGAAGCGTCCGCTGCTGACCGGTCTCAAGGTTGAGCACACGGAGTGAAGCGCCATTGGTAAACAAGGATTTCCCGGCAAGGCGCTTCGGGGAGTATTGGCCGAAATTGGCATACCAGTGATTGTCCGGGCCCATTCCTCGCACGGCGAAAACGATTTCACGGGCGCCCTTCAATGGTCCTTGGCGCGTGTGCTCCAGAAACCCGCCCGCCCGTGCCGAAATCGTCAGGGCGACCGAGCAAGCCGTCAGCAAACAAATCAACGGTCGGTATTTCCCCGGAACGACCCGCACGGTCGCGACCCGGGAGTTCGATGCGTTCATGGGTTTGGATGACAAAACGAATGATTCCGCCTGGTTCTTGCAATCGCATGAAAACGCCCTCGACTCCGGCCTGCTCGGCCGACCGGAGTCGAGGGAAGCGCCGGTTTGGCCGCACGATTTCCACAGATTCCCGATTTTCGACCGGATCTGAAAGGACTCCGCAAAAATTGCGGTATCGCTGCTGGTTTGAAAACGCATAAGGCAATCCGTTGCCATCGCCTGAGGCTGATGGCCGTCCTGTTGGCAAGCGTCCTTCCGGCTGCATCAGAACCGGCATATCATTCGCCGCTCGATCTCAGGTTCTCTCCCGATGGCGAGATCCTCGCGGTGGGCGATGCGACCGGGGAAAGGGTGAATCTCCTCCATGTTCGATCTAACAAACCGATGCTTTCGGTGCCTGTCGGCGCGTCCCCGTCCGGGCTGGCATGGTCAGCCGATGGCAAGGGGCTTTTCGTGGCTGCATCCGGGGCGGGCCACGTCGCAGAGATCCGCGTGTCTGATGGAACCGTCATCCGCCGAATGGCCACCGGGCGCTACCCTCGCGGCCTTGCCGCCGCTTCCCGCCGCAACCTGCTCCTCGCCTGCGACTGGGGACTCGACCGCCTTCATGTCATCGGTCTGGCGGACGGAAAATCCGTCGCCAACATCCCGGTCGGGTGCCAGCCCACCTGCGTGGCCGTCAGTCCGGATGAATCGCTTGCGGTGGTCAGCCACCTGATTCCCGCCACCGCCGCGAATGATCCGAAGCATGCTTCCGAGATCACCATCGTTGATCTGGAGAAACTCGCCGTCCGGAAATCCGTGCGCCTGCCGACCGGATCATCCAATGCCCGCGGCATCGCCATCGGTGGCGACGGGAGGACCGCCTATGTCGTTCATACGCTCGGGCGTTTCCACCTGCCGACCACCCAATTGGATCGCGGTTGGGTGAATACCAATGCCTTCTCGGTCATCGATCTGGCTTCCGGTGAACTTTCCGCCACGATTCTGTTAGACCAGGTGATGAAGGGCGCGGCCGATCCCTGGGGGGTGGCCATCGACCCGGAGGGACAACGGCTCCACATCACGCTTGCGGGAGTCCATCAACTCGCGGTCATCGATCTCAAGCGCCTGCCTGAAATCCTCGGCGAAGACCCCGCCGCGCTTGCGAATGACCTTTCCGCGCTCCACCGCCACGGGCTCATGCGCCGCATCGACCTGCCTGCCAAGGGGCCTCGCGGCATCGATGTTTCGCCCAACGATGGAACCATTGCCATCGCCGGGTATTTCTCCGGGAGTGTCGTGCTGCTGGACGAGAATGGAGTGAATCCGCAATCCATTCCCCTGGGTTCGCAAACGGAACCCGACCTGGTGCGGCGCGGTGAGGCCGCCTTTCATGACGCCACGCTCTGCTATCAGAACTGGCTCAGTTGTGCCACTTGCCATCCCGGAGCGCGTTCGGACGGACTTAACTGGGATCTGCTCAACGATGGAATCGGCAATCCGAAGAACAGCCGCTCCATGCTGCTCAGCCATGCCACCCCGCCGGTGATGTCGCTCGGCGTGCGTGCCAACATGGAAACCGCGGTCCGCGCCGGATTCGTTCACATCCAGTTTACCGAACCATCGACCGAAGACGTCGAGGCCGTCATCGCCTACTTCAAGTCGCTCAAGCCCGTCGCCAGCCCCCATCTCGCACCGGACGGATCGCTCACCGCATCCGCCGCGCGCGGCAATGAGGTTTTTCTCCGGGATTCCGTCGGCTGCGCGAAATGCCATCCCGCGCCGCTGTTCACCAAGCTCGGGATGAGGGACGTCGGCACCGCGAATCCGCAGGATCGCGGCAAATCCAAATACGACACCCCGACCTTGGTCGAGCTATGGTGCAACCCGCCCTATCTCCACGACGGCCGTGCCGCCACGCTGCGCGAGGTTCTGGTGGATCACAACGCCAACGACCGCCATGGCAAGGTGAGCCAGCTTTCCTCCGCCGAACTCGACGATCTCATCGAATACCTGATGTCGCTCTAACCGAAGATGATCTTATGAAATACCTCCCGCTCGGTGATTCCGGATTGTCCGCCTCTGTCATCGGCTTCGGCGCGTGGGCGATCGGCGGTGGCGCTGTCTGGGGAGGTGCTTCCGACGACTCGGAATCGGTGAAAACCATCCGGGACGCGCTCGATGCCGGAATTAACCTGCTCGACACCGCCCCAGCCTACGGTTGGGGTCATAGCGAGAGACTCATCGCCAAAGCCATCGCGGGCCGCCGGGACAAGGTCCTGCTCGCCACCAAGTGCGGCCTGTGGTGGGACGACAGCCGGGGGTCCTACTTCACGGAATTCAACGGCAAGAGCCTCTACCGCTCGCTTCGTCCCGACACCATTGCCATCGAGGTCGAGCGCTCGCTGCGTGACCTCGCCACCGACCGCATCGATCTCTATCAGGTCCACTGGCCCGCCGTGGAGCCGGAGAAGACACCGATCGGGGAAACCATGGCCGCGCTTCTGAAACTCCGCGAGGAGGGGAAGATCCGCGCCATCGGAGTTTGCAATCTATCACCCGTGGAACTGGAAACGTATCTCTCGTGCGGCCCCATCGCAAGCCACCAGTTCCGCTACTCGATGCTCTCGCGCGAACCGGAGCGTGAGATGCTTCCTCTCTGCAGGAAACACGGGATCGCCACGCTCACCTACATGTCGCTCGAACAGGGGCTTCTAACAGGCAGGATCGGCATGGATCACGTGTTCAAGGAGGGCGAGTTCCGCACCAGCGCCGATTGGTTTCCGTGGCTTCTGCCAAAGAACCGCGGCCGCATCCTCGAATTGCTGGAAGGCTGGAAACCGCTCTGTGAAACGCACGGCTGCACGCTCGCCCAGCTCGTCCTTGCGTGGACCTTGGCCCAACCCGGGGTCACCCATGTTCTCGCCGGCGCGCGCAAGAGCCAACACATCATGGAAACCGCCGCAGCGGCGGATCTGGAGATTCCCGCTGCCGATCTCGCCCGCCTGACACGCGACCTCGACGCGCTGGGTGAACCGGAAATCCAATCCTCATGAAAAGCCCCGCATGCATCGCCGGCCTGGTCCTGCTGGCAGGCGGACTCCATGCCGCCTCACCCGGCGCGGGCACGGCGGATACGCTGCGGGATGCGGTCCTCGATCTCACAAAAACACACGAGGATGCCTACCCGGATGGTCCAGCCTTTCTCAAGCGCCTCGATGCCCTCGGGTCGAACCCATCGCCCGAGGCGCTCGCCGCCCTGCGCCGCGAGGCATTGCTGGCCAATCCGCTTCTCGACTTCGGCAGTCTGATGTTCATCCGCCGCGACGAGAAAAGCCGGGCGCTGGGACTGCCGCAGAACTGGCAGGGCAATTGCTCGCTGCCGCGCTCAGGATACAAAGATAGCATCTCGGTCATCGACAAACCGCTGCAAGCCGGTGCTTCCAGAGTGCTCTTCCAATCGGAGACCCCCCTGATGATCGCCGACGTCGATCTGCACTTCGGCGGCAGCCGCATGCTGTTCTCGATGATCGGTTCGCAAAACCGCTGGCAGATCTGGGAAATCCATGTCGATGGCAGCGGCTTGCGGCAGGTCACTCCGGGCGATGATCCGCTCGTGGACAACTACGATCCGTGTTATCTTCCAAATGGGGACATCATTTTCGCATCGACCCGCGTCTTCCAAGGCGTGCCCTGTGTTCGCGGCGGGAGCAACGTCGCCAATCTTTTCCGCATGAAAGCCGATGGCAGCGGCATCCGGCAGTTGTGTTTCGATCAGGACCACAACTGGTCTCCCACCGTGCTCAACAACGGCCGCGTGCTCTACACGCGCTGGGAATACAGCGACACGCCCCACTACTACACGCGCATCCTGATGCACATGAACCCGGACGGCACCGGCCAGACCGAGTTTTATGGCTCGAACTCGTATTGGCCGAATTCGCTGTTCTACGCCCGCCCGCTCCCGGGCTCCGCCAGCAAGGTGGCGGCCATCGTTTCCGGCCATCATGGCGTGCCGCGCATGGGCGAACTGGTGCTGCTCGACCCCGCCATCAGCCCTCGTGAAAACGCGGGAGTCGTCCAGCGCATCCCCGGCAGAGGGAGCGAGGTGCCGGCCGTGTTCGTCGACCGACTTGTGGACCGCTCCTGGCCGAAGTTCCTGCATCCATGGCCGCTGGGTGAAAAGCACTTCCTCGTTTCCTGCCAGCCATCGCGCGGCGCACCGTGGGGGATTTACCTGGCCGACACGTTCGACAACCTGGTGCTCATTGCCGAGGAACCCGGCCAGGCCCTGCTCGAACCGATGCCGCTCGCGGCGAGACCCGCGCCGCCCGTCATCCCGGAGCGCATCCACCCGGACTCGAAAGAGGCGGTGGTCTATCTAACAGACATCTACGCCGGCGACGCGTTGGCCGGCGTGCCGCCCGGAACTGTCAAGGCACTGCGCGTCGTCGAACCGCACTACGCCTATCCGGGAATGGGCGGGCACCTTGAAATCGGCGTCGATGGTCCATGGGACGTCAAGCGCATCCACGGCACAATCCCGGTATCGGACGAGGGCTCGGCCGCATTTGTCGTGCCTGCCAACACACCGCTGTTCCTGCAACCTCTCGATGCCGATGGCGGCGCGGTCCAGTTGATGCGGAGCTGGTTCACCGCCATGCCCGGCGAGGCGATGAGCTGCGTCGGCTGCCACGAACCACCCGGCACGGCCAGTCCCAACCGCCCGCTGCTTACCAGCCGTCCGCCCGACCTGATCACGCCCTGGCAGGGACCGGCACGCGGGTTTTCCTTCCGCCGCGATGTCCAGCCGGTGCTCGACCGCAACTGCGTTTCCTGCCACGACGGCACCAGCGCGCCGCCCTCGTTGCTCTCCGAGGAGGAAATCGCACGCCGCGGCGGCAAGGGACGCAATCCGGGACTGAAAAAATTCACATCCTCCTATCTCGGGTTGCATCCGTATGTGCGCCGCCCCGGCCCGGAATCGGACCACCACCTGCTCAACCCGCTCGAATATCATCACAACACCAGCGAGCTGGTCCAGATGCTCCGCAAAGGCCATCACGGCGTGAAGCTGGACCGCGAGGGTTGGGATCGGCTCATCACATGGATCGATCTCAACGTGCCCGACCACGGCACCTGGAGCGAAAACAGTCCGATCCCGCGCGACGGACACCGCCTCCGCATGGAATCCCGTGCGAAACACGCCAACCTCGATGGGGATCCGGAGGAAATTCATCCTTCCGCCCCGGTGGAAACCCTGCCGCGTCCGCCGTCACCACCCGAACGCCCGCCGCCGCCTCTTCTAACAGGTTGGCCGGCGGACGCCGCCACCGCCACCCGGCTCCAACGGGAGGCCGCCACCGGCCTTGGCGTCCCGCCGCACCGCTCGCTCGATCTCGGGGAGGGCTTGAAACTCGAACTGATGCTCGTTCCGCCCGGCTCGTTTGTGATGGGCGCGCGCGATGGCGATGCCGATGAATCCCCTGCGGCCGTAGTGGAAGTCCCCCGCGCCTTCTGGATCGGCACCCATGAAATCACGAACCGGCAATTCGCCCGTTTCCGCTCTTCGCACGACAGCGGATACATCAGCCAATTCAACAAGGACCACGTTACGCGCGGTCTGCCGGTCAACCATCCGGACCAGCCGGTGCTGCGCGTTTCCTGGGACGACGCGATGGCATTCTGCGCGTGGCTCGGCCAGCAAACCGGACAATCCATCACGCTGCCCGACGAGGCGCGCTGGGAATATGCCGCCCGCGCCGGAACCGCCACACCCCTGCCATGGGGGCCGCTGGACATGGATTTCTCTCCCCATGCCAATCTGGCCGACGCCAGACTCAGGGCCCTGACCATCCGCGACTCGCCCGACTGGATCCCGGCCGCCAAAACCATCAACGACGGCTCGCCGGTCACCGCCGCCATCGGCCGATACCGCGCGAACGCCTGGGGCCTCCATGACATGCACGGCAACGCCGCCGAATGGACGCTTTCGCTCTATCGCCCGTATCCCTATCGGAACTCCGACGGCCGCAATGACATCAAGGCCGCCGGAGAGCGCGTGCTGCGTGGCGGTTCCTACTACGACCGCCCCCACCGCGCGCGCTCCTCCTTCCGCCTTCCTTATCCCGCCTGGCAGCGCGTCCACAATGCAGGCTTCCGCGTGCTCATGGAAATCCCCGGCCAGCCAGACGCGGCGACAGCGGCGAAATAGTCACCCAAGGCCTGATGAAAACCCCAATCACACGCATGTCTTCCGGAAGGTGGCTTATCAGCCTTCTTTTTCTAACAGGTTCTTCATGGTCGCTCGCCCTCGACAAGGAACCCCTGCGCCTGGCGATCGTGGATCTGGCCGCCACGTATGGAAAACAATACCCGAAGGCCGGGGAGTTTCTGGATCGCCTTGAACGCGTTGCCAATGAAGAGGAGCTGACTGCCCTGCGCCGCGAATCCCTGCTCGCCAATCCATTGTTGGACTTCGAAGGCCTCCTCCTCATCGAACGCGAGGCGCGCGTGCCCGGCCTTCCGCAGAACTGGCAGGGCAATTGCTCGCTGCCCCGGGGCGATGTCGCCAATCGTATCGCCGTTCTGCACCACATTCGCAGCCAGCCGGTTCTCGATACGATCCACCATCCGGAGTCCCGCAAGCTCATCACCGACATCGAGCTTCATCCCGATGCCGACCGCATCCTCTTCTCGATGGTCGGCGAAAACCAGCGCTGGCAGGTGTTCGAGATGCGCCTCGACGGCTCCGCGCCCCAAGCGCTTCCACTCATCAACGAGCCTGATGTTGACAACTACGACGCCTGTTATCTGCCGGACGGCAACATTCTCTTCGCCGCCACCTCGACTTTTACCGGTGTGCCCTGCGTGGTCGGCTCGTCGCAAGTGGCCAATCTCCACCGTTACAAGCCCGCTTCGGGAGAAATCCGCCGCCTCACATTCGATCAGGAGCACAACTGGAATCCGACTGTTCTGCCCGACGGCCGCGTGATCTACCAGCGCTGGGAATACAGCGATCTGCCGCATTCGAATTCACGCCTGTTGTTCCAGATGAATCCGGACGGCACCAACCAGAGCGAGTTGTATGGAAGCAATTCATATTTCCCCAACTCGTTCTTCTACGCCCGGCCGGTGCCCGGACATCCGTCCAAAGTCATCGGCATCGCCACCGGTCACCACGGTGTGGCGCGCGCCGGACGCCTGTTGATGCTCGATCCGCAAATCAGCCGCCACGAGGCTGATGGCGTGGTGCATGAGTTTCCGCATCGGGGCAGGAAGGTGGAGCCGATCGTCAAGGACCAGCTCGTCAAGGACGTTTGGCCGCAGTTTCTGATGCCATGGCCGCTCGATGAGAAACACGTCATCGTTTCCTGCAAGCCTTCGCCCGATGCCCTTTGGGGAATCTATCTGGTGGATGTGTTTGACAACATGACGCTCATCCATGAGTCGCCGGGCAACATGCTGCTCGAACCCATCGCCATACAAAAACGCCCGCAGGCACCGGTCATTCCCGATCGCACCGACCTCAGCCGCGCCGATGCCACCGTGCTGGTCACCGACATCTATCAGGGACCGGGTCTCGCAGGGATTCCGCGCGGCACGGTGAAGAGCCTGCGCGTCGTCGAGTATTATTTCAGCCCGCGAGGCGTGGGGGGCATGCTTGGGGCCGTCGGCATGGACGGGCCGTGGGACATCCGCCGCGTGCTGGGAACGGTGCCCGTCGAAGAAGACGGCTCCGCCCATTTCAGGATCCCCGCGCAAACGCCTCTCATGGTGCAGCCGCTCGACGGCAAAGGTCAGGCGTTGCAGGTGATGCGAAGCTGGTTCACCGGCATGCCCGGCGAGCGCGTCTCGTGTGTCGGCTGCCATGAGGGGATGAACCGCGCACCCGCCACCGCTCCGCCGCTTGCCGCCACCCGGCCGCCGGTGGACATCGAAACCTCATGGCATGCTCCCGTTCGCGGCTTCAACTTCGCCCGCGAAGTGCAACCGGTGCTCGACCGCCATTGCACGCAGTGTCACGCCGGAAAGGAGGGCGACGCAGCTCCCAATCTCAAGGGCGATGCGTGGATCACCGACTGGGTCTCGCAGATTGCCGGAAACGCCAAGCGCGATGGAGGGAAGTTCACCGCCTCATACGCCGAACTCCACCGCTACATTCGCCGGCCCGGCATCGAGAGTGACATGCGCATGCTCAGTCCGATGGACTATCACTTCAGCACCACCGAACTCGGCCGCATTCTGGGCGAGGGCCACCATGGAGTGGAACTCGACGGCGAGTCGTTTGAGCGCATCGTCACCTGGGCCGATCTCAACGCGCCGTTCCACGGCACCTGGGGCGAGATTACCGGCAAGCCCGAGATGGTGAATGGCCCGCTCGCCCGTGCCAGTGAACTCCACAAGCGTTACGCCCCGTCCACTGCGTTTCCCGAGTATGAAACCATACCGTCGTTGCCACCCTTTGACAGCACTCCGGTGATCGCGAAACCGGAGAGTGTGAACACGAAACCCGTGCGTCTGAAAGTCGATCCGTCGCCAACCGCCAGCCGTTCGATTGACCTTGGAGGTGGTGTGACCATGGATTTCATCCTCGTCCCCGGTGGCAGTCTCAACGGGAAATCCGTCGGACGCTTCTGGATTGGCAAAACCGAAGTGACCAATGCCCAGTTCCGCCGTTTCGATTCCGCACACGACAGCCGCGACGAATCGCGCCACGGTTATCAGTTCGGCCGTCGCGGTTACGACATGAATGGCGATCACCAGCCCGCCGTGCGCGTCTCTTGGAACGAAGCGCAGGCATTCGCCCGCTGGCTTTCCGAATCCCAGTCAGCTCCCGCCGCCTTGCCGACCGGTGTGCAATGGGAGTGGGCCTGCCGTGCGGGTAACGCCACGGCTTTCCCCTTCGGCGATGTCGCTTCCGACTACTCCGCCCATGCCAATCTCGGCGATATCCGTCTCCGTGAATTCGCCGCCTGCACCGCGCGCAAGGCCTACCATGCCGCCGAACCCATCGAGAATCCGAATCGCTATGACGATTGGATCCCGCGTGACGACCGCTTCGACGACGGATCACTCGTCACTGCCGCCGTGGCCGGCTATCAACCCAACGCATGGGGACTTCACGACATGATCGGCAACGCATGGGAGTGGACCGCCGACTCCACCGCAGACGGCAAACGCATCGCCCGCGGCGGTTCGTGGATGGACCGCCCGCAGCGTGCCACCGCGGACGACCGCGTCATCTATCAGCCGTATCAGCGCGTGTTCAACGTGGGTTTCCGGATCGTGCTGATGCCATCCAAGTAGCCGGTCATTTCTGGCACTTCGGGCACCAGTAGGTGGATCGCTGGCCGAGCACCGCGTGGCGGATGGCCGTGCCGCAGATCCGGCATGGCTCGCCCTTGCGTTCGTAAACGTAGAGCCGCTGGCGAAAATAGCCGGGTTCGCCATCGGAGTTGAGGAAATCGCGCAACGTGGTGCCGCCCTCGCGGATCGAATCGGTTAGAACCTCGCGGATGGCCGTGACGAGGCGCGCCAGCTTCGGACCGGACACGCGGTTCGCCGGAGTGCGTGGCAGGATGCCCGCGCGGAACAACGCTTCCGAGGCATAGATGTTGCCCACGCCGACCACGACTTTGGCGTCCATGATCACCTGCTTGATCGGAGCGAAACGCTTCGCGCAGGCGGCGCGCAGGCATTCCGTCGTGAATCCTTCTTCCAACGGCTCGGGACCAAGGCCCGCGAGCAGCGGATGCGCCGCCGGGTCGCCATGAATCCGCAAAAAGATCCCGAAGCGGCGCGGATCGTGGAAACGCAGTTGCCTGCCGTTCGACAGCGTGATGCCCACATGATCGTGGGTTTTCCAAGCGTCGGCCGGTTTGATCACCCGAAGACTTCCCGACATGCCGAGGTGGATGATCACGGTGCTGCCGTCATTGACTTCCAGCAGCAGATACTTCGAACGCCGTGAGACGGAAACGATGCGCCGCCCCGCGATGTCGGCGAGATCGGGCGATACCGGTTGGCGGAGGTCATGGCGGCGGACGATCACCTCGCGCACCAGCGCGCCTTTCACATGCGGCTCAATGCCGGCGCGGGTGGTTTCCACTTCGGGTAACTCGGGCACGGGCCGATCTCTAACTTCACGCTGTGAAATGGGAATCACGAAATCACCATGTGTCACCATCAACCGGCCTGTCCGCGAAGGCCGCGACTGCGAAGCAAGCGCACCGGTTCCTACCACCACTGCCGGATGATGAGGTAGATGCCCACGGCCACGAGCAGCCAGCCGGTGGCGGGGAGCAGCCAGCGGTCGATCCGCTGGAGGCGGCCAAAGGCCTTGGTGGCGGCTTGTCTCGCCACGGTGAGCAGGATGCCGAAGAGGAGCACCGGCAGTGCGGAACCGATCCCGAAGATGGCGGGCAGCAGCCAGGTGGATTCCTGTTTCACCGCGAGCGGCAGAAGGCTGCCGAAAAACAACGCCGCGGAAACCGGGCAGAAGGCCAGCGCGAAAAGAAATCCCAACAAGCCCGAGCCGATCACGCCGAAGTCGGCGATTTTCCGGCCGAGTCTGTCGGATCCGCCGAACGATGGCAGTCCGGGCAGGAGTCCTAACAGGATCATGCCGGCAAGCACCAGCAGCGGTCCCATCAACTGGCCGAGGTGTTTTTGCAGAAAGTTCGACAAAACCGGGGCGGACATCAGGCCCCAGGTGATCAACGCGCCGACGAGCGTGTAGGCCGCGGCGCGTCCGAGCGCATAGAGCGAACCGGCGAGCAATTGCAGCGTCCGTGATTTGCTGTTGCGGGCGAGGTAGCCGATGGCGGCCACGTTGGTGGCCATCGGACATGGGCTCACCGAGGTCAGCACACCCAGCCAGAACGCGCCGCCGGTGGCCAGCAGCATGGAAGCCTCCGCCGTCATGGGTTATGGATCGAGAAGTCCGCGCACGCCCCGGGCGACGTAGGCGCGGAACGCCGGCTCGTCGTCCACGTGATCCCAGACGCCATCGAGGCGGTTCCATTTCACTTCCTTGCCGTCGTTCCAGAGGGTCACGAGCACCGTGGAGCTTACCAGTCCGTAATCCTTCACGAAATGGGCGTTGGCCGGATCATCATAGTTGATGTGTTCCCAGCGCACCTTGCCGGCTTGCTCCTCGGCCTTAAACTCATCGTCGAGCGTTTTGCGGGCGAGATCACCGATGCCGATGCAGGTGCGGCAGCGTTTCGCGCCATGGAAATTGATCACGGTCACGCCATCCGGGCGGGTGATGGAAACGCCGGCGGGCCCCTTGTCCCCGGTGGCGGAGGCAACCGATTTGCCGGGCCCGAATTCCTTCATGGCCCAGGCGCCCACGGCGAAGGCGACTACACCTAACAGCACGATGCGCGTGATGGATTTGGCATTCATGGCATTTCGTTTCCTGTTAGGAGATCATTTTCCTCAGGACTTCCATGGAAGGCACCTTGCCCGCCGCTTTCACCTCACCATCCACCACGAGCGCGGGCGTGATCATCACGCCGAAGTCGGCGAAGCGGGTGAAATCGGTGACCTTTTCGATCTGGCATTCGATGCCGCACGAGTCGGCGGCTTCCTTCGCGGCGGCGGCGAGCTGTTCGCACTTGGCGCAGCCGGTTCCGAGGATGTGGATTGTTTTCATCTTGGTATGTGGTGTTTTGCGTGGGATTCAGACGATCATGCCGTAGGTCCAGCCGGTGAGAGTGGCCATCACCACGGTCAGGGACACATAAACCATGGTTTTGCGCGGGCCGATGATCGAAGAAATCACCAGCATGCTCGGCAGGCTGAGGGCCGGTCCTGCCAGCAGCAGCGCGAGCGCGGGGCCGTCGCCCATCCCGCTTCCCAGCAAGCCCTGGACGATCGGCACTTCGGTGAGTGTGGCGAAATACATGAAGGCTCCCGAGAGCGCCGCGAAGAAGTTCGCAGCGATGGAGTTGCCGCCCACCAGTTCCGCGATCCATTGCGACGGCACGAGGCCTTCGTGGCCGGGACGACCGAGCAGGAAACCGGCGAAAAACACCCCGCCTAACAGCAGGGGCATGATCTGTTTCGCATTGCTCCAGCTTTCCGAGAACCAATCGCCCGAGGCATCGGCGCGGCCTGCCGTCAGCCAGGCCAGCCCGAGCGTGCCCGCGAGCACCGCTGCCGACGGGTGATCGGGCGACGCGATTCCTAACCCGGCGGTGAGTGCGGCCACGATCGCAATGCGTCCGAGCGGCAACCCGTTCCAGACGCGCAGCATCACGGCGAACACCAGCGCCAGGCACGCGGTGACCGGCCATTTCACCGCATGCACGGCCGCGAAGAATCCGGACTGCCGGGCGCTGCCCCAATTGGCAAAGACCAGTATGCCGACCATCACCGCGAAGAACGATGCGGTTTGCCACAGCGGGCGTGCATCGTCCGAAGGCGGTATCACCGCCGGCTTGCGCGAGATTTCGCGCTCATCGTTGCGGAACAGCCAGGCCATCAGCGCGCCGATGATGAGGGAGAATGCCACCGCGCCCACGGCACGCGCCAGGCCGATCTCCCAGCCGAGGATTTTGGCTGTTAGAATGATCGCCAGCGCGTTGATCGCCGGGCCGGAGTAGAGAAACGCGGTGGCCGGTCCCAAGCCCGCGCCCATCCGATAGATCCCGGAAAACAAGGGCAGCACCGTGCACGAACAGACCGCAAGGATCGTCCCGGAGACCGATGCCACCCCATAGGAGGCGACCTTCGGCGCACCGGGGCCCAGATACTTCATCACCGATTCCCTGGAGAGGAAGGCTGCGATGGCTCCGGCAATCCAGAACGCCGGCAGCAGGCAAAGAATGACGTGCTCCCGCGCATACCACTTGATCAGTTCGAGCGCCTCGGACACCGCGTTGTCAAATCGCGGAGTGCCCACCGGCATGAAATACACCGCCGCGAATGCCGCGGCCAACCACACAAAGACTTTCAGCTCCTGTTTCATTCAACCGCAGCCGCAACTTTCCGTCGCGTGCATTTCCGGATACTTCGCCGGGTGATCCAGACAGGCCAGGAAACGACCCGCACATGGCAGCGCCAGACGATACATCACCTGCTTGCCGCGCTTCTCATCGGTAACCACTCCGGCCGCCTTCATCACCGAAAGGTGCCGTGACACCGTGGACCACCCGAGTCCGGCCGCCTCCACCAGGTCGCACACGCACTTCTCGCCGTCTCCCAGCACCCGCAGCATCCTCACCCGCGCCGGATGCCCAAGCGCCTTGAACACCTCCGCCGCCATCCGATCCTTTGGTACCCTGCGCGCTGCCATGGGAAAAACATTTCGCCATTTCGCGAAACAAACAAGCAAAATCCAACTTCGGGCGTGGTGATTTTCATCCCTCGTCGGTACAAGAGAAACGCGCGGGGAACTGGCCCGCGCGTTTGCATGGAGGTGGGAATGCCGGATTCTGTCTCAGTTCCCGAGTCCGGTGACCTTGATGTCGAACGGGTTCTCGTTGCCATCGTTGGAGCGGACTTGGACGACGGCGTTGCGGGTTCCTTTCGCACCGGGCTTGAAGGTCACCTTGAAGGTCGCGGTCGATGTCGCGCTGCCCGCCGGGGTGAGCACCGTGCGGGTGAGTGACGCGGCCTTGAAGTCCGCCTTGTGTTTTCCTGTCACGGAGAGCGCGAGGTTGGACAGATTCGCGCCACCGAGGTTGCGGACGGTGAAGGTCAGGGTCTTGCCTTTCGTGCTCTTTGTGGCCTTGACGGTTCCAAAACTGACCTTGGAAACATTGTCCACCAGGCTGGTGCCGGCTTTCTGTTGGATGTCGATCTCCGGGGCGGGCATCACCCCGGTGCCGGTCACGGTGATGTCGAAGGGGTTCTCATCCGCGTCGTTGCTTGCCACGCGGATCACGGCGGACCTTGCGCCGGCGGCACCGGGTTTGAACGCGACGGTGAAGGTGGTCGTGGCGTCCGGAACGAGGCTCGTGGATGCCGGTTGGGTGACTTGGAAATCCGCAGGGTGCGAACCGGCGGCGGTGATCGAGAGTCCGGTGAGGTCGGCGTTGCCGCTGTTGCGGATCGTGAAGGTCCGGGCAGTGCCTTTCACGCCGGCGTTTCCACTTCCGAAGTTCTGGGTGGAGGCGGGCGAGCCATCGGTGAGATTGGCGTTCTGGGCATTCGTCACGGCGATCTCGGGCTGCGGCACCGGGCAGGTGCCCGTCAGATTCAGATCGAACGGATTTTCATCCGTGTCATTGCTGGCAATCTGGATGGCAGCGGTCTTCGAACCGCTTGAAGTCGGCTTGAAGGTGATGGTGAAAGATGTGGTGGCACCCGGTGCCAGGGTCGTCGCCGTCGGCAGTGTCACCTCGAACTCCGATGCATTCGGGCCTGAGGGCAAGAGGCTTATTCCGCTCAGTTCGAGGCTGCCGCTGTTGCGGATCTGATAATTGACGGTGGGGCTTTGGGTGTTGATGACCACGCTGCCGAAATCCAGCGTCTGCCCATCGGCAAGGTCGGTGGCGGGATTGGTGTCGGTGTTTTCAACCACGATTTCCGGAGCGCCGACAAAGGGCTGGGTGACGAACGACACGCTGCCGGTCGAACTGATGGCGACGGTTCCCTCGTAGGTGCCGATGCGCCGGACTCCGGAAACCTCGCCTTCCGTGTCCGCGTCGTTGCGGGGAGCGATGCGGTAAAGATCAAGGAGGAATTCCGGATTGGAGACCGGTCCGAAGGCGGTGAAGGCGGTGGCTGATCCTCGCTGCTGGACGCCTCCCGGGAAGGCGTTGAAGGCGGTGGACTGGATGCCGAGGGTCACGTCGAGGAACGGATTGTAGATATCCACTTTCGACACGCTCACCGGAGACACGGCGGCCTTGGTGGTGTGATTGGTTTCAAAGATGTTCCCGAATGCGAAGGCGTTCGTGGCTCCCGCTGTCGATGCGCCGCTGAGCGTGAAGTCCCATGCCGTGGAGTTGGCTTCCCCTGCGGTGCCGGTCTCGGCGCGGGAGCGAGAGGCATAGAGCGTGCGGGTCTGGTCACCGTCAAACACCTGCGTTCCGGTGCTGGAATCGCGGCAGCCGATCAGTCCGGCATAGACATCCGGATCCGAAGCCCAGCCCGCGCCAAAGGCGGTGGTGAGCTGGGTATTGATGTTGATGACATCGAGTGCCTGGCGGTCGGCCGTCGGTCCTGAGGCGGAACCGCGGTAGAGATTGGCGGCACTGCCCAGGCTGACAAAGATCGAGTTGGTGTTCCCGGGCTTTTGGAAGAAGAGGATCAGATCTCCGGGCTCATGGAACGCGTTCTGTGCCTCAATCAAGCCATGGGAAAGTCCCGCCCCCAGGAGGGTCGAGAGCAGGGTTTTGGTCGTTTGTGATTTCATTCGTGTTTGGGGTGGTATGGATCGTCGATCCGATTTGTTAGGCCGACCCAACCGACCGTGATCCGGTCGTTCCGACGTCGTCTCGTCATCCGTTCGCTCCGGCTACTGACCGGGCAAGTCAGAAGGCAGGGCGGACTTGCCAGCAAACGCGTTCATGTAACGAATCCGTCACAAAGAAAGACCCTCCCCGCCGGAATCGGGGAGGGCCGGACAAATGCGAAGTATTGCTAACCAGGGATGTTCCGGATTTTGCCGATCATGGTGTGAACTGGCGAGAAGGCGGAATCATTCGCCCAATTGGATACGGTAGAACTCCTTGTCTTCGACCTTCGGAATGGTCAGCGTCATGTTGCCCGCCGGAACGAAATTGCTGAGGTTCTGGGATTTGAAAACCGGCAACTGCAGGTTCACATTGGCGCCGGTGGCCTGGATCATGACCTGACCGCCGGTGACGAGATCCTGGATGGAGTCCTCGGTATAGAAACCCTGGCTCTCCATGAACATGGCGACACGCTCGGGTTGCGACACGTTGGGATCAAAGCCATACTCGGAAGCGAGCAGTCCTTCGATGAAATCGCTAAGACCATCGCCGTCGGTATCCACGTAGGCCGGGATGAGGCGCGAGATGAACGAAACGCCTCCGGAGGAGCTGATGGCAACGGTTCCCTCATAAGTGCCGACGCGCCGGACACCTGAAACCTCGCCCGCAGTGTCGTCGTCGCTGCGGGGAGCGATGCGGTAGAGGTCGAGGAGGAATTCCGGACTGGCGACCGGTCCGAACGCGCCGAAGGCCGTGGCGGAACCGCGTTGTTGCACGCCTCCCGGAAAGGCGCTGAAGGCGGTGCTCTGGATTCCGAGCGGAACGTCGAGGAACGGATTGTAATTGTTCACCTTCGACACTCCCACCGGAGACACCGCGGCCTTGGTGGTGTAATTGGTTTCGAAGATGTTGGCGAACGCGATCGCGTTGGTCGCTCCGGCGGTCGATGCTCCGCTGAGGGTGAAATCCCATGGGGAGGAACTGGCGGCACCGGGAATGCCCAGATCCGCGCGAGCGCGTGAGGCATACAGGGTGCGGGTCTGGTCACCGTCGAACACCTGGATTCCGGTACTGGAATCGCGGCAACCGATCAGTCCGGCATAGACATCCGGGTCCGAAGCCCAGCCCGCGCCGAAGGCGGCGGTGAGTTCGGAGTTGATGTTGATGATGTCGGACACCTGGCGGTCTGCCGTCGGCCCTGCCGCGGAGCCGCGGTAGAGATTGGCGGCACTGCCGAGGCTGACAAAGATCGAGTTGGTGTTTCCGGGCTTCTGGAAGAACAGAATCAGATCTCCGGGTTCGTGGAACGGATTCTGTGCATGGGAAATGCCGTGCGACATTCCCGCTCCGATAAGGACGGCGAGCAACGGTTTGGTTGTTTGTAATTTCATTCGTTTGTGGGGTGGTTTGGATTCGATGATCCGTGATGTTAGGCCGACCCAAACGACCGTGAACCGGTCGTTCCGACATCGTCTCGTGATCCGTTCGCTCCGGGCACTGACGGATGGAGAAAAACGGCATCCGGCCCAATCCTGCAAACGCGATGAGGTTACGAATACGTCACGCTGGCCGTGGCGGCGCGCGGTGACGGCGTGACGCGTGTCCGTCCGATTGTGACGGATTCTTCACCTGAATCCGTTGGTTGGAGGGCGCCCCCGAATTGTTGGCTGTGGTCGCGCAGAGCCAAACGGCATCGCCACCCGAGTCCTTCTTCGCTCCGAGGATTCCGCTGACAACATCCGACAAGAACCAAACCACAACCATCAAGATCAAATGAAACCAACCACGTTTGTTACCGGACTCTTCGCCGCAGCGATGGTGACGCCGGCTTTTGCCCAGACTCCGACCTTTGAAATCAGCGGTGCGACGGCCTTCCGCCGCGCCACCATCGAATCGATCCACGCGCTGTTCGTCAACTCGGGCGAACCGTTCCGCTGGGGAGCGAACCGCGCCGGAACCGACTTCGTCAACGCCGACCTGGTGATCTGGGAAGGCAAGATCACCGGCTTCAACGGTGGCAACACCGTGATCGTCCGCACCTCCTTCAACGGATCGATCGAAGGACTGCGCGCGATCGCCGAGTCGCCGACTTCCGATCCCTCGTATTATCTTCCGAGTGTCCTGACCGTCGCTCCGGCGGTTGGCGGCGCCCAGCAGGCCGGAGCCATCCCGACATCGGGCAACACCGTCACCGCCGAGACCGAAATCGCGTTTTCAGACACCGACAAGGCGATCAGCCCGTACGCGGCCAACCCGATGGTGGGTGGTGTGGTGGGCGTGGCCGTCTTCGGCGTGGTGGTAAACGACGGATCGCCGATCACCAACGTGTCGGTCCAGAATTTCAACTCACTGCTGCAAAACGGCTATGTGCCGCTCAGCCTCTTCACGGGCAATTCGGCGGATACCAGTTGGGTGTTTTGCACCGGCCGCAATGACGGATCGGGCACCCGTTCCTCCTATCTGGCGGAAATGGGATACGGTGTCTCGAATCCGGTCCAGCAGTTCCTGACGGTCAGCCGTGACGGCGCCGGATTCTCAGACCAGATCCGCGCGATCCAGCGGGTTCCGGCCGGCGGCACCAACGATGTCGATCCGCTGACGACCGGCGTGCAGCTTCCTCCCGGTTCGGCGATCAAGAATTTCCACGACACGGTGAATCCGATCGTGCAGGAAACCACCAGCCGCTCGATCGTCTGGGGCAATGACGTGGACGGCAACGGTGGTGCGTTCTCAGGTTCCGCCTTGCGCGGCGACCTTGGCCGCAAGGGCACTTCGGTAACCGTGTTCGACGCCAACGGCAGCGACCTTCTCGGCGGGCCCCAGTCCAACATCTCGATGGTTTCATGGATCTCGCTGAACGATGCGGTGACCGCTCGCGGTCTTGGCGCCTCGATCGTCGCTTTCAACGGGTACAAGCTCGATGTGAACGCGGATGCGAATGGCAACGTGATTCCTGGCGGAACCTTCATGTCCATCTCAGACAGGCAGAAATGCTACAACGGCCAATACTCCGCCTGGAACTTCCAGCAGATGTATTACCGCTTCGGCTCGAGCACCAACACGGTCCAGCTCTACAACCTGATCAAGGGCGCGATTCCGAACAATCTCGGATCGGCCGGCCTGAAAGCCGAGGACTTCAAGGTGGGCCGTGCCGACGACGGTGGCACGATGAACCCGCTGCTTGACTAAGCGTGCCTTGGATCCGCTTCCGGATCGGATCATCACGGGCCGGCACCGCATGAAAGCGGTGTCGGCCTTTTCCGGATCAACCCCAGTTAGAAATTTCCGAATGAAGATGGAATCTGCAAGGACCGCATGGATTGGTTATGCGGCGGTGTTGGCTCTCGGTGTCGCGGCACTCGTCGCGTTGAATCAAACCGGGGGGATCGACATGGCGGAGCGGCCTGACGATGGAAATGGCGCGGAACGGAAGACGGTTTCGGCCACGGGAAATGAAAACCAATCGACCGCGGAGGTTCCGGTCCCGGACAGCGAAGTGAATGATTCGGGCGATCTCCCGATTCATCACGACGGCCGCGAGCGGGATGAGACGAAGGTTTCGAAGAACCATGAGGCGCCGACGATGGGGAATGTCACGCCGAATGCCTCGGAGGCATCGCAGTCCCGACGACCCATGGCGGTGCGGAACGACAAGCTGGACGGCGTTCCGGAGGAACATCCCGTTTCGGCCGCAACACGGCCGCCAGGCATTCAACTCGCTCCGGACGTGCGGCTGCCGGTGGCGGCGCTGCCGATCGATTTCAAGACCAACGAGGTCACCGCGCGGATGCTCGACATCATCGTGTCCGACTACTACCGCGATCTTGCCGCAGGAGTGACTGGCGATGGGAACGAAGACCGCGCCACCCTGATCGAAGAAGGCGGTGAGCAGACCATCATCGTGTCGAACGGCCCCGAGGCCGAGGCGGCACGGCAACGCGCGGATTGGCGATTTCGCACGATCTTCGGCAAGGACGCGTTCAATCGCATGTCCATGCAAAGCAATCTCGAAGCACGTTTGCCGGTGACGGATGGCCAGTGAGCGGCCGGGTCATGGCTTCTTCCCCGTTTGCGCCTGGCGTTCCAGTTCGGCAGCCATGGTGCGGCCGGCTTTCATGTCATCGGGTGACACGGCCTGTCCCTTGACCGAAAGGACGCGGCGGGCGACCGGGTCCTGCGCCTTCTCGGCGAGGGTAAGCCACGCGATGGCCTCGATGCGGCGCTTGCGGTCCTGCGCATTCGGATCCAACAGATCGCCGAGATTGGCGCGGGCCTTCACATGTCCGGCCATGGCGGCGTTGCGCAGATAGGTTTCAGCGGCACCCAGATCGTATGGAACGCCGTTGCCGGATTGATACATCAGCCCCAGCGCGTTCATGGCCTCGAGATCGTTGTCATCGGCGGCCTTGATCAGATAGCGGGCGGCCTTGGCCGGGTCGGGCAAGGTTTGATAATCCCCTCGCATGAGGATGACTCCGTAGGCGGAACAGGCGCGGGTGAGTCCGTGGTCGGCGGCGCGGCGATACCATTCGACGCCTTCGGTCATCCGGGAATTGACTGATTCGGGTGTCTCTCCGGGCTGCTGCGGATGGGAAACGAGCAGGTGGGCGAGATTGAATTGTGAAACCGGATCGTCCTGATCCGCGGCGCGGCGGTACCACTCCAGCGCAATTGTCCGGCTCTTCTTCGTGCCGATGCCGGACTCATACAGATACGCGAGACCCTTCATTGCGGGCAAGTGACCGGCTTCGGCGGCTTGTTTCATCAAGGCGAAGGCGCGCCCTGTTTCGGCAGGGCTGAGGTTTGTCTGCTTCAGAGCGGAACGGGCCTCTTCGTAGCTGGCCGCAACGGTATTCCCTCCTGCCGCCTTCATGGCAAGCAACGCGGATAGAATGATTGGCAGGAACTCCGGTTTCATCATCGGTCATTCTTCGGTTTCATCTTCATCTTCCTCGTCCTCGGCCGCATCTCCGCCGCCGTAACCGATCACCTGAACGGTGTAAACCGAGGGTGGCTCCGGCTCGGGAGTCGCCGCGGCCGGCTTCTGGTTTTCTGCGGCGGGCTGCGGGGTGGCGGTGGTGGCGGCGGCGGAGTTGGAGGCGGTGGTGACCGCCGAGACGCTGGGCGCGGCGGGGGCGGAGACCGCGGAACCGGAGGTGCTGCCACCGGCGGAGATGTTGCCGGCGTTGATCACGGTGTTGGCGGCGATGTTGAGGTTTCCGGTCACGCGGATGCCGGCGTCTCCGGCATCCACGAAGCCCTTGGGCGCAATCAGATCGACGTTGCCGGCCTTGACGCCCTCGACGGCGGCCAGCACGCCGATGCCGCCGCCGGTGGCGAGGCCGCCGAGGTCGGTTTGCACGGTGGCGGTGTTGGAGTCGATCACCACGCGGGTGGGCGGCGCGGTGACCACTGTCCGGGGTGAGGTGCCTGCGGCGATGTTGCCCTCGGACGACCACATGATGATATCTCCTCCGCGCAAGGTGAAGATGCGGGCCTGGCCGAGATCCACGCTTTGATCGGTAAAGGTGTTCACGCTGCC
>Ga0315904_10002182_pt1 | contig 30567 bp, 24 predicted proteins | sample LakEriMetagenome_6_FD_203529 | JGI IMG/M metagenome (GOLD analysis project Ga0315904, IMG submission 203529) | Freshwater fungal communities from buoy surface, Lake Erie, Ohio, United States - Buoy 12 MA120 | ecosystem: Environmental > Aquatic > Freshwater > Lake | place: USA: Lake Erie, Ohio...
CCCAGAGCGGCGGTCTCGCGAGACTTGCCAAGTCAGCGCGAGCGTGATGGAAAAAAAGATCGCCGCATGCAAATGATTGTTGAGGGTCGCAGCAAACGTTGTCAGAAACGTACCCCAAACCGCCATATTGAGCAGCAACCAGCGCGCGGGCGGGTCAGAAACATTTCGTTCCAGCCAACGGTGCCACCAGATCCACCACAACACGAGAGGAATGAGGTTGGCGACGACCAGCAACGAGCGTCCGATGAGGAACGGTTCGTCGGTCAAGCTTTTGCCGGCGATCATCGTGATCGGCTTGCAAATGGCAGCGTAGATCAATGTCAGCAGCGGCGGCTTGCTCGAGTAACTGTGTTCCCGTCCGTCGGGACCCACGTGCTTGACCATGTCGATGGTGAACCAAATCCTGGATTTTCCTTTGCTGTCCAGCAGCTCGATGTACTTGTCGATCTCCCACGCACCATCTTGGGTGAGTGCTGCGATGGCACACCACCGCGATCGATCGTTCGCGCTGAGAAAGGGCAACTCTCCGTGGGGTGCCGATATACCCAGAATGCGAGCCAATTGAATGACTGCGGCCAGTCCGATGATAAACCATCCGATGCGCAAAGAATGGGAGGGCGACTCCTCTCCGAGGGACTGGCTCATGCGATGTCCTCCTTCATTCCTAAGATTTTCCAGGATCCTGGTTACCGGCGCGCTGTGCGATGGAATAGGGAAAGCGGCGGAGCGTCGAGTTGGCAACGACCAGTTCCGCCAGCAATCCGACTCCGATCAAGTGAAGGCCCGCCAGGATCATCAGAATCGCCATGTAGAAAGCCGCGCGTTCGTGCAAATGCAACGGCGGATCAAATGCGAACACCCGTGTCCATACCCATGCAACGCACAAGCCGATCAGCACCAAGATGCCGACCAAGCAGGATACTCCACCAAGGCCACCGAGCAAGTGCTGAGGCCGATATCGAAATCGCGTCAGGAAGACGACGGTCAGCAAATCCATCAATCCTTTCGGAATGCGAGACCAGCCGTATTTCGACTCGCCATGGCGGCGAGGATGATGCTCGACCGGAATTTCAGCAATGCGGAATCCACGGGCGGCCGCAAGGACAGGAATGAAGCGATGCATCTCTCCAAACAAGTCGATCTCGCAGAGCACCTCGCGCCGATAAGCCTTAAAGCCACAGTTGAAGTCGTGAAGATTTAGCTTGGAAAAGTATCGCAGGATAGAATTGAAAACGAGGGAAGGCCAACGCTTGTGCCACGGATCGTGCCGCGTCTGTTTCCAACCGCTTACCACATCGTAGCCCTCGTCCAGTTTGGCGATCAATCGCGGAATCTCCTTCGGGTCGTCCTGGAGATCGGCGTCCATCGTGATGACAATCTGTCCCGAGCATTCCGCGAATCCCGCCGCAAGTGCCGCAGCTTTGCCAAAGTTTCGACGAAAGCGAATGCCTCGAACCATGGGATCGGTCGCAGCGAGAGCCTCAATGACCTCCCAGGTGCCGTCGTTGGATCCGTCGTCGATCAGAAAGATTTCTAGTTCATGATGCGAAGACGCCCCCGTCGCAGCTATCACCCGGCGTACGAGTTCAGACACCGTTTCCTGCTCGTTGAGAATCGGAACGACCACTGACAGCATAGGCGGGGTTTATTTTGGCTTGGAACTGGGCGGGGCGGCAAACAGAGCCTCGCGCATGGCGACATAGACAACAATGCCAATAAGGATACCAAACAAGTCTGCCGCCAAGTCAGCCCAATCTGCCGTACGCCCGACTGGAATTTGGGTCAATTCGTCGATGCCGGCGTAGGAAGCTGCGATTGCTGTTGCTATGAGCACATTGCGGCTTCGGCGCGCCGAATTGGTTGGAACCGCCCATGCCAACAGGAAAGCGAGAATGGCGAAGGCGAGACTGTGAAACAGTTTGTCGTTCCATCGGACGGTCTGCTGAACCGCGCCGATCATGGTCGGTGGCAAGTGCGTGGCGACGCTCAGTGCAACCCAATACGTCGCGAGCAAGAGAACCGCAAGACGGACACCGAAAAAGGTGAATCGCAAACGATCAGTCCCACCACCATTGGCCTTCGGCCAAGTCCTTGGGAGCCCCCATGCTTTGGCCCGTGGAATCGATCTTGCTGTCGCGATCGACTTTCTCACCCGAGATCAACTTGCGGGCAGCGATGTGAACTCCGCCTCCGATCGGGGTAACCAGTTGACCGTCTTTCCAGTACCAATTGATCGCCGACTCGACTTGGGTGATGGATGGATTGCCGAGGACCCGGAACTTGTTCTCGTCGGCGAAAACGCCGAGATTCCAACCGGCCTTGCTGTACAGATCGCGATCTTGAATAAAGGCTGCCGCAATGGCCATATCGAACAAATTGCGCAGTTCTCCAAAGACCGGAATCACTTCGCCGAGGTTCTCGAATTTTTGAGTGAATTCTTGAGTGAAGCCACGGCTGGCGGTGTCCCCTTGGCTACCGCTTCGGGTCCGCTGTCCATTTTTGGAGACAAACTCTCGCTCGCCGCTCAGCTTGACTCCTTGGCCCTGCAGATGGAGTGCGGTTCCCTCTTCGTTGGTAGCGACCTTGCTGTAGTCCGCTTCGAAGAACCAGCGCTGAAGCGATTCAGTACTACCCGACCCGCTGGATCGCTGGATCCAAGACTTGAGTTGGATGACAGGATCTTCCAAACCAATGCCGATCAACTTCATGCGGTAATCCGCTTCCACCAAGACCTGGGCGAAGTGCGTATCCGAAGGAACTCCGCGGATGGTGACCTTTTGGTACCCGAGGGCTTGTCGCATGTTGCTCGCGTAAATCGAGGGATTCAACGACGATGCCTGGCCCTCGAATTGATCGCGGTACCGCTGCATTCGCTTGAGACCCTCCGGTGTCGGGTCGATCGAGCAACCAATCGATGTGGTCCCGCCGTTTTCCGGAGCGTAGGCACGAAGTGCGACCACCAAGTCCTTCAATTGCAAAACCGACTTACCTGTCTTCAGGCCAACCCATCGGTTGTCTGGTGTCACCAAAATCTTCTCGGCAGGTCCAGCGATAACAATATCGTTGGTGTCGGGCATCAAGAAAATGTATTCGATCCGAGTCAATCCAGCCAAACCGAGCACTTCTTCGTCGAGACGCTCGTTCCGGTCCAATGCCTCGGCAACATACCGTTCGAGACGGTTCAAGGACACCTTCCGCATCGGCGACACAATCTGCGTTTTCGGGTCTATCGATTGGAGGGTTGCCATCCGAAGCTTGTGGGCGATTTGGGGATCAACCGATCGCACGTGCAGTACGCCTTGCGGGTCGATCTCGACTCCAGCCACCGGCGGACCGAAGTTATTGTTACCTCCGTTGTTTGCACCGTTGTTTCCTCCGTTATTTCCTCCGTTGCCGCCTCCGTTATTGCCTCCGTTGTCTTGTCCGAAAGCGAGGGTAACACCGAGCAAGACGGCCATGACCGCAAAGAGGCCGCGAGACAGAATGCGAAACAAAGGATGGAGATGCATCGGGACAGCCTTAGGAAGACGTCAGTTGTTGTGCCACAATTCAAACGAACACCGAACCGAGCCAAGTCGGGGGTATCTACAAGAATAGTTGCTGCAACCCGGGATAGCAACAACTTGCAAAAAATGGGGGATTTGGGGGGAGCTCTTTCGTCGGCTTTTGCCCCGGTGCCGCAAGAAATCTTGACGGCAGACTCCCTTGGACAGTATTCCGTAGTTTGGAAGATCCATTCGCGGAGGAGCAAGGGACTGCCTGCATGGCCGACCAACCCCGACAATCGTCACCACCTTCAATCGCCCGGAAAGCCCCGATCGTGGCTTGCGTCCGCTCTCAGCCTATCGCGATCTGCCTCTTTTTTCTCACGTTCGCTCTGCATTCTCGAGCGATCCTCGGGCAGGCTTCCGTCCCATTTCCCTCAACTTCCCCGGCTCCATCCTATCCGGCTTCCCCCGGTGCCACCGGTTTCTCGACCTCGATCCCGTCGCCGACGGCCGCACCACCCCCTGCACCCACTTACAATCCATTCCCCGCCACCCCATATACAGGCGTCCCCTACACAGGCACCCCTTATTCTGCCAATCCGTACGCTCCGGCATTTCGAGACAGCACGGCTCCGATGTCCGGGGTCCCGCCCGGGACGATCCCGCTTGGACCGGCTCCCACGGCAGCGAACCCAACCGGACTTCCGCCGAGCGTCTTTGGCGCGCCCGCCTACCCATCAAGCGTTTATCCGAACAGCCAACCTCCCGTCCTCTATCCGGGCGCACCTGCTCCTAACCCGTACTCCTTCTACGGTTATCCGCCGGGAAGTTATCCACCTGGCGCCTATCCCCCAGGGACCAATTGGTGGACCTCGACGACAACGGCGGTGCAAACGCAGGCCCAGCAAACGATTCGGCTTTGTCAGGGGGCGCGATTCCGCACGACCTACCTTCCCGGAACCACCAATTTCAGTGATCCGACTGCAACCGACCTGGGTAGTCTCGACTTCGAAACCTCCCTGGTTTTTGCGTGCCCTCGATTCTTCGGTTCCTCGCAGCCCCTGTATCTGATTCCCTCCTACACGCAAACATTGTGGGATGGACCTTCGTTGCCCGGCGCGGATCTGCCAGGCAATGCGTTTGGCGGATTTCTCGACATGTCATGGGAGACCGATCCGGCGCAGACGTTTGGAGCCGAACTAGGAGTGCGTGTGGGAGTATTCTCTGCCTTCGATGCCATCAGCAGCGAGAGTATTCGGGTACCGGTCAAGGCCCTCGGACGACTTCGCTTGACCCCGAATGCAACAGCGCGGCTGGGAGTCTATTATCTGGACCGCAACAAAGTGAAACTGTTGCCGGCGGGAGGCGTTCTTTGGGTTCCCAATCCGGATACCCGTTGGGATATCTTCTTCCCCGAACCCAAGCTGTCCCATTACTTGACGACGCATGGCACCAAGGATGTCTGGTGGTATGTCACCGCCTACTACGGTGGAGGTGCTTGGACGATCGAGGACCCCTCTGGTGCTGACGATCGGATCGACATCAACGATATTCGCGTGCTGGTCGGTTTCGAATGCGGGCGGAATGACTTGCTCCGTCAAGGGTTCCGCAACTACTTCGTGGAATTCGGGTACGCCTTCGATCGCGAGCTGGTGTTTGTCAACAATCCGGTCGGGACTGTCAATCTCGGAGAGAGCCTGGTGTTCCGGGCCGGATTTGGCTACTGAGCGATCGCGGGAATACGGCCAGCGATAGGGTCCTGCGTTCAAGTCAGGATCGCATCGATCGGTTTGCCGTGATCGATATCGAGACGTTTGCGACCGGGGATCTCGAGCTTGCGCGAATCCAAGCCCAACTGCTTCAGAATCGTCGCGTGGATATCGGTCACATAATGGCGATCCTCGACCGCATGGAAGCCGATTTCGTCGGTGGCGCCGTGCACGACACCTCCGCGAATCCCTCCCCCCGCCATCCACACCGAGAATCCGTAGATATGATGGTCGCGGCCATCGGACCCTTGCGTACCTGGAGTCCGTCCGAACTCGGTGGCGAACAGTACGATCGTCGATTCGAGCAGTCCGCGCTGCTTCAGATCCTGGAGCAATCCCGCGATCGGTTTATCGACCGCACGGAAATTTGTTTCATGATTGTTCTTCAGTCCGCCATGGGCATCCCAAACCCCGGCGCCGCCCGCTCCATGCTGGACCTGGATGAATCGAACCCCGCGTTCGACGAGCCGGCGCGCGGATAGCATTTGCATACCGAAATCGCGGGTCGCCGGTTGATCGATCCCGTATAACTGGTGCACGGCCGCAGATTCTGAATCCAGATTCAGTACCTCGGGAATCGATGCCTGCATGCGAAACGCGAGTTCATACGATTGGATCCGTGCCGCCAGAGCCGCGTCGCTGGGGTATTCGCCGCCGCGAAGTTGGTTCCATTCACGAACTAAATCCAGGCCGATGCGTTGGTCGTTTTCGTTCCATGGATCGACTCGAGTTCCAAAGTCCAGAGGATTCTTGGGATCGATGCGAAGGGGGACCGCGTCGTGTTCCGGGCCGAGATAATGGCCATCTTTGGCATTCCAGTACTCGCGATTGCCGATCGAGATGAAGGATGGAAGATTTTCATTGATCGATCCCAACCCATAGTGCACCCACGCTCCGAGCGTGGGGAATTCACCGTCGAGCATATGACGGCCGGAATGGAATTGCGTCTGCGCTCCGTGGTTGTCATCAGTGGTCCACATCGAACGAATGACGGCCAGGTCGTCGGCGCAACTCCCCATGTGCGGAACCCAATCGCTCATCTCGATCCCGGATTCACCGTATCGGCGAAAGCCGACTTGCAACGGGTAGAGCGTATTGCGCTGTTGCCCGTTCGCGTCGTTGACGACGGTAACCCGGGCTAGTTTTAGTTTCTCGGGATTCTGCGCCTCGGCGAACGGGGTTTCGGCGATGGTCTTTCCTGCGAATTCGGTCAGCTTTGGTTTCGGGTCGAACGATTCCATGTGGGAAACGCCACCGTTCATGAAAAGCCAAATCACACTTTTGGCCTTGGGCGAAACCGACGGAGCGATCTCGGTCGCATCGTCTCCGTAGAGAAACCGATCCCGTGCGAGCAAGGAACTCAAAGCCAAGCTCGCACAACCCCAACGCAGATTGGATAAAAACCCGCGGCGCGAATCGAACAGTCCAGCACCACCCTCGCGATGATCGGATCGCATCAAAGGTCTCCCTTCATCGTACAGTCAGAAAATCGTTGTGGTTGATCAAGCTGCGAATCAGGCCGACACGAGCGTGTTTGCCTGGATCGAGTTGTCGTTCGAGCGCCGCTGAACGCCATCGCTGCATAGCTGCAACTCCCAACTCGATCTCTCGCTCCGATGCGGGTGCAGCCAGGAGCAATTCAAAGGCCATCGCGATGAACGGAGCGTCTCCTGGTCCAGACACCTCGGCGGCAACGCGTTCCGCGATCCGATGCGAACAAGCGTCCACCAACGGACTGTTTTGCAACGCGAGTGCCTGTTGGGGCACAATGCTCTGGGCGCGGCGATAACAGTCCAATACGTTCGCGTCGTCAAAGATCGAGAGAAACTTCTCGTGCTCGTTGTGGGACTGAAAAAAATACAGACTTCGCCGACGGGACGAGCTGTCTGATACCGGGATCGACGGCCCACCCAGCTTCGGATCCAAATCTCCGGCGAGATGCAGCAAACTATCCCGCACCGACTGCGCCTCCATACGCACCGCATTCATGCGCCAATAGAAACGGTTATCGGGATCGCGCTGCGACTCTGCATCCATCTCGAGCGAGGATGAACTCATGGCATAGGTCTTGGACAGGGTCAACATACGGTGCAGATGCTTCAAGCTCCAGGCGTTTTCCATCAACTCGACGGCCAGAAAGTCGAGCAACTCCGGATGCGCGGGAGGAGTCCCCTTGCGCCCGAAATCGAAGACGGTGGGAACAAGCGGTTGGCCAAAGTGTCTGGCCCAAACGTGATTGACTGCGACACGGGCCGTCAAGGGATGATTCCGATCGGTCATCCAACGAGCCAGGGCAGACCTCCTGCCGGTGCTCGATCCCGGAAAGGGCTTGAGCCGCGATGCGTCGGTCTCGAGATTCGACTCGGCGGTCTTGTCCGCTCCCCGCAGCGACCGGTATTGTTCCCCCGGCGCATCGACTTGTTTAGAAATGGACTCGAGACTCGCTTCCGCGCTGGCGAGGCGAGTCGACGCCTCGGCTTTCTTGTCCGCCGGTGCTGCGGCCAACGCTCCAACCGCCTGGGCGAGGGCTAGGCGTGCTGCCGCGACATCCGATTTTTTGTCGAAGTAAGCGGCCCGCTGGGCAGCTTGCCGGGCATCGTCCGAGCCCGCGGCTTGCACGGACAGCAGATCGGCTTGGTGCCGCCAATCGATCGCGACCAGCTCAAATCCGGCCTTGGTCCAATCCTCGACTACGATCTCGAGTTCTCCCCGGATCGTTTCCCGACTCCGGCCATCGGTGCGAGGGAATTCGCCATGCAATTGCAAATCCAATTCCCGGCGCCGACGTCCAAGTTCCTGGACCTTGGACCACGCTGCGAGCCGGAGATTTTCGGCGACGTAGGGACGAAGTCCAGGATTCGTCGCGGTGGCGGGAAGCGGTATCGGCTCGATTTGGAATCGACCACTCAACCCGAGAAAGCCGGGGACTGACGGTTCCTGCGCCTGCGAGCGATCTGGATTCCGATCATCTCCGCGCACGTGCACGTAGGTCAATGCATCCAAGTTGCAATCGAAGGCTCGCGGGATCCCGTCGCGCGCGAAATCCGGCTGGCCCGGAACCATCTCCATCCGCACCTGGTAGGGTTCGAAAATGGCACGGAACCGATAGTACTCCCGTTGGGTAAGCGGATCGTACTTATGGTCATGACATTTGGCGCAGTTCCAGGTCAGCCCGAGCATCCCTTTCGACGTATGCTCGATGGTTTCGTCCAACCAAGAGGTGCGATTGAATTTGAAATATTGCCTCGCCAGGTATCCGGTAGCCCGCAGCTTGCTGGGATCCTCGGGATACATCTCATCGGCGGAGAGCATCTCGCGCAGCATCTGGTCATAGCCTTTGTCTTCGTTGAGCGATTCGATGATCCAGTCGCGCCAATGCCACATGTGCTTTTGCGAGTTGCGGACCTCTTCACCCAACCCCCACCAATCGCTGTAACGCCAGATATCCATCCAGTGCCTCCCCCAGCGCTCGCCGTAATGCGGACTGGCAAGGAGTTTTTCGACCACCGCCGCTTTGGCTTCATTCGAGGAATCCTGAGCAAAGGCTTGAAGCTCATCGTTCGTTGGGGGCAACCCGATCAAATCCAGATAGACTCTCCGCAACCAAAGCGATGGCGCCACCGGCGATTGGGGTCTCAAGCCACGCTGTTCGCGCCGTGAAGCGATCCAGGCGTCGATCGGATTGTTGTTCCAAGCATCCTCGATGACTCGAGGTGGAGGAGACTTGGTAGGGGTTTGAAAAGCCCAATGCGAATCGGGGTCAGTTTCCTCCTGATCGTCCACCGGGACCGGGGCCCCCTCCGCGATCCAACGCTTGAGTGCATCGACCTGCTCGGGATGAAGAGGTTCACCCTCGGGCGGCATGCGAGTGGCAAGGTCACTGCTGGTGACACGCTGTACGATCGAGCTAGCCTCTGGGTCGGTCCGCGCAATCACCGCTCCACTATCGGAACCTCGCAGTGCGTTGCCCGCCGAGTCCAGGCGCAGCCCCGCTTCCTGCTTCAGCGCTCCATGGCATGCCACGCAGCGCGCGTACAAAACGGGGCGTATGTTTTCCAGGTAATGTCGGTCGGAGTCGTTTTCCGCATTCTCGTCGCCGCTGACCGGGAGCGAAAAGGCTCCTGCCCACAGCAAGTAGATCGACCAGGCGAGCAAGCGATAGCGCATAACCGGAGGAAACGATTTCTTGGACGGCGATGTGGTAGGAAACGATCGAGGGATCATCCCTAGTATCGGTCATTCCATCCCGGGAATCAATGCTCGGTGCCTGCGCGACGCATGCCCCTATTCCAACCCGTACGCTCCCGCTGGCGGAATCACTTGTCCGGCTACGACTCCCAAGCCGCCGGTCTGAAAGAATCGGGGTTCGAGCGCGAATTGGAACGAAACGTTGTCGCGTCCCTGGTCGTACGCCAACGCGAGTCGGAGCAGGAAAGACTCACCAATCCGTGTGACACCCAGCGACTGTCCGGTGTTTCCAGTTGGACCAAAATCGATCGCGGTTCCTCCGTTGGCAGCCCATTTGTCGTTGAGTCGGTAATTGAAATTGGTGTTCAAGATCTGGGAGCTAACGGGTCCCGAGAGGTTGGTGTAGCCAACATACAGTTCGCCACGACGCGGTCGAGACAGAATGGTTCCGATCGAGGTCGCACGCAGTCCTCGGTCGAACAAGTCGTAATATCCGTCGCTGACAATGGTGAATCGATCTCCAATGTGGTAGCGGAAATCGTAATTGATCCCGCCCACCGATTGGCCGAAGTTATCGCGGTCCGGATTGTAGAAGAAGATGCCATCGACATCGAATTCCACCAAATCCGCAATTCGTTCCCGGCCCGGCGTTCCGCGTTTGGTCTGCAATCGCTGCTGCAGCCCGATCCGGCTTTGCATCTGGTCCGCGACGATCTGGGGACTGACAGCCGAAACATATCGCTGCAACCCCTGTCGAGCGGCGTAATCCCGCGATTCGAATTGCGCAGGCAACGTCCCGCCAAACGTATTGACGATCAAGCGACGTCGAAAGTGCTCCTGCGCGTTGTCATCGATCGGATCGTACAAAGGAAGTTGATCCAAATCGCGATCGCTTCCGGCATACCACGTCTCGCTCGTGTAATTCACTTTGTGCGCGAGCCCATTGATATTGAACAACGTGCTTTGAACATCGGGGAAGACTTGCCAAAATGGGGTTGAGGTCCGCAAGCCCGCCTGCCCCGTCAAACGCGTTAACGGATCCCCGTTGAGATCCTCGCCCCAATAAGCCGCCTCACCCGACAGGTAAGGAGTCCACTTGGCGTAGAAAAACTGGAACGGCATCGCGATCTCTTGACGGGTCGCGGTCTGGATGCCGGAGGCAGGGACTTCCCACGGTTGGTAGATCCACTTCGATGCATCTTGGGGCGAGGTGGGAAAGCTGGCCACCTTCTGGTCGGCGTAACCGACATGCGAGTGGGAATACCAGGTAAACAGATCCCCCAGCGAACAACCCAAAACGTAGTGGTCCAGACGGGGCAGCCACTGCGTCTCCGTGAAGAACTCATTGATTCTCGCTTGCCCCCAGATGTCGAGCATCTGGCTTTCTTTGAAATAGTTGCGGTACCGCAGCGCGGTCGATCGATCCTTCAGCGTGTCCCAGTCGCTCTCGTAGTACTGCTCGAGAAAATTCCGATCGCTCAGCCAACCCAGTTCGGCCCACAACTCGCTCGTCGGATTGAGCATCTGGCGATGGTTCCAAATCACCCGACCTCGGTTGAGAGATTCGGGAATCAAGCCGACGCGATCGGAACCCAAGGTGTCGAGTCCACGATCGTTCAATCCCCAAGCATCGACAGTTCCCTGTGCAGGGCCGCTGTGCAGAAAACCAGGAACCGAATAATTGAAGTCGGAACCGAGGGCGAATCCCCGTTTGCTCAAATAATCGGTAGAGAGATTCCATTTCGTCCCGTCGACCGCATTGATGCCGAGGATCTGATAGAGATTCCAATCGACCATCGCCTGCGCGCCGAGGATCTGGTCCTGTCGATATTGGAAGCCCGAAACATAGTAGCTGGAGGTGTCCACGTTGGTGTTCAACACCGGCCAGTACAGGACTGGGACCCCTTCAAGGTACACGAAGTTATGGCGAGCCTGGGCTTTCATTCGCGTCTGGTTGCTGTCCTGCGCGAGAAGGCCGAATCCGAGCATTCCCGTCCCAGAGGATTGCCGCTGGTCGTTCATTTCGATCCGATCCGCTTGCAGCCAATAGCGTGGAACGCCCAAGCGGCTACTGGTCATCGCGGCTCCACTGGCGAGAAAATTCTCGCGGGATCGCTGCTGGATCACATCCGCCTTCAAGCGAACGATTCCTTCGTATCCCGGTGCGGGAGTCAGAACCTCCGCTCCGAGAATCATGCCGTACTCGGACTGCACGTTGTAGTACATGCGATCGGCATAGATCTTGCGAGATCCCTGCTGAAAAACAATGTTTCCTTCGAGATACAATTCCACTGGCAGATCATCGATGCGACGAGACAACAGGCGATTCATATCGCTCGTCCAAATCACGCATCGATCGCATTCGATCAATACGGTCCCCATATCGAATAGCCCACCGCTGGTCTGGACCGCGACATCGCTGAACATCAAACGAATGCCACGAGTGATCGTGACAACCGTATCGCCCCGGTCCGGTCTCGGGGTGATTTGCAGCTGCGGTTCTACACCCCCACGGCCGACGAAGAGAAATTCCTTCGCCCCCATGCGAGGTGCGGCGGTGCGAACGGCAGTCGCCGATTGCGCGACCGGTGCAGGGAGCGGCGCGGGGCCATTGCTCAGTACCAAGGGCGCCGGAGGTTGAGGCAGCGGCATGGTCCCTCCCTCCAAAACCGTCCCTCCAACTTGCTGGTTTCCAAGAATCATCTGGTTGGCGAGCGGCGACGGGGATCCCGTCGCGTTCCCCGCCGGTGGCATGGTTCCAAGCGAAGGACTGGCCGGAAACGAGCCCGCAGGTGGCAGTCCTGCAGGCATTGACGTGGAAGGGATGGGAATCGCCGGTTGCTGGGCCATTCGCAGTTGTGCGGCGAGTCGAAGGTAATTGGATTCGTCCGCCGCCGTCCACGCGACCGCGGGTTGAACCGAATCCGATTCGGGCCGATCATCGCTCGACGCCGGCATCGCTGGAGGGGTCCCCGAACCATCCATCCATGCTTCTGCAGAAACCTCGACCTCAAAACGAGAGAACAATCGGCCCAGCCAACGACTGTCCTCCATTCGCTGATCTTCGGCCCAGCGGACTTGACACGAACCGGCAAGCTCCAGCGTCACCTGCTGCATCGCTTCGCCGTCGACCTCAAACGTCTTTACCCAAAGCGTGGCCCGGTCTGCCTGTGCATAAAACCTTCCTTGGTAAATGCGGCAACCTTCTTCCAACACATACACCGAAACATCGCCGCGCTCATGCCGCGTCCCTTTGTTCGCAAAGACGGCGATCGAGTGTTTCGGATCCGAAAGCGGGACGCCGATTTCGGAACCCGAGGCACGAACCACGAGGCCGACGAGGATCGCTAGCGCCGCGCACCAACGCGCCAAGAAATGCAGCGAAGCGCAGGCATCGCCACGCATCCGAACCACCCATGGATTGGAATTCCTCCGATCCCATGGGGGTGGATGGTAAGTGTATTGCAGATCGTCGATGGGACTCCGTTCCACTCTCGACTCTTTTCTCCTCGGGGCTCGACAGGATCCTGCGCGCGTCAGGCCGGAGTATAGAAGTCTGAAATATTGGGCTCAAGATGAAGGTTTGGCTCAGGTCGTGATTCTTGCCTGCCGATTTTAGATTCTTACAGCACCCAAGATGGCGAAAAGTTGCCATGTCTCCTAGCTCTTATGAGCTATCTAGTTCCCCCAGACTCCGCATCTTTTCAGGCAGCACTCTTTCACGGATGGGCTCCAGCTATGTCCAATCTTGATTCGCTAGCGATTCATTTGATTCGCGAAGGCCAATGGTCCGACGCAATTCTCCTGTACCGAGAGGAACTCGGCGTCACGGTGGCGCAGGCCGAAGCCAGGGTACTCGCCTTAGCCGACGAGTATGAAATCCTCTACCCAGGCCGCTGGGCGGCTTGGTTCACCCTCGCTTTCGCAGGCTTATCCCTCGCGGGCTTGGTCTTCCTATTGCAGTTGATCCTGAGCGCCTAGGTCCCGGCCATCAGGACGGCTCGTTTGGCAGCGATGGTTGCCAGCAATTGCTGTTGCGGCGCGACGAACTTTGCGATCCCTTGTTCCATGAGGGTCTCCTCCATGTGGGCAACGCCGACCGTTTGGTCGAGTTCTCGGCAGATCGCTTCCGAGGGCATAGCATCTACTTGCCGCGTGAAGTGCAAGTCGTTCGCGGCAACGGCGGTGTTGGTCTCCGGTGGATTGGTTTGAATATCGGAACCAGCCAAGGCAGCGACGTACTTCCACGGCGGATCGTTGGCATTCTTGGTCCCGGTACTGGCGAAGATGATTTCCTGCTGGAGCGGGGTTGGATGGCTGCTCCAAAAGCGAGCATTTTCGCTCCAGATACGTTTCGCATTGAGAATGCCATAGATCCCTTGAGCTTCGGGCGAGAGACTGGGACAGTACTCTGCCGTGTATTGATCGATGCGTGAAACAAAAATGCTGTACACGCTTTTGAACCCCTCCAGGTTCGCTCGTCGCTGCGCACCTCGCCAAACCGAATCCCGGGCCGCGAGATACTGTCTTTGCGTGAAGATCAAAGTGACGTTCAACGTCACTCCGTCTGCGGCCAATTGCTCGAGCGCATCCAAGCCAGCGGGAGTCGCTGGGACTTTGATCATGCGGTTGCGATGGCCGCGCGACCATCGGCGTCCTAGATCGATATAGCGTTCCACGCGATCGCGATGGGGGAGGTTGCGTGCGGGATCTTCGACCAAGGGGTCCAATTCGAAGCTTACCCATCCCGCGTTGCCTTTCGATTGCGTCCAGATTTGCTCGAACTTCACCTGCGCCTGCGATACCAGCTCATCGGTCAATTCCCAGCAGATGGCTTCGTCACCCAAGCCAGATTCCAGTAATCGCGAGATCCGATCGTCGAAGCGTCCTGTGCGTACCAGATTGGAAACGATGATCGGGTTGCTCGTCGCGCCAACCGCTCCCCAGCGGATGTTTTGGTCGACCAGGTCGGGATCGATGGAGTCCAGGTAGAGTTTGGTGCCGGAGTGGATCAAGGCAGCAATGGAGGAATTTGACATGGTTTCGCGTGCTCCGCCCCGTATGGAAATCGGGAGGTTGAGACTAGGATGCGTCAAGTCGACTCCATCATGGTAGACTTTGCTGCATCGATCTTCCAGTCGCTCACGCGATTCGCCGAGTTTCCCGGAAATACTGACTTTTCATGATTGATCTTCGAAGCGATACGGTAACCCGCCCGACCGCAGCAATGCTGCAGGCGATGATGACGGCACCTGTGGGGGACGATGTGATCGACATTGATCCGACGGTCGTCCAATTGCAGGAGCGGACCGCGGAGTTGCTGGGCAAGGAAGCCGCGATCTTTATGCCTAGCGGCACGATGACCAACCAGATTGCACTGCGCGTTCATTGTTCGCCGGGAGATGAATTCCTGTGCGAGGCCGAGTGCCACATTTACAACTACGAACAAGGAGCATTCGCCCAGTTGAGCGGATTGGTTGCCCGGACCATCCCCGGGACCTGTGGGGTTTTTGATGTGACAGCGCTCGACGGCATGGTTCGACCTGTCAACGAACACATGGTACGCACGCGATTGCTCTGTTTGGAAAACACATCCAATCGAGGAGGGGGTTCGATCTTTCCTCAGGCCAAGGTGTTATCGATCTGCGAGTGGGCAGAACACCACGGTGTTTTGACGCATCTCGATGGAGCTCGATTGTTCAATGCGTCTGTTGCCTCGGGATTGAGTCCCAAGCAGTTGTCCGAGCCGTTCGACTCCGTCAGTGTCTGCTTCAGCAAGGGGCTCGGCGCTCCGGTGGGATCCTGCCTTGCCGGGAGCAGGGAATTCATCGCTCGATCGCGCCGCGCGCGAAAACTGTTCGGTGGAGGGATGAGGCAAGCCGGAATCATCGCGGCGGGAGCTCTCTACGCCCTCGAACATCACGTTCATCGCTTGGAGGAGGATCACGTGCATGCCGGGTTGTTGGCCGAGTCGGTCCGATCCATCGCCGGGTTGCGTTTGCTCGGGGATACCGTGGAAACCAACATCGTGATCTTCAAAATCGATCCCGACCTTGGAACCGCGGCTGAATTTGCCGGCAAACTCCTCGAACTCGGAGTCCAGGTCCTCGCTTTTGGACCTCAGAGCATTCGCATGGTGACCCACTTGGATGTAGACCGTTCTCAGATCGAGGCGGCTTGTGCAGCGATCGAACGTGTTGGTCGAGAAACGCGATCCTCGCAAGGGAGCAACGTCACATGTCGCGTCCGAGGATGACCAAGCACATGTCGTCTTCTTGCTCGCATCCGATGATGTGCTGCTGAACTTGGGCAACGATTTGCTCCCCTGCACGCTGCACGTTCCCAGACGACTTTTGGATTTCCTCCCGGACGCGTGCGATGGAGTACTGCTCACCTTGGCGGTTGGGGGCTTCGAAGATTCCGTCGGTGTACATGGTCAAGCTATCACCGGGGACGAGATCAATTTCGCAACTTTCAAAAGGAATATCGGGCATGATGCCGAGCGGAGGGCCGCCGATGTCTGACCCTGGCTCACTGATCGTGCCATCGCTCGCATGTTTGATGGGAGGCATGTGTCCCGCGATCACGATCGTGACGCGATGGGTAGTCTTGTCCAGCACGATGGCGGACATGGTGATGAAGCGCTCGGCTTCGAGGGCTGTGATCCGGTCGTTCAAATGGGCCATCGCCTTGCAAGGATCGGTGATCGAGCCGAACGCGAACCGCGTTTCCGCGGATAGTTTCGCCATGAACATGGCCGCGGCGACGCCGTGTCCGACCACGTCCGCCAAAATCACCGCCAGGCGATTCCCGTCGAGTTCCAGAAAGTCGAAGTAGTCTCCGCCGATCTGTTGGGCTGGGTTGTAGTACTTGAAGAACGAATAACCAGGCACCTGCGGAAGATGCTTGGGCAGGAACGCCAACTGAACCTGGCGCGCCAGCTCCAGGTCCTGTTCGACCAACCGTTGCTGAAGCATTCGCTCGTGGAGCTGTGCGTTTTCGATCGCGATGCCCGCTTGATTAGCGACGGCGATCAGGATCTCCAGGTCCTTTTGTTCGAATCCCCCTTTTTGCTGGAGGCTGTCGATTTGGATAGCTCCGATGGGCTCTCCTTCGCTATCCAGAAGCGGAGCGATGATCATCGAGCGGATTTTGAAATCCGCGATGCTCTGGCTGCCGTCGAATCGTTGGTCGCTGCTCGCGTCCATCGAGATGATGGCTTCCCTGGTCTGCATTACTTCCCGGAGTACGGTTCGAGAGACGCGGATGAGCTCTTCCTGATCGGGCCGACGGGTCTTGGTCCACCTCTTTGACAGTTGTCCCGAATCGTCTTTGAGGATGATGAAGCCTCGATCGGCTTGAATAAAGATCGTAAACAAGCAATCCAATACCTTGGGCAAGACGCGATCGAGTTCGACCGTCTTCCCCAATCCTTGCATGATTTCGAGAATGGCCGCCAGCTTCAACTCGGCGGACGCGGCCAACTGGACGCCATACTGGCTTCCCGATCGCGCATCGAGCTTCACTGTAACGCCGCGCATGCCTTCGTTTTCCGGTCCATCCTCGACGAACATGATCCCCATGCTGGAGCCCACTTCATCTTGGGATGGCATTTTCAATTGCGATGGGGTTGCATCCTCGTAATAAACCAACTCGATGTCGCAGATGCGGATCATGTCGCCATCGCGGAGCGGGGTCGCCCCTTGAATCAGCGTTTCATTGACGAGGGTCCCGTTCCGACTGTTCATATCCTCGATCGCGTAGCCATTCGGAATCTTTACCGCTTTGGCATGTTGGCGAGAAACCGCACCGCTTTCAAGAACGATATCGCACTCGGGATGGCGTCCGAGAATGTATTGATCGTGAACCAACGTGATGCGCTGGCCCATCGCCGGTCCGGTTACAGTTTCAAAGTATGGCATATTCCAGAATGGTCGAACTGGGAGAAGCGTGCAGTTCGCGGAGGTGTTTTCTTGAAGCAAATTGCCTTACGACGGAACCATCATAACGATTTCTCGAGCGGTCCGGGAGCCCGCGTTTCCCGCGATTATTGAGGCGCTGAGGGAATGACAATTTGTCGCTAGAGAGGGAATCATTCCCGCTCGCCCTGCATTTTTCGCTAGAATTTCTGGAATGAACGCTGTTGATTTGGATTCAAAATCTCAGGAACGCCGCTCCGCGCGGTTTTGGTCCAGCTTTGTGCTCGCCCTCATGGCGATCAATCTCCTGATCGCGCTGGTTGCGATTGTTGTCGCCGTTCGCGACCCTTCTTTTCAACCGGTTCCTTCCTACGGCGAAAACGGAGTCGATTGGGAGACGCGAAAACAGTTGCAGACAAACTCGGACTCCCTGGGCTGGACCGCGGACGTGGAGCGAGGCTCGGACCGAAATGAGGTTCGATTGGTCCTGACCGATTCGCGGAATCATCCGGTGACCGGGGCTTCGGGCACGGTGCAGGTCTATCACTTCACCCGCGCTGGCCAGCCGGTCACTGCGCCCCTCCTCGAGTCGACCGACCGGCCAGGCATGTACTATGCGGCAATCGATGTCGCGAGGGACGGTCGCTGGCACGTGACAGCCAAGCTCTCACGCGCCCCGCAGGAGCAGTTTTTGTGGGACCACGATGTGGAGTGGTATCGCTGATGGCCTGGGAATGGGTGACCGCAATCCTGGTGGCATCGCTCCTGGGCTCTGGCCATTGCGTCGGGATGTGTGGTCCGTTCGCGGTCCTGGCGACCGGTTCCGCGGCCGAGGGGTCTTGGTCTCGCCGCTGGGGGGCTCTCGCCAGCTACCATGCGGGCCGCTGGGTGACGTACCTTATTCTAGGGGCACTCATGGGCGGACTTGGAAGCGTGGCCGATGGGCTGGCGGTCGGCGCTGGCTGGGCACCCATCGCCGCGCGACTGGTCGGCGGTCTGATGATCGTCATGGGATTCGTGCTCATCGTCCGTTGGTGGCGAGGAAAGGCAGGGGTCGTCTCGCATGCGCCGTGGGCGTTGCGATGGAACCAAATGCTGATCGCGCTTCGCAAACGCTGGCATGCCAAGACCGCCTTGGGCGCAGCGTTTTCATGGGGGCTGATCAGCACGTGGCTTCCTTGCGGATGGCTGTATGTGTTCGCCATCGCCGCCGCGGGCGCAGGAAGCGTGGCATGGGGAATGGTTCTCATGACCGCGTTTTGGATCGGGACGTTGCCGCTGCTGTCCCTGGTTCCCGTCGGGGCTTGGCTGATCGCGAGCCCAACATCCCTATCCTGGACATCGCGCCTACGCACCTTGATCACTTCGGTGCAACCATTTGTTCAGCCCTTGGCTGCGTGTCTTTTGATTGCGTTCGGCATCTTCACTGCCACCAGTCGCGCCGAGATCCCGCTGGCGAATCTTCGGATATCGACTTCGGATCCAACGCGAGGCTCGGTCGGCGAGCAATTGAACGAGGTGATCGATCAAGAGTTGCCATGTTGCGTCGATGGTGAGAAAACTGCAGGAGACGAATCGCATGAGCCCAGCCGCGGCGAATGAGTCTCCTCTCTTGGATCGCAAGACGCACCGAGATGCCACGTCGATTCGACCTTGTGCCCACTGCGGATTGCCGACCCGGACCGATGATCCTGCAACTTGGCATCGCGAGCCCTTGCAATCGGACTCGCCCCCCGAGTCAACCCCGCTCGTCTTTTGTTGCCACGGCTGCATGGGGGCCTATGCCCTGATCCACGACCTGGGGCTCCAGGATTTTTATTCGCTTCGCGACCGATCGAATGCCGAGGTCGCTCCGGTTCGATCGCAGCGGCGACATCAAGTCTTGAACGATCTCGATGCCGCCGGCGTGCCTGTCGAAACGTATTCCGATGGATTATGTCGTGTTCGACTGGCGATCGACGGATTGCACTGCGCGGCATGCAGTTGGCTGATCGAAAAGATGCAGCCGACCCTCCCTGGGTTGAAGTCGGCTCGCGTGAACATGAGCGACAGGACACTCGACATGGTCTATGACCCGAGTGTGACGAGTCCTGCGAACGTGGCCGACCGGCTCGGCCGCTTGGGCTACGGCCTATCTCCGATCGCAGCCGACGACGACTTCTCGGCGACGGATCGCGCGCTGCAGCGAGAGCATTGGATCGGGATGGCGACGGCGTTTTTTTTGGCGGCCAATGCCATGTGGATCGGGATCTCGCTCTATGCCGGAGAAGCGTCGGGCATGGCCCCGGCGCATGCGATGTTCCTGAGATGGACCGGCGCGGTGTTGGGACTGTTGGCAGCGATCGGCCCTGGAAGTATTTTTTTTAGATCGGCATTGGCATCGGTCCGCGCCCGGGTTCCGCATGTCGATATCCCAGTTGCGATTGGGCTTGCCGTCGGGACCGTCGGCAGTTTGGTCGGTGCCGCGTTCGGGCGTGGACACATCTACTTCGATTCGTTGGCTTCGCTCGTCTTTCTCCTGCGTGTGGGGCGTTACATCCAATTCCGAGCCCAGTATCGGACCGGATTGTCCGTTTCGCGATTGCTGCGAGCTTCGCAAGCGGCCGCGGTTCGAATCGAATCCGACGGAACCCAAGTGATGATTCCCGCCCACCGACTTTGCGAGGGTGACGTGGTCGCGGTCTTGCCCGGTCAGTCCCTCCCCGCCGACGGTGTGATCATCGATGGCACGAGCGCGATGCAAACCGCCTGGATCACAGGGGAAAGCCGACCCTTGCCGGTTGCACCCGGGACAGCATGGGTTGGAGGGTCGTTCAACTTGCAAAGTCCGTTGAGGATTCGCGTGACCGCTGCGGGCGATCAAAGCCGTATCGGTCGCTTGAATGAAATGGTCCGACAAGCCACCGCGCAGCGGACTCCGCTCATCCGTTTGGCCGATCGCATCGGCGGAGTGTTCGTGATCGGCGTGCTGTTTTTGGCCTTGGTGACCGTTGCGGTGTGGAGCTGGATAGCGTCGCCGTCGGTCGCCCTTGATCACACGGTCGCGTTGCTGACGATCGCGTGTCCCTGCGCGTTGGCGCTCGCAGCTCCGTTGGTTATTACGGTCGCGTTGGGCCGGGCCGCCCGCGAACAGGTTTGGATCCGGGATGGCAGCGCGCTTGAACGTCTCGCGAAACCTGGGATCTTGTGGTTCGACAAAACAGGGACCCTCACGTTCGGCGATCAGAGCGTGGTCGCATGGGACGGGACCACCGAAAGTCTCCTTACGGCTGCCGCCCTCGAAAGCCATTCGGATCATCCCGCAGCGAGGGCGATCGTCTCGTTTGCCAATCGCGCTGACCCGTCATGGCATCCGTCTCACTACACCGTCGAGCAGGTGGTTCAGTCGTACGGACAAGGCATCGAGGGCCGGGTCAACAACGTATCGGTCGCGATTGGAGTTCTCTCGAGCACGCGTGTCGATACACCAGATCGCGGTGACGACTACGAATCCATGTGCCAGTCGGTCAGCGTAGAGTGTGACGGTGTTCATCAAGGAACTTTTCTTTTGGGGGATCGCGAGCGGCCCGGTGCGATTGAAGCGCTCCGGAGACTTGTCGATCGAGGGTGGAAGATCGGGCTGCTGTCCGGAGATCGCGCCTCGGTGGTCGATGCGTTGGCCGAGCGCCTGCGAGCCGAAGGAGTCCCATTGGTCGATGTCCAGTCGGAACAGACGCCCGAGCAGAAGCTTGCGGTGATTCTTGCCAGCCGATCATCGCACCCGACGACCGTGATGGTGGGGGACGGGATCAATGACGCTGCGGCGTTGGCGGCCGCGGACGTCGGGATTGCCATACGCGGCACTGGCGAAACTTGCTTGAGAAACGCCCCTGTCTACATTCCCGACAACCAACTCGACTCGATCGTTCGATTGGTCGACGCGTCGCAGAACACCGTGCGAGGCATTCATCGCTGTTTTGCAGCGTCGCTTTTGTACAATGCGATCACGATCAGCTTGGCCGTCACCGGTTGGATCCATCCACTGATCGCGGCCCTGTTTATGCCCTTGAGCGGCATCACCGTATTGACCATGGCCCTCTCAGCCCGAACGTTTCCTCCATCGTCAAAAACCGTCGCTTCGGAGGCTGCGTTGTGAGCGTTCTCTACATCGCGTTGCCGTTGGCGATCCTTCTCGGAGGAGCAGGGTTGGTAGCTTGCTGGTACTGCATTCGAGGGGGGCAGTACGACGATCTCGAGTCCCCGTCGATGCGGATGCTCATCGATGATTCGCCCGATCCACAAGATAGGGACCAAGACGGAGAACAAACATAGGCCTCCCTGACCTTCGGAAAAGCCCGTGTGACGGACATCCCAGTCCGTCGACCGCCACCGAGAGAATCCTATGGAAGATTACGGGAACAGGTGAGGGAATCTCTGGCGAGTTGGCACGCAAGGTATGCGGTCCTTGTGCCCTCATGTTGAATGGGACCTCATTGCGGGGCATTGGGAGAAGGATATCGCAACCGGTGTTGGTGAAACCCAAAACGGTGGTAACGCCGGTGGTAACATCCGCACCAATCTGAAAGAATCCGAAGCGGTGGCGATTGCAGAAGCCCCGACGATTTCGGGGTGTGATCCCCACGGATTCGTTGGGATTTCGTACCTAGTGCCCCCGCAAGGACTCGAACCTTGGACCCGCTGATTAAGAGTCAGCTGCTCTACCGACTGAGCTACAAGGGCAAGAAGTTTAGTATCGTACCGCCGGCGAATTGGCTTGCAAGGGCCAAAAGGCGAGCGCAAGTTGCGAAAAATGGGCAAGCCCAGGTTGACCGGAAGGGGGCTTTTTGTCGATACTTGCGATTAGTCCAGCCCTCGCACCGGTTTTCAGCAACGGGAAGGGAGAATTTGATACCACTACACAAGGAGTAACACGATCGAACGCATTCAGACTCGGGTCAATAATCAAATCCGCATCTCACCTCTACGCGTGATTGGCCCTGATGGAACTCAACTTGGAGTTATCTCTGTCGAAGACGCTCTCAGCCGTGCACGGGATGCCGGTTTGGATTTGGTGGAGGTTGCCCCCAACGAGCGACCACCGGTCTGCCGGATCATGGATTTCGGCAAGTACAAGTATGAGAAAAACAAGAAGTCTGGTCACAAGACGCATCAGACCAAGACCAAGGAGATTCGACTTCGGCCCAAGACCGGCGACCACGATGTCGAAACCAAAGTGCGCCAAGCCATCGGCTTCCTCAAGCACAAAGACAAAGTCCAAGTGACGGTGATGTTTCGCGGTCGCGAGATGGCGCACGTCGACGAAGGTCGCCGGGTCATGGAACATGTCCTGAACGATCTTGCCGAGTTCTCCAAGATCGAGCAACCGCCGCTCCAGCAAGGCAAAAAGATCATTGCCATGCTCGCTCCGAAGTAGGTCGGGCTGCCATGAAGTTGGTTCGATTCAGAAGATCCGATTCTTCCATCGGCTGGGGTTTGCAAGCCGAGGACGGCGTGCAAGATATCTTGGCTGCGGATCCGTCGCTCCCAAACTCGGTGGTTGAGTTGATCTCGCGGTGGAGTCAATTCGAATCCCGAATCGCCGGACTAGCCAGAAAACTCGGCTCAACCCACGACACGCTACAACTCCTGTGTCCGATCGATCGACCGGGCAAGATCCTTTGCATCGGTCTCAATTACCGCGATCATGCCGTGGAGACCAAGGCAGCGATCCCCACCGAGCCAGTCGTTTTTTGCAAGATGCCCACTGCCATGATCGGCCCGCTCGATGCGATTCGACTTCCGAGCATCAGTGCGCAAGTCGATTACGAAGCGGAACTGGTCGTGGTGATTGGTCGGCGCATCAAGCATGGAACCGCAAGCGAATCGGAGCGAGCGATTTTTGGGTACTCGGTCGGACACGACGTCTCGGCCAGAGATTGGCAAAAAGGGAAACCGGGCGGTCAGTGGTTCCTCGGTAAGTCGTTCGACACCTTTGCGCCGCTAGGCCCGGCAATAGCGCTCGCATCTTCCATCCCCGACGCCGGACAGTTGCGGATTCAATCCTGGCTAAATGGGGAACGGATGCAGGACTCCAACACGCGCGAATTGATTTTCACTCCCGCATATTTGGTCCAGTATTTGTCGCAAGTCATGACGCTCGAGCCTGGGGATGTGATCTACACCGGAACGCCGTCCGGAGTGGGAGTGGCTCGGACTCCACCAAGATTCCTGCATCCGGGCGACACGGTAGAAATCGAAATCGAATCGATCGGCCGTTTGGTGAATTCGTGCATTGCCGATACGTAGTTCGGTAACCCCGACCTTCGCGAACGCACTACCGTCGGGTATGATGCAGTTTGCGATTGTCCGCCCCCCACCACCCCAATCGTGAACCTCACCGTGGAAAACGCACGCACCGATCCGATCAAGCCTCGCGAGACCGGATCCCAATTGGTCGATTCTGTCGCGATCATCATCCTGCGAATCATTTTCATTCTCGCAGCGGCAAGCATCGGCGCTTCTCTGGCCCAATCGTCCCTGTCGAGGCTTGCCGACGTACCGCAGACGCTCAGTTCTGTCGCTCCCTATTTGATTTTCAGCGGAGTCCTGCTGACCGCATTCGCGGTCATCGCACTCGATATGCTTTTTCCCAAAAAACGCATCGAGGTCATCTCTGCGATCTATTTTGGTTTGCTGATCGGGGTCATTTTCACCAACCTGCTAACCTTAGCGATGGAACCGCTCCTCGCGGAAAATCCGTTTCGATCTTATGTGGCGCTCGGAATTCTCGTCGTGATGTGCTACGCGTGCGTGAGCCTTCTGCTGCAAACCAAAGATGATTTTCGATTTGTCATTCCCTACGTCGAATTCGCCAGAGATTTCAAAGGCATTAAGCCACTGGTTTTGGATACCAGCAGCGTGATCGACGGAAGGTTGGCCGAACTCGTGGAAACCAACATACTCGAAAGCCGGCTGGTCATGCCTCGCTTTGTTCTGATGGAATTGCAGTCCATCGCGGATAGCTCGGACAAATTGAAACGGGTTCGAGGACGGCGTGGATTGGATATCCTCAACCGGCTTCGAACGAATGACAAAGTCGACTTCCACATGTTCGAAAACGAACTGCCGGAGTGCGAAGGCCAACCGGTCGACATGAAGCTTGTCCTGCTGGCGAAGCATCTCGACGGAAAGCTCGTTACCGGCGATTTCAACTTGAATAAAGTTGCGAAACTTCACAACGTGGTCGTGATCGACTTGAACCAAGTCGCCTCCGCACTGCGACCCCAATACCTGCCAGGCGAAAGTTTTCAGATCCGGATCGTCAAGCCGGGGGAAGGCCAGGATCAAGGGATCGGATATCTCGACGATGGAACCATGGTCGTTGTCGAAGGTGGCCGAGACAAGATCGGGCAAACGGTGCAAGTGGCCGTCACGAGCACTCTGCAGACCCAAGCGGGTCGAATGATTTTCACAAAGGTAGAAGGGTAGCAACCCCGAGGCATCGCATGGAGTTGTCGGGGATCGGGGCGACAACCCTTTTGTTCGTTCTCGTCATCTATGCAGCGACCTTGGTCTCGATCGGATGGTTCGCTGGCAGAAAAATCGAGAGCGCGGAAGACTTTCTCCTCGCCGGTCGCAGCGTTCCGCTCGGCCTTTCTATACTCTCTCTCCTGGCAACTTGGTTTGGCTCAAGCGCCATTCTAGGCGCTACGCGCACCTCCTACGAACACGGTTTGCACGGAACGGTTCTCGAGCCATTCGCCTGCGCCGCGACGTTGACGTTAACGGGTCTCGTCTTTGCTGCACCGTTGTGGAAACGTCAGGTAGCTACCGTCGCCGATTTGTTTCGCGAACGCATGGGACGGTCCGCGGAATGGATCAGTTGCCTGATCCAGGTCCCCACCTTCTTCTGCTGGATCGGTGCCCAATATCTTTCGATCGGCGCCTTGGTGGAAACCTATCTGGGGTTGCCCAGTTGGATCGGTGCCATCGGTTCATGCGTAGTCGTCCTGGTCGTCCTTCGGGCCGGTGGCATGTGGGCGGTCACTTGGACCAACTCGCTATTGGTGGCGGTATCGATCGCCAGCGTGGTGATTTTGTTCTTCGGGACCGCATCCACGCTCGGCGGTGGGAGCATTGCAGAAGGCGTGCGTCGAGTCCTCTCGGAAACGCCCCGTGATCAACTCACGTTCTTTCCCGATTTTCGCCTACCGACCATCCTCGCTGTGCTCGGCGTGTTCCTGACTGGATTGCTCGGGAATATTCCAGGCCAAGACCTCCAGCAGCGGGTACTCTCCGCCACTAGCCCACGAGTCGCTGCCTGGTCATGCGTGATCTCCAGTATCATTTACTTGGCGATCGGATTGATCCCCGTGTATGTCGGGCTCGCCGCCAAACTGCATCTGCCCGACCGAATCACCGAGGCCGACGTGCGGGGAGATCAGGTGCTGCCGATTGCCGCACCGTACTTTCTCAGCGAGCCTTTGGTGATCGTTCTGGTGGTGGGACTGATTTCCGTGAACTTGGCGGTGGCCGCGAGTTCCACCATTTCCCAAACAACGATTCTCGATCGGAACGTCCTAGGGTTCCTGAGGCGCAACGACAACAGCAGGCCGAACTATGAAAAAGGATGCGTTCTTGTCGTATCGATCGGTTCGCTGCTGGCCGCCTTTTCCGGCAACTCGATCATGGGCTTGTTGGAGATCTCGCTGGTACTGGTCATGGTCTCGCTATTCGTCCCGATGTGCATTTGCTTGTTTGCGAAACACGTAGCACCCTGGGCTGGCGTAGCATCAATGCTGGCGGGAGCTGCGGTATGGGGCGGACACACAGCCGTCGAAACATGGATGCAGCGCGCGACGAATATCGCAATGGAACCTGCAAGCGAAAACTCTGCCCTGGCATGTTATCTAGGCGTTCCCGCCGAAATCCAAGGGCTGGCGGCTAGTTTCCTGATGGCCGTAATCGTGCAATGCTGGTCGCGAACACCGCGAGCTACGACTCGGTGAGCCTCAAGCGGGGGCCGCGACGCGTGCGTTCCTTGTGCATCTGGTCACTCCGGCTCGCGCGGTTCGGCATCGGTACCCTCATCGAGATCGGGCAACGTCCAATACATCAGCCCGTCGTCGACGGGCCAAGGCTGCAGCTGCCGTTGCTGGGGAGGTAAAGAAGCCTGCAAGAGCGAACGGACATCGTTGAGCAGCGGTAAACAGTCACCGTAGTAGGAATGCCCGAGCAGATCGGTATCGATGCCGGAGGCATCGATCGTATCGACATCGCGCACCACGAGCGCACCGGCGGACGAGTCCCCCGCGCGCATGCTGTCGTTGAAATTGCGCGAAAGCATCAATGCTAAATCGTTCTTCGAACAATACAGAGTCGTACGCACAGCGGTCTTGATCAATCTCGGGGCGATCTGCACGCGGAAAACCTCTCGGTCGATATCCGGGGCAGCCAATACGATTTGATCGAAGATCCTGCCTCGGTCCCCGAGTTCCGCGATCGCTCGGCATGTCGCATCGGCACCCATGCTGTGCGCGATGACATGGATCCGGTCAGCGTCGACGCGCTCTGCGATATCGACCAAAAACTGCTTGATGACATAGCGACTGAACTCGATCTCGTTGCGATCGGAAAAATAATGCCGGACGCTTCCCCGTGACGGCCAGCTAAAGAAGATGGGAACCCCTTCGAACTTGAGATCGTAGTGCATTTGCGCCGTCCGAAGTGCGGCATTCTCGAAGTCGACGTTGAAGCCGTGAATAAACACGAAGCATGATTTCCGGGAGGACTGGAGCCCTGCCAGCTTCGCGCGGACCGCCGCAAAGAAAGCCTGCTCCTCGAGCGTTTCGGTTCTCTTCAGCACGACATGCTTCTGTTCGTTTTCAGGACCGAACGTGGGACGCTCGACAACCCCCTCGGTATGGCGAGGAGGAATGGACACCTCGCATGTTCCGTAATGAACTTGTTCCCCCGCGTCTCGTCTCGCTCCGAAGCGCAGACCAGTTCCAATCCGCCACACCTGCTGCAACTCCTGCTGGAACATGAACAGCGCCCACAGGATGCCGATCAGCATGAACGGCGCAGCGAGCCACTTCCAACACCCAGACCGCTTCGCAGGCTCCGATGGATTGGTGCGAAACCATGTCACCACGGCAATCGCTAGGAGCACGGCCACGAACGGATAGGGAGCGACCTGGATCAACGAGGGCCGGGGACGGTCCACTTGCTCCCGATTGGTCCCATAGTAGACGAGGACCGATGTTGGTTTTTCAGGGTCGACTTGCCGCACCGCATGTTCATCAACAGACGCCTTCCTCCCACGCGTTGCCATCGGTCGTCGGTCCCGCGCTTCCTCCGAAATTGGTTCGGACTCGGCCATGGCGGCCACCTCAGGGTAGCCTCGGGATCCGACAATCTCGGCGAGGAGCTCTGCAATCCGAATCGATAGCGGATGGTTGGACTTCCAGGCTTGGAGCAAGCTGGGGACAGCGCGTCGTCCTTCCCGAAGGATCTGGTCTGCGGCGGCCTGGAAGACCGACGGGTCGCTATCGGCAAGCCTATCGAGCAAGGTTTGCCAATACTCCGGCGTTTCCTGGTCCGGGGGGATTTCGAGATGCTCCAAGCCGACGATCGCAGCGTTCCGCAACTTGGGATCCTGACTCGCAACATACTCGAGCAGGATTTGGCGGACGACCCACTCCAGATCTCCTCTGCTTTGCAATTCCACCGCGGCCCGCTGCTGCAGTTCGAGCGATTCTGATTGCAGCGCCTCGGCGAGCGCCTGCCGCTGAGTTTCGTCGGATGCACCGCAGATCCCACCGTATGCGAGCACTAACCAAGCGAAGAGAGCCATCGAACGAGAAAAGGGACAGCGAATCCTTTGGCATTCTGGCATCATGGCAACTCGCGATCTCATCCTGAAGGGAGCTCGCCTCAAGCATACAGCGACGGCGCGTGGCGGAGCAAGTAGGAATAGGGGCTACGGCGACGATTCGGCAGGCTGCACCTGCATGATGCGTTTGGCGTTCTCCTCTTTCCCGTAGAGAACCAGCACATCCCCAACTTCGATGATGTCCGATGGACCGGGAATGCCGGGCAGCAGCGCATCATTGCGCCGGATAGCCAAAACGACGACCCCGGAATCCCAAGGACGCGAATGCCGCAGCATTTTTCCGACGAGCGGATTCCCCGCTTCGATCAGGTACTCCGAAACAACATACCCATGGTCGACACGGAGCAGCAGTTCATAGTCGAGGGCTCGCACCAGCCCAGCGCGGGTCAACGAGGATGCGATGAGCCAATCCAAGGTTTTTCGAAACCATCGCACGCGACCGATGTAACCGATCGCCAGCGCGATGGCCACGGCCGCCAGAATAATCGTCAAGGATTCAAAGACATTGTTCCCTTGAACGAAGGTGGCAACCATCGTAGCCAGGGCCGAGGTCAGACCGATGTTACCCACCAGGATCAGATCTCGGATGATCCGGCGTCGGACCGGGTGATTCACCACCAATTCCGCCTCGCGGGTGGTGAAGCCGACACCGAAGAAAGCCGAGTAGCTCTGAAAGCTTGCCGTGTCGAAGCTCAGCCCCGTCATCATCAAGGCGATCGTCGCCACCTTGATCGCCAAGAATGAAAACAAGGCGATAAAGATCAGGGTGACAATCGCGGTCATGGTCGAAGGGGTCGGAAGGTTTCGGAGAGTTGTAGCGGACCACCGAAGCGACGCAAGCGTCGCCTCGGCTGGAATAAAGAAACGGCGCTAGGCTCAACGAAAAGGTCTCGCTGATCCGAATGCTCGACGAACGATCAAGGTTTCACCGTTTTTTTCGTGATGATGGTGATCACGATCTCATCATCGTCTTGGGTGGTGAGGGGATCAGGTACCGTAATGGTCAATATACCTTGCGTTAGATCCCTGCGGTCTGGTGTTACTACGGCACCGCATAACGTTCCCTTCACAAAGGCTGCAAAGCTGAAGTAATCGAAACTGCTGACGCCGAACAATTCGAAATATCGGACAATCGAGATGCTGTAGACATAGCCCTTAGCCGTTCGCTCTTTGAGTCGAAAGTCGATGGGTTCGATGATATCACGCGCGTCGCGTTGTGGTGCCTTGATCGGTGGGTCTTTGCAAAGCCGCAGCGATTGCGCAATTTTCGTTGTCTTTCCAACCCCTTTTTTCTGGGACATACTTTTCGCGGACGCGGTGGCTGCTTTCTTGGCTGCTTTCTTTTTCATGATGTTCCTTGCTACAAACTGTTGGACGAAAAATAGAACCGGACCGATTCGGTCGCACTCGCAAGCGAGTGCGACGATATCGTCTGTAGTACTAGGGTAGGAGGATAACCGATCCGCATGTGCAATGCACGCATTGCGATACGTCATTCCTCGAATTTCGGCCCGATGACGATGAGAGGGATGCCACCCTTACTGACACCGTAATTTTCCACGAATAAACCGTGTCTCCCGCACAAGAATACAAATCGCGAACGCCCACAAGTGGCTGAATTATTTGGGTAGAATGGGGGCTTGGGGAGTGTCCTTTCGGATTCCGTTTTCGATCTCTACGCCTATGTCAAACTCCAGCGACGAAAACCTCCTGTTCTCCATGTGGGCCCTCCAGATCGGGTTCATCGATTCGGCCCAATTGGTGGACGCGGCCGGGGCATGGATGTTCGCGCGGGAGAAACCGATCGGCCAGATCTTCGTCGAAAAAAAGTTCATAACCGAATCGATGAAATCCACCATCGATGAGATTGTGCGCAAACAAATCAATCGGACCGGCTCGGTCGACAAGAGCCTCGAGAGTCTCTCGCAGGCCAGTTCGATGGCGTTGACGCCCGGCGATTTGGAGTTGCGGACTCAGGATCAAAAACTCCCCAGGGAATGGGAAGCCAGGATCCGCGAACTGTCCGAGACCAGATCGATCCTACCACCGCGGTCGGAGTCCAAGCGGTTCAAGATCAAGAAAGCGATCGGACACGGCGGCTTGGGCGTCGTGTCCGAGGCGTATGATCGGGAATTGGATCGGACGGTGGCGATCAAAGAGATTCGACCCGAAAATGCGACGAACCCCGAGTACCGGGCTCGCTTCATCACCGAGGCCAAGATCACCGGTTTGCTCGATCACCCCGGGATCGTGCCGGTGCATGCGATCGGCGAGTTCGATGACGGTCGCCCCTACTATGCCATGCGATTGATCCGGGGCGATAACATGTC
>Ga0315904_10002183_pt1 | contig 30565 bp, 28 predicted proteins | sample LakEriMetagenome_6_FD_203529 | JGI IMG/M metagenome (GOLD analysis project Ga0315904, IMG submission 203529) | Freshwater fungal communities from buoy surface, Lake Erie, Ohio, United States - Buoy 12 MA120 | ecosystem: Environmental > Aquatic > Freshwater > Lake | place: USA: Lake Erie, Ohio...
TCCCCGGCATCGACAAGGTCGGCCCCAAGACCGCCGCCAAATGGCTCAACCAGTACGGCACGGCGGACGCGCTCGTCGCGCACGCCGCCGAGATCCCCGGCAAGACCGGCGAGAACCTGCGCGCCGGCCTCGACACGCTCGCGCTGTCGCGCGACCTCGCGACCATCCGTTGCGACCTCGACCTGCCGCCGGAGGCCGCCGACCTCACGCGACGCCCGGCCGACGAGTCGGCGCTGCGCGCACTCTACACGCGATTGGGGTTCAAGAACCTGCTGCGCACGCTGAGCGGTGCGGAGCACGAAGGCACGGGGAGCGGCGACCCGGGCGACGACGCAGGGACGCGCCGCGACGCCTCCGCACGCCCGCCGGCCCTGCGCGACGCAGGGGCCGCCACGCCCGACGGCAGCGCGCTCGTCGCCGACCCCGCGCTGCTGACCGCGCCGCGCGACTACGAACTCGTGCTCGAGGAGGCCGCGCTCGGCCGTTGGCTCGACGCGCTCGCCGCCGCCGAGCTCTTCGCCTTCGACACCGAGACCACCTCGCTCGATTACATGCAGGCGCGCATCGTCGGCGTGTCGTTCTGCATCGAACCCGGGCGTGCGGCCTATGTGCCGCTCTCGCACGACTACGTGGGAGCGCCTGCACAGCTCGACCGCGACACCGTGCTCGCGCGCCTCAAGCCGCTGCTCGAGGCGGCCCGTCCCGGCAAGGTCGGCCATCACCTCAAGTACGACGCGCACGTGCTCGCCAACCACGGCATCACGCTCGGCGGCATGGCCTACGACACCATGCTCGAGTCCTACGTCTGGAACAGCGTCGCCACGCGCCACGACATGGATTCCGCCGCCGATCGCTACCTCGGCCTGAAGACCATCACCTACGAGGAGGTCGCGGGCAAGGGCGCCAAGCAGATCCCCTTCAGCCAGGTGTCGATCGAGACCGCGGGCACCTACGCCGCCGAGGACGCCGACGTCACGCTGCGCCTGCACCGCACGCTCTGGCCCGCGATCGCGGGCGAGCCGCTGCTGCGAGACCTCTACGAGAGGTTCGAGCAGCCGCTGGTGCCGGTGCTGCAGCGCATGGAGCGCCGCGGCGTGCTCATCGACCGCGACATGCTGCGCGCGCAGGGCGGCGAGCTCGCGCGCCGCGCCGAGGAGCTGAAGGCCGCCGCGCACGCCGAAGCCGGCACCGAGTTCAACGTCGATTCGCCGAAGCAGCTGCAGCAGATCCTCTACGAGAAGATGAACCTTCCCGTGCTGCGCAAGACGCCGACCGGCCAGCCCTCGACCGCCGAGGACGTGCTCGAGGAGCTCGCCGGCTCGTTCACGCTGCCGAAGCTGATCCTCGACTACCGCAGCATCGCCAAGCTGCGCAGCACCTATGCGGACAAGCTGCCGACGCAGGTGAACCCCGACACCGGCCGCGTGCACACCTCTTACCATCAAGCCGTCGCGCAGACAGGTCGCCTGTCCTCCACCGACCCCAACCTGCAGAACATCCCGATCCGCACGCCCGAGGGGCGCCGCATCCGCCAGGCGTTCATCGCGCCACCGGGACAGCTGCTGCTCGCGGCCGATTACTCGCAGATCGAGCTGCGCATCATGGCGCACCTGTCGGGCGACGCGAGCCTGATCGCGGCCTTCGAGGCCGACCGCGACGTGCACCAGGCGACCGCGGCCGAGGTGTTCGGCGTGCCGCTCGCCGAGGTCACCGCCGACCAGCGCCGCTCGGCCAAGGCCATCAACTTCGGCCTCATCTACGGCATGTCGGCCTTCGGCCTCGCGCGCCAGCTCGGCATCGGCCGCAGCGAGGCGCAGCAGTACGTCGACCTTTATTTTGAACGTTATCCGGGCGTGAAATCCTACATGGACCGCACGCGCGACCTCGCCCGCGAGGTCGGCTATGTGGAGACCGTGTTCGGCCGACGGCTCTACCTGCCCGAGATCCGCTCGCGCAATCGCGCGATGCAGCAGTACGCCGAACGCAGCGCCATCAACGCGCCGATGCAGGGCACGGCCGCCGACCTCATCAAGCTCGCCATGATCGCGGTCGACCGTTGGTGCGAGGACGAGGGCCGGGGCGAGGCGCGCCTGATCATGCAGGTGCACGACGAGCTCGTGCTCGAAGCGCGCACCGAGGCCGCCGACCATGTGGCGGAAGCCGTCCGCCGGTGCATGGTCGACGCGGGCCAGGGCGCGTTGCGGGTGCCGCTCAAGGTCGACGTCGGCCGCGGTGCCAACTGGGACGAGGCGCACTGATCATCTGTAGCGCCATCGCAACATCATCAGTCTTAACTGATTGATTTAAATCCATTTATTTTTTCGAAATTCCGGGAACCAATCGCCGCGCAGGGCGGTCTGACTACCCGAACGCGATGCGTTCCCCGCTTCTCCCTCCCTGAGCGGGTTCCCGGCCTTCTAGACCTGTGCCGGGTTTGTCTGCCCCGGCGTCCGAGCATCGGCCGCCGGGGTTTTTTTATGCGGGATCGCCGCCCGCGGCCGAGGGCCTGTGCGCCCCCGTCTCCCAGAGCCCCTGCAGCGCGCCTTGGGCTTCCTTGACCCCAAGCCCGCTGTGGGCCGAGAAGACCTGCGCCGTGGCCGCTCCACCGAGGGCCGCCCGGCTCTCGCGCAGCAGCGCGGCACGCTCTGCTTGGTTGAGCTTGTCGGCCTTGGCCAGCAACACATGCACCCCCCGCCGATCGGGGTACGCCCACTCGATGAGCGCGAAATCCTCGGCGCGCAGGCCGCGACGGGAATCGACGATCAGCACCAGCCCGCGCAGGCTCTCCCGCTCCCGGAGCGCCTCGAGGAGCGGCACCCACTTGCGCCGCTCGGCGGGGGGCGCCTCGGCATAGCCGTATCCGGGCAGGTCGACGATCCGGCGACCGGTGCCGAGCTCGAAGTAGTTGAGCAGACGGGTCTGGCCCGGGGTCTTGCTGGTGCGGGCCAGGGCCTTGCGCTCGGTGATGGCGTTGATCGCACTCGATTTGCCCGCGTTCGAGCGGCCGGCGAAGGCGACCTCCGCCCCTTGGTCGGGCGGGAACTGCGCGGGGGCGGCCACGCTCAGAAGGAAATCGGCCTTGGGGAAGCGTGACACCGCCATAGTGTAAACTGCGGCACCCCGGTTCGAACGTCTCGGAGCCAGCTCGATGTCCACCGCCCTGCCCCGCGCCACCCTGCTCGCCGCGCTCGCCGTCGCCACCCTCGCGGTGCTGCCCGCCACGGCCCGCGCCGATGCCGCCGCAGCGGCGGCCGCCCACGCCGAAGCCGGTGCCGCCAAGGCCGCCGTCTGCGCCGCCTGTCATGGCGCCAACGGCAACAGCGTGAACCCCGAATGGCCGAACCTCGCCGGCCAGGGCGTCGCCTACACCACCGAGCAGCTGAAGCTCTTCCGCGCGGGTCATCGCAACAACCTCGTGATGTATCCGCTGGCGATGGCCCTCACCGATGAAGACATCCGCGATCTGGCCGCGTACTACGCGCGCCAGACCCCGACCGGCCTCGAGGCCGATCCGGCGACGCTCGCGCTCGGCAAGCGCCTCTACCGCGGCGGCGATCCTGCGCGCGGCATCCCCTCCTGCACGGGCTGCCACGGCCCGAATGGTCTCGGCAACCTCACCGCCGGCTACCCGAAGCTGCGCGGCCAGCACGCCGCCTACACGATCAAGCAGCTCAATGATTACGCCACCGAGCAGCGCTACGTGAACGTCACCACGGGCGAGAAGACCCGCTCGCGCAACGGTCACATGATGGTCACCGTCAGCCAGCGCCTCACCGACGAAGAGAAGGCGGCGCTCGCCAACTACATCCAGGGCCTGCGCTGATGCGTGCGCTCGCGCTCGCGCTGCTCGCGATCGTGGCCACCGGCGCAGCGCCGCAGGCGGCCGCGCAGGCCGCCGCACAAGGCCCTGCCGCGGCGCGTCCCGCCGCGCCCGCCCGCGCGGCCACCAGCACGCCGATCCCCGCCAAGTGGCAGGCCGGCCGTCACTACCGCCTCCTCAACCCCTCCGTGCCGACCAACGTCGCGCCCGGCAAGGTCGAGGTCGTCGAGGTGTTCTGGTACGGCTGCGGCGCCTGCTACATGCTCGACCCCTACCTCGAGAGCTGGAAAAAGACCAAGCCCGCCGCCGCAGAGCTCGTCCGCCTCCCCGTCACCTGGAACGACGGCGCCAAGCGCCACGCCAAGCTCTTCTACGCGCTGCAGGCGCTGAAGCAGGACGGGCGCCTGCACACCAAGATCTTCGACACCATCCACCGCGGCGGCAACGGCCTCATCGCGCGCGACGACGCGGGCACGCTCGCCCTGCAGCGCGACTGGGCGAAGGCCAACGGCGTCGATCCGACGGCGTTCACCAGCGCCTGGAACTCCATGTCGGTCGACGTGAAGCTGCGCCAAGCCGAAGACCTCGTGCGCCGCTACCGCGTCGAGGGGACGCCCGCCATGATCATCAACGGCAAGTACTTCACCGATGTGACCTCCGCCGGCGGCGTGCCGCAGATGCTCGAGCTCATCAACGCCCTCGTCGCCTCGGAGACCCGCCGCTGAGACCGCGGCGCGCGTCCCTGCACCCGCGCGCATGATCAGCAGCTTCCTGCTCGACGACACCGGCCTGCACCGCAGCGAGGTCGCCCCGGGCGCTCCGGTGCCGGAGCGCACGCTCTGGATCGACCTGCTCGAGCCCTCCGCCGACGAGGAACAGCGCGTCGAATCGCAGCTCGGCATCGATGTACCGACCCGCGAAGAGATGCGCGAGATCGAGACCTCGAACCGCCTCTACGAAGAGGCGGGCGCGCTCTACATGACCGCGACCGTGGTCACCAAGATCGACACCGACCGGCCCGAGAGCGGCCAGGTGACCTTCATCCTCACGCCCGACACGCTCGTCACCAACCGCTATGCAGATCCGCTGCCGTTCCGCCGCTACATCGCCTATGCGGCGCGGCATGCGGCGCAGTGCACCAGCGCGATCGCCGTGCTCGCCGGCCTGCTCGAAGCGCTCGTCAACCGCATCGCCGACGTGCTCGAACGCATCGGCGGCGACATGGACACGCTGTCGTCCGAGGTGTTCACGGCACCCGCGCCCGGCATGCGCCGGCGCACCCGCGACTACCGCGCCATCCTCGAGCGCGTCGGCCGCGCGGGCGACCTCAACTCCAAGGCACGCGAGGCGCTCTCCAGCCTGTCGCGCCTGCTCGTGTTCCTGCAGCAGGCCGAGCACCCGCAGATGAACACCGAGATGCGCAACCGCCTGCGTACCCTGTCGCGGGACGTCACCCAGATGAGCGACCACGCCGGCTTCATCGCCTCCAAAGTGCAGTTCCAGCTCGATGCGACGCTCGGCATGATCAACATCGACCAGAACAACATCCTGAAGATCTTCTCGGTCGCCACCGTGGTGCTGCTGCCGCCGTCGGTGATCGGCGCGATCTTCGGCATGAACTTCGACCTGATCCCGACCTCCAGCCAGCCCTGGGGGTTCTGGGGCGCCATCGGGATGATGGTGCTGTCCGCCGTCGTGCCCTGGTGGGCGTTCAAGCGCTTGGGGTGGTTGTAGTTATAATGGCCGCGGGCGCCCGTAGCTCAGCTGGATAGAGTACTGCCCTCCGAAGGCAGGGGTCACAAGTTCGAATCTTGTCGGGCGCGCCACTCCCGGCCCGTCAGCCCCAACCATTGATCCGCGGCCAGGTGCCGAGCACCGTCTGGCCGTCGTGCACGACGTAACGGTCGTACATGGCCGCCGTCATGCAGGCATGGTTGGGCAGCACCCGGAATCTTTGACCGAGCGCCGGCAGCGGCGCAGCCTCCGGGACCGGCACGAAGCCGTGTTCCTGCGCCACATCCGCGACCTGCAGCGCGCCATCGGCCGGCGACGCCGCGGCGCCGTCGTCGAGCCCGCACAACACGCCGTAACCGCGGTCATGACCGGGGAGGGCGGCGGTGCCGCGGTCCTTCGACAGGGCCAGCCCGCCGGCATCGACCATGAAGCGCCGCGGCGCCTCCGAACGCGCGATGACCGACGTGAGCACCGAGACCGCAATGGCATCCGTATCAAGGCTGCCAAGACCTGCTTGGAACAGGTCGCCGAGCAGGTACACGCCTGCGCGGTATTCGGTGAGCCCGGCGCCGCTCCGGGCGTGGGCCAAGCCCGGCGTCGACCCGGCGCTGACACCGTGGCATTCGAGACCTTCCGCACGCAGCCGCCCGGCTGCCGCAGTCACCGCCCGCCGCTCATCCTCGGCGACCGCCGCGACGGCCTCGACCGACCGCGCGTCGTAGGACTGTCCGGCGTGCGTAGCCACGCCGGACAGCCGCAAGCCCTGGGCGCCGGCGATCCGGCGGGCGAGTTCCGGCAGCAGCGCGCCTTGCGGCGCGACACCGGTGCGGTGCTCCCCGCTGTCGATCTCGATCCACACGCCTAGCGGCTGTCGCGCACCCGCCGCGCGCCGGACGAGCTCGTCGACCATGTCGAGGTCGTCGACGAACACGGAAAACCGCGGTATCCGCGCCGCCAACGCCAGCGCCTGGTCGATCCGCCCCGGGGGCATGCACAGGGCGAGCTGGATGTCCGCGATGCCCGCCTCGGCGAAGTGCTCGGCCTCCTTGAGCGTGGAGACCGCGATGCCGCCGAAGTCCGGGTCGATGGCGAGCTGCGCCACCTGCCACGACTTGGTGGTCTTCATGTGCGGACGCAAGGCCACGCCCAGCTCGCGGGCGCGACGCAGCCCGAACGCGGCGTTGCGCCGCAGGCGATCGAGGTCGAGCAGCAAGGCCGGCGTCGGCAGGTCGGACAGGCGCATGCGCTCAGCCCTGGCCCGCGACGCGTGACATCAGCGCCCGGACCGCGGCGTTGGCCCGGTACCCCGCGGTGCCGAACTCGCGGTTGATCTCCATGTGGTTGCCCGGATCGGGGATGCGCTCGACGCGCAATCCCGCGCGTTGCAGCGCATCGCCGAACTGCGCCGCCTGTTCGCGCGCATCGACGCGCGACTCGGCGAACACGATCAACCAGTCGGGCGGGTCCTGCGCATCGACGTGGGCGATGGGCGAGAGCGTGCGCTGGCGGGCGGGATCCTCGCCGAAAGCGTCGCCGTAGAGCTTGCGGGCCAGCGGCCCGCGCAGGTTGAATTCATTGGAGACGTCGTAACCGGCACCGTCGAGCAGGATCACGCCGCGCACCGCAGCACGATCCGCGCCGAGATAGCGCCCGTCGGTCGCGACCAATGCCGCGAGGTGCGCGCCGGCGCTGTGCCCCATGATCAGGATGCGGTCCGGGTCGAAGCCGAGGCGCGCCGCATCTGCGCGCAGCGCGCGCAGACCGGCCGCGACGTCCTGCGCCTGCTCCTCGACCTGCGCATCCGGCAGCACGCGGTAGCCGACCGACGCGAACGCCCAGCCCGCCTCACCGAACCACTGCGGCTTGGCGCGCACCCGCTCCGGGCTGCCCATGCGCCAGGCACCGCCATGGATGTAGACCGCCAGCGGCGGCCGCTCGGCGGCGCCCCGATAGACGGTCACCACCTGCCGGTCATGATCGCCGTAGCGCAGGGTCGTCGGCGCCGAGGCCGCCGGTACGGCAGCACCGACTCCGGGGGCGGCGCCCAGGATCATGGTCAGGGCGGCCGTCACGGCGACCGGCAAGGCGAAATGGCGACGGCGGGGCGAGGGGGTCATGGTGTCCATCCGGTGGATCCGCGGGGTCGGGAGCAGGGTCGTCGGGAGCAGGGGTCGGGATCAGGGGTCACTGACCGGCTCGTGGGTCAGACCGGACGCACTGGAGTTCCGTTCCCCGCGATGGCCCCGCGATTGCCAAGCCCTCGCCCACTGCCCCATCATCGCATCCCCTCGCCCCCCTGCCAAAGGACCGACCGCCATGACCCTGACCCAGACGCTGTCCGCGTGGACCCCGCGCGCCTCGCGGCTCCTGCTCCCGCTCTTGGCCGTCGCCGCCACCCTCGCCGCCCCCGCCGCGCAGGCCAAGGCCCCCGAGGCCGGCCAACCCGCCCCCGCGTTCCGCCTGCAGGACCAGACCGGCGAATGGCGTTCGCTCGCGGACTATCGCGGCAAGTGGGTGGTGCTCTATTTCTACCCGAAGGACGGCACCCCGGGCTGCACCACGCAGGCCTGCGAGATCCGCGACGACATCTTCGCGTTCCGCCGCGCGAACGCCGTGGTGCTCGGCGTCAGCGTCGATGCCGTGGACTCGAAGAAAGGGTTCGCCGAGGAGAACAACCTGCCCTTCCCCGTGTTGGCCGACAGCACCACCGAGACCACCAAGGCCTACGGTGCGCTGACCAGCTACCCGCAGTACAAGCTCTACAACATCTCCCGCCGCGACACCTTCATCATCGACCCGCAGGGTCGCGTGGCACGCCGCTACGAGAACGTCAACGCCGAGGGCCACTCCAAGATGGTGTTGGCCGAGCTCGCCAGGCTGCAGAAATAGCCCCGGCGCGGCTATAATCCGCCCTCCGACCAGGCATACCAGGCAACACCGTGAGCAAGCAGGACTCCAAGTTCTTCAACATCTTCAGCCTCGTGCTGGGCATCCTCGTCGTCATCACCGTGGTGCTGTTCGCGCTGGCGCGGTCAGTGGGCAACAACACCCAGAAGACGCACCTGCTCTCCGACCCGAAGTACGTCGCGGCCGTCGAGACGCGCGTCGGCTCCGGGCGGGTCGCCGTCGCCGGACAGGACAACGCCGCGCTCGCCATCGCGCCGGCTGCGGGGGTCGCGCCGGTCGCGGCCGCTGCGCTGCCCGTCGATGGCCCCGCCGTCTACGAGACCGTCTGCGGCGCCTGCCACATCAACGGCATCGCCGGCGCACCCCGCTCGGACGACAAGGCCGCCTGGGCCCCGCGCATCGCGCAGGGCAGCGCCACGCTCTACAAGCACGCCATCGAGGGCTACCAGGGCAAGGGCGGCTACATGCCCCCGAAGGGTGGTCGCGTGGACCTGACGGACGACCTCGTGAAGGCGGCCGTCGACCACATGGTCGCCAAGGCGCAGTAAGCCGGCGCGGGTCACCCGCGCGATTTGCCCTGCACGGTCACCCGCGCGATCCGTCTCAGTCCCGGTCCGCGCCGAGCGCGCGCCGCAGCGCGAGCGCCTCGGCGAGGTGCGGCTCTTCCAGGACCTCCGACCCGCCGAGATCCGCCAGACTGCGCGCCACGCGCAAGCAGCGGTGACGCGCGCGCAGGCTGAGCGCCAGCGGTCCTCGGCCTGAGGCCAACATCCGCTGCGCGCCTGCCGAGACTCCCAACCGCTCCTCGAGCCCCGCGGCGGGCAGCGCGGCGTTCAGACAGCCCTGGCGCTGCCATTGCCGCTCGCGCGCAGCGGCGATTCGCGCACGCAGCGGCGCGTCGTCGCAGGGCGGCCGCCGCCGATGCTCCGCGAGCTCCGCCTCGCCCACCGCACCCAAGGCGACACGCAGGTCGATGCGGTCGAGCAACGGCCCCGAGAGCCGCGCACGATAGCGCTCCACCAAAGAAACCGGGCAGCGGCAAGCCGGGGCGCCGCCTGGCACCGCCGCTGTGCCGTGACGACCGCAAGGACAGGGGTTCATCGCCGCGATCAACTGGAACGCCGCGGGGTAGTCCGCGCGCTGCCCGGCCCGTGACACGCTGACCTGCCCGGTCTCGAGCGGTTCACGCAGCGCCTCGAGCACGCGCCGATCGAACTCCGGCAGCTCATCGAGGAACAGCACGCCGCGATGCGCGAGGGTGATCTCGCCCGGCCGCGCATCGCTGCCGCCACCGATGATCGCGCTCGCCGAAGCCGTATGGTGCGGCGCGCGGAACGGCCGCGGCAGGCGCGCCGCCGTGAGCCTGCGACGCGCGTCGGGGACCACACCGGCGATCGAGGCGATGAGGGCGACGTCCAAGGCCTCCTGCGGCTCGAGCGGCGGCAACAACGCGGGCAGCCGTTGCGCGAGCATGCTCTTGCCGCAACCGGGTGGACCGACGAACAACAGACTGTGGCCGCCGGCCGCGGCGACTTCGAGCGCGCGCTTGCCGAGCGTCTGGCCGCAGACGTCTGCGAGACGCAGCGGTGCTGCGGCGGTCTCCGGGTCGGCGTCACGGCCCATATCGCGGCCCATATCACGGCCCGGGTCATGGCCGGGGTCTCGGCCCGCCTCCGGCGCCGGATCGTCATCCGGGGCCGGCCGCCCTTCCAATTCCGCGCAGAGCGTCAGCAGGCTCGTGGCGGTGAGCGCACGTGCACCGGGAAGCCAACGCAGGTCGGGCGCGTTGCCGCGCGGCAGGATGAGGGACCGCCCGGCGCGAGCCGTTGCAGCGGCCGCCGGCAAGGCGCCGCGTACCACGCGGATCGCGCCGTCGAGACCCAATTCGCCCAAGAACTCGTGATCGGCGAGGTCGCGCTGCGGCCGCAGTTGACCCGAAGCGAGCAGGATCGCCACGGCCACGGCGAGATCGAAGCGTCCGCCGTCCTTCGGCAGGTCCGCGGGCGCGAGATTGACGGTGATGCGACCGGCGGGGAACTCGAACCCGGAGTTGACGAGCGCCGCACGCACGCGCTCCTTGCTCTCCTTCACCTCAGTGCCGGCGAGCCCCACCAAAGTGAAACAGGGCAGGCCTGCGCCGAGGTGTGCCTCGACCTGCACCGGCGGCGCGGTGAGCCCCACCTGCGCGCGGCAGGCGACGCGGGCGAGCGCCACGGCGATCGGCCCGGCGTCAGGTCGTCGGACCGGTCGTCGGGCCGGATGCCGGGCCGGACGGCAGGCGCGATTCGAGCTCGGCGATGCGGCGCTCGAGTTCCTCGAGCCGCGCCCGGGTGCGCTCGAGCACCCGTGACTGCGCGGTGAATTCGTCACGGGCGACGAGGTCGAGGCGCGCGAGGTTGGCGCGCAGCACCGCCCGGAAATTGGACTCGAGGTCCTGCTGCATGCCGCGCACGGCGGGCGGCACGCTTTCCATGAGTCGGCGGGCGAGTTCGTCGATGCGGAATTCCATGTTGTCGTCCTCCGGTCGGGGTGTGCGCGACGCCGCGCGGTGCCCTGCCCCTTAATGACGCAAGGGGCCGGCAGCGTGTGGCCAAAACGGTGCAGGAAAGGCGGTCTGCGGTACCGACGAGGCCGGAAAAGCCCTGTTTCGCCGCATCGGGGGCGATGGCACGGTTTCTGCAAACCCTCTCACGCCCAGCCGACATGCGAAGGATAGCGCGCTTGCGGTGAGGAACGAGAGCGGCATTTGTGCCGCGTTCGTCTCGAAACACGGCCCCGCCGCAGGGGCGGGGATGGCGATGAAGATGATCACCGCGATCATCCGGCCCCACAAGCTCGACGACCTCGAGCAGGCGGTGGCGCGGATCGGCGTGCAGGGGATGACGGTGACCGAAGTGCGCGGCTACGGCCGGCAGCATGGTCATCTCGAGGTGTACCGCGGGGCGGAATACCTCGTCGAGTCCGCTCCCCGCATCCAAGTGCAGATCGCGGTCGACGAGACGCTCGTCGAGCCGTTGGTCGAGGCCATCGCGAACGTGACGCGCACGGGCAAGGTCGGCGACGGAAGGATCTTCGTCGCCGGGCTCGGACAGGCGATCCGCATCCGCACCGGCGAGACCGGCGTGGCGGCGACATGACACAGGCGACCCCGGGAGACACCAAGATGACCCAGAAGACCTCGATCACTCGCAGATGGACAGCCGCCGCTGTCGGCGGCGCCGCGGCGCTGTCCGCCGCACTGGCCCCTGGCCTCGCGCTCGCGCAGGACGCGCCGGTGCCTGACAAGGGAGACACGGCGTGGATGCTCGTCTCCACGCTGCTCGTGGTGCTGATGACCCTCCCCGGCCTCGCGCTCTTCTACGGCGGCCTGGTGCGCGCCAAGAACATCCTCTCCGTGCTGATGCAGGTGATGGTCGGCTTCTCGCTGATCGTCGTGCTGTGGTGCATCTACGGATATTCTTTGGCCTTCACCGAGGGCAGCGCCTTCATCGGCGGCGGCGGGCGGCTCTTCATGGACGGCCTGTTCGACCCGGCGACCGGCACGTTCTCCATGGCGGCGACCTTCAGCAAGGGCGTCTACATCCCCGAGATCGTCTTCGCCGCTTTCCAGGCGACCTTCGCGGGCATCACCTGCGCACTGATCGTCGGCGCCTTCGCCGAGCGCATGCGCTTCGCGGCGGTGCTCGTGTTCATGGTGATCTGGTTCACCATCTGCTACCTGCCGATCGCGCACATGGTCTGGTTCTGGATGGGCCCGGACGCGTACACCTCGGCCGAAGTCGCCGGCGAGATGACCGCCAAGGCCGGCCTGCTCTGGCAGTGGGGCGCGCTCGACTTCGCAGGCGGCACCGTGGTGCACATCAACGCCGGTGTCGCGGGCCTCGTCGGCGCCTACATGGTCGGCAAGCGCGTCGGCCTCGGTCGCGAGCCGATGCCGCCGCACAACCTCGTGCTCACCATGATCGGCGCTTCGCTGCTGTGGGTCGGCTGGTTCGGCTTCAACGCCGGGTCCGCCCTCGAGGCAGGCAACTTCGCGGGCCTCGCGTTCCTCAACACCCTGCTCGCCACCGCCGGCGCCGTCGTCGCCTGGTCGGCGGCGGAATGGATCCTGAAGCGCCACGCCTCGATGCTGGGCGCGGCCTCGGGCGCGGTCGCAGGCCTGGTCGCGATCACGCCTGCTGCCGGCAACGTCGGCCCGATGGGTGCGCTCGCGATCGGCCTCATCGCCGGCGTGATCTGCCTCTGGGGCGTCACGGGCCTCAAGCGCCTGCTGAAAGCCGACGATTCTCTCGACGTGTTCGGCGTCCACGGGATCGGCGGTATCGTCGGTGCGCTGCTCACCGGCGTGTTCAACAACCAGGCGCTGGGCGGCCCCGGCCTCGTCACCGACTGGGTGACGGCGAGCGTCGGCTCGAACGGCATCCTCGCCCAGGTGCTCATCCAGGCGAAGGCGGTCGGCGTGACGGTGGTGTGGTCCGCGGTCGCAGCGTTCATCGCCTTCAAGATCGCCGACCTCGTGGTCGGGCTGCGCGTACCGGAGGAATCCGAGCGCGAAGGCCTCGACACCACCGAGCACAACGAGCGCGCCTACACCAGCTGATCGGGCGCCCGACAAATCCCCTGTGGTGTCCGACTTCAGCCCCTGACACCCACCCCCTGGGGCGGCGATCGCAAGATCGCCGCCCTTTTTCTTTCCCCATGACCGCGGCGATCGCACGCTCGTCGCCCGTCCTCTTCGCCTGCCGGGGCGCCTGTTAAGATGGCCCTATGCGGACAGGATTCCTCGGACTCGGCGCCATGGGCGCCCACATGGCGCGCAACCTGCACCGCGCCGGGCTGCTGCAGGGCGTCTGGAACCGCAGCACGGCACGCGCCGCGGAACTCGCGACCGAGCTCGGCTGTGCCCATGCCGCCACGCCGGACGCCCTCGCCTCGCAATGCGACGTGCTCGTGCTCTGCGTGTCCGCGGACGACGACGTGCTCGAGGTCGTCCGCGCGCTCGCGCCGGGACTGTCGTCGGGCAGCCTCATCATCGACTGCTCCACCGTGTCGTCCGCCACCGCGCAGGCCGCCGGGGCGCTGGTCGCCGCGCGCGGCGCCGCGTTCCTCGACTGCCCGGTGAGCGGTGGCGTCGAGGGCGCCCGCCAAGGCACCCTCGCCGTCATGTGCGGCGGCGACGCCCGCGATTTCGAGCGCGCACGCCCGGTGCTCGCGGCGATGGGCAAGACCCTGAGCCTGTTCGGGCCGATCGGCGCCGGCCAAGCCACCAAGGCCACCAACCAGATCATGTGCGCCGGGATCATCCGCGCCGTTGCCGAGGCCATGGCCTTCGCGCGCGCGCAGCGCCTGCCCCTCGATCAGGTCGTCGATACTTTGGGCAAGGGCGCCGGGTCGTCCTGGTACTTCGTGAACCGCGCTCCCAACATGATCCGCGGCGCCTTCCCTGCGGGGTTCCGTGTCGCGCTGCACGCCAAGGACCTGCGGATCTGCCGCGACATGGCGGCGGCCTGCGGCGTGTCGCTGCCCGTCGTGGAAGATGTGCTGCGCGAATACGAAGAGCTCATCCGCCGCGGCCATGGCGACGAGGACATCTCCGCGATCTACCGCCTGAAACAAGAGCTCTTCGAACAGGCGCCGTTCAGCAACCCGCCGCCCGAGACGATCGCCGCGCTGCTGCGCCGCGTGCGTACCATCGCGATCGTCGGCCTGAGCGCGGACCCCTCGCGACCGAGCCACGGCGTCGCGCGCTCGCTGCAGCGCTTCGGCTATCGCATCATCCCGGTGACACCCGGTGCCGCGGAGATCTTGGGCGAACGCTGTGTGCCGTCGCTCGACCGTCTGGGCGAGGTGCTGGCGCCGGGCGAACACGTCGACTTGGTGGACGTCTTCCGACGGCCGGAGCACGTCGCCGCGATCGTCGATGACTGCATCCGCCTCGGGCTTCCAGCGTTGTGGCTGCAGGACGGTGTCGTGGATTCCGCCGCGGCCAGCCGCGCGCGGGCCGCCGGCCTCTTCACCGTGATGGATCGCTGCGTCTTCCGCGACCGCGCCGCGCTCGGCACCTGAGGAGCGATAGGCGCGTGGCCGACCCGACCCGATCGCGAGCGTTCACCAAGATGCACGGCCTCGGCAACGACTTCGTCGTGTTCGAGGCGGATGCCGACGCCGCCCTGCCCTCTGCGGCCGCTTGGCGCCGGCTCGCAGACCGGCACACCGGCATCGGCTTCGACCAGGCGCTCGTCGTCCTGCCTCCGCGCCGCGACGACACCGACGCGTATTGGCGCATCTTCAATGCCGACGGCAGCGAGGTCGAACAATGCGGCAACGGCGCACGCTGCGTCGCCGAATGGCTGCGGCTCGTGGGTCGCGCGGGCGATGCCACGCGGCCGCTGCGCCTCGAGAGCGCGGGCGGCGTCATCGAGGCGCGTTTCGTCGCGCCCGGGGTCGTCTCCGTCGACATGGGCGTGCCGCGCTTCGCCGACCCCGCCGAACGCAGCGTCGATGTCAGAGGCGAGACGGTCGCGTTCACCCAGGTCTCGATGGGCAACCCGCACATCGTGCTGCGCGTGGCGTCGGTCGACGCCGCGCCGGTCGGGACGCTCGGCAACGCGCTCGAGTCGCACCCGATGTTCCCGCAGCGCACCAACGTCGGCTTCCTCGAGGTCACGGCCCGCGATACCGGACGGCTGCGGGTCCACGAACGCGGCGCGGGCGAGACGCTCGCCTGCGGCACCGGCGCCTGCGCGGCCATGGCCGTCGGCCGTCGCGCAGGCCTCTTCGATGAGACCGTCACGCTCCGCCTGCGCGGCGGCGCGCTGACTTTGCGCTGGCCCGGCGGCGACGCGCCGCTCTGGATGACGGGCCCGGCCGCGGTCGCGTTCCGCGGCGAGTTCGACCCCTCTGCCTTTTTTGGAGACTGATGCCGATGGTCACCGCCCAGGATGTCTGCCGATTCCTCGAACAGCAGCCCGATTTCTTCGTCGACCACCCCGAGCTGCTCGAGACCTTGCACGTCCCGCACCGCGCCGACGGTCAGGCCGTGTCGCTCGTCGAACGGCAGGTGAAGGTGTTGCGCGCCAACCAGGCCGCGACGCGCCAACGGCTGGCGGAGCTCATCCGCAACGCGCGCGACAACGAAGCGCTGGTGGGGCACGTGCACCGGCTCGCGCTGCGGCTGATCGTGGCGAGCGGCGGCGCAGCGGGCGGCGGGCCGCCGACGCTCGCGCAGCTGGCGCCGCAGGTGGAGGCCTCGATGCGCGAAGATTTCGGCGTGTCGCCGGCGCGGCTCTTGCCCCCCGCAGCAGTGCCTGAGGGGGTGCGCGCCTCGGTGTCTTCGGGCAAGCCCCGCTGCGGACAGCTGCGCGAAGAGGACCGTCACGCCCTGCTCGGCACGGACGCCCAAGGCATCGGCTCGATGGCGCTCGTGCCGCTCGGCGCCGGCGCCGCACACGGCCTGCTGGTGCTCGGCAGCGCCGATGCGGCGCATTTCCATCCCGGCATGGCCACCGACTTCCTCGAACGGGTCGCAGAGCTCGTCACGGCGGCGCTGATGCCGCATGCCGCGCCGGCATGACCCCAGAGGCGCAGGACTGGGTCACGCGCTTCGGCGTGCACCTCGGTGCCGAGCGCCGGCTGTCGCCGCATACCCGTTCCAACTACCTGCGCGAACTGCAGGCGCTCGCAGAGTGGTGCGACCGGCAAGGCATCGCGGACTGGCGCGGCCTCGACACCCAGCACGTACGGATGTTCGCCGCACGCTCGCATGCCGGCGGTCTCGCGCCGCGCAGCGTGCAACGCCGGCTCTCGGCGGTGCGCAGCTTCCTGCGCTGGCTGCAGCGCGAGAAGGCCATCACCGACAATGCCGCACTCGACGTGCGCGCACCCAAGACCCGCCGCCGTCTGCCCGTCACCGTCGACGCCGACCAGATCGGCCGCCTGCTCGACTTCCAGCCGAAGGCGCCGCTCGAGCACCGCGATTTCGCGCTCATGGAGCTCTTCTACTCCTCGGGTCTGCGCCTCGCGGAACTCGTGGGTCTCGATCTGCCCGACCTCGACCTGCCCGACCGCACCGTGCGGGTCACGGGCAAGGGCCGCAAGGTGCGCATCGTGCCGGTCGGCCGCAAGGCCGCGGCGGCCCTCGAAGGGTGGCTGCGCGCACGGACAGGCCTCGCCGCGGAGGGTGAAATGGCCGTGTTCACCGGACGCGGCGGACGGCGCATCGGGCCGCGGGCGGTCCAGGCGCGGGTCGCGTATTGGGCACGCCGCCAGGGTCTGCCGATGCACCTGCATCCGCACCTGTTCCGGCATTCCTTCGCATCCCACCTGCTCGAATCCAGCCAGGACCTGCGGGGCGTGCAGGAACTCCTGGGGCATGCCGACATCGCCACCACGCAGGTCTACACCCACCTTGATTTCCAGCATCTCGCCCGCATCTACGACCAGACGCATCCCCGCGCCCGCCGGAAGTGACCCGGCGGGGACGGCATCGGGGACAGACTGAGGACGGACCCATGACCGACAGCTTCAATCCGCACGGCACCACCATCGTGGGCGTGCGCCGCAACGGCGTCGTCGCCATCGGTGGCGACGGCCAAGTGACCCTCGGCAACACCGTGATGAAGGGCAACGCCCGCAAGGTGCGGCCGCTCGGCCAGGGCAAGGTGCTCGGCGGCTTCGCCGGCGGCACCGCCGACGCGTTCACGCTCTTCGAGCGCTTCGAAGGCAAGCTCGACAAGTTCGGCAACCTCACGCGCGCCGCCATCGAGCTCGCCAAGGACTGGCGCGGCGACCGCTACCTGCGGCGCCTCGAGGCGCTGCTGCTGGTCGGCGACCCGCACAAGCTGTTCGTGATCTCGGGCAACGGCGACGTCATCGAACCCGAGCACGACATCGTCGCCATCGGCTCGGGCGGCCCGTTCGCCCAGGCCGCGGCGCGCGCATTGATCGAGAACACCGAGCTCGGCGCCCGCGAGATCGTCGAGCGCTCGCTCGGCATCGCCGCCGACATCTGCATCTACACCAACCGCAATCTCGTCATCGAGGAGCTGCGCGCATGAGCGACGCCCTGACCCCCCGCGAGATCGTCGCCGAGCTCGACAAGCACATCGTCGGCCAGCAGGCCGCCAAGCGCGCGGTGGCCATCGCGCTGCGCAACCGCTGGCGCCGCATGCAGGTGGACGACGCGCTGCGCGCCGAGATCACGCCCAAGAACATCCTGATGATCGGTCCGACCGGCGTCGGCAAGACCGAGATCGCGCGCCGCCTGGCGCGCCTCGCCCGCGCGCCGTTCGTGAAGGTCGAAGCCACCAAGTTCACCGAGGTCGGCTATGTCGGCCGCGATGTCGATTCCATCGTCAAGGACCTCGTAGAAGCCTCGATGAAGCTGCTCCGCGAGGAACAGCTCGCCGGCGTCCAGGACCGCGCGGCCGACGCCGCCGAAGAGCGGCTGCTCGATGCGCTCCTGCCCAAACCGCGGATGATGGGATTCTCGACCGACGAACCTGCGGCGCCGCGCGATGCCGACACCCGCCAGAAATTCCGCAAGATGCTGCGCGAGGGCGCGCTCGACGAGCGCGAGATCGAGCTCGAACTGCAGGGCGCGATGCCGGGCGTCGACATCATGGTGCCGCCCGGCATGGAGGAGATGCAGCAGCAGCTGCGCTCGATGTTCAAGGACCTCGGCGCAGGGCGCAGCAAGCCGCGCAAGCTCAAGGTCCGCGAAGCCCGCAAGATCCTGCTCGAGGAGGAGGCCGCCAAGCTCGTCAACGAGGACGAGCTGCGCGCCGCGGCGGTGCGCAACGCCGAGCAGAACGGCATCGTGTTCATCGACGAGCTCGACAAGGTCTGCCGCCGCCAGGAGTCCTACGGCGCCGATGTCTCGCGCGAGGGCGTGCAGCGCGACCTGCTGCCGCTGGTCGAGGGCTGCACCGTGAACACCAAGTACGGCGCGCTCAAGACCGACCACGTGCTCTTCATCGCCTCCGGCGCCTTCCACCTCGCCAAGCCCTCGGACCTCATCCCCGAGCTGCAGGGCCGCTTCCCGATCCGTGTCGAGCTCGATTCCCTGCAGGTCGAGGACTTCGTGCGCATCCTCACCGAACCCGACGCCTCGCTCACGCGGCAGTACACCGCACTGCTCGCCACCGAGGGCGTCGGCATCGAGTTCACCGCCGACGGCATCCGCCGCATCGCCGAGATCGCCGCGCACGTGAACTCGAACACCGAGAACATCGGCGCGCGCCGCCTGCACACCGTCATGGAGCGCCTGCTCGAAGACCTCTCGTACGATGCCGTCGAACGGCGCGGCAGCACCGTGGTGATCGACGCGCGTCGCGTGGACGAGAGCCTCGGTGCGCTCTCGCAGGACGAGGATGTCAGCCGCTTCATCCTTTGAACCCAGCGCCCGTACCGTCGCATGAGCGACCTCATGCTCGGGCTCATCGCGCTGATCATCGCGGCGGTGCCGGTGTCGCTCGGCGTGCTCATGCTCGCCGACGGATTCGGGCTTGACGGCGAGGGGCGCTCGCGCCGATGGATCCGGATCGCGCTCGCCGTGCTCGCCGTACCCGCACTCGCTTGGACCGGCGTCGCCGCGTGGGGCTGGGCGGGCGCGGCACACCTCGCGCCGCTCTGCCAAGCCTATGCGACGCCGGAGTTCCGCGCGGTGCGGCAGGTGCCGCCGGGAGACATCCTGCTCGACGTCGGTCGGGTCGACGGGGCGACCGTGGGATCACGCGCCTCCCCGCCGGACCTTCCGCCATGGTCCAAAGCCCTCGGCGCACGGCTCGTCACCGACGCCTCCTCGCCCGCAGCCGCCGCGGCACCGCTTGAGCTCGAAGTGCGGCGCCTGACCCATCATCAGAGCCTGTGGTTCAAGGTCGAGATGGATCGTTTCCGGCTGATCGAGCGCCAGTGGGACAGCGTACTCGCCGAGGGCGACGAACTCTGGATCAGCGCGGGTCGCGCCCGCTACCACTGCGGACTCGTCAGCGGCGCTCGCCCGGTGCGCGCGGATCGCACGCCCTGGCCGGGCGGCGCTGGCATCGCGAAGTTCGTCGAGCAGGGTCGTCAGCCTGCGCCGGTCGCGGGAACACCCACGATCCCGGCGACGCTGGGACCCTGATCGCCGTCAGGCGAGGCGCGATCAGGCCAGGAAGCCGAGGTCGCGCTGCGCGAAATTGCCGATGCTCGGCGCGACCTTGGCGAGGTCGGCATCGGCGACGCCGAACCAGCGCGCGAGCGTGGCGGCGTACTGGTCGACGGACACCGTCGGGATGATGCGTCCGCCGCCGATCTCGAGCGTGCTGCCGATCTCGAGCAGCGGATAGTCGCCATAGAAACGGCCGCCGCGCACGGCGCCGCCTGCCACCAGCTGCACACCGCCCCAGGCATGGTCGGAGCCGTCGCCGTTCGAGGTGAGCGTCCGGCCGAAGTCCGAATGCGTGAACATCGTCACGCTGTTGTGCATGCCGATCTCGCCCATCGCATCGTGGAACATCTTCATCGAGTTGCTGACGTTGGTGAGCAGGCCCGGCTGGTCGGCGAGCAGCGTGTCGTGCTGGTCGAAGCCTCCCACCGACACGAAGAAGATCTGGCGCGACATCGAAAGCTGCGCGCGCGAGGCGATCATCTTGGCGACGGTACGCAGCTGGGTCTGCAGCGGCGTGAGCGTGACACCCGTGTTGGGCAGCGCGGCGAAGTTCGGACCGGCGGCGATCGCGGCGTTGACGCGATCGGCATACTGGAGGGCGCGGCGCTGCACTGCGGCGAAGCTGCGCTCGTACATCGTGTTGGTCGTGGAAGCGGTGCTCGCGTTCAGCACGGCCTCGTAGGACGTGCGGCGCCCCCCATTGACCCCGGTGGTGCCGAAGCCGGTGAAGCTGGCCGCACCGTTGGCGCCTGACACGTACGGGCGCGCGACCTCTCCCGCTTGGAAGAGGGTCTGGCCGGCCAGCGAGACGTTGAGCGCCAGTTGCTGGCTGCCCGTCTGTGCGGCGAGCAGGTCGGCGACGCGGCCGGCCCATCCGGAACGCATGACCGCGCGCCCACGCAGGCTGTGCCACTGGTCCTGCTGGTCGTTGTGCGAGAAAAGCTGTGGCGGCAACTGATGTCCGCTGCTGGCCGCCGTCTGGTACTGCGCCTTGGTGGTCGGCCGGACCAACGGTCCCACGTTCGGCAGCACGGCGAGCCGGCCGGAAGCGAACAGGTCGCGCGCACCCGTCATGCTCGGGTGGAAACCGAAGGTCGGATCGCCCGCCACCTGCCCGGTGCGCGTGATGGGCAGCAGCGCGGCACGATCGATCGCGAGGCTGGAGGTCGTGCCGCCGCCTCGCGCGCGCGAATAGGCGTTGTACTCGGCGGTGCTGGAGGGCACCACCATGTTCCAGGAATCGTTGCCGCCGAACATGAACAGGCAGACGAGCGCCTTGTAGTCGCTGAACCCGCCGGTGCCGGTGGACTGCGCCCAGACCGTATCCGGCGTGCGTCCGAACGCGTACAGCGCGCCGCCCGCGGCGGCGGCCTTGAGGAACTTGCGGCGTTGGCGGTTCATGCGGTCACCTCTGCAGCGCGAAGTCGGGCGAGGTGACGACGAGATAGATCGCGTCACCGGTGCGCGTGGCAAGCGCCGTGTTCGGGTTGGTCGTCGGCACCGTGGTGCGTTCGATCTGCGCCTTGGTCTCGGCCTTGAGCGCGGCCGACATCTGCCCCGCGCCGCCCAGCAGCCTCTCGGCGACGCGGTTGACGAGCGCCTCGGAGTCGTTCGCGACCGCGAGCTCATCGGTGGTGGTGATGTACATGTCGTCGGCGTTGAGGGTCGCCGCCTGCGCCTGGGTGCGCGCGAAGGCCTGGGTATAGAAATAGTTGGCCGAGGAGGCCGCGAGGATCTCGGTGCCGAGCTGCATCTCGGGCGAGACATAGCCGCCGTCGGCGATCTCGCCGGGCGGGGCGTAGGACGGGCTGAAGAAATTGAACACGGAGGGCGACATGCCCTGCCCCTGGCCGAACTGCGCCGTGGGCGTGCCGCCCGAGAAATTGCGCGCGACGCCGAGCTTGCCGCTCGTCGACGTGACGCCATAGGCGCGCCAGAACTGCGTGAGGCGCAGCAGCGGTTCCTTGAGCTTGCCGGCGACCGCACCGGCGGGCGGATTGCGCGCCTCGGCATCGAGCAGGATCGCGCGGATCACGGCCTCGAGGTTGCCGCGGCGGCCGCTGCCGTCGTTGTTGAACCGCTCGGCCACGCGCTGCACATAGGCGCGCGAGGGGTTGCTGGTCACCAGCCGCTGGATCAGCTGCTTGGAGATGAACGGGCCGACGTTCGGATGGTTGAAGATGTTGTCCAGCGCGTCCGCGAGATCCTTGGCGCCGCCTTGGTTCGCGGGCATGAGGCCGTTCGGCAGGGTCACGCCGCTGTAATTGAGCAGCTGTTTGGTGCCGGCCTCGTGCTGCTCGGCGTAGAGCTGCATCGGCTTCACCTGGTTGAAGTTCGCGACGTAGAACGATTCCACGCGGGTGTTGGCGAAGGTGCAGGTCGGGTTGGTGCTCGGACACGCCCAGTTCCAACCGGTGAACACCCGCGCGAACCCTTCGGTCTCCACTTGGCCGAAGGTCGGGATCGGTTGCCCGGAGGCGTCGGTGCGCACACTGCCATCGAGGTTCAACTGCACGAGACCGACGCTGAAGAGCTGTGCCAATTCGCGCGCGTAGTTCTCGTCGGGACGCAGGTTGGTGTTGGCCGCGGCGCGCCGGTTGCCGAGCATCGAGAGATAGATGCCCATCGCCGGATGCAGCGTGACGTCCTCGAGCAGCGTACGGAAGTTCCCGAAGGCGTTGCGCGCCAGCATGTCGTGGAAATCGGCGGTGGCGAACGGCAGGTTGGTGAGCGCACCCACCTGCGAGACCACCATGATCTGCGACAGCGCGAAGGCGACGCGCTGGCGCAACTGGTCTTCGCCGCGCAGCGCGTTGGCGAACCACTGTTCCTGGCGGACGCTGTTGAGCGACGCCAAAGAGAAACCGGTCGGCAGCGGATTCGGATACGACGCGACGACGGCGGGCAGCAGCAACTGCGTCGGCTTCGAGAGCTCGGCGTCGATCCAGCGCGAATACGCGTTCGAGGAATCACCGAGACCGATGAGACGGTTGGCCTCGGCTTCGGTGGCGCCGAAAGTGGCCTGGTTCAGGAAGCGGAAGGCCTCGGCCTTGCCGACCGGGGCCGGCGGCGGTGCAGCGGCCTGCGGCGGTGTCGAGGACCCGCCGCCCCCGCCCCCGCCGCACGCGGCGAGCAGGCTGAGAAGAGCCGCCGAAAGGACCCAGGAAGCGCTGCGACGCATGGAACTCATGGAAGCAGACTATCCCATGCGCGAAAAAAGAGGGAGTGACCGTCGGCACCCCCATCACAAAAGAACTGCAAAGCCCCCTGCAACAACCTGCGGGGGGATCGGCTCAGCTGTAGTGCTGCGCCGACAGCAGATCCAGACGCTGCTCGAAGTCCTGGCCGGTGGGCAGCATCACGCAGCCCGGCGGGATCTCCTCGGGCGACAACATCCGTGCAGCAAAGCCGCCGACCCATACCTCGCAGCGGCCCCGGAGGGCGTCGGCGAGCGCCGCCAACTGCTCAAGCGCCGGCACTTCGTTCTCCGGCATGACGAGGGAGACCAGCACCGCGCGTGCCTCGACCTCGAGGGCGAAGCGGGCCAGCTCCTCGGCCGGGCAGTCGGCACCCAGATAATGCGTGCGGAACCGGCGCGTCGCCGCCAACCAACTGCACATGAGGATGCCGAGCTCGTGCCGCTCGCCCGACAGCGTCGCCAGCACGAGGCAGGGCCCCTGATCGTTGCGCAGGTAGCCCCGCGACACGGAGATGATCAGGCGCCGCACGATATCCGTGACCATGTGCTCCTGCGCGATCGACACCTCGCCGCGGTGCCAACGCTCGCCGACCTCACGCACCAAGGGCACCAACACCGAGTGCACGACTTCGTTGGGCGGCAACAAGGCGACCGCCGAGGTCAGCACCTCTTCGACGCCCGACGGATCGGAATGCAGGGTGGCATCGAGCGCCCGCTCAACATAAGACTGGCCGCGGGTCGGACCGGGGCGGGCCTGTCCGCCGGAGTCGGCCACCAGCTGGGCGAGCTCCTGCTCGTCCAGCTTGGCGAGGCGACTGATGGTGTGGCCGAGTTCCGTGGCCGTGCGCAGCAGACGCAGGCGGGCGACATCAGCGGCGGAGTACGTGCGGCGCCCGCCCGAATCGCGGCTCGGCTGGACGACCTCGTAACGCCGCTCCCAGGCCCTTAGGGTCTCTACGGTCAGGCCGGTCGCTTGGGCGACCGCCTTGATGGTGAACTGCCCGCTGGAGGGGGGTGAGGCGAGCTTGTTCATGTTTTGTTCACGTTTTGTCCAACTGTTGGTTGTACAACATCTTGACAGACCCCACCCCCGATGTCACGCTGACCCATCGAATCTGCGTATGCCGGCCCGAGCGGTACGCCCTACCAGCCCTACGGAGTATCGCCATGACCCTCAAACTCAAGACCGCCCGGGCCCTGTTGGCCACCTCGGTCCTCTCGGTCGTCTCCCTGACGGCCCAAGCCGGCTCGCCGGACATCCTCACGGTGGCCAAGGACAAGGGTAACCTCACCGTCTTCACCAAGGCCGTGGAAGCGGCCGGTCTGCAGGACGCCCTCGCCTCGCAGGGTGCCGTGACCGTGTTCGCGCCGACGGACAAGGCCTTCGCCAAGCTCCCCCCGGAGCAGCTCGAGGCCCTGATGCGCCCCGAGAACAAGGACCAGCTCGTCAAGATCCTCACGCACCACGTCGTCCCGGGCCGCGCCCTCTCGACCGACGACCTGAAGCGCACCCGCAGCGCCAAGACGGTCGGCGGCGATGAGGTGAAGTTCGCGCTCGTGCGCGGTCGCGTCCGCGTCGACGGCGCACGCGTCACCGCCGACCACAATGCTGCCAATGGGGTGGTGGTCGCGGTCGACAGCGTACTGATCCGGAACTGACCTGAACGAGGACAAGGCGGGCCGTCACCGGCCCGTCGACCCGGACAAGGACTGTCCGGAGGCAAGGATGCCCGTCGTCCAAGGATGAGCCGGCGGGGCGGATCCGAAAGGGTCCGCCCCGCTTGGTTCTTGGGGCCCCGCCTGCGGTCTGCGATGATGTCTCGCACGACACTGCCGCGAGGCCACCCATCGTGACCCTCTCCCGTCGAGACTTCCTCGTCTCCTCCGCCGCCGCCTCCATGGCCGGCCTTGCGCCCCGCCTGCGGGCGGCCGGCAACGGCGCGCCCGATGTCATCGTCATCGGGGCCGGGCTCTCGGGTCTCGAGACCGCGCTCACGCTCGAGGAGAACGGCTACAAAGTATTGGTGCTCGAGGGCCGCCGCCGCGTCGGCGGCCGTCTCTACACCCTCTTCGACCTGCCGGGGCACCCGGAGGCGGGCGGCAACACCTTCGCCAACGCCTACGGCCGGACCCTCGCGGCCGGCCAACGCTACGGCGTCGAAGTCGTCAACCTCGCGCCGAGGACATCCGGGAACCGCTCGGGCCAAGCGCTTTTCATCGGCAGTGAACATGTGCCGCTTGCGGACTGGCCGACGCATCCACGCAACCCGTTCGCGGGGGATCTGCGCAAGCTGCCGCCTTGGGGCTGGGCCGCTGCGATCTTCCAGCAGCACATGCCGTTCAAGGACCTCGAGAACTGGCACGACGCCGCCCATGCGCAGCACGACGTCTCCGTGCACGATTTCCTCTCGGCGCAGGGTGCGACCGACGCGCAGATCCGGCTCGGCTACGACACCAACATCGCCTACGGCACCACCGCGCGCGATGTCTCGCTGTTGCAGCAGGCTTCCGCCAACCACTGGCAGGCCGTGAACCGCCGCGCGGCGACGACGGAGCTGCTGCTCGGCGCCTTCAAAGGCGGCAACCAGAACCTGCCGATCGCGATGGCCCGCCGGCTCAAAGGCGACCTGCTGCAAGGCAAGCGCGTCTCGGCCATCGAGACCGGCGCTGCGGGCGCGACCGTGCACTGCGCGGATGGGTCCCGGTACTCCGCCAAGGCGGTCGTCTGCTCGATGCCGTTCTCGACGCTGCGCGATGTCGCGATCGACCCGCTGCCGCCTGCGCTGCAGCACAAGGCCATCCAGACGCTCGGCTATATCCCCATCACCCAGTTCCACGTGGTCGCGAAGAGACCGTTCTGGGAGAGGGACGGCCTCTCGCCCTCGATGTGGACAGATGGCCCGCTCGGCATGGTGCTCGCGCAGCGCTCCGGCAAGACCGACAACGAGGTCACGAGCCTCACCGTGTGGTGCCGTGGCCTGAACGGCCTCTCCATCGACCGCTTCGGCGTCGAGGAAGGCAAGCGCATGATCCTCGATGAGTTCGCACGGCTGCGGCCCGCCTCCAAGGGTCTGCTCACCGTGGGCGCGGTGCACTCCTGGACCGCCGACCCGTTCGCCGCAGGTACCTGGGCGATCTTCCAACCCGGTCAGGTACGCGAGCTGCGCGCCGCGATGGCGATGCCGCACCAGCGGCTGTTCTTCTGCGGTGAGCATACGGCCCTCAGCAGCCGCGGCTTCGAGGGCGCGCTCGAATCGGCGGAGCGTGTCTCGCTCGAGGTGCTGGACGCGCTCGGCTGACGACGGCCAAGCGTGGAACGGCGTCCGCAGGCGGCGTATCCTGCGGGGCTTGCCCGGAGACCCGGGCCCGAAACGCGAGGGGGAGTTCTCATGCCGAACGCGGCCATCACGGGTTGGGGCAAATGCCTGCCGCCCAACATCCTGTCGAACGGCGACATCGCCACCTTCATGGAGACCACCGACGAGTGGATCACCTCCCGCACCGGCATCCGTGAGCGGCGCATCGCCCATACCTCCCTCAATGACCTCTTCCATGTCGCCGGTGCCCGCGCCCTCGCCTGCGCGGGCCTCAAGGGCAGCGACATCGACCTCATCGTCGTCGGCTCGACGACCCACGACGACCAGTGTCCGAACATGGCCTCCGGTCTGCAGCAGCGCCTCGGTGCCGACGGCTGCGCCGCGATGGACGTCAACACAGCCTGCACGAGCTTCCTCTACGCGCTCTCCACCGCCACCGCGATGATCCGCAGCGGCGTGGTGCGCAACGCGCTGGTCGCGGGCGGCGAGCTCATCTCGCCCTACATGGATTGGAACGACCGCAATGTCGCCGTGCTGTTCGGCGACGGCGCTGCCGCCGTCGTGCTGCAGGCCACCGACCGCGACGAGGGTCTTCAGATCGAGAAACTCGGCTGCTACGGCGAGTCCCGCGAGATCCTGCGCATCCACGGCATCGGCGGCGCCTACACGCATCAGGGCCGTCTGCTCGGCGCCACCGAGTGGCAGTTCGAGGGACAGGAGATCTTCAAGAAAGCCGTCCACGGCATGGGCAGCGCCTGCGAGGATGTGCTCAAGCGCGCCGGCCTCACGCCAGACGACATCGACCTCGTGATCCCGCACCAGGCGAACCTGCGCATCATCGAGTCGGTCGCCAAGCGCGCCGGGATCCCGATGGAGCGCGTCTATGTGAACGTGCAGCGCTACGGCAACATGTCGGCGGCGACCGTGCCGGTGGCGCTCTGCGAAGCGCTGGAGGACGGCCGAGTACGTCCCGGTGCGCAGTTGCTGATGCCCGCCTTCGGCGGTGGTCTCACTTTCTGCGCCCACCTCGTGCGTTGGGGTGAGCGGGTCACGCCGCTCGGCACGACCGACATCGACCTGCCCCCTGCGGCGCGCAACGCGCTCGACACCGTGCTGCGCTATCGCGCGGCGCGCGGCGCGGCCATCGCGTGAGCCCCGCCGCGCCGGACGGCTCCGGCGCACCGGACATCACGGCAGCGCCCGACCCGCGGCGACGCATGCTGCCGATCGCCGCGATGGCGCTGTTCATCGACTCGCTCGGCATCGGCCTCATCATCCCGGTCGCCCCCAAGCTCGTGATGGAGCTCTCGGGGCTGACGATCGCCGACGCGGCACCGATCGCCGGCTGGCTCACGCTCTCCTACGCGCTGATGCAGTTCGTGTTCTCGCCGATCCTCGGCAACCTGAGCGACCGATATGGCCGAAAGCCCATCCTGCTCGCCTCGTTGGCAGCGCTCGCCGTCGACTACATCCTGATGGGCCTCGCACCGACGCTGGCGTGGCTGTTCGTGGGTCGGATCATCGCCGGCATCGCGGGCGCCACCTTCGCCACCGCCAATGCCGTGGTCGCCGACATCATCCCGCCCGACAAGCGCGCCAAGTATTTCGGCCTGAACGGTGCCGCATGGGGTCTCGGGTTCGTGATCGGCCCCGTGATCGGCGGGCTGCTCGGCCAGTACGGCCCGCGCGTACCGTTCTTCGCAGCCGCTGCGTTCACCGCCCTCAACTTCCTCATCGCACTCGCCGTGATGCGCGAGACCCTGCCGCCCGCCGATCGCCGCGAGTTCTCGGCGCGCCGCGCCAATGCGCTCGGCGCGTTGCGGGCGATGCGCCGCATCCCGGGAGCGATGCTGGTCCTGTTCGTGCTCCTCATGTACCAGATCGGCCACGACACGCTGCCCTCCACCTGGGTCTGGGTCACGATGGCGAAGTTCGGCTGGACGGAGCGCGACATCGGCCTGTCGCTCGCCGTATTGGGTTTCGGCACCATCATCGTGCAGGGCGGCCTGGTCGGGCTCTTCACCAAGCGCATCGGCGAACACCGCACCGCGCTGCTCGGCCTCGCCTGCGGTGCGGTCGGATTCGTCGGCTATGCGTTCGCGACGACGCCTGCGATGCTGTTCGCGAGCGTGCCGCTCGGCTGTCTGATCGGCCTCACCATGCCCGCGTTGCGCGCGATCCTCTCCCGCGCCACGCCCGCCAACGCCCAAGGCGAACTGCAGGGCGCGATCGCCGGCATCGTCAGCTTCACCGCCGTCGTCATCCCGTTCACGATGACGCACCTCTTCAGTTGGGCGACCGCCGCCCATCCGCCCTTCCCCGGTGCGTCCTTCCTCGCGGCCGCCGTGGCGCTCGCGGTCGGCGCCGTGGTGTTGGCGCGGGTCAGGGTGCCGGGGCCGACTTAGGCGGCGCGGCCGGATCCTTCATCAAGATCCCGATCGGCATACCGGGTGGACAGGAACCGAGCCGCTCATAGGTGGTGACCCAATGCCTGGTCGTCTTGGATGCATCATTAAGTCGCCCGGCGCGAAGCGGCTGCGAGTCCGACCAGCGCTCATCAACATATCGATCGTCGCTCGTATGCAACCTCACCGTGCGAGTGAGGTTCATCACGAAGCCATTATCCGCCACGAGCGTTGCCCATGGACTGTGGAGCCGGACCCGATATCCGAAGAGGGACAGGCGCTGCTCGCTTTCGCGCCCCTCCGTCCGCGCGGAGCGCAGTCCCCTGCCGCTGTCCGACGGTCCGAAAACTTCGGACAACGAAGCTTGTTGGGGCTCGGGCCGACACATCACCGTGACGCGGGTATCGGCAAGGACGCCCGCGACTGCGGCAGCCACAGCGGGATCATCCTCCGCGCCGAAGCCGGACGTGGTATGCCGGTCAACAACGCTGCGCCACAGCGACAGCGCGGGAACTGGCGCTTCGGCCTCCGCAACGGCTTCCGCGGAAACCGGCGGCACTGCGCCGACATCGCGCGGACAGTCGTCGATCCGGACGAACTCGCTCTTGGAATCGATCGAGCGGCGCCGGCCTGACGCCTGACGGACCTCTGTTTGATGATGGACGCTGAAGCGTGCCGCGAAATCCCCCGTGTAGCGGGACCGTGACTCGATCACGGGCCCCGTCCGATCGAAGTCCAGGTCGGCGATCATGTAATGCGTGGAGGACGCCTCACACCGGAGTGTCATGTCGAAACCCTCGGGTGTCGATACGACATCGGTTCGATACGATGAGCCACAGATACTCCACGTCTCCATCTTCGGGATGGATACGCCTCCGCGATCGGGCAGCCCAGTGATGCAGTGCTGCGTCTCCTCGGTGATCGGGCTGCCCCGGTCGGTGCGCATGACCCGCTTACGGGACCACAGTCCGGCCCGCATGACCGGACGATCCGCAGACGGTGGTCTGCCCGACGCATCCTCTGCCCCGTCCATCGCCGATACCACAGGCTCAGGCATCCGGATCCAGCGACGCAGGTCATCCGGCGGCAGATCGGCCGGACAGGCCGCGGCCTGCCACACACCGCGCGTGACGCTGCGTGTCGTCTGGCGTTCTCCCGGCGGAGACTCGACGATGGTGAGGTTGTCGCGGTGATACTTGCGACGCAGATCGCCCGTGAACACGGAGCGCGAGCGGATCGACAAGCCGGGCTCGCGATCGTCCAACGGGCCTCGGCCCCGGTCCTCGGGAAGGCCACGATCGGGGGACGCCCGCGCCGGCACCGCGCACTCCATCTCCACGATGAGTTTCTTGCCGTCCGGCGAGCGGGTCGCTTCAATGCGTTTGCAGTCCGTCGGCCGTTCAGCGGAATAGAGCCCCCGCAGTTCCACACAATCCCGGATCGTGCGCGTCTCGACGGGCTTCCCCTCGCGCCGCGTCTCGATCTGGAAGGTCCAGAGACCGGGCTCGAGGAGCGGGATATCGGGGGCGGAAGGTTTGGAGCAGCCAGTGAGGCTCGCTGCATAGGCGCAGAGCAGGCAGGCCACCAGCGGAGCGCGGGGACGGACGGCACCCATGCACCGAAATTGCACCCGGTGCGCGTCGCTGTCAACGCCGCCCCAAAAAACAGACGGCCCGCGGGATCTCTCCCGCGGGCCGCTGCGACCTGTGCCCTGACAGGACCGGCTTTGTTATTTCTTGGTGCCGGTCTTCTTCGCAGCGCGCTTCTTGGCGCGCGCCGGATCCTTCGGACGGCTCTTGCCGAACGAACCTTGGTAGATCTTCCCGCGACGGGTCCTGGTGTCTCCCTTGCCCATGTCCTGCTCTCCAGCGTGTTCTAGCGCATCGTGCGCGGGCGCCAGTGTAGCCAGTCAGCGGTAGCGCGCCAAGACCTTCTCGAGCGCCCGGGCGCCGGGGACCAGCTTCCCGAACGGCACCTGGTTCAGCGGCACCTCCGGCGTGCGGTTGAGCGCATGGAACTCGGTGTCCGTGGTCG
>Ga0315904_10002185_pt1 | contig 30550 bp, 31 predicted proteins | sample LakEriMetagenome_6_FD_203529 | JGI IMG/M metagenome (GOLD analysis project Ga0315904, IMG submission 203529) | Freshwater fungal communities from buoy surface, Lake Erie, Ohio, United States - Buoy 12 MA120 | ecosystem: Environmental > Aquatic > Freshwater > Lake | place: USA: Lake Erie, Ohio...
GCCAATACCAAGACTCTAGGACTAGGCTCAGGGGGGCTGATTATCTTTGATGAGACCACGCCGATCGTGCCGATCACGCAGCGCCTCGTGGATTTTTATCATCACGAGAGCTGTGGCAAGTGCACCCCTTGTCGTGAGGGCCTCAACTGGCTCCATAAGATCTACGGACGGATCATGGCGGGCGCAGGCAAAGAGAGCGACGTTGACCTAATCTGGGATATCTGCGACAGCATTCGGGGAAAGAGCTTCTGTGCACTAGGTGAGGGCGCAATCTGGCCCGTAATGACCAGCCTCCTGCTCTTTAGGGACGAGTATCTTGCCTACATTCGCGGTGGAAAAGATGCGATGGGTGACCTGACGACGATCGGGCTCTAGGCAATTTCGATGGTCAAAGGCCAGAAGGTGATGGTCGTGATGCCCGCCTACAATGCCGCCCGGACTCTGGAGCAGACGCTCTCAGAGATTCCGGGCGATGTTGTTGATGAGGTGCTCTTGGTAGATGACTGCTCCAAAGATGATACCGTTGCGGTGGCGCAGCGGCTGGGGATTCCCTATGTGGTGCATCCCCAGAACCGGGGCTATGGCGGTAACCAGAAGACTTGCTATACCGAGGCGCTCAAGCATGATGCTGAGATTATCGTGATGCTCCATCCGGACTATCAGTACACGCCCAAGCTGATCGGGGCGATGGCCTGGCTGGTCGCCTCAGGAGAGTTTGATGTGGTGCTGGGCTCGCGAATCTTAGGGAGCGGGGCGCTCAAGGGCGGGATGCCCTACTGGAAGTACGCGGCGAATCGCTGGCTCACGGGGATTGAGAACGTCTTGCTAGGGATGAAGCTCTCGGAGTACCACACGGGCTACCGGGCGTTTTCGCGAAAAGTTTTAGAGACGCTCCCGCTGGAAGAGAACAGCGATGACTTTGTCTTTGACAACCAGATGCTGGCGCAAGCGGTGCGCTTTGGGTTTCAGATTGGGGAGATTAGCTGCCCCACCAAGTACTTCCCCGAGGCGTCCTCGATTAACTTCAAGCGCTCTGTGATCTATGGCCTTGGGGTGCTGGGAACGGCAGTCTCGTATCGGCTCCATGTGTGGGGAGTGAAGCGCTCCAAAATCTTTGACGAAAATGGCAAGCGACTAGGGCAGTAGGACATCGGTGAGGGCTTCGGGCAGAGTCGGCCAGCGGAACGTGTAGCCGAGGTCAAGTGCCTTCTTCGGAACAACACGCTGACTTGTGACGAGATACTCGGCGAACTCTCCGACGAGCGCCTTCAGGGCAAAGAGGGGAACGGGGACGAGCGCAGGCTTGCCGAGAGCTTTTCCCAGAGCTTCGGAGAGCTGGCGAGCCGTGACCGGGTTGGGAGAGACAGCATTGAGGGGGCCAGAGACCTCAGGGTTTGTCAGCGCCCAGGAAATCAGCCCCAGCACATCGTCACGGTGTACCCAGGGAACCCACTGCCTTCCGTTTCCCAGCGGCCCTCCCAGCCCAAGCTTCCACGGCGAGAACGGCACCTGAGGTGGGTTAAGCATGGTCTCGATCACGCCGCCTCCCCGCGCAAAAACTTGACCGATACGCAGAAAAATCACACGTCCCCCTGCCGTTGCCGCTTCTTGCGCCGCCGCTTCCCAGTCCGAGCAGACATGGCCGAAGTAGTCTTTTGATGCAGGAGACTTTTCTGTAATCTCTCTCTCGCCGCAGTCGCCGTAGTAGCCCACCGCGGAGGCGTTGATTAGCAGCTTGGGATGGGCACTGGCGAGCTTGCGGGTCGGCTCGACACGGCTGTTGATGATCTCATCTTTGAAGGCATCACTCCAGCGCTGGGCGGCCACGGACGCGCCGCAGAGATTCACCACCGCATCGGCCTGCGCCACGGCAGAGCGCCACGCCGCTTCGTCACTCCAGGCTAGCTGCCCCGTTTTTTGGGAGCGGCTGAGAGTCTGAACCGCGTGGCCCTCTTTCGTCAGCTGAGCCACCAGTGCCTGGCCGATAAAACCACTCGCTCCCGCAATTAATATCGTCATTTGGTAATAGAGTACCCTAGCGGAGGCGCAGATCGGTCTCGGGGGCGATTCCTAGGCGCTGACGAAGCTCCAGGTTCTCTTCCTGGGCAAACTTCAGGCGATCTTCCGCCAGCTGGCGCAGGGCGGCATCGGCGCTGGAGTGACTCGCCCGCTCGTTGGCCAGCGCTTCCAGGGCCTGCTTCCACTGTTGTTCCCGCCGCCGCACTTCATTGAGCGAGCGCGTCGCTTCTTTTTCGGCATTGATGGAGCGGAAAGTCAGCAGCCCCGTGGCCGCCAGCCCCACAAGCCCGACAGTGGCGGTGGGAAGCAATCCACGCAGGAACGCCGCGCGCTGCCGCCGCCGCTCGCCATCCGGAATACTCCGGTTGATCCAAGCCTCATCAAACACGCGGGCATAGATGCGGTTGCGTACTCGAAGCTGGCCACGAACACTCCGCACGATCCCTGAGAGCTTCAAAATCGCGCCGAGAGGACTTCCTGGCTCCTCTTTAATCTCGCGCCGACGGGCGCGGCGGTAGAGGTCAAGAAGCGCCGTCACATCGTCGCCGCCCTCTAAAACGCGGCGCTGGACAAAGCTGAGGTTGGTCTCTTCCTCACGGGCAGACTCATGAAAGAAAAGTCGTGCAACGGCCCGATCCACGGAGCCATTGTCACAGTGCCCCACTTCCGCAACGGCCTGACAGAGCCGCTGCGTGAGATACGGGTGACCGTCGGTCCAGTAGAGAATCCGCTCAATGGCGTGCATTCCCCCATCGCCAAAGCCTTCCGCAAGAGGCCGCGCTTCTAAGAGCGTGAAGTCCGTGGGGACAATACGCTGGCCGATATTAAACGGGGTCACGCGGGCATCCCGCACCAGGCTATCGGGGGTTGCGGAGCCCAGCAGGCAGATCGTCAGGCGCTTGAGCTCTGGGTCATCGGAGCGGCGGTTGTAGCAGGCGCGCACCCCGGCAAAAAACTCATCGGTAGGAAAGGGCAGCGAGCGCACGGCATCAATCTCGTCCACAAAGAGAGTCAAGGGCGAGGGAGCGGCGGCTAGAGCGACATCACGGATGGCGGCGAAAAAACGCTGCGCCGGGCCAAGCTGCGGATGAGAGTCACAGAAATCCTCCAGCGCATCTTCCAGCTCAATGGCCGCTCCCAGCTGAGCGAGGAGGCCGCTGTACCACTGCTCGGGTGAGACATTCTGCCCCACGCCCGTCAGATCCAAAATAGCCACACGAACCTGATCACGCCGAAGCTGAGCCGCCGCCCGCACCATCAGGCTCGACTTCCCTACCTGACGCGTGTCCAGAACATAGCTAAACTCCCGCGCCTGAAGCGCCGCCCGTAGTGCATCATCAGCCTGGCGCAGAACATAGCAGGGCGCATCGGGAGCCAGATTTCCCCCCGCCACAAAAAAGCTGCTCATAGGGCATAATACGCCATGGACATCATCACAACCTTTGCAGGCAATGGGAAGCCCGAGCACAGTGGCGACGGCGGCGTGGCAAAAGACGCGGGAGTTCAAGACCCGTTCACGCTGGCTTTCGATAAAAAAGGCAACTTATTTGTGGCCGAAGCGGGGGTGAATGCGCTACGCCGGATTGATGCGAAATCCAAGAAAATCACCACGATCTACGAGACGCCCGGAGCGAAGCCTGAGGATCTCGTTGCCGTGGCCGTACTGGGCGAGGCGGTCTGGACGGCACATCGGCTCAGTCACACAATCTACCGTGATGCCAAACCACACGATTTTGCGTTTCAAGAGCCGCACGATGTCGCAGCCTCGCCCGATGGCCGCTGGCTCTATATCGCCGATGTGAAAGCGTGCGTGATCTATCGCCTCGGCGCAGCGCAAACCTCGCCGCAGGTCTTTGCAGGCACGGGCAAGCGCGCCCACTCCGGCGATGGAGGTTTGGCAACCCAGGCCGAGATTTTCGGCGCACGGGCGGTTTGCTGCTACAAAAACCTTGTCTATATCATCGAGCGCGAGGGGAACTGCGTGCGTAAAGTGGATGAGAAGGGCGTAATCACCACGATTGCGGGAACGGGTAAGAAAGGCTACACGGGCGATGGTGGCCCGGCTAAAGAGGCGACCTTCAACGGCCCCAAAGGCGCGGCGTGCGACAAAAACGGAAATCTGTTTATCGTGGACACTGAGAACCACGCGATCCGGCGCATTGATGCCAAAACAGGCGTGATCTCGACGGTGGCGGGCGGGCGCAAGGGCTCTGGCGGCGACGGTGGCCCCGCGAGCGAGGCAGGGCTAGACCGTCCCCACGGCGTCGTCGTTGGCCCCGATGGGGCGCTCTACATTGGCGATACCCTCAACCACAGAATTCGGCGTGTTGCAAAGAAAGAGGAAACGCGATAGAATTACCGTCGCGATCTTGGCGGCATAGCTCAGCTGGTTAGAGCGATGGATTCATAACCCATAGGTCTCCGGTTCAAGTCCGGATGCCGCTATTTTACCTTTCCACACCAAAAGCCCAGCGTCGAGCTCATGGTGGCAATTTGGACAGAGATAGAGCAGGTTCTCAGGGGCATTGATCTGGGAGAGAAGCGCTGTCTCGGGGAAGTCCTTAATCGCTCGCAGGTGGCAAGTTTCCACGAAAAGCGCATAACCGCACCGCTGACACTGCCTCGGCGGATCTGCCGGATACGCTCCATACGGTCAAGATAGAGCTTCACCCCGACCAGCCTGACAAAGTGAAGATTCTGGCGCAACGCCAAGAAAAAATGGACAATCCGGCTCGTTTTAACGACAAAGCGTTCTATCCCGGCGCGCTCTTGATCGTCGGCGAGCTGAAGAAAGGCGCGTGACTACCGAGTGGAAGTAGGGCGCTTGGCCTCGACCGTGACCGCTTTTAGGACGGCGTGCCCTTGTGTGTCCACCCGCACCTCGGCGATGAGCTGACGGTCGTTGCGGCGTCCTTCGCGCTCCAGCTCTGGGCCTTTCCCGCGGGGAACAAACCAGCTCTCGATCCCGTAGGCGACGCGGCAGTGGGTCTTGTCCGCGCTGGTCACCGTGCCCTTTAGAAATGCGAAGGCATCTGTCGGGGGCGTGCGGGAGACCTCCGCACGCTCCACAAAGCGCCCACTTCGTGCGAGGGCCATGTAGACCGTCTCGCCTTTCTGCAAAGGCGGCCCCGCCAGCCAGCGACTCTGCACCTCCGAAACACTGTAGCTGAGCACGACATACTCGCCGCGGAAGAAGTCCACGGGGTCGATGGGCTCGACACGCAGCAGAACCGACTGCCCCGTGCGGAGCGTCAGCTGTCGCACTCCCAGGAGCCCGAGCACCAGCGCCACTTGGATTGCCACGAGCAGTGCAAAACGTCTTGGAAACTGTCGCATTGTCTTACTCCCTCTCCGCCAGTTTTTTGAGCAGTGTCCGCCGCACCCGCTCCAGCGCCAGCCCGCCGCCCAGCAGGACAATTCCTGCGCTCAGGAAGAAAACCTCCATCGGGAGTTGCTCCCAGAGTAGCTCGACATAGCGGCTCAGCACCTCCAGCGCAAAGAACGCCAGCGCCAGCTGCACCCAGCCCGGCTCCCGGCGCTCGTAGCCGATCCAGAGCACGCCTATAATTACCAAGAGCAGGAGAATGTTAAAGCCCGTCCGGAGCAGGGCTTCGTCGAGTCCCCCACTGACGAGCAAGCCGCCCGCCAGCAGTATCAGTGCGAGCAGTCCCAGCCCCTCGCCACGCTCCAGCGGCTCTTGGCCTCTCCGAAAGAGCAGCACCAAGGTGGTAGCCAGCGTACCGATTCCAAGTCCCACGAGCCGAAGCTTCCCGCCCGGTGCAAGATAGGCCCACTCGGTGCCGGGATAGTTATGGAGGGAGAGTCCAAAATCGGCGAGAATAGTCAAGGTGGCCAAGAGCACAAACACCCCAAGCCCCTCGGCGAGCCCGGTGAGGCGGGGAACCAAGCGGCCCAGCGCTACCAAGAGCGTGCCCCAGAGCAGGAAGACTGCGCAGAACCCGCCCGGCCCGTCGCACCAGAACGCGGACTCCACGCCCAGTGCGATGGTGAGCAGAATCAGCCCCAGCCCTAGCATCGCCCGTGACTCCAAGAGCCAGCCCAGCGGCAGCACGCCCACGGCCCAGAGAACCAGCAGCGACGGTGCCTCGGCGTTGACGTGCATGGCCTGCGCCACCAGAAAGAGATTCGCGCCGTAGAGCAAGACGCCCAGAAAGAGCAGTGCATTGCCTGTTCCGTGGTAGCTCTCCCCGACATAGCGTAGCCGAAAGCCCCCCCAGTACGCGAGCATCATCGCTGCCAGCAGGCCACCCAGCTTTGCCGCGCCGGGGATCACCGCCCAGTTGGAGGCCACAAAGACAATCATCCCGATCCCGATCAGAAGCGCCCCCAGAAACGAGAGCACCACCGCGATCTTGCTCCGCGCCGGGCCGTCTTGGCCGTCGTAGCGTGCCAGCAAGCGCTCAGCGAGGGCGGCGTCCACCAGACCTTCGTCGTGCCAGTGTTCCACTTCTTGCCGAAGCCGCCGAACAAACTCGGATTCTTTCATGTCCTACTGTAACCGACTTCTGTGCTCTTCGCGTGGGGCTTTTGACGGAGTTTGAGCGCGTCTGGCCTGGGTACAATGCCCTACGCCATCGATAGTCGTCGGAGCTTGCTGCAAAAGAGCTGCTCAAGCTGCTGAAGCACCACTCTGAAAGCGACACGAAAGACTAATCTCGGGTACAACATGCTCTAAGATGGATATTTTTGGAGAGAGCTTTGTGCTCACCCACACCGAGCCAGGCAAGTTTTGTGTGGAGCGCGTGACAAAGGGTAGCGTGACGGTGCGCAGCACGTTTCTGCCCGATAGGCCCGGGAGCGTTGTCTACACCGAGGGGCGAGACTACGTGGTGGACGATGCCAAAGGGACTCTGGCACGCACTCCCGGCTCGCGCATCCCCGACTTTGCTACCAACCCACTCTTTGGGCAGAAAGACTTCGACCATACTAAGTTTCCCGGCTTCACCAACCATCCGTGGTTTGTCTGGGCGGACTACAAGACACCCGAGAAAATCTCTTGGGCGCGGCGCAACGGCCAGACGCGCTCCTTGGCTGAGGTGAAGAAGAAGCTACTAGCGGGTGGGCCGTTTAAGATTGTGAGCTACGGCGATAGCATTACAGCGGGCGGTGAGGCTTCGGAGCAGGCGCTTCGCTTCCAGTGGCGCTGGGCAGTGTCGCTTGGCAAGAAGTTCCCCAAAGCGGCGATCACGATAGAGGATCTCTCGCTCTCCGGGTACACGTCGCGACAGGGAATCGACTGGTTCGACAAGAAGCCCGAGTCGCTGCGGCCTGTGACGACCCTGGGGACGTGCGAGAAGCCGGACTTGGTGCTGGTGGGTTTTGGGATGAACGATCACAACCGGGGCAGTGTCGAACCTGAGGTCTTTAAGAACAACCTGGTCACGCTCACCAAGCTGATTCGGGAGCGTAAAGACGCAAGCGTGGTCTTATTCTCCGCCTTTCCCCCCAACGACGACTGGCACTACGGGACGCACCGCATGGCGCAGTTTGCCACCGCGACCAAGCAAGCAGCAAGCGAGGCGGGCTGTGCGTACGTGGATGTGTTTTCCACCTGGGAGCAGGTGCTAAGGCGCAAGGACCAGCCCTCGCTCTTGGGAAACAATATCAACCATCCCAATGACTTTGGCCACTGGCTCTACGCACAAGCCTTCGAGGCGGTACAATGGCCCGCATGAAGATGATCCTACACACCGATGGGGCGAGCAAGGGCAACCCTGGAACTGCAGGGATTGGCGTGGCGTTCTGGCGCGACGGCGAGGCGGAGCCGTTTCACACCCTCGCGGAGCGCCTTCGCGATACGACCAACAATGCCGCTGAGTACACGGCGCTGCTACGTGGCTTGCAAGAAGCACTCCTCAAGGGCGCAAGCGAGGTGGAAGTTCGCACCGACTCTGAGCTGATGGCCAAGCAGATCGCCGGGCTCTATAAAGTCAAGTCGCCGGAGCTAGAGCCACTCTTTGCCGAGGCCAAGCGCCTGCTGAGCAAGTTCGATAAAGCCAAAGTCGTCCATGTCCGACGCGAGCAAAACGCCCTCGCGGACAAGCTTGCCAACCAGGGCGTTAAGCTGCCACTGCCCGTCTAGTTACCCACTTTTGCCTTGGTGAAGTTATCAAAGCCGCGCGCATCGGCAGGGGGCTTGAGCTTTCCTTCAATAATCTCCTGCTTGAGCTCCTCGATCTTCTTGAGGACATCGGCAGGGATCTTGTCTTTGGTGTTCTTCATCACCGAGAGCCCAATGCCATCCTCTTTCAGGCCCAGCTCTACTGTCCCACTGTTGAAGTGGCCTTCTTTCACCTGCTTACAAACATCAAAGACCGCCACATCTACACGCTTGACCATAGAGGTCAGCACACGCCCCGGCGCTTCATCGTCCTGGTCTTTGTCCACCCCGATGGCGTAGTAGCCCTCGCCCTTGGTCTGAGCGGCCTTGATCACGCCAATTCCCGCTTTGCCCGCCGCATGGTAGACAATATCCGCTCGCATTCCCATCTGAGAGAGCGCTAGCTCCATGCCTTTTTGTGAGTCGTTGAAGTCGCCAACATAGGCCACGCGGGTCTGGATATCGGGCTTGATCGTAAATGCCCCTGCTTGGTAGCCGTACTCGAATTTTTTAATGAGCGGCATCTCCATCCCCCCCACAAAGCCCAGCACGCCCGACTTACTCACCGAGGCTGCCAGAGCCCCTGCTAAGAACGAGCCCTCTTCCTCGCGGAACTTATAGGCCACGCAGTTAGACGACGAAGGTGCATCGCCATCAATAATCGCGAACTTGACTTTTGGAAACTTAAACGCCACTTCTTTCAGCGCATCTTGCATCAAAAAGCCGACGGCAAAAACCACATCGTACTTGGCTTCCGCAAACTTCGTGAGGTTGGCGACATAGTCCGCATTTTGTTTGGACTCGACATACTTCACCTGCGCTCCCAGCTCTTTTTCCGCTTTCTGGAGCCCCGCCCAAGCCTGTGCATTAAAAGACTTATCACCCACACCGCCGGTATCGGTGACCAGCCCTGCCTTGATCTTCTTTCCTTCGCCAGAAGGCGGCGCGGGAGTCTCTTGCTTTTTGCCACAGCTCCCCCCCGTAGCGATAAGTGCTCCCGAGAGAGAGAGTGCGAGAAAATGACGACGATTCATGGCCTCAGTATACCCGCAACGCTAGCCGACGCCTTTTCCCAGTCGTCGCAAGAGCCCATCGAGTAGCTCACGCTCCTCCTCCGTTAAGAGAGACATCTCCTTTGCCACCGCCTCAACGTGCTTGGGAAAGAGGCTCGTGATAAGCTGCTCCCCAGGCTCCGTCAAGTGAACAAAGACAATGCGCCTGTCGTGCTCGCAGCGCTGGCGGCGCACCAGTCCACTTTTCTCCAGGTTGTCTACAATGACAGTTAGGTTGTTGGGACTCCGCAGGTGCTTACGGGCCAGATCAGAGAGCTTGAGTGGCCCTAGGTGGTAGAGTGCCTCCAGAACCCCGAACTGGCCCTCGGTCAGCCCGGAGTCCTGGAGACAGCTCAGAGCGCGCCGTGCCACAGACTCGGCGGCGCGCATGAGCTTGATGTAGGTATCCAGCGCCTGCTTCTGCGAGTCAGGCCCCACGAAATGGGTTGGCATAGGGCATTATAGCCCTAATCTACGGGAAGGTCGAAGAGGAGCACTTCGCTTGCCGCATGGGCCTGTAGTGATACGAGAGTCTCCTGCTCCAGCTTCGCCGCATCGCCGGTTGCCAGAAGCTGCCCATTGACGGTCACTTCCCCCGCGACAATATGCACATAGCCCAGGCGGCCCGTGGCCAGCGTGTGCTCCCGGCTCTCGCCCGGCTCTAAAAGCGTTGTCAGAAGCTCCGCATCCTGGTAGATTTCCATCGCGCCCTCGCGGCCTGTGCCTGAGGCTACCACGGCCCACTTGCCCCGCTTTGCGCTCTCGGGGATATGGCTCTCTCCATAGCGCGGCGCGGCTCCTAGAATATTGGGCTCGATCCAGATCTGAAACAGGTGGAGCCACTCCGTATCTGAAGCATTGGCCTCGCTGTGAAAGACCCCGGTTCCGGCACTCATGCGCTGGATGTCGCCGGGCCGCAAAATCCCCTTGCCGCCCGTGTTGTCCTCGTGCGCCAAAGAGCCAGAGAGCACGTACGTGATAATCTCCATGTTCTCGTGCGGGTGCATCCCAAAACCGCGGCTTGGGCCAAACTTGTCCTCGTTGATCACGCGTAGTGGGCCAAAACCCATGTTGGTAGGGTCGTGGTACGTGTTAAAAGAGAACGAGTGGTAGGCATCTAGCCAGCCACGGTTGGCATGTCCTCGCTCGTTCGATCGTCGTATTGTCAGCATCTCAATCATCCTCCTGCTTTATTAAACCCCACTCCGTCAAAATAGTTCCAACTGGAAGTAAATTTTAGCAAACCAGAGTTTTTTTACGATACAACCATTACCATGCGATACATGATTTTTGACATTGAGGCGACGAGCTGGGAGGAGCAGGTCTCCCCAGAGAAAACCGAGATTCTAGAGATCGGGGCCGTGGAGCTTTCGTCGGCGCGTACGGCAGTGGCAGTCTCTAGCGAGTTTGGGATGCTGGTGCGCCCCGTAGGCCCCCCCGTACTCTCAGACCCACAGGTCTCGGGCCTGCGCTGCGCTATCTGAACCTTACCCGCGCGGGACGGCCCCACAGTGCCCCCGATGACGCGAGAAGCATCGCCCGAATCGCCCGCCTCTTGCTCCCCACTCTTGCCCAGAGTCCGCGGTATACTCGCTAGTATATGCGCTACCTCTGGCTGACTCTGGGCTTTCTGTGTGTCGGGCTGGGGTTTGTGGGAATTGTGGTGCCGGGCTTGCCGGCGACGGGCTTCTTTGTCGCGGCGGCCTGGTGCTTCTCCCGGAGCAGCGAGAAATTTCTCTTCTGGCTCCTGAACCTGCCCCTCGTCGGACCGCTCCTTCAGGACTACCGTGCAGGGCTCGGAATGCCCCTCAAAGCCAAGTGGTTCGCCTCCATCAGCCTCTCGCTCGCGGTGAGTGTCAGCTCACTTTTTGCCATCCGCCTGCTCTGGGGCAAGATCGGCTGCATCGCACTAGGGCTCATCGGCCTCTGGTACATCTGGACCCGCGTCCCACTCCGCGAGAAAGTTCTCGCGAAGCAGGAATCTCGCGTAGAATAGGGTGATAAGGACAAAACAAAATGGCGATTATGACAGGGCTTTCCGGCAACGAGATGTTCTGCTTGCACCTGAAGGGCTTTGCACCGGGTGAGCTGGTGATTGGCAACAGTGTCTACTCCATGGGCTTTGTGGGCTCGGTGGGGGCGGGCTTCAAGACCATGATGGGCGGCGAGATCGAGCAGGTGACGCAGATTGTCCACGAGGGACGACAGAGTGCGCTGGATCGGATGATCAAAGAGGCCGAGCATCATGGCGGGATCGGGATCACGGGCGTTTCCAGTGAGCTGATCTGGCAGTCCGGCAATGTCGAGTTTCTCTCGATTGGCTCGTGCATCCACCACGAGGGCAATAAATCCGAGAAGCTGGCGTTCTCGACGTCGGCGGATGGTCAAGAGCTCTACTGCCAGCTCGACTGTGGCTTCATGCCGATCAAGTTCGCTTTTGGCAATGTGGCCTACTCAATAGGGATCGGCGGAGGGGTGATGGGCGGTCTGCGTTCGCTGGCACGCGGCGAGGTAAAAGAGTTCTCCGATGTCTTCAACGCAACACGGCACCGGGCGCTCACGCGCATCACGGAGGAGGCGCGCTCCGTGGGGGCCAACGCAGTACTCGGAATCCAGACGACGATCCTGCCGCTCAATGGGATGCAGGAGATGGTCATGGTCGGCACGGCGTCACGCCACGCGGATCTCGACCCACGCCACTTCGAGGCCCCGATCACCAGTGATTTAACCAACGAGGAGCTCTGGAATATCTGGCACATGGGCTACCAGCCCATCCAGCTTGTCTTAGGCGTCTCCGTCTACTCCCTCGGTTTTGTGGGAAGCTTCACCGCCGCGTTTAAGTCTCTGGTGCGTGGCGAGATCGCGGAGCTGAGCTCGCTGATCTACGAAGCCCGTGCGAACGCCATCACGCGCATCAAAGCCGACGCCGAGCTGGTCGGGGCCGACGATGTGATGGGGATCAAGACCTATGTCTACAACTTAGGCAGTGGTCTGATCGAGTTCATGGCCATCGGCACTGCCGTCAAGAAAATCCCCGGCACGAAAACCCTAAGCCCCGCGCTCCCGCCTCAGGCGGTGATCAAGGACAAAGATACGTTCTTTAATAACGCGGAGAAGATCTTGGGCGCAAGCTTGAACGTGGGCCCGCGGTAGCCTCATTGGAAAAGCCAGAAATGGGCAGTTGGCGTGAGAAAAGTATCGGCACCAAGTTCATCTGCATCGCCGTTGCGGGTCTGCTTGGTGCCGTCTTCCTTTCAGAGTTTGCCCATGTCACGTCGTCGGCACGCATGAAGGCGCGAAGCATGACTTGTGAAGCAAATCTGAAAAAGCTCTCGTTTGCTTTGCTGATCTACGCGGAGGAGCATAAGAACCATCTGCCAGATGCGGCCCACTGGCGCGAGGAGCTGCGCCCCTATCTGAAACCTGGAGACAATTTAGGTTGTCCCGAAGTAAAATCAGGCGATGGCTATGCGATGGAGCCGCGTCTCTCTAAGACTGATCTGGATACGCTGGAAAATCCCTCGGAGACGATCTTGCTCTACGAAACCGACGCGCCTGACCAAAAGCCGCGCCCGCCGCTTACTAAGACGCGTCATGGAGCGCCCAATATCGCCTTTGTGGATGGACGGGTAAAGTATGGTTATGGCGCGTACCAACAGAAGCTGCACGAGCGGAGTGATGCGCTTCTCACGAGAAAATAGGGAGAGTGCTCACGTTTTCTAGGACTCTCCCCCGCGCAAATTGGGTCCAATGCCCTGCGCGGGGTGGGGAGTCCTTGGCCTAAAATGCAAAGCATGGAAAACGTCATCACAATCGCAATGCTGCACTGGGCTCTGGGAAGCGCTGTGCTCCTGACTCTCGCGTGGCTCTGTGCGGCAGGTTTTTGCCGCCACGATGGCTAAATGAGAAGCCAAGAGGACACAAGACAATGACAGAGCAGACACTGACACAGTTTTTTCAAAAGACCGTCGCCGCGCACGGGAGCGCTGTGGCGATGCGCTATCGAAAAGAGCGCGAGTGGCACGACATTACCTACACCGAGCTCGCCGCCAAAGTGGAGAGGGCAGCGGCAGGCCTGCGGAGCTTGGGGATCGTGCACGGTGACCGGGTGGCGATCTACGCCGAGAACCAGCCGGAGTGGGTGATAACCGACCTGGCGTGCCAGGCGCTCGGTGCGATCAACACGTCTATCTACCCGACGCTTCCCCCGGCACAAGTGGCTTTTATTGTCAATGACAGTGGCGCCAAGATTCTCATCGCGGGCAATGCCAAGCTGCTAGCCAATGCAAGAGTTGCACAGGCAGAGTGCTCCAGCCTGACCCAGCTCGTGGTGATGGGCGAGGCCGGCAGTGACGCGATGTCGTTTACCCAGCTTCTGGAGCGTGGACAAGCGAACCCCTTCGGCCCCGGTGAGTACGCAGCGACGTGCCAGGCAGTTCAGCCCCACGACACGGCGGCCCTGATCTACACATCGGGGACAACCGGCGATCCCAAGGGCGCAATGCTCACCCACAACAACTTCACCAGCAATGTCATCAATGCGCTGGCGCTCTTCTCCCGAGGCGGCGTGACGGTAGACTCCCATGATGTCTTCCTCTCGTTCTTGCCGCTCTCGCACTCGTTTGAGCGCATTGGCTGCTATCTCTCGCTGGGCACGGGTGCTGCAACCGCCTACTCGGAAGGTGTCAAGACCCTCGCCGAGGAGATGAAAACCCTTCAGCCGACCATCATGCTCTGCGTCCCACGCCTCTGGGAGATGATGCAGGAGCGGGTTATGAGCGCGGCGGCGAAGGCGGGTGAGGTGCGCTTTGCGATCTTTACCAAGTCGCTGGAGGCCGCAAAAGAGTGCATCCGCGCGGAGCAAGCAGGCAAGAGCCCCGGAATGGCGCAGAGCCTACAGCGGGCCACGGGCGAAAAACTTGTCTTCCACAAGATTCGTGAGGAGTTTGGTGGCAAGTTCCGGCTGCTGGTCTCCGGCGGCGCAGCACTCAACCCGGAGACGGCGCTCTTCTGGCGGGCGCTTGGCATGAACTTACTGGAGGGCTATGGCCTCACCGAGACCTCACCCGTGATCTCGATCAACCCTGGCCATGCAGTTCGTTTGGGGACCGTGGGGCAGGTCATCAATGAGGGCGAGGTCAAGATCGCTCCTGATGGCGAGATCTGCTACCGTGGCCCCAATGTGATGAAGGGCTACTGGAACAACGAGCAGGCCACGCGGGATATGATTGACGATGAGGGCTGGCTCCACACCGGCGATATTGGCGAGCTCAGCGCCGACGGTTATTTGAAGATCACGGATCGCAAGAAAGATATTATCGTTCTGGCCAACGGCAAAAATGTCTCGCCCGTGCCCATTGAGACCAAGCTCAAAAACTCTCCGTTTATCACCGAAGTGGTACTGATCGGCGACAAGCAGAACTCCATCACGGCACTCGTCGTCCCGAACCTAGAGAAGCTGCGTGAGGCGGGTATTGCGGAGGCAGATCACAAGAAAAAGATCAAGTCCGAGATTGATGCAAACTCCACCACGCTGGCGGACTTTGAGAAGGTCAAGAAGTTCACGCTGATCAATGCTGTCTTCTCCATTGACAGCGGCGAGCTAACCCCCACACTAAAAGTGAAGCGAAAAGCAGTTCTCAAGAAGTGGGCTAAAGAAGTCGCCGAGCTGCGTGGCGATGAGTAAGCTCTCCCCCCTAACCCCCGTGCAACGGGGGAAAAATAAGGAAACTTCCGACTTGTCCCCCCGCCCAGCGGGGGTTAGGGGGGAAGTGTGAGACCAACGTTTCAGGACAAGCCGTTTTGGTACCTGGGAACGGGTGCCTACTGGTTTGTCACCAGCCTGAAGTGGTTCGTGCTCTTTCTGCTCCAGCCTCTCCAAGTAGCCGAAGTGGTGCCAGGTGGCGAGAAGAACGGGGCGTGGGGGATGATTGTCGCCATCGGGGCGTTTGAGGCGATGATCGGCCCAGCGGTGATGGGCTGGCTCTCCGATCGCACACGAACGCGCCTTGGCCGTCGCCGCCCGTTTCTGGCGATAGGCGCGGCACTCACCAGTGTCGCGCTTCTCTTGCTCGGTCAGGCAAACTCGCTTGTTTTCATGGCGATTGCCTATCTGTTCCTGCAGATCTCCGACGATGTGGCGACCGGCCCGTACGCCGCCCTGATCTACGACCAGGTGCCAGAGAACCACCGGGGCAAGGCCAGCGGTATTCTGAGCATGCTCCAGCTGATCGCGCAGATCGTCGCCGTGGGAATTGGGCTAGGGCTGGGAAAGATTGGGCTGATCTATCTCGCGGTGGCGGTGATCAATATTGTCTGCGCCGTGATCACCCTCGCCATCTGGCATGAGCCCGCCGCCCCCGAGCGCCACGAGAATGAGCCGCTTCCACTGCTACCCAAGCTCTCTTTAAGGTCCTGGACGGAGCCGTTTCGCTCCCCGGACTTTCGCTGGGTCTGGCTGGCGCGGTTTTTAGTGGCTTTTGGCTTCTACTTAATCCTACTCTATGTCAGCAACTATCTCTCAGATCGGGTTCCTCGGCTAACCCTCTTTGGGCTGGATCTCGGCAAGCCCAAGAACGGTGCGCTGGCAGCGGCGCTGGCGATCTCTCTCTCCGGGGCGATTGGCTCCGGGATTGCGGCAAAGTTAGTAGATAATATCGGGCGCAAGAAAAGTATCCGTCTTTGCGGCTGGATAATGGCCGCCGCACTGATTCCCTTTGCTCTGATCCCCAACTTCACGGTGATTTTTTGCGTCGCGCTGGTCTTTGGGCTGGCCTACGGTGTCTATTTATCCGCCTCCTACGCCCTCGCCGCCGATGTCCTGCCCAACCCAGAGGATGCGGCAAAAGACATGGGAATCTGGCAGGCGAGCGTCTCCACGCCGCAAGTGCTCACCGGCACGGTGGGCTTATTAGTGGATGCAGGCAACAAGTCCTCCAGCGGCCTAGGCTATACCATCGCTTTCTTGATCTCGTCCGCGGCGTTTCTGACGGGCTGTCTGCTCGTACAGAAAGTTCAGGCATCTCGGTGAGGGTACAATGGCCACGTGAAGATTCTTGCTGTCAGCCACTCCTGTATCGTGGATGTGAATCAGCGCCTTTTTATCGAGCTCAATCACCTCCCCGATACACGAGTGGAGCTTGTGGTTCCGTATGAGTGGGTCAGCGAGTACGATGGGAAGCGCTTTCTCTCAGCACACCATCCTGAGGCGACCTTTCCGATTCACCATGTGCCTGTCGTGAAACCAGGCCATATCACCTTTCATTGTTATCCACGCCTTCCTATGGCGGCGATCCGTCGCTTTGCTCCCGATGTCATCTACTCCACGCAAGAGCCCTGGAGCTTAAGCAACTTGCAGTTTTTGCTTCTCGCCAAGCAGCTCAAGATTCCTTTTTTCTTTCACACCAATCAGAATCTCTTTAAAAACTATCCCCCGCCGTTTCGCTGGTTATTCCCTACGCCACGAGTATCGAGCAGTTTCAGCCAGGACGTGAGGAGCCGCTTCGCCAGGAGCTGAGCCTTGCCGGTGCTGTGGTGATTGGGTACATGGGCCGCTTCGTCCCCGAAAAAGGTGTTGAGCTGATTATTCAAGCCCTCGCCAAGCTCCCTGACACGGTAAAGCTACTGCTCGTGGGCTCAGGCGTGGAGGAGGCACGGCTACGGGCTGAGGCGGCAGAGCGTGGCGTGGCCGAACGCGTTGTCTTTACGGGCCCCGTGGCTCATAACCAAGCGGATCGCTACATGCGCTGCTTGGATATCCTAGTGCTCCCCTCGCGCACGGCGTCAAACTGGAAAGAGCAGTTTGGGCGTGTTCTCATCGAGGCGCTGGCTTGCAAGATCCCTGTGGTGGGCTCCGACAGCGGCGAGATTCCCAATGTCATCCAAGCCACGGGGGGAGGGCTTGTCTTCCCTGAGGGGGATGCCGATGCACTTGCGAAATGTCTGGGAGAGCTTGTCGCATCCCCCGAGCGCCGCAGGGAGCTCGCCGGCTCCACACGGTCTTCTCTCAGTCGCGGTACTGAATAAACTGCTCAGCGTGGTAGCCGTCGTGACCTAGAATCATCACAGACAGATCGCTCAGATCAATCATCCCAATCTCATCACGGTTTCCCTGGCGCTTCCATTGCTCGGGGGTGAGGCTCTCAAAAAACGCCAGCAGTGCGGCTCGACTGGTTACAAAACGTGCAAGCGACTCCGCAATAGGCATGGTGGCGTAGTTTCGCTCGATGGCAAGCTGGCCTTCATCGTAGCCGGGCAGCAGGGGGATTTCTTCGTCGCGAATGCGCTCGCCACGCGTGCGGAAAATCTCGTCCCAGTCCGCCATGTGCGCGAGGGCCTCGCGGATCGTGAAGCGGTCCGCATCGGGGCGTCGGTCCGCCTCGTCGTCGGTGATGCCCTCAAGGAGCTTGATATAGACCTGCGGCGTCGCACGGAGACCGCTTAAAATATAGCGCTGAATATAGGGATTCATTAGTTTCCTTTCAAGAGTGTTTCTACCAGCTCTTCAATCCGTCCACGAACCGTCTCCCCAAGCTGGCCTTCGTCAAAGTCGTTGCCGGTAGCGTAGACGAAGCGCGGGACGATCCAGCAGCGAAAATCGAGCATGAGGGCGTTGGCAAAGCTCATCACGCTCATGTAGCTACGCTGGCCGCCTGCCTGACAGAGAAAACCCACCGTCTTTCCCTCCAGCGCCCCGCCATGATCCTCGATCACCTGCTTGGCGGCAGCGTTCACATCGAAATTGTAGATGGGAACCGCGAAGATAATATGGGTGGCCAGCTCCAGCGGCCTGGCAAGCTCTGGTGAGTCACGCAAGTCTAGTAGCGTGTGCGGGATGCCGCGCTCCGCGAAAAGCCCCGCGGCGTGGCGTGCCAGGTGCTGGGACTTGGAGCTACTATCTAAGCTGGTCGCAACCAGGGTGACATGAACCATGACTATGGTACAGCAAGCGCTAAAATCCGTTCCCGATGCGTCTCGATGAGGGCGGCTTGCTCGGGCCAGAACAGGGGTGGCAGGGGCTTGGAGAAATCAAACCAGTGGGTGACATAGCCACGCCCCACTTCGGTGGGCTGTGGCTCGGTCTCATTCGTCGTGTAGAGAAAGTAGTGGGTTGTGGTCCAGCGGGTCTTATCAAAGCTCAGGCGCTCGCGGATGCCAAGCTTCTCGACGAGCTGGAGCTGGGAGAAGCCCGCCTCTTCCTCGATCTCACGCCGCGCTGCTGTCTCGATCTCCTCGCCTTTGTCCACACCACCTTTCGGAAGAATATACGCGGTGGTGACTTTGATATCTTCGCCGGTAGTCAGTGCGATCCAGAGCTTGCCGCTCTCGTCTTTACGCACGATAATACCACCTGCCGCTAACCGATCCCGGATACCACTCTCTGGACGCGTGTACCAGCTCTCATCAATCACAGCCATAGAGCTAGTATATCCGCAGAGCGACATTGAACCTTTTTATTTCACGATGGTACTAAGAGAGTACTATGGGAAATGCATTTAACCGTCGTCGTGCCCTCCAAGTTTTGGGAGCGGGTCTTCTTACGAACCTTGGAGCGACTTGGGCACAGCTGCCCAGTGGACAGCCGCCGACTCGGCCCGTGCCGCCGCGCCCGTTTCCACTTCCACCGCGTCCCACGCAGAGGATCACCGTTTCGTCGGTCACGCTCAACGCGGACATTAAAGACGGGATCGCCACGGTTGAGGTCTCGCATGTCTTTAAGAACGCAGGCACGGTGCAGGGTGAGGCAGACTTTGTCTTCCCCATCCCAAGTGGCGCGACCGTGCGAGACTTCGCGATGTACGATGGCGAGCAGAAGTTCGAGGCGCGTGTGCTCAATAAAGACGAGGCCACAAAAATCTACGAAGAAATTGTCCGGCAGCGGCGCGACCCGGCGCTACTGAGCTATGTCGGGCAGGGGCTGCTGCGAGCACGGGTATTTCCGATTCCAGCGGGCGGCGAGCGGCGCGTGACGATGCGGCTTGTCTCGGTTCTCCCGCGCGAGGGCGATGCGAAGAAGTTTGTCTGGGCGCTGGCGGGGCCGCACCTGCCCGGAGGAGTGCAGCCCGCGTTTGTGAGCGTGCGCATAGTCGCCAGCAACGCCGGTAGCCTCTACTCGCCCACGCACGATGTGACCATTAAGCGGCTTGAGGACGGCACGGGCCGCGTCTCCGCAGAGTGGTCGTCCACTAAGAACGAAGGGGCGCTAGCGGAGCACCCCGAGCTGGCGCTCTATGTGGGAGCAAGAGACACCAGTGCAGTCGCGCTCTCGCTACTCAGCTACAACACGGCGCTGCCTCAAGTCGCCCATATCGGCGGCGGCCTGCACCAGAGCGGCTACTTTATGGTGATCGCCAGCCCCAATATTCCTAAAACAGCGCTCAAGGACCTTCCGCCACGCCGCGTCGTGCTGGTGATGGACCGCTCTGGCTCGATGCAGGGCAAGAAGATCGAGCAGGCACGCAGCGCCTTAAAATTCGCCGTGGGAAAGCTGCGCCCCCAAGACAGCTTCAATATTCTCACGTTCTCCGATGCCGTCACCAAGTTCTCGCCGGAGCCGGCTCGGGCGACGCCCGATAACCTCAAGCGTGCCGCTGCCTTTGTGGATGAGATTGTCGCGGATGGGGGCACCAATATCAACGATGCCCTCACCGATGGCCTCAAGCAGTTCCCGGAAAAAAGTAGCGGAAATCGCTTGCTGTTCTTCACCGATGGCCTGCCGACCGTGGGGACGCGCGATCATGCGACCATTCTGAGCAATGCCGTGAGCGCTGCGCAGAAACGCGCCCGGTGCTTTGTCTTTGGGGTGGGCTACGATGTGGATGTCCCGTTTCTGGACCGCGTCGGCAGCAAGCTCAGCGGCGATGCGGACTACGTGCGCCCCGATGAAGACATCGAGATTAAGACCAGTCAGTTTGTGGCCAAGACGAGCACGGCGGTGCTGGAGAACCTCAAGCTTAAAGTGACAGGCGCGGGTGCGGGCGAGATCTACCCCAAGCCTGATGAGCTTCCCGATCTCTTCGAGGGCAGCCAGCTTGTCTTAGTCGGGCGCTACGGGGTGGGCTCGGGCATGTCTGTGACCCTCACGGGCGATGTTCTGGGCAAGCCCCAGAGCTTCGTGCTCGACACCAAGCTCGCCGCCGTCTCCACCGAGGCCAGCTTCTTGCCACGCCTCTGGGCCAGCCGCAAGATTGGGTATCTGCTCGATGAAATCCGCGATGAGAAAGACCCGGCGCGGCGCAAAGAGATCGAGGAGCAGATCATCGGGCTCTCCAAGGAGTTCGGCGTTCTCACCCCCTACACCGCGATGTTCGTCCCCGAGCCCGGCACCGCCGATCAGCCCATAAGACGTCTGCAGTTGGGTGCCCCCGGAGCGCCCTCTAGCTCTGGTGGCTTTGGTGGTGCAGGCGGCTTTGCGGCCAAGGCGGATATGCGCAGCGGTGAGAGTGCGGTGAATCTGAGTCAGAGTGCACGCGGTGGTCGGGCGCAGAACCAAGCGGGCAATTTGGCGGCGATCACGTCCCAGAGCGGCGCGGATAAGAAGCTCGCGGAGGCGCAGGCGCGGCAGATTCAGTACGCGGGCAATCGGGCGTTCTACCACCGCGGCACAAACTGGGAAGACGGCACCTACGATCCTAAGAAGCAGACGGAGTTAGTCAAGATCAAGCTCTACTCCGACGCCTACTTCGCGCTCGTGCGGCGCAGCGGTGACTGGGCCAAGTGGGCCGCCGTCGGGGAGAACGTGGTCGTGGTTGCCAGCGCCAAGAAGGCCATTCAGTTCAGCGAAGACGGCAAAGAGAAGCTCACCGATAAAGAGCTAGACGCACTGCTGAAAAAATAAAATCGTCCGCCGCCTCATGAAATGAGGCGTCTGCAGTGGCGCAAGCGCCGTAAAGCCCGTGCCGGGCTGGGGAACCGACTCGGTAGCCCGGCACGGGCTTTGCAGCCGAAGGCTACCCAGACGCCTCATTTCATGGGGCGGATTGGTGATTCGTGTGCGTTACGCTGAGATCTTCCGTGCACGCTTCAGGAGCCGCAGTGAGATCAGTCCGAGCAGGCTAGTAAAAGCGATATTGATCCAAGGCATCGCCGACGTTCCCCAAACCAGTGCATCCCCATCGCTACTGAGCATTCCACTGTTTCCATAGCCCGTATTTCCAGCCACACTTGCGATGGGCGAGAGATAGAGGGCATTGATAAAGATCGTGTGCTTCTCGTTGTAGGTATTCACCTCGGCGGCAAAGGGCAGGAAGTTCACCACGGCCAAGACCACAAACGAGAGCGCCATCGCGCCCCAGCGATTCTTGAGCTTCTGCGAGAGGAGGAGCGTGAGCGAGCCAAAGCCAAAGAGCGCACTTAGCGTGATTGCCAGCTCTTTTCCAACAATGAACCAGTCGGTGGCACGCGTCTTCCAAGCAGAGAACTCAGGGTTGCTTAAAACATGAACGTTACTCAGCACCTGAGACTGGAAATCATACTCACCTCGCCCTAACAGAACAAGAGTAAGTATCCCAATGATGCTGGCTCCGTAGAACAAGCCCGAAACGGGGTTGCCATCTTTAATCCGACGGAATGCTTGCTTGAGGGAGCCTTTTGGCAAGCCCTCACCGGAGACGAAGATCGGGATGAGGAGCACCGTCAGGATGGGCATCAGGAGGGCAGGAAGCCAGTTGTACTGGTACTGCTCGCTGCCGTAGATCGCCAGGGAGATGAGGCCAATAAAGAGCGCGGTGAGGCCACGCAAAAGTGGCGAGCGGTCGGTGCGGGGGTACTCGATTCGGTGCAGGGCGACAAGGGTGAGAATCGTGCCTAGCAGGCCGTTAATCGTCAGGCCGACCAGCCAGCTCGGAATCGCGAGGCTAAAGTAGCTCTCAGTGAGGTTGCCCGCCAGCATCGCGCCCACGGGGTTCACCGAGAGCAAAAACGGCTTGGCATAGCTACTCAGGCTCGCAGAGCTGAAGTTAATGCTGCTCACCAGCGGGAGGGTGCCCACGAAGAAGAGTAGAATCGTACCGTAGGTTAGCACGGTGGATGTCGTGGTGTTCTTGGCAAACGACGAGTAGGCCATGCCGGTTGCGCCATAGAGAAACGCCGAGGCCATGAGCAGGACATAGGCCGCGCACACCTCTTGAGGCGAGACGCCCCCCAGCAGGAAGCACAGTGCCACCAGCGGCAGCGACGAGAGCAAGAGCAGCCCGACAAAGCCCACTGACGAGGTCAGCTTGCCCAGCACAATGCTCCGGCGCGAGAGCGGACTCACGGCGAGGGCCTCAAAGGTACGCTGCTCCCGCTCGATAGAGAGGGCTCCCGCGGTGAGAGCGGGCGTGATAAGCCCTACGAGTGCCGCCTGAACCGCGAAGATGACGCCGTAGAACATCCGGCCCATATCGTAGGTCTGGGTGGCGTAGGCTCCTTGGCGCTCTTGGCTGGTCAGCCAGCTTAAGTACGTCCCCCCAAGAATCACGGAGAGCAGCCCCAGGTAGAGCAATAGAATCCAGAACGCCTTCGCGCCACGCATTCGCGTGCGCAGCTCTTTGGTCAGGATCGGGTTTTCAAAGGAGAGGGAAAATGCCATTTTATGCCACCAGGCCCTTTGTTACGCGTAGGAAAATATCTTCCAAGTCGGTATCTTGCTCGGCGAAGGTCTGCACACGGACGCCGTTTTGGATCAGTGCCAGCAACACTTCGGATTGGTCATCGAGCGTGCCGTTGTAGTCCACGCGGATTGTCTCGCTCACCAGCGCGACATCGCGGACGTGCTCTACGGAGCGCAAGATCGCCATCGCTTGTGTTCGATCCGCCTCAGGGACGCGTAGCTCCAGCACGCGCCCGCCGAGCACCTCTTTCATGATCTTCTCAATCGGGCCGGCGACGATCATCTCGCCACGCTCGATAATGCCCACCGACGTACAAAAGTCCGCCAGCTCGGGGAGAATATGCGAGCTAACAATGATCGTCTTGCCCATGTTACGCAGCTCTTTGAGCAGCTCCTTGATCTCGATGCGGGCACGCGGATCTAGCCCCGAGGCAGGCTCGTCTAAAAGCAATACTTTCGGGTTATGTACCAGTGTGCGTGCCAGACAGAGCCGCTGCTTCATGCCACGTGAGAGCGACTCAACATAGGCATCTTTCTTGACGGAGAGGTTGGTCAGATCTAGAACGAGGTCGATGAGGCCGGGCCGGTCGCCCTTGGGAACTCGATAGGAAGCGGCGAAGAAGTCTAAGTACTCCCATACTTTAAAGTCATCGTAGACCCCAAAGGCATCAGGCATGTAGCCGATCTTGGAGCGAACCGCCTCGGGGTCAAGGGAGACATCAATGCCATCCACCTTCGCGCTCCCCGCTGAGGGATCTAAAAGTGTCGCCAGGATCTTGATAGTCGTGGTCTTACCCGCGCCATTGGGGCCAATAAAACCAAAGATCTCTCCCTCATTCAAGGTTAGCGAGAGGTTCTTGACCGCCACTAAGTCGCCGTACTCTTTACGAAGATGACTGATCTCAACAAGTGCCATGGTGATGCCTACGCGCTCATTTCTTTCGGGCCTTGGGCCAGTCTGCGAGTGACAAGCACCAGGAGCAGCACGGTGCCGATCAGCGAGCCTATCGTCAGTAAGATCGCGATTTCGGGGTTACCGCTGCGCTCCATGGTCAGCTCGGCCATGGCGTAGTACGGGTTGCTCCAGAGGGGGAGAAAGTCGCTGGCTCGGGAGCTACCGCTGTAGCCTGACACGGACTGCCAGAGTGAGAGCGCCAGCGGGGAGCCCAGGGTGAAGAATGCCACGGTTCCCGCTGCCGTCGCCGTTGCCACTTGGGTGCGGCGGCAGGCCCAGGAGCAGAAGAGCCCTACCGCCCCGTAAAAGAGCATCGTCGCCATCAGCAAGACATGTGAGAGAAGAAACTGCCCCAGTCCTATGCCCGCCCCGAGTGCCGCGATAATGTTGAGCGGGAAAAAGACCGCCAGCGCGATCAGGGTGGGAATCAGCCCTCCGATAAACTTGCCCGCCACGATCTCGCTGTGGGTGAGCCGCGAGAGCAGAAGCGCGTTCCAGGTCTGCTTCTCCCGCTCCAGCGTGATCGCCGAGGCCAGCATGGCCGGGGTCAGGAACACCACCAAGCTCACTTCCAGAGCGCAGAGAAAGATCCCGTAGGAGTCACGCGCCGCATTGGAGTCGCGGAGGATGGCCCGCATGCTGAACCAGTAGAACAGGGGAATGATCAGCCCTACGATAGAGTAGATGACAATACGGTTGGCCTTGGATTGGCGACGTAGCTGAAAGCGAGTGGTGATCTCTTTGTAGAGAACGGGATTTTCGGTAAAGACAGACATGGCAAAAGTCCTTCTCCTAGCTAAACGTTATTATGGCCCTAATGGTTACGGCTTTGCAGAAAAAGATCAAAAGATCAGACATAGCGGTAAAGAATTGGAGCCTCAATCTCGGGGTGCAGGCTCGCGTGAACGGGGCAACGGTGCCCTATCGCCTCTAAGCGAGCGCGTAGCTCCTCAGGTGCTACCGCCGCAGGCACGATAATCGTTACCGCAAGCCGCCCAATCCGGTTTGTGGTTGTGCTCATCTCTTTCTCCACCGTGGCGCTCATGCCCGTTAAATCAAGCTGGTGCCGCTCGCCCCAGAGCGCAATTGTGGTCAGAATGCAGGTTACCAACCCAGAGGCGATCAAGTCTGTCGGGGAGAACGCGGTGGCCTCTCCGCCCAGGTCTTTAGGGACATCCGTCATGAGTGCCATGCCTTCCGGATGGGTAAGCTGACATTTCTTATTTCCCTCGTAGCGAACCACGATCTGTACCATGGCTTTGTTGTACCTCAAATCCGCCAAAGCGCCGATTCGATAGAGGCAAAAGGCCCCTAGGATAAGCCTATGAAAATCGTACTGGGTGTGGATAGTCGGACACCGGAGGCCAATGTGCCTGTTGTGTCGCTTCTGAAAAAAATCGCGTTTGTGGGAGGTGAGATTGAAGTCGTCCATGTGGTTCCGCCGCCCGTCTTCCCAGGAGGAGAGCTACTGCCCGTACTCTCTGGAGTTGCGGCACAGTTCTACGAGGGGCAAGAGTGGCCCGACTCTAGCGAGGCTGTCACCCATGTCGCGGAGGCACTGGGCTCTACCTATCCCCTCACAGAGACTGTCATCACGGGAAACCCAGCAACCATGCTCCTGGCAACAGCGGAGTCTGCGGGGGCGCGTCTCTTGGCCCTGAATGCGTCGCACGATCCCGCTTGGAAGACTGCCTTTGTGGGAAGTGTAGCCCGCGCTGCTGTGCTGGACGCCAAAGAGAGTGTCTTGCTAGCCCGCGCCACAGAGCTTCCAGATCGCCCCCTACATGCTGTCTTCGCCACGGATCACTCGCCCTACGCCGATCAGTGTGCGGCACTTCTGGGGGAGCTCTTGCCCTTAGGCATTGCGGAGCTAACCGTACTCACCGCCTTCCCAATTGCTGCGATGCGCGAGCAGCTTCTGGCCAAAGGCGAGAGTGGGGTCGGGGCAGGCGACCAAGTCGAACATAGCCTGCGCGTGCGCAACGCCGACACAATTGCACGCCTGGACGCAGCCTTTGGCGACTCGGCCCCCGTGATGCAGTCACGCATCTTGGACAAGCCCCTTGACGATGCCATTGCCGAGACCATGACCGAAACCCACGCGGACTTGCTGATCCTAGGAGCCCACGGTCATAGCTTCACAGAGAGGTTGATCGTGGGTAGCGTCTCGTTTCGCTACGCTCTCAGCTCTCCCTACTCGGTGTTACTTCTACGTCCTCGCTAATTGGCAAAGCGGTCGCTTGTAACAATTGCTCCCAGAGTGCGATCTTAGAGGCGATGAAACGCTCTTTTCTTGTCTCGCTTTTTGCGCTCACGCTCCCCGCGCTCGCCTCGGCTCAGGCTCCTGCTGAGTTCTCGGCTCTGGAAAAAGAAGTCGAGGCGGCGCGGATCAAGTACAAAATCCCGGGCCTCTCGCTCGCCGTCCTCAAAGACGGCAAGCTGGCCTACACACACGGCTTTGGCCTGCGCGATGTGGCCAAGAAGCTCCCTGCCACGCCGGAGACGCTCTACTCTATTGGTTCCTCGACCAAGGCTTTTACTGCCGCTTCCGTCCTGATGGCCGTGGACGCGGGGAAAGTCAAGCTCACAGAGCGCCCCGTGACCTACCTGCCCTACTTCCAGCTCCGCGACCCCGAGGCCAGCGCAAAAATTACCGTCTCAGATCTCCTCTGCCATCGCTCGGGCCTGCCCCGCACGGATTTTTTAATGCTCGCTTCTGAGGGCACACTGAGCCGAAAAGAGCTGATCCAGGCAGTGGGCACCGCCAAGCCCACCGCCAAGCTGGGAGCCGCGTTTCAGTACCAGAATATTCTCTTTGCCGCTGCCGGGGAGATCGCGGCCAACGCCTTTGGGATGCCCTATGAGCAAGTGATCGAGCAGAAGATCTTCGCGCCGCTGGGCATGACCCGCAGCACGCTCTCCGTAAAAAAAGCTCTCGCCGATAAAGACCACGCCACCGGCTACGATCCTGCAACCCAGAAACCTCTTGTTTGGCGCGATATTGCCACAACGGCACCCGCCGGAGCCATTAACTCCTCGGTGGTAGACATGGCAAAGTGGGTCGAGGCAATGCTGCAAGAGGCAAAGCCCCTACTGAGCGCCCAGAGCTACACCGCGATGACCACCAAGCAGATGACCATGACGCCGAGTATTGGCTACGGCTACGGCTGGTTCCTGCCCAAGTGGAAGGGCATCCAAGTCGTGGAGCATGGGGGCAATATTGATGGCTTCAACGCCGAAGTGGCCTTTATCCCCGAGAAGAAATGGGGATTGGTGATGCTCAGCAATGTCAGCGACAGTCCGCTGGCAAGCGAGATTCAGGAGATTGTCTGGCGCAACTTAAGCGGTGAAAAGCCCGAAGACAAAAATCCAACAACTTCCAATACTCCCAAGCCAGCCCCATCTCCCGTGCCCACCAAAGACGAAGCTGGGAGCTACGTGAGCACGACCCCCCCCGCGACGATGAAAGTTAGCTTTGAGAAAGACCATCTCGTGCTGACGGTTCCGGGCCAGCCGCCCTACGCCATGCAGCACCTCGGAGGTCGTGTCTACCAGCTCGCACCGCCGGTTCCTGCCGGGATGAAAGCCACTTTCGACGAGAAAGGCATGACCTGGGAGCAGCCGGGAACTAAACTAACGCTGGTGAAAGACAAAGCCGTAGCCTATGTTGCCCCGCTCGCCGTGGACGCGCTCCTGGCCAAGATGCTGGAGGCGGCAGGGGGACGCGCCGCCTGGAGCAAGCACAAGAGCCGCGTGGATACCATTACGGTGGACTTTGAAAACCAGGGCATGCTCGCCACTGGCGAGACCTACCAGAGCCAGGGGAAACAGTCGCAGAGGCTCAGTATCACCACCATTGGCAAGAAGATTGGCTGGATGGCCACTGGCTATGATGGGAAAGCCATCTGGGTTAGCTTTAGCTTCCTGCCGCCCCAGCCCATGCAAAACAGCGAGCGTGCCCGCGCGGAGGTCGATCTGGCGATGGGCTTGCTGGAGCCGCGCAAGCTCTTTGAAAAAATCGCCATCACGGGCACCGAAAAAATCGACGGCGAGGAGTGCTATGTGCTCCTTAAAACCACGAAATCCGGCGAGCGCATGACCGAGTATGTCTCCACCAAGAGCTTTTTTGTGCTCCGCCGCGACGCGGATGCCCCAGAAATCTACTCAGACTTCCGCAAGAGCGGCGGCGTGATCGTGCCACACAAGAGCATCCAGCAGACCCCTAGTATGGGTAATATTGTCACGGTCATCAAAAGTACCCACTGGGATGTGCCTGTGGATAACAAGGTCTTCACGATGCCCAAGTAGACGCCCCATGAAAGGAGGCGTCTGCAGTGGCTTCGTTCCTCAGCCGCAAAGCCCGTGCCGGGCTCCCAAGTCTCCAGCCTGGTGACCGGAGCGGGAAGTTTGCGCGTTTTGGGCTGATGTCCGACGGGGACTCGTGGTCTGAGCCTGAGGAGCTGGAGAACCCGGTGCATCTCTACGCCCCCGGAGAGCTGAAAGCTATCGCCTACCAAAACGGCAAGCCCTGGGCTGAGGCACTCCAGCGTACCACCGACCCCGCCACGCAGATCAAGCTCACTGCGGATCGAACCAAGCTCACGGGAGGCCATGATTTGAGCTTTGTGACCGTGACGATTGTCGATGCAAAAGGCCAGCAAGTGATGTCTGCAGATTATCTCCTGCGCTTCACGATCACTGGAAATGCCGCTGAGCTCACCGCCGTGGGCAATGGCGATGCCACCAACCCGCGCAGCTTCCAAGGCACCGAGTACCCCGCGTTTCACGGCCTCGCACTCGCCATCATCGGCGCCAAGGATGAGGCAAAGGCGAAGTGCTCTTAAAAGTGGAGACGGCAGGTCTCAAGGGAGCCACTATGAGAGTAAAATCGGTATAATCCTGCCATGAGTGAACTACAAACCGATGTCGCGGTGGCCATGCGACGGGTTCAAGAGCAGGTGGAGACGGTCATCATTGGCAAGCACGAGACCGTCGAGATGGCGCTGGTGACGTTGCTAGTGGGCGGGCATCTTCTCATCGAAGACATCCCCGGTGTCGGCAAGACCACCCTAGCCAAGACCCTGGCGCAGTCGCTTGGCTGTGCCTTTAAGCGTATCCAGTTCACCCCAGACTTGCTCCCCGCTGATATTACAGGCACCTCGATCTACAACCAGAAGACCCAAGAGTTTAGCTTCATGCCCGGCCCGATCTTCGCGCAAGTGGTGCTCGCCGATGAGATCAACCGCGCCACGCCCAAGACACAGGCGGCGCTTCTGGAGTGTATGGAGGAGCTACAAGTCTCGGAGGGCGGGATCACGCACCCGCTGCCACGTCCGTTTTTTGTGATCGCCACCCAGAACAATATCGAGCACGCGGGAACCTACCAGCTCCCTGAGGCACAGATGGACCGCTTCACGATGCGTGTCCGCCTCGGCTACCCGAGCCTGGAGCAAGAAGTTGGGATTCTGAACTCCCAAGTCCAGAGCCACCCACTAGTCAATGTCAAGCCCGTTCTGGATGCCCCGACCCTGGTAGACCTCCAGGATCAGGTTCGCCACGTTGTTGTTGCCCCGCTGCTGCAAAAGTACATCACAGAGGTCGTGGCAGCTACCCGTAAGAGCGATCAGGTGGAGATTGGGGCGAGCCCTCGTGGCTCGCTGGCACTGATGCACGCCGCACAGGCCCATGCCGCGATGGCAGGCCGCAAGTACGCCAACCCAGACGATGTCAAGCGCCTCGCTCCGTTTGTGCTAGCCCACCGCCTGATCCTCTCCGCGGAGGCACGGGCACACGGGATGGAGGATGTCACCATCATCCAGAAAATCCTCACCCAAGTTCCCGTCCCAACAGTGTGAGCCTCTCCTCCCAGGATTGGGAGGAGGGAAGAGCGGAGCGAAGGGAGGAGGGCCTCACTTCACCGAGTCGGCGATATGTTTGAGCTGGTCATCGGGGAGGTTGCCGATCAGCAGGCAGTACCCCTCGCTGGTCTTCCAGGTGTAGGAGCGCTCGCCCTTGGGAGGCTGGACAATCCCGCTCTCCGCACCCTTCAAAAGCCGAACCAGCAGGGAGGGCATGGGGCTGGCAATCCTCACCAGCGAGAGTGTCGTCAGGCCGTTACCCCAGAGGAGAGTCGTTCGTGGGCGGGCCGCTTTTGTCACCGTGATCGTGCGCAGGCTAAAGCCAGGAGGAAGCCAGCCGGGTTGCCGAATGATCACGCCGTCTCGGGCCGCTGCATCCAGGGTTCTATAGCGCTTCTGGTTATCCAAGACCCGCTTGAACCCCTGTGGGAGCGGCGGGGACTGGAAGTCATCGGGCTTGAAGCTGGGGTTGAGCTCCAAAGAGAGGTAGTAGGTATTGGAGAGGATGCGGCCATCGGGGGCCCGCTCCTCCGTGCGGAGCCGTAGCCCCGTCTCGCGGTCTACCCAGAAGCGCCGTGACGGTCCCAAGAGGCCATCGCCGGGATGGACAAAGACCACATCCACCGGACGCCCTGCGATGGTGTCGGTGCCTTGCAGCTCGATCTGTAGCGCTCCCTTACCCGCCGATAGCGCCTCCTGGAGGTGTTTCTTCACCTCCGCGAGCTGGGACTTGCCCTCCTGGTAGCGCTTCTCCCGCTGGTGGATCAGAAACTGGCGGTGCTGGTTGTCGATCAGGAGAATTCCCTCCGGCTTGATCGACTCGCGCCGAATCCCTTGCTTGGGATCGCGCTTGACCCACTGCTCCGTGGTGCGCCCCTCGGAGCCCACGGTGACCTCGCGTGCCTGGAACGCCAGCGCAGCCTCGGCCTGAACCATGCGGCGCAGGATCACGTG
>Ga0315904_10002187_pt1 | contig 30502 bp, 23 predicted proteins | sample LakEriMetagenome_6_FD_203529 | JGI IMG/M metagenome (GOLD analysis project Ga0315904, IMG submission 203529) | Freshwater fungal communities from buoy surface, Lake Erie, Ohio, United States - Buoy 12 MA120 | ecosystem: Environmental > Aquatic > Freshwater > Lake | place: USA: Lake Erie, Ohio...
GCAGATCTTCTTCGGCGAGCAACAGGTCAACATCGCGGGTATTCCGTACTGCCCCGTCATCGACCGTTGCCACCCAGGCGGCAACTGCATTGCCACCCACCACCGCATAGACTCTGCCTGCCTCGCGCAGGGCCTCACATGCTCGATTCAATCGTTCTTGAACGAGTTCCACGGCTCGAAACATCCGATCGAAGACATCGAAAGGCTGCTCGCGAAACAAGCCAGCCACCTTTGGGAGTTCCATTTCCTGATCGTCATACAAGATTCTGCGCCAAGACCAGTTCTCCTGCCGCAACAACCGCTACCAAAGCAGGTTATCGCCCGATTCGACATCACTGTCTTAGTATCAAGCGATTCACCAACGCATTGATGGTGGTCCCTGTCACCTCCTCCCGGTAAGGTTCGTGGAGGGAGACCTGGTCCGAGACCTTTGAACCGGAGAACGATGATGTGGCACGGTGTCCGCGGGGTGGTGCTGGCGTGGCTGCTGGTGATGGGGCCGGGGTGGGCCTGGGGCCAGGGCACACGGTCGACCGAGGTGTACCGCCGGCTCAAAGCCGAGGTGAACCAGATTCCCCTCATCGACACCCACGACCATCTCTGGCCGTTCGAGCAACTCCCCGCCCTGCGGCAGACGCAGGAGGGGCGGGGGGTGAATCTCGCGGGGTTGTGGCAAAACAGCTATCTGTCGGGCTACAACCCCATCACTCCCTGGAATGACAACATGGACTTCCTGGAGTGGTGGCGCAAGGCGAAGCACGACTTCGACAACGTGCGGGCCCTCAGCTTTTACCAGTACCAGTTGCCCGCCTACCGCGACCTGTACGGCGTCGACTTCGAAACCCTGACCGACGAGCAGGCGGTCGAGCTGAACCGCAGGATTTTCGACAACTACCGCGACCAGAAATGGCTCTACCATGTGGTTACCGAGCGGGCCAATATCGAGTTGATGTTCAATGACACCTACTGGTCGCGGCTGGAATTCGTACAGTCGTACCCCTGGGAGGTGCAGGTCTTCAACGTGACCAGCCTGGTGTCGGGGTTTCACCAGTCCGAGTACGAAAACCGTCCGGCGAACAATCCGTTCAAGGTCGACAGCCCGTACGACTTCGCCCGCAAGCACGGCCTGACCATGGACAGCCTCGACCAATACCTCAAGGTCATCGACCGCATCTTCCTCGAGGCGAAAGACAAGGGAGCGGTCTGTCTCAAGTCGACCCTCGCCTACCAGCGGACGCTGCAGTTCGACAATGTTTCAAAAGAACGGGCCGAGGCAGCCTTCGGCAAGCCGCGTTCGGCCCTTACCCCGGCCCAGGTCAAGGACTTCGAAGACTTCATCTTCTGGCGGCTGTGCGAGTTCAGCGCCAGGTACGAATTGCCCTTTCAGATCCACACGGGGCAGGCCCGCATCCAGGGATCAAACCCCATGCTGCTGGTCGACCTGCTGGAGGGAAATCCCAAGACGAAGTTCATCCTCTTTCATGGCGGCTTTCCCTGGGTGGGGGAGACCGCGGTGATCATGCAGCGGCACTGGTGGCATTGCTGGGTCGACTCGGTCTGGCTGCCGGTGTTGGGTTATTCCACCGCCAAACGGGCCTTTATCGAGTGGCTCGACGCCTTCCCCTCCAACCGCCTCATGTGGGGGGCCGACTGCAACCATGCCGAGGGAATTTACGGAGCCACCGAGTTCCACAGGCAGTGCGTTTCCGAAGCGCTGGCCGAGAAAGTGTTGAACGGTGATATCAGCGAAGACACCGCCCGGCACATCGCCCGACAGATTTTCCGCGACAATGCGCTCGAGTTGTTTCCACAGCTCAAAGACCGGCTGTGGAAACACCGCGGTCTCAAGCTCGAACCGAAACCCGCCGCGAACGGCCAATAGCGCCCCGCGGGACATTCACGTTCATCCGTTGGCGATCTCTCTTCATGCTGCGAGCCGGCAGTGTGCGCCGCGGGCCTTCAGCCGCGGGCCTGCTTCACGAATTCGAGCAGGGCCGAGCGCAGGCCGACAGCCGACTGGAACCGTTGCCGGGGCTGGCGGGCCATGGCCTGCAGCAGGATCCGTTCGAGTTCGGCCGGCATCGTGGGGACCAGCTGGCGGGGTCGGGGGGGACTGGCCGCCCGGACCAGTTCCAGCAGCGCCTCGGTGGTCGCGGCCCGATAGGCGGGGGTCAGCGTGCACAGTTCGTAGAGTGTGACCCCCAGCGAATAGACATCGCTGCGCTCATCGGCCCGACCTTCGAGCTGCTCGGGAGCGACGTAGGCGAGGGTCCCGGCCAACTGCAGCGGTTGGCGGGTGAGGAGCGAATCCCAGTCGATCGCCACGCCAAAATCGGTGATGTAGACCATTCCCTGATGGTCCAGCAGCAGGTTCGCCGGTTTGATGTCGCGGTGCAGCACCGCCTGTTCGTGGGCGTAGTCGAGGGCCGAGGCGGCCTGAATTCCCATCTTGGCGATGGCCGTCCAGGCGTACCGCGTCAGAACCCGGGCCGCGGGGGCCTCCGCCGCTTGTCCCGCCCCGCGGGAGGTGGGAAAGCTCGAGTGATAATCCTGGCGAATCTCGGACGCCGAGACACTCCCCTGGGATCCCTTCAACAGGTCAATTACCCGGTCGAGGGGCATCCCTTCAATCAACGGCATGATGTAATAGCACCATCCCTGTTCTTCGCCGAAGTCCGAAACCGAGACGATGTTGGGATGGCGCAGGCGACGGGCCACGCGGGCCTCCTGCTGGAACCGCTTGCGGATGATCTCGCTCGAGTAGCGCCACGACATCAGTTTGACGGCCACCCGTTCGCCCGTGGCGAGCACGACCCCCTCGTAGACCACTCCCATCCCGCCCCGACCCAACTCGCGGACCAACCGGCAGCCTCCGATGTCGGGGAGCGAGTTGTCGGTCGTGGGGAGTTCCTTCAGCGCCCGGGTCTGCTCTTTGCCAATCTTCCACGACTCCATGGCGGCCGCCACCGACAGCAGATCGCGGACCTCGTTCGACCGCTTGGGAAAGCGTGAGGCGAACTCATCGATCGAGGGCTGCCGCCCCGCCCGCAGAGCATCGAGAAACTCGGTCACCGCGAGATCGAGCGGGTCGGCGACCGGCTGGCGGGACTGGGGTGCGGCGCGCGGCAAACCGAAAATCTCGGCCGACGCGTCGCTGTCGTCCGCGGGAACGGGATCGGGTTGGACGGGGGTCATCCGGAGGTCTTCCGGTCGACCAGGCCGGGAATGCGGGTGAGGATCTGCTGCAGGCGAGACAGCGCCCGCACGTACCGCGCACTGGCCCCCTGCTCCGACAGCCCCAGCATCGCGGCCGCCTCGATGTTCGACATCTCCTCGACATGCCGCAGCATGAGAATCTCGCGGTCCAGTTCCCCCAGGTCGGCCAGGGCCCCTTCGAGCTGCGCGGTCAGCTCTTTGCGCAAGGCCGCCTGGCTGGGAGAGGTCATGTGTCCGAGAATCCACGAGGCCATCGAAGACGCCGACGAGACTCCGGGAGGCCCGGAATCGATCGAGCGTTCGCGGCTGGCATCGCGCGACTGCGCGGCGAGGTGCCGGCGGTGCACGTCGGCAATGGTCTGCTGCACGATGAGCCGCAACCAGACGAACATTCCCCCGGCGTTCACCTCGCGCCAGACATGCTGCAGGCGCTGCTCGGCGTTGAGATACGACTCCTGCAGCACATCATCGACATCGACCCGCGAGGCAATCCGCGGATCGAGGCGGAACGAAACGATGCGCCGCAGCCGGTCGCGGTAGTGCTCGAAGACCTCGGCCAGCGCGGCCCGGTCTCCATGCAGCACCCGGTTCACCAGGGCGTCGAGCAGGGGATCGTCGGAGACGGGGTCGGACATGAATGGGAGATCCGGGATGGAAGACGACTCCGAATTCTATCGGAACCGCCGGAGACTTTTCACTTCCTCGCGTCTCCCGCCGGTGCCACCCCCCACAGTTCGCCCAGCAGGGAGTGCATGTCGGGGTCATGGTCCCGCAGTTCGGCCTGGTCGAAGGGAAAGAAATCGTTCCGGCCGAAGTACGATTCACTCAATTCGGCGAAGTATTCCATGGGATTGGTGAGGGCGTAGGAACGAGCCTCGCGACGGTTTCCTTCGGCATCCTGCACCAGGACCTTTTCGTACTTCCCGCCAGCCTTCGCCTGCTCGAACAGGGCCTGCACGCGGGGATGATCGAAGCCCAGCACCTGGTCGTGCCAGGCGTGGGCCAATTCGTGCAGCACGAAATTCGGCATCCGCTTCAATTCCTGTTCGAAGATGGGAATGTCGGTGAATTCGACCCCCTTGACCATCAGCGGATTGCGGCCATTGTCGCGCAGCCAGGCTTCGCCGGGATGATACTCGGCCCGGGCTCCCACCCCCTCATACGCGGGAGAGAACCACAGGTTGACCCGCCGCAGGGTCTCAACCGCCTTGGCCGGAACCAGCCGCTCCACCTCGCGCAGCTGGCCATCGAGAATCTGCACCGCCTTCCGCAGCGCCTCGGGCTGATCGCGGGCCAGCCGGTCATCGATGAAGAGCTTCCACCCCTGCACAATCCGCAGCGAGTACCCATTGGGTACGGGGAGTTCTGGGGGAGCCAGTTCGGCGAACTGGGAACTGGCCGGTGCCTGCAGCAGGTGTTCGCCCAGGTAGCGCGTCATGGTGGTGAAGAGATGCCGGCTGGTGTTGGCCCCTTCGAAGATCCCGTGGGATCGATTGGCATAGGGGAGCACGCTGAAGTGCCGGTGATTGGCGATGAGAGCATCCATCAGTTGTTCCACCCCCTGGTAGTGGACGTTGTCGTCCCCTGTGCCGTGGACGATGAGCAGGTTTCCCCGCAAATTCGCCGCATGGGTGATGGGCGAACCCAGGCGGTAACCCTCGGCATTCTCTTCGGGAAGGCCCATGTAGCGTTCCTGATAGATCGTGTCGTAGAGCTTCTGGTTGGGAACGGCCGCCACCGCCACCGCGGTCTGGTAGAGATCGGGATATTGCAGGATGGCGTTCAGGCTGGAACTGCCGCCGCCGCTCCAGCCCCAGATGCCGACCCGTTGCGGATCGATCTGCGGAATCTGGCGACAGAGTTCCTTGAGAGCGGCCGCCTGGTCGGCCGGCCCCAGCTGACCGATCTTGTGATGGACCGATTTGCGCCAGGCGCGTCCCTTCGGCAGGATCACACCGCGATTGTCGAAACTGGCGACAAAACAGCCCCGCTGGGCCAGCATGGCGTGCCAGAGCCCGGTGTTGCCCAGCCAGGCATCACGCACGGTCTGGCCGTGCGGTTCGCCATAGACGTGGACAAGCAGCGGGTATTTCTGCTTCGGATCGAACTCGGGCGGGGTCATCAACCAGCCGTCGAGTTCGACTCCGTCGGCGATGGGCAGTTTTACAAACCGGGTTCCCGGCAGCCGCAGCGTGGACAGTTTCTGACGCAGACGGGCGTTGTCGGCCAGCGGGCGGACCACCTCATGACTGGGGAGCTTGATGAAATTGAAGGTGGCGGGGGTGAGGAATTGCGACACGCCATGCGTCGCGTACTGGCCCTGCGGCGCGATGCGGTAGGTGTTCCAGCCGGGGGAACCGGCGGGGGTGATCCGTTCGGTCTGCGTGCCATCGAGTTTGGCCCGATAGAGGTAGCGCTGGGTGGCATTGTCGGGCGAGGCGGCGAAGTAGACCCAGCCCCCTTCCTGGTCAAGCGCCTCGACCTGCATCACATCCCAGTCCCCCTGGGTGATGGGGGTGAGCGTGCCATCGAGCCCGGCCCGGTACAGGTGGCGCCACCCCGAGCGTTCGCTCAACCACAGAAACTGCCGCCCCTGATCCAGCCAGCGGATCGGGTTGTCGTTTTCGATCCAGGCATCGTCCCGTTCGACCAGCACCACCCGGGCCCGCGCCGTTTCGAAACTGGCGAGGTACACCGTGTTGGTGTTCTGGACCCGATTCATCTGCTGAATGAGCAGACCGGTCGAGTTGGGGGTCCACTCCATCCGGGGGATGTAGTGATTGCGGGGATCACCCGGCAGATCGATCCAACGGGTTTCTCCTCCGGACACCGGAACAATCCCCACGCGGGTTGCCGAGTTCTGTTCGCCCACCTTGGGATAGGGAATGGTGATGACCCGGGGATAATTTCCCTGGGTGTTGTCGATGAGTGACATCTCGCGCACGCCGTCGAGATGGAATTGCCAGTAGGCGATCGAGCGTCCGTCGGGACTGAACCGGAAAGCATCGCGGATTTCCAATTCTTCTTCATTCACCCAGTCGGCAGTGCCGTTGATGACGCGGGCCGAACCATCGGTCGTGAGCGGGGTGATGGCCCCGGTCTCGACCGACTCAACGTAAATGTTGTTGTCGCGCACGTAGGCGACCCGGCTGCCATCGGGCGAAAACCGGGCGAACATGAGCGAGGCGGGGGCCGCATCTCCCCCCAGCCGGCGCAGCTTCCGCGAATCGAGATCGAGCACCCAGTAATCTCCGCGAGTGTTTTCGCGCCAGACCCGGCGGGTGTTCGTGAACAGCAGCAGGCGCCGTTCGTTGGCGGAGAACCGGAAGAGGGATCCGGCGAGCGAATTGTTTCCTTCGCCTGTCAGAAACAGGCTGGCGGAGGCGATGACCTCGGCGGCGTCGGTGGCACAATCGCGGCGGACCAGATCTTGTCCGGGGGTGTCGGGAGTGGCGGGCTTCTCCCAGGTGAAGTAGGCGGCCGACCGTTCGCTCCAGAACGGGGTACGGGCCCCCTGCTCGCCGAATTCCCCCTTCTCGTACAGGCGTTCGAGCGAGAGCCAGGGGCTGCCCGCCGGTTCGGCCTCGGGCTTTTTCGGTGGTTCCTCCGCCTGCGGTTTCGGCGTCCCATCACTGCGGGCGATGGCCTGGGCGCGAATGGCTTTCTGGGCCGCCGCCAGCCGTTCGGGCCAGGCGAACTTCGGGGCGCGGGCCGGGTCATAGCCGGCGAGATGATCCTGCAGGCGGGTGACCGCCTTGCTGTACCGCCAGTCGCGGTCGCCAAACACCTCTTCGCACAGGGCGGCCAGACCGGGGTCGTACTCGCGCAGTTCCTGCCGGGTGTTCACATGGTTGTGGTCATGGTCGTTCTCGCGATTGTCGTCGAACCACGACTGGGCCCCCTCGGCGAAATACTCGGCCGAATTGACCGAGGCATACTTCCCCTTCCAGAGCCCCTTGTCGAGAGCGGCGCGCCAGGTCTCGCGCAGGCGGCGGTCGAAGGTGGGATCGAGCTGGTTCAGGGCCCGCAGGTGGATGGTATGGGCGAACTCGTGCAGCAGGAGCGACTCTTTGGCGTAGGGGTCACCCGCATAGCCCAACAGGTTTTCTTCGCCGCACGAGCAGCAGGGATCGGTGGCACTGCCGCCGGTCCCGCGGGCCCGGGCATCCCAATAGTCTTTGGGAGAGAGCGACTCGAATCCCGGCACCGGTCCCAATTTGGCGAAATCGGGCAGGTCGGTGGTGAATTCGCTGTGGGCGATCACACACATCCGCGAGCCGGTCGCGGCCAGCGCCTTCAGGATCTCGGGACGATGGCCAACCATCTGCCGCACGAGGAAGGCGGCTTCGCGCAGGGCGTAGTCATTCACCTGTGCCGAGGCGACGATGGGATAGCCTTCGACGTCGATGTAGCGGGTGTAGAACGGGGGAAGCCGCAGCCCCTCGGGAGGGGTGCTGACGGCGGGCAGATTTGCCCCGTCGGCCGCCTGTCCCCAGGCCACCCCCAGCCCGCTTCCCGATACATGGTCCCATCCCAGACCGAGGCCGACCAAGAGGACCAGTCCCCGCACACAACGCAACCACCAATCTGCCACAGCCATCACCATCCGGGGCGAACGCCCCTGTCGAACCAACCGGCAGCCCCACCAGGCGGAATTGCCCGGTACCAGAACGGTGCAGGGGACGCTCTGAGTCGACCCACCCCTCAGGCAATCCCCCACAGACACTCCCTTGATGGTAACAGCTTGCGACTCAAGGGCCAGCCACGGGGCGGTACTGTGACCTTCCCCGTGGGCGACGCTGAGGAACGAGTGGTTCTGCCGATTGGGGGTGGGTTAGACTGACGGTGGTCGGCCGGAATGATTCGACCGGCGACCGAGACCGGCGGCCGTTTCAGGCAGGGGTGGTGACGGGTGGACGAGCACGGACGGGCAGTGGTGATCTGGAATCCGCACTCGGGCAAACGCCGGGGGAGAGCGAGGCTCGCCCGGCTGCGCGAACGACTGGGATCTGAGGCGGAGTTCTGGGAAACCACCGGTCCTGGGGATGCCGAGCGCCTGGCCCGCGAAGCGGCCCTGGCGGGGGTCTCGCGCGTCTACGCCAGCGGCGGCGATGGGACCGTGCATGAAGTCGCCAATGGCCTGCTTTCGGCCAGGGGGGATCTGGCCAGTCTGGCCAATTCCCTGGGGGATGATGACAGTTCGAACTCTGCCAAATCGATCGTTGGCACCTCGGTGACCCTCCCACGTGAGCCGATGGCGGAGCGTCGTGCGGCGGGACATCAGCCCGCGCTGATGGTTGTTCCAGTCGGTTCCGCGAATGACTACGCCCACAGTCTGCGGGCGGAAGCACGGGCGGCCGATCGTTCGCCCGGTGAGTTGCGGCCGGTCGACGTGGGGCAGATCACGACAACCTCGGGAAAGAGTCGCTTTTTTCTGGCGGGTGTGGGGGTGGGGCTGAATGGCATGGTGACGGAAGAGTCCCGCCGCATTCACCACCTGCAGGGGGTGCTGCTCTACGGTCTTGCGACCGCCCGGGCGCTGTGGAAACTCGACCGGGCTCCCGAGATGGCGGTGCAGCTCAACGGCGGGGTGCCGTTGGTGGGCCCGACGATGATGCTGAGCGTGCTGCTCTCGCAGCGGGAGGGAAACTTCCTGTTGGCCCCCCAGGCCCGCCTCGACGATGGGTGGTTTGACGTGGTGCATGCCTCCCTCACTTCGCGCTGGGAGGCGTTGCGGCTGTTACCCCGCATCGCGCTCCGCGGTCTGCCGCTGGTCTATCCCGGCCTGACCCGCAGCCTGTGCCAGCGGGTGCGGGTGTCGGCCCCCGAGCCGCTGGTGGCCCATGCCGACGGCGAACTCTTCTGTGTGTCGACCGCGGGAGTGACCGAGCTGGAGATCGGGATTCTGCCCGGCCAACTGCAGGTCGGCCTGTGGGAGGAATGACGGAGGGGTGCCTGTGGAAGACTGTGATTTGGCGGCTGGCCGACGTTACAGATTGCCTGGCCCGCAGACTCTTCGGGTTGGGAAAGGTCTGGTTCCGAGGCATGTCGTGCGTGCTGACCAAGCAGTCAGAGTGTCGCCCGCAGTTGGGTTTCGTTTGCCTCATGCCGTGCGAAATTCGCGGACGAAATCAACAGACAACCCAATTTGCGCTGCGAGTCGGGGAAATCTCCCCGCCGCCACCTTCCCGCCCGGTCCCGGGCGACTGGGGAACTGCATGCCTCTGAACGAGACTTCCGAGAATCTCTCGTCCGTGAACTCCGACGAGCCGACTTCGGCCTCGCCCCAGGCGGGGCTGGTGCTCGAGATCTCCCGCGGACGAACCCGCTTCCCCCAGCGGCCGGTGAACGGTCCGCGATTTCTGATTGGCTCGGCCATCACCTGCGACCTGCGGCTGGGGGGGGTCGACATTCCCGCCGTCCACACATTGATTGTGCATTCGGACGAGGGTTATGAACTGGAGACCCTGGTCGGGGATCCACCCCTCAAGGTCAATGGGGAGACCGTTCAGCACACCTGGCTGCGGGATGGTGACCGGATTGAGATTGGAACCATCGAGTTGACCGCCCGGATGGTTTCGGAGTCACAGTTTGTGCCCACAGATGCTTCCGCCGACCGTCCCGCGCTGGAGCAGATGACGACGGCCGAACTGGTCGACTACATCGAGCACGAGCAAGACCAACTGGCGCGGCACGAACTTTCCCGGCATGCGGGGGCGGCGGCCCTGCTGCAGGAGGTGCGCCGTCTGGCGACCCAACCCGGCTCGACCAAATCGCTGCCGGGCCGGCGGATCGACCATTCCGAAGCGGGCATTCCTCGTCCGCATGCCACACCTCGCGTCCCCGTGACGGAGGCCAACCCGGCAGTGCCGGATTCCGCGGATGTGAAGGCGCTGGGGGAACAGATGGCGGCGCTCTCGCACGAGCTGCGGTTGACGCTGGAGGCGGCCGGTCAGCGGGAGGGGCAGTATGCCCAGTCGCTGGCCGATCTGCTGCTGGTGCAACAGAGACTCGCGCGGCAGTTGGCCGATGTCACCGACACGGTCGAGCAGCTCCGTCAAACCCAGGAGACGCGGGGTTATGACGCCCCCCGCCCGCGGGTGAGTGCCTGAGCCGCGCCGTCCGCAACACACGGGCTGTTCGCACCGCACGGCCGGTTGTGGCCCTGGCAACTGTGGCCCTGGCAACTGTGGCCCAGGCAACGCGAAGGGATTCAGGGCGTGGGTGAGTGGGTTCCCGCCTCAAGTACGTAGAGTGCCGAGTCGGCGCGGAGATTCGCTCCCCACGCATGCTCCATGGCGCGACCGGCGATGAGGGGGATCTCGCGAACAATCCGCCCACCCACCACCTCGATCAGATCGCGGAAGTCGGTCATCGACATGAAGTGCAGGTTGGGGGTCTCGTACCACTGGTATGGCAGGGTTCCGGTACGGGGAGCCCGACCATTGAGCAACAGGTCGAGACGCACCCGCCAGTGTCCGAAGTTGGGGACCACCACCAGCGATTGCCGGGCCACCCGCAGCATCTCGGTGACCAACAATCGGGGATGCCGCACCTGCTGCAGCGTCTGGCTGAGGACCACGAAGTCGAACGACTGGTTGGGAAAGCCCTGGAGGCCGCGGTCGAGGTCGGCACACAGCACCGGCACCCCCAGCGACATGGCCTGCAGCATCGCTTGCCGGTCGAGTTCGATTCCCTGGATTGAGGCTCCATGGGTGTCACGCAGCTTGGCCAGCAGGCGGCCATTGCCGCACCCCAGATCGAGCACACGGCTGCCGGCGGGAATCTGGGCCACGATGGTGGCGTCGGTCAGCTGCGCGAGTGGATCGGGCAGACAGTACCGACGATCGTGACGTTCGGCCAGGCGCTGAGACATGACGGCGGGAAAGAACCAGGGCGAATGGGGACTGACGGGGATTGACCACCGTCTCTCTGGGGTTTGGTTTACGAGGTAGACCGCCGGGCGGCCAACAGCGTCTGTTCGAGGAACGGGGACAACAACTCGGCCAGCGGATCGACTTCCAGCAGGAACGAATCGTGGCCGTAGGGGCTGGTCAACTCGACAAACGAGACATGGCGGCGGGCCGCCACGAGAGCGTTCACCAGTTCGAGGCTCTGGGAGGTGGTGAAGAGCCAGTCGGTGGTGTACGAGGTGATCAGGAAGCGGGCCTCGGTCTGGGAGAGGGCGCGCTCGATGCTGCCGTGGGCACCAGCCAGGTCGAAGTAGTCCATCGCCCGGGTGAGGTAGAGGTAGCTGTTCGCATCGAACCGCTCGACAAACCGGCTTCCCTGGTAATGCAGGTAGCTTTCGACCTGGAATTCGGTCTCGTGCATGAGCTCGTAGGCCAGTTGCTGGGCATTCTGAAGCCGGCGTCCGAACTTTGCCTCGATCGAGTTTTCGGAGAGATATGTGATGTGGGCCACCATCCGGGCCAGCGCGAGCCCGAGGTTGGGACCGCTGGGCTGGTCGTAGTAATCGCCGTTGGCAAAATTGGGATCGGTGACGATGGCCCGCCGGCCGACGCAATTGAAGGCAATTCCCTGGGCCGAGAGTTGCGCGGCTGAGGCGAGACAGACCGCCGCCCGCAACTGCTGCGGAAAACGGGCCGCCCAATCGAGCACCTGCATCCCCCCCAGGCTGCCGCCGACGACCGCCAGGAGGCGATCAATGCCCAGGTGCCGCACCAGTTGCGAGTGCACCTGCACCATGTCTCCCACGGTAAGAAACGGGAACCGCAGTCCGTAAGGACGACCGGTCTGGGGGTCGATGGAGCCCGGCCCCGTGGTCCCCTGGCAGCCCCCCAGCACATTCGCGCAGATCACGAAGTACCGGTTGGTGTCGAGCCCCTTGCCAGGGCCGACGAGTTCATCCCACCAGCCCGCCTTGCGGTCGTCGGCCCGTCGCCGCCCCGCGACGTGGGCATCTCCCGTGAGGGCGTGGCAGACGAAAATCGCATTGTCCCGCTGGGGAGAAAGTTCTCCGTAGGTCTCATACGCCACCCGCACGGGGCCCAGGGTCGCCCCATTCGCCAGCACCAGCTGGTGGGGAGCCGCACACAGGTAGGTGTGCTCGGTCTGGACAATGCCGACCGAGGGGGCGCCATCGCGGGAGTTGTCCACCAATTCTTCCTCGGCGGCCGAGCCTGAGGAAGCCGGTGGCGAATCGGGAGAGGTCACGATGAGAACGGGAAGCCTGAAGGAAACCGGGCGCGACGGGCAAAACCAGCCGGTCGCAGTCTACACCAGTTCGAGGAACTGCGATACCCGCCGCTCGACCACATCGAGACTGCGATTCCAGAAGTCGGGAGCCGCGAGGTCGTACCCAAACGTCGACTTCACCGCGTCTTCCGTCTCCTGGCAGCCGGTGGCGATCAACAGATCGCGGTACCGCTGCGGGAACGAGGCTCCCAGTTCAGGAGCGAGGGCGAACAGCCCCGTCGACAGCAGGAAGCCAAAGGTGTACGGGAAGTTGTAGAAGGGCAATCCCGAGATGTAGAAGTGCAGCTTCGACACCCAGAAATCGGGGTACCAACCGGCGGGATCGAGCGCGTCGAGATAGGTTTCTTTCTGCGCCGCCAGCATCAGTTCCGACAGTCTGGCGGTCGCAACCTCTCCCTCGCGCCGTTCCTGGTGGAAGCGGTCTTCAAACACAAACCGGGCGTGGATGTTCATGAGGTAGGCGACCGCATCGCTGCACATGTGGTCGAGAATGCCCAGCTTTTCCCCCTTCGAGCGGGAGTGCTGCAGACGGTCTTCGGCCAGCACCGCTTCGGCGAACGTCGAGGCGGTCTCGGCCAGATTCATGGGGTAATCCTGCAGGAACAGCGGCTGTTCACGCAGCACCCATGAGTGATAGGCGTGCCCCAACTCGTGCGCCAGGGTTGAGACATTGTCGAAACTGTTGGTGAAGGTCATGAAGACCCGCGACTCGCGCTTCGTCGGCAAACCGGTGCAGAAGGCTCCCTGCCGTTTCCCGGCCCGATTCTCGGCTTCGATCCACCGCTTGTCGTCGCACATCTGGGCGAAATCGCCCAGTTCGGGACTGAACGCCCGGAACGCCCGGATCACCCCTTCCAGACCGTCGTCGTATGAGATCTGCGGGCTCTCGCCCCCCTCTTGTGCCTGGGGAAGCGGGGCCTGCGTGTCGTACCAGCAGAGCCGGTCGAGCCCCAGCAGCTTCGCCTTGGACGAGAGATAGGGCAACAGGCACTTTCGCCGTTCGGAGACCACCCGCCACATTGTCTCCAACGTCTCCCGCCGCAGCCGGTTGCGATGGAGGGGGACATCCAGATGATCCTTCAACCCCAGCCGGCGGTAGAGGGTCAGCCGGGTCCCGGCGAGGTGATTGAGCGCGTCGGCGCAACTGTCGGCGATGCTCTTCCAGGCCTTGTCGGCGGCGAAGAAGTTGTTTTCGCGAACGGAGCGTTCGGGAGAGTCGAACCGCACCTGGCTGGGAGACTTTTCGACCAGCTGACCCTTCTCCATGACGGTGATCCGCAGGTCTCCCGAGAGACGGTCGAACAACCGGCCCCAGGCGTGGATCCCGTCGACGGCGAGATCGGCAGCGAGAGTCTCTTCGGGCTTCGGCAGCCGCAGCGAGGCGTTCTTGCAGCGCTGCTCGATGAAAAACCGGTTGGCCGTCAGCCAGGGATTCGAAGCGATCCAGGCATCGAGTTGGGCGGGGGCCGCCGACTGCAGGGCGAACTCGAGGCTGGTGGCGATCCGTTCCCGCAGGGGATCGAGGGCCGAGAGTTTCGCTTCGACCTGGCGAAACGCCCGGTTCCCGGCGTCGGCGGCGGAGTGGCAGCCGATGAACGAACCGAGATCGCCGGCCAGAGACTCCACCGCTTCGTACCCCGGCAGCAACCGGGTCCAGGCCGCATTGGCCGCCGGATCGGAGCCGATGGGCGACAGGCGATCGGTTTCTTCCGCCAGACGGGTCAGCCGGGCACGGTAGTCGTCGACGATCTTGCCGAACTCGGGGCTCTCGGGATGGGGGAGAATCGAGTCGAGGTCCCAGACCTGGGAATGGCGGGCGGAGTTCATGGCGACACAAGCGGGAGGAAAGAGTGGGATCGGCGTGAGAGGGACCAGTCTGGGGTCACCCCACAAACCAGCCTGCCAGATGTTACTGAGTTCGGGGCCGCTGCAAACACTGCGACGAAGCGCGACGACCGGTTCGGAGGCGAACTTCGGGAGGGGCCGGGAAAGCGGTCAATCGTCGTTGTCTTCCGGAGAATCGTCGTCGTCCGTTTCGGCGGACGGGCCGTCGGTCCCCCGGCAGCGGATGCTGCGGGCGATCTTGAGGAAAGTCTCTTCGGTCCTCTCGAATTCCTGGTCGGTCCCCTGAAACAGCAGCAGGCAGGTGAACCGGGGAGCGAGAAAGGCGCGAATGCGGGCGGAGTTGGTGAGTTCGAGGCAGAAGAACTCGAGGTCCCAGGAAATGGCGGGCCGGCGTCCCACCTTGGCCTTGGTCGGGTAGATGTCGAGTTCGGTATACTCGTCGCGAAACGCCTGCAGCGCCGCCTCGGCAACCTCCTCGGGATCGGGGCGGTCCTGAAAGAGGCAGATGGTGAGGAATGACGTTCCCGGGCTGGTGAGCGAGATGGTGACCTGGCCCGGTTCGAGATGCTCCGCGAGTTCCCAGCGCTCGGGGTAAGCGAGCGAAATGCCATGTTTTTTGTACTGTGAGGCCATACGCAAAGAGGGAGAAAGTGAGAGGATTGGCGGGCGGTTTGCGGTCCGCGGGAAGAATCAGGCCGAAGGGGGAGCGCCGTCGCCGGGGGGGCTGGATTTGGTCCCCCATTTCTGGGCCTGATCGCGTTGCCGGCGGAGTTGCTGGATTCCCTCCATGAGGTACTGCAGTCCGCGGGTGAGATTCCGCAGGGCGTCGCGGGAGCGGCGGGCCGCCAGGTCGGCCAGGGCCTGCTCGCGCACGGCGTGGTACGGGGCCCAGTCGACCAGCCAGCCATCTTCCTGGGCGGTCCGCTGCACGGTGGCCTGAAGGTTGGACAGGTCCGAGAGGAAGTGGCTGGAGAGGCCACACTTCGCGGAGCGGTACGGTCCCCCCTTGACCATCGAGGGAATCTGCGACGCCAGTTCCCCCTCTCGCCGGCGCCGCCGCAGCCAGAGCAGCAGCAGCACCCCCAGGCAAACATTGGCAGTGGCCATCAGCAGGTGACCCGCCACGCCGTAGTCGGTGGAGAGCAACAGCAACCCCAGCACGAACCCGGCGACAATTCCGGTCGCTGCCGCCAGTTCACCGGGATGAATCCAGGCGAGCGATCTGGCCGGAGACGCCGTCTCGACGGCCGCCGACTCATCGGGCCCCAAGCCCGCTCCCACGCGGGCGATCACGACGGTGATGTTGTCGGGGCCCCCTCGCAGGTTGGCGAGATTGACCAGGGCCCGGCACGCCTCAGCCGGGGTCAGATTGGCGGCCATGGCCCCGATCTCGGGATCGGGGACCTGCCCGGTGAGTCCATCACTGCAGAGCAGATACACGTCGTGAGATTCAATCGCGTGCGGCCCCTCGACATCCACGTCGACCGAGGGATTGGGGCCCAGCGAGCGGGTGATGACATTGCGTGGTTCGGTCCGCAGGATGTCTTCGGGAGACATGACCCCCTGCCGCATGAGTTCCCACTGCAGGCTGTGATCGAAGGTGAGCTGATCAATACGCCCCTTGCGAATGCGATAGCAGCGGCTGTCGCCCACATGCCCGACGACGGCCCCCTGGGGCCCCAGCACCAGCGCGGTGCAGGTGGTTCCCATGCGGGTGAATTCGCGGTTCAGTTCGCCCCGTTCGTGGATCGCGTCGTTCCCCATCTCGAGCGCCCGCTTGAGCGCTCCTTCGACCGATTCATCCGAGAGCTTGGTGTAGGCGTGGGGAACGGTGTCGGCGGCCATTTTGCTGGCCAGCTCTCCAACGGCATGCCCTCCCATGCCATCGGCCACCAGAAACAAATGCCCGTTCCGCTCCCAGGATTCCGGGTCGGGGGCGATCTGAATGCAATACGAATCCTGGTTGTTGCGGCGGCGAAAGCCAATGTCGCTCAATGCCGCAAAGGCAACCTTTTGCTCCCAGTGCATCGCTGCAACGACCGCATCAAGAAAGGATGATCGAAACGGACAGGTTGCGCGAATGAAGCAGGGTTGAGGAACGACCTCGCTCGTCCGGCAGCCCCCTCGCCCCCCCGCTTGTCGGACAAGTTCTGGACAGCGGTATTGTTTCATGGCCAACTGGCTGCGCCAAGGTCCGGAAGGACGTTCAACGAGTCCGGTGGAGCTCGGGCAGTGCGAACGACAGATCCATGGGAGGCTGTCGCGCTCCCTCTGTCGCCAGGCTGGGTGAGTCACCTTATGATCTCATGTTGATCCTCTGGACTTCCTGACAGTTCGAGAGCGTCACATGATTTCGATCGATCGAGCGCTCTCGGAATCGTCTGGCTGAAGCGACTCCAGGGGATTCCAGACCCTGCTTCCACACAAATTTCTTCCGGCGGTGCCCTGTGAGCGCTTCCAGCTCGCGTTTCCTGGTCGAAACCCACTTCCCGGTCGGCTCTCTTGCGCTCCGCGTCGCCACCACTCCCCCCGGCGATCCCCCGCTGGTGCTGCTGCATGGGGTGACCCGGCGGTGGCAGTCGTTTCTGCCGGTGGTGGCCGACCTGGCGACCCGACACCAGCTCTGGTGCGTTGACCTGCGCGGCCATGGAGGTTCATCGCGGGCGTCCCGGTATCGGACGACCGACTATGTCCCCGACATCGTCGGTCTGCTGCGCGAGCACATCCGCCGGCCGGCTGTCGTCTATGGGCATTCGCTGGGTTCGATGGTCGCGGCGGGCGTCGCGGCCGCAGTTCCGGAACTGGTCAGCGCCCTGATTCTCGAAGATCCCCCGTTTGAAACGATGGGGAGCCGGATTCGCCAGACCCGGCTGCACAGCTACTTCGCCGGGGTCGCCGGGATCCTGCGGTCGGGGGCCACGCCGCTCGAACTGGCTCGCGATCTGGCCGAGGTTCGCATGGTTGACCCGGTGACCAACGCCGTTCAACGTGTGGCCGATGTCCGCGACCCGGTCTTTCTCAAGTTCACAGGGCAGGCACTGGCGCAGCTCGACCCCCGGGTGCTCGAGCCGATCGTCGCGGGGGAGTGGCTGCACGGCTACGACTTTCACGACCTCATCCCCCGGATTGCCGCCCCCACCCTCGTGCTGCGGGCCGATCCCGCCGTCGGCGGCATGCTGACCCAGGAAGACGCCCTCTGGTGCCGTGAGCATCTGCGCGATGGCACCCTGCTCGACTACCCCGGGGTTCCCCACCTGATTCACCAGGCCCGGCCCAAAGAGCTGGCGACACACGTCCTGGGATTTCTGGCCAGTCTCGACCAGTGACCTGGCGTTTGACCGCTTCGGGGGTCTGATTCACGGCTCATTTCACCTCCACGGTTGCCAGTCGACCGTGCCGGGGCGTACGTTGCTGCGGATGTCGTCCTGTTTCTCCTCTTGCCCGCTCCCTGCCATGCGCCTCGCCACCGGAAGCTGTGTGATCCACAACGGACAACTGTTCGACGGGAACGGCACTCCCTGCATTCCGCAGGGGATGCTGATCGCCGAGCAGGGACGCATCACCTATGCCGGCCCCGCCCAGGGGGCTCCCCCGAAGCCCTCGGGAGCCAGCGTCATCGATGCCCAGGGAGGAACGATTCTGCCCGGGTTGATCGAATCGCACTTTCACCCAACCTACTTCAACGTCGCGGCTCTCGAAGACCTCGACATCAAGTACCCGGTCGAATACGTGACGTTGTTGGCGGCGGCCAATGCCAAACTGGCGCTCGAATGCGGCTATACCTCGGCCCGCAGCGGCGGCAGCCTGTTCAACATCGATGTCTGGATGAAGAAGGGGATCGAAAAAGACCTCATCCCCGGCCCCCGACTGGCCGCGAGTGGGCGCGAAATCTGCGGAGTCGGCGGGCTGATGGACTGGAACCCCGACTTCCGCAAGATCGGCATGGAGGGCTTGGTCCTGCTGGTCAACGGCCCCGACGAGGCCCGGGCGGCCGTCCGCAAGCTGGTCAAGGATGGCATCGAATGGGTCAAGACCTACCCCACCGGTGATGCCGCCGCCCCCGACGTGAACGATCACCACACCCTCTGCATGACGTTCGAAGAAATGCACGCCGTCGTGCAGACTGCTCACAACCATGGAATGAAGGTCACCGGTCACTGTCGGGCGACCGAGGGGATCAAGAACGCTCTGCGGGCCGGTTACGACACCATCGAGCACGGCACCTTCATGGATGACGAGGCGCTCGAACTGCTGCTGCAGCGCGATGTGGCCGTCGTGCCCGGACTGTACTTCGAGCTCGCCAGTGTCGAACGGGGCAAAGAGATTGGTATGGGGCAGAAGGTGATCGATGGTCACCAGGAAACGCTGGAAGGGGGTGCCGAAAGCTGCCGGCGGATCATCGCCGCCGGGGGACGCCTGGGCATGGGGGGCGATTACGGGTTCGCCTGGAACCCGCACGGCGACTACGCCAAGGAGCTCGAGTTCTTCGTGAATTATGTCGGCCTGAAACCGTTGGATGTGCTGAAGTGTGCGACGCGCACCGGGGCCGAGATCCTCGGTCGGGCCCATGAGCTGGGAACTCTGGAAAAGGGCAAACTGGCCGACGTACTGGTTGTGGCGGGGGACCCCGTGGCCAACATGGCGGTGCTGCAGGACCGGTCGAAGTTCATTGCCGTCTTGCAGGGGGGAATCGTCAAGGCAGGCCGGCTGCTCCAGCCCGGCTGGACGGGAAATTCCTGAACGACACCCGTAGCGGTCTCACCGGCTTCTCGCCGCGGATGGGGCCCAGACGATACAACCAATCCGCGTCCGACAGTCGGGTACACACAACCTCCATCCCGACTTGGCCGTTTGGTCCCTCACGCATTCCGACCGTCGGCCAAGGGGAGGAATCGCGATTTTTGTCGGTTCCCGGCCTATAACAAGGACGTCAACCTTTCTGGAGTCTCAGATGAATTCCGCCCCGGTGTTTGCCGAACAGATCGAAGTCTTCTTCGATGGTGACTGCCCGCTCTGCAAGCGGGAGATGGGTTTGATGCAGCGGCTCGACAAACGCCGCCAGATCCGCTTCACCGACATTGCCGCCCCCGGTTTTCAGGCCGAGCAGTACGGACTGACGTTTGAGGATTTCATGGCGGAAATCCGCGGCCGGCTGCCCGATGGAACGATGATCAAGGGGGTGGAAGTCTTCCGCCGGCTGTACGCCGCCCTGGGTTGGCGTTTGCTGGCGTCGCTGTCGCGGCTGCCGTTGGTCTCGCACGGTCTCGACTTTGGCTACCGCATCTTCGCCCGCAACCGCCTGCGGATGACCGGACGGTGTGCCGGGGGGGCGTGCGAACTGCCCCAGCAGGCAGCCAACGTCCCCGCGCAGACCTCGGGCTGAGGCCAGGTTGGCGCTGTTTGAAAGTGGATGTGGTGCGAGCGAGCCCGGAATCGCAGAAAACAACAAAGCCGGCTGACGGGACTCTCTCCCGGCAGCCGGCGTGCTTTCCTGGTCAGCTCACCGGGGATTTGCCCCGGGAACTCAGGACTTTGCCCGGAAGGCCTTGACCGCCTCGACGTACTGGCTGGCGAGGCTCTTGATGCGGGCCATGTCGTTGTTCGCGACAGCCTTGGGCTCGACGAGGGCCCCGCCAAGACCCACGGCACAGGCCCCTGCCTTGAGGAAATCGTGGATGGTGTCGAGGTTGACTCCGCCAGTGGGCATCAGCCGCACCTGCGGCAACGGGCCGTGGATCGCCTTCAAATACTGCGGCCCCACGAAATCGGCGGGAAAGACCTTCACGACATCGGCCCCGGCGTCCCAGGCGGTGATGATTTCGGTGGGCGTGAACGCCCCCGGCATGATCAGCTTGTCGTAGCGGTTGCAGAGCCGGATGACGTCGACGTTGACCGCCGGCGAGACGATGAACTCGGCGCCCGCCAGAATCGCCGCCCGGGCGGTCTCGGTATCAAGAACCGTCCCGGCTCCCAGCAGCACCTTGTTCCCGAGGGCCTTTTTCACTTCGGCGATGATGTTGAGAACATTGGGAACGGTAAAGGTCACCTCCAGCACATCCACGCCCCCCTCATACAGCGCCTTGGCCACTTCCACGAGCTGCTCGCTCGACTGGGACCGGATGATGGCGACGATGCCGCTGTTGAGGACACGGGTGAGATCGGAATGACGGCTCATGGAGGTGGCTGGGGGTCAAGAGGAGAGAACGGTCGGAGAGAAACGGTCGGACATCCATCCGCATGGTAATTGAGGCGGGGTCAGCCTGCGAAGTGATGCAGGTCCAGGGAGGATCTGCCGGCCGGCGGCCTCAGACAGACGGTGGAATGTGGTCCCACAGTGCCGAGCCGACCCGAACCAGCGTCGCCCCCTCCTCGATGGCGATTTCAAAGTCGCCGCTCATGCCCATGGACAGATGCGGCAGAGTGACGCCGGGGAGTTCGCGCGAGACGAGACGGTCGCGCAGTTCGCGCAGGCCCCGGAAGGTGGGCCGGGCCAGTTCGGGATCGTCGGCGAAGGGGGCCATGGTCATCAGCCCCCGCAGATCGAGGTGCGCGTGCTGGACCAGCGATTCAAAGCGGGCCTCCAGCTCGGCTGGAGCGAACCCGTGCTTCTGTGCCTCGCCCGAGACATTGACTTCCAGCAGAATCGGCAGCCTGCGCCCGGCTTTCGCGGCCTCGGCATTCAGTGCCTGCAGCAGGCGTTCGCTGTCGACCGAATGCACGAGACTGCAATGGGCGACAGCCAGATCGACCTTGTTCCGCTGCAGGTGTCCAATCAGATGCCAGTGGATCGACTCAGGCAGCTCGCGGGACCGGCTGGCCAGTTGCTGAGGCCGGTTCTCTCCCAGATCGGTCACCGCTTCAGGGCCGCTGCCCGCGACCTGCAGAAAGGCCCGAATGCAGTCGACCGGGGCGGTTTTGGTGACAGCCACAAGACGGACCGCGTCGCTCGCGCGTGCCGAGCGCTGGCAGGCGGCATGCATCCGCTGCCGCACCTGCTGCAGGTTGGCGGCCAATTGGTTCAACAGGGCGTCAGGAAAGGACATGAGGTTGCCAGCGGAGAGAATTCGTGAACGCTCAGTTTGAGCCGGTGGGGAAGATTGCCGCGGGGGCTCGCCTCGACAACCACGCGGGAGGGGGCACTTCAGCTCCCCCACACAATCGGGGTCGTGCCCCAACCTCAACGCGGTGCCGCACCGGCGGAGGCCGAGGCCAGTCGGGGGAGATACCCCAGAACGGCCGACTCAAACCGGATGCGTCGGTCTTCCTCAATCCGCAGCCGGCTGAGAGTCTGGTCCATCCCCTTTTCGGCGGTCTCCCACGAGCGACGGCTGGCGTCGTCCCACGAGAGCAAGACCATCACCAGGCTCTTCGATTCGGGGAGGGTTCGGTAGAACTTGTGCAGCTCGGCGGCGAAGCGGTCGGCCGAATCGGTCCGCAGGCGGGTTTCCATGTCTCCCGAGCGGATATGGCAAATGCCATCCTCTTCGACATGCAGTTGCCACAGGTCGCAGCGTTTTTCCAATTCGGCGAAGGTGAGGATCTGCCGCAATCCCTCGATTCCCCGGCTGTCGCGAATGCGGGCCAGCGCCTGCCGGATGCGGGTCTGCTCATCGGTGGAGCGGGTGGTCAGCAACTCCGCCAGGGTCGGCTCGTCGATGTCGAACAATTGGCCCACCAGGCTGGCGAGATGATCGAACTGGCGCTGCTCGAGCTGCAGCCGTTCTTCAGCCGCGACGCGGGCCAGAGACTGCTCGCGGGCCGCGGTACTCTCGCGGACCCGCTCTTCCTGGACCTTGGCCTGCAGGTCGAAGTACTGGGCGAAAATGATGATGATCAGCAGATCGAAGAGCGAGACAAGCTGAAAGGTGATCCGGCGGGGGAGGAGATTCATGGTTCCCTCCCGGCGAGAGCCAGGCGGCGCTTCACGCGGGCGACGGCGGCGGCGGTCTGCGACCGCAGCTCGTTGAGCCGCACGAACGAGGGTTCGACGAGACTGTTGAGCAGCATCAGGATGATTGCCACCACGAGCCCGGCACAGGTCGACCAAATCGCCTGTCCAAACCGTTCGACAATCTTTCCTGCGGTGGCACCGCTCCCTTCCAGGACCACCAGCCCAATGGCGAGAATCGTGCCGAGAATCCCGAGCAGCGGATAGGCCTCAATCATCGAGCGGCAGACGTTGTAGCAGGTCTCAAACCGCAGCGAAGAGAAGTAGCGGCGTTTCTCGTCGAGGATGGCGATCCGCTGCCAGAGGGTCACCTGTTCTTCGCGGCGTTCGGGAGTTTCGAGGACGTCGGACACGTCGGCCAGAAAAGCGTCGATCTGGTCGAGGGGATGGCTGGCGCGGTCGAGGACGCTGCGGTGGCGGATCCCGCGGGTGAAATCGTCGAGGGCCGACGAGATTTTCGACCGGCTGTGGCGGTACCAGAGCCACAGCAGTGCAAAGCAGAACAGATGCACCACCCCCGCGACGGCAATGACCGCGGTGGAGGATGCGGAGAGAAGTTCCAGCAGGGGCTTCATTCCGGAATGCTAACTTCTGGCCGGTCGATTGGGGAGATTGAACCACCGGTCGGAGCTGGGGCGTATTTCCACAACGCCTCAGCCGGGAGGGCTCCTTGACAGTCCGGAGGGGCACCCATAGCATCGCACTGCATGGGAAGAGACGGATTTTGTCGAACGCGCTCGTGTTCCCGTCGCTGTCCCGGGACACGCCCAGTTTGAGGGGCTCCAATGGTCTGTCATCGACCGCGATTGACAATCGCAGTGGTGCTGGGGATCGCCCTGTTCTGGTCGGGTGCCAGCCCAGACCCGGTGCGGGCTGCGAGTGAAGAGCAGATCAAGACCTCGATTGCCCGGGCAATCGCCTATATCAAGTCCCGAATTGGCAGCCAGGCGGGCGGTCAGTTGGCCCTCTCGACACTCGCGCTGCTGAAGGCTGAAGTCCCTGCCACCGATCCCGAGGTGGCGAATGCTCTCAACCGACTGACCGGCCATTTCCGGAATGGGGTCTACTCACCGGTGGATCATCACCGCTATGAGGCGGGCGTCACACTGATGGCGTTCGGCTCGGCCGATCCGGTGAGATACAAGGCCCAGATTGAAGCGATCACGGCCTATATCCTGGAGGGGCAAGAAGCCCACGGCGGCTGGTTCTACCCACCGGGCCAGCATGGCGTGGCGGGGGGAGTGCAGCACGGCGATACCAGTATTTCGCAATACACGATGCTGGGCCTGTGGGAGGCCTCCCGGGCGGGGGTCAATATCCCGAAGAAAGCCTGGGATCGGGCCGCCGCATGGCATCTGCAGACACAGTTGCGGGATGGCAGTTTTACGTATCACCCCAGTCCGACGTCGGCCAATCCGTTTGGCACTCACTCGATGGCGGTGGCGGGCACATCGAGCCTGCTGCTGGCCCGGATGATGCTCTACCCCGAAGCGAATGACCTGCCGACTGAAGAAGTGGAAGAGACTCCGCAGACGGCCGAGGCCAAAGCCGCCAAAAAGAAAAAATCGACCGCGGTCAAGTTCGGAATCCTGACCCCGGCGCCGGACGACGAGAAGGAGCCCGAACCGGGGGCGGCCGCTGAGCCCACCAAGCCGAAGATCCTGCAGGGGGATGATTCGGGCTATAAACCGGCAGCGCGGCTGCAATCCATCTCGAATGGTGCGGCCCGTGGTCTCAAATGGCTGGCGGCCAACTACAAAGTCAACCTGCAGAGCGGTCAGGGAGGGATCCTGGGGCAGCAGTGGAATGCCTACTACCTGTACGGGCTGGAGCGCATGGCCGCGTTGACAGGGCTGGTGGAGATTGCCGGCCGCGACTGGTACCAGGATGGCTGCGATTACCTGCTGACCATGCAGATGACCGAGGGGGGCTGGAACATGGATCAGGCGGGAGATGCCGCCGACACCTGTTTCGCCCTGATGTTCATGGTCAAAGCAACCGAGAAGACAATCAAGAAGACTCCCCGCGCCCCCCGGAAGCAGAAACTGGGCGGAGGGGTGCTGGTGGGGGCCCGTGGTCTGCCCGACGACCTGTCGAAGCTGCAGGTGGGCCAGGTGGGGCCGAAGCCGCGGAAGGTCAAGGGGGCGGTCGACGAACTTCTGGGGGAACTGGAAAAGCTCGATCCCACCCAGATCGAGGCGGTGCAGGAGGCGATTGTCGACACGGTGGTGAGCGAGGATCCGGAAGCGCTGGTGGGGCAGCAGGAGCGGCTTCAGAATCTCTCCCGCGACCGTCGGGTCGAAGTCCGGCGCACGGCAACCTGGGCCCTGGGAAGAACCAATAATCTGGCATCGATTCCCTACCTGCTCGAACGCCTCGAAGATGTCGACCTGTCGGTGATCATCGAAGCGCGGAATGCCCTGCGGTTCATGACCCGCAAGCCGAATTTCCTCGAGCTGTCGGAAACCCCCACTCCGGAAGAGTTGGCGGCCATTTCTCGGGAAGCCCGCAAGTGGTACCTCTCGGTCCGCCCCTATGCCGAGCGGGATGACCTGCAGGATCTGCGGGAGAAGCTTCCATGAGTGCCGCCCCTCCCAAATCCGCTCCGGCGGGCCCCGCGGCGACGAACAAGGCAGGAACCAAACCCGTCATTCATCGCCCTTACATGAAGACCACCTCGTACGAGACGGTCAGTTCGGGGCTGATTTCATTCCTGGGGGCCCTGGGCCTGCTGGTGATGTTACTCGCGGTGGCCTGGTTCTCGGTGCAACGGCCCGTGATGCGCGATCCGGTCATCATCGAGCTGGTGGAGGATCCCGGCGGCTCGGAAGACGGAGCCCCCGACGAGACCCTGCGGGTGGACGCACCGCTCCCCGAAGTGTCCGACGCCACCCCGGCCGAGGTGGAGGCCGAGGAACGACAGGTCGAACAGTCGTTCGAAAGTGTGCTGGAATTGGCCGAGCAGGCAGTCACCCAGACCGAAGCGCAGTTCGACAGTGGGGTGCAGAACACCGGGAAACCCGGCAGTGCATCGGGAACCGGGCGACGTCCCCTCGGACGGGGCAATGGCAAGGGGGGATTTCCCCGCGAAGACCGCTGGTACGTGCGATTCTCGACACTGGGGAGCATTGAGGAATATGCGAAGCAGCTCGATTTCTTCGGAATCGAGCTGGGGGCTGTCCTGAATGGCAAGCTGACTTACATCTCGCAGTTGTCGAACGCCCGCCCCGCCGTGCGGACCGCCTCGGGAGGCAAGGATGAAACCCGGCTGTATTTCACCTGGCAGGGGGGTAACCGAAAGCAGGCCGACGTGCAGTTGTTCCGCAAGGCGGGACTCGACATCGGCAACGCCCCTATCCTGCATTTCTATCCCAAGAAGACCGAAGACCTGCTGGCCACGCTGGAATTCCGCTACAAGAACCGGAAGGCCAGCGAGATTCGCCGCACGTTTTTCGAAGTCCAGCAGTCGCGGGCGGGGTACGAATTCGAGGTGGTTCGTCAAACCTACCTGAAGTAACCCCCCAGGCGTCTGTTCCCGCGTCCCCAGAGACTGTCCCCCCCGGTTGGCCGCTTCCCGAATCTTCACCGCCCCAAACTTCACCGAGACCCCGCAGTTCCCCCATGGATCTCCAGCAAGGCATTCAGTACCTCATCGACTTCGCCAACAACTCGGTTTACCCCGCCCAGGGGTTCCTGGCGTTGTATGGTGTCTACCAGGTGATCCTGGTTCTGCGCCGGCTGAAGTCGAAGATGTTCAAGACCGGCAAGGCGGCGGATGAATTTCTCGAACAGGTTCATCAGGAATTGCGCAAGGGGAACCCCGACGGTGTCGCGGCACTCTGCGACACCCCGGCGTACTGGAGCAAGGCGGTTCCCCAACTGATCATGGTGGCCCTCGGAAACCAGGACCGCGACATCGGCTCAATCCGCCGCCTGTTGACCGAGAGCTTCGACCGGGAAGTACTGTCGGACCTGCAGTACCGCATCTCGTGGATCAACACTGTCATCAAGTCGGAACCGATGCTGGGGCTGCTGGGAACAGTGCTCGGGATGATCGCGGCGTTCGGCAAGATCGCCTCCGCCACCCAGACCGGCGTCGATCCCAAGCAGCTGGCCGACGACATCAGCTTCGCCCTCGTGACAACCGCCGTGGGGCTGCTGGTGTCGATTCCCCTGATCTTGGCCCTCTCGTTCATCCAGGTGCGGATGGGACGGCTGCTTGACCATGTCCAGCAATACACGGGGATCTTCCTCGAAGAGTTCGAATCGACCCGTCACCCCCCCGAGGGAAGGGCTTGATCGATGGGCCTGTTTGATGAAGGCGAGGGAGGGTTTGGCGGTGCGAAGAAACCGCTGGCCGACGGGGAAATGGACATTACCCCGATGATCGACTGCGTCTTCCAGCTCCTGATCTTCTTCATGGTCGCCTCGAACATGACCGGTCAGCAGGAAGCCAACCTGCCGTTCGCGAAGCATGGAGTGGGAGTCGAGACCAACAAGTCGGTGGTGATCTCGGTCCTGGCGACTCCCGGCGGGGGGAAGCCGCGAATGTTTCTCGATCCCGACCTGACCAATCCGGTGGAGATGCCGGCGATTCAGGCGGCCGTGCGGCAGGCGATCAATGAAGGCCGGCCGGATGTCGTGATCAAGGGAGAGCGCGGGTTGACCCATGGGGCGGTGCAGGAAGTGGCCCGCGGGGTCAACGAGGTGGAGGGAGTGCGATTTTTCGTCGGCGTGAAAGACCGCTGATACGACAGGAGCCGTCTGGGTCTCATGGCCATCCGAGTTCAGTGCAACGCCTGTGGAGGGAAGCTCGACGTCGGGCAGAAGTATGCCGGCCGCTCGGTGGAGTGTCCGGCGTGCGGAGCCAGCGTCCGGGTTCCCGGAGCCGCGGGCGAGACAGGCCCGTCCAAAGCCCATACTCTTCCCCGGCGGGAACCGGGCCTGGCCACCGGGGACGTACCGGCTCCCGACTCATTCGACCTGCCCGTGTCGCGACCGGAGTTGCCCGAGTCGCCCGCCGAGACCACGGTTCAGGCTGCGCCGGCCGCCCCCCCTCCCCCCCGTGCACCACGGGTCGATGTGGGGGGCTTCAACATGGGGAAAAAGCGTCCCGTCGACCAGGAGGAGATGGACTTGACCCCCATGGTCGACATGACCTTTTTGCTGCTGATTTTCTTCATGATCACCGCGTCGTTCAGCGTGCAGAAGTCCATGGAGGTACCCCCACCCACCTCCGACAAAAAAGGGGCCGCGCAGGAGATCCAGTCGATCGACGACATTGCCGACTCTTCGATTACGGTGCGGATCGACGACCGGAATGTGATCTACATCGAAGACGAACCGCTGCCTGGCTCGCAGCGGTTGAGTGATGCCCTGCTGCAGAAGTTCAACGCACAGCGGAACGAACTGTTGCTGTCGGCCGACGAAGGGGCCCTGCACGATACGGTGATCGCCGTGATCGATGCGGCCAACGAAATCGGCGTGCAGAAGATCCGCATGGTGGCCGCCTCCAAGGATTGACCTCTCGAGAACCCGTTCCAACCATGGCTCACCTGGAAATCCGTCCCCGCTCTGGCGCGACCGATGTGCGGTCGCTTGACCGGAAGTCGCCGGTGACGATCGGCTGCTCCCCGGCTGCCGATGTGCAGTTGTCGGCGCAGGGAGTGCAGGCCATTGAGTGCCGCATCCTGTGGAATGGCAGCGCCTATCAACTGACCGCCGTCAACCCGGACGGAGTCAATCTCAATGGCACGTCAGCCCGCAAGGGTGTGCTGTCGGATGGAGACCGGCTGCGGATCGCCGACACCGAATTTGTGTTCGTCGATTCGGAAGCGGACATTCCCGTCGCAGGAGGGAAGCCGGCGGTCGACGAGGTCCGGTTGAAGCTGGAAGATGAGCCGGCCGGCCGGCCTGGCCAGCGGCCGTCGCCCGCCCGCCCGGCGGATGAACGGTCGGCAGGCAAAGCGGGGCGGGGTGGCGACAGCCCGGGCGATGTCTTTGAGGTGAAAGCCCCCGCGGCCGAATCGCGCGGAGGCCGCCGTGTTGACGACGACCGTCGCGGTGCGCGGTCACGGGGTGCCCGCGACACCGACGATGCCGACGATGGCCGTCCTTATGGCGTGTCGGGCTCAGCGGGTGTCAATCCCCTCGCCGAGGCACTGGCCGACGCCCTGCCCGAATCGAAAAAAGAGCGCCCCATGCTGGCCCGTGGCGGCGGGATTGTGGGAGCAGAGGCGGCACCGTCCCCCTCCCTGAAAGATTCAGCCAAATCGATTCTGCGGCCCACCCCGCGGCGTCCGGGAGAGCAGGACCTGACCAAGTCCCCCCTGGTGGTCGGGATGACCATCGGGGCCGCGGTGTTGGCTCTGACCGCCGGGACCCTCTGGTTCGTGTTGGCCCGCGAATTCATGAACCGCAAATTCGAGACGGCTCAGAAGTCGCTCGAATCGGGACAGTTTGCGCAGGCCATCGACGGCTTCACGAAGTTCGCCGCCGAATACCCCAAGACCGACCAGGCCAAGCAGGCCAAGGTCAACATCGGCAAGGCCCGGGTCGAACAGGCTCTGTCGGGAGCAATTCCGGACTGGGAGAACGGCCTCAAGACCCTCAACGACTTCGTGGCCGAGTATCGCGACTCGGAAGATTTCCGACCGGGAGATTCGCTGCTGAAGACCTTTGCCCGGCAGGCGGCCGACAAGATCGCCCTGGGGGCCGCCAAGACCGCCGAGACCACCAAACGCCGTCCCCTGTTGGCGACCTCGACCGATGCCCGCCAACTGCTCGACATCTTGAGTCCTCCGGACAACAAGCCCGAGGAACAGCTCGCGGCCATTGCCGCCGCCCTCAAGTCGGCCGAAGCCGCCATTCTGCAGCAGGAGACGTTTGATTCGGCCCTCGCCGAGATGAAAAAGGCGATCGACACCGGCAAGCCGCTCGGCGCACTCCAAACCTATGGACGGCTGCTCGACCGCTATGCGGTCGCCGAGAAGGACCGCGGTATCCAGACGCAGTTAAAAGCGGCCCTGGAGGCCGAGAAATCGGCCACCGCCCGGCACGAGAATCCCCAGGTCGAGTCGCAGGTCGTTCCGTCCCCCGCGGATCTGGTGACACTCGGGTTCACCCGGCGGCAACGGATGCGAACCGACGTGGCGTCGGTCGGCACGACCGCGGCCGCTGTGGCGGAGGGGGCCCTGTTCGGCTGTGATGCCGTGACGGGGGAAGTCCTCTGGAGGCGATCGGTCGGTTTGGCGACACCCTTCGCCCCCGTGGCCGTGCAATCGAAGCAGGCGGGCTACCTCGCCTGGGACTCGGGCAGAAAACAACTGATCTGCCTGCAAGCGCGGACGGGTGAGCCAATCTGGGCTACGCCTTTGAATTCGGTTCCGACCGGCCGGCCCCTGATCCACGAGGGACAGGTCTTCCTCGCCACCGAGGGTGCCACCCTGGTGCAGGTCGACCTGCAATCGGGCGAACTGGTGGCCGAGTTGCAGTTCAACCAGCCGGTCATTGGCCCCCCGGCGGTTTCGACGCAGGGGGATCGGATGTATCTCGCAGGGCGCGAATCGGCGCTGTATGTGCTCAGCCGGCGTCCGCTGGCGTGCGAACACACGGTGTGGTTGGGCCAGCCGTCTGGTTCGATCTCGGCTCCCCTGTTGATGCTGCGAGACTACCTGCTGCTGGTCGAAAACGCCGGGGCCGAAAAGAGTCTGGTGCGTCTGCTCGATACCTCACGGGATCCCAAAGCCCCCCGTGAAATTGCTCGCTCGGCGGTCGAGGGTCAGATCTTTGACGCCCCGGTCGTACGGGGCAAACAGGTGGTCGTGGCTTCCACGCCCGAGCGTCTGACCGCGTTTGTGATTGCTGAGACCGGTGATGCCCAATCACTGACCAAGGTGGCCAGCTACCAGGTTCCCGGTCCGCAGAACGTCCCGATGCATGTGCTGCTGGGCCCCGATGACCAGTTTTGGATGTCGAGCACGGCTCTGCGCCGCTTCGATGTGAAGGTCGACAGCATTGTCACCGACAATTCCAACATTGCCGCGGGACTGACCGCCCTGCCGCTGACTTCCGCCGCCGACACGATCTACCTGGGACGCCGCCTGCCGTTCAGTCCGGCCATCCTGCTGGGTGGGGCGGACCGTCAGAAGATGGTGCTCGAATGGCAGACGGTGCTGGGAGCTCCCGTGCTCGCCACCACCACTCCGGCGACCGATGGGTCGGCCGTGGCAGTCACCGCCCAGGGAGACGTCTTCCCGATCACCGCCGCCAAGT